>Ga0116193_1003221_pt1 | contig 11900 bp, 13 predicted proteins | sample AD_UKC115_MetaG_FD_89892 | JGI IMG/M metagenome (GOLD analysis project Ga0116193, IMG submission 89892) | Active sludge microbial communities of municipal wastewater-treating anaerobic digesters from Hong Kong - AD_UKC115_MetaG | ecosystem: Engineered > Bioreactor > Anaerobic > Digestate...
TAGACGATGATAAAAAATCATGTTCCAGTTGTTCGTATTCCTCTAGTGTCATGGCTTTAAATTTTAAAACAAAATTAAAGAGACAAAACAACGACTACAATATGGGTTTTATCGGATGCTTACGAATATATCAAGTAATTTATTTGGGTTAAACGGCAAATACAGTTATTGTTTCTATTTGATTATATAGTATATCACTTTAGATCATATAAATTTTTTCTATTATTATATGGATATGAAAGATATTTTTCAACAAATAGAAAATGTTTTTGCTAAGCATAAGCTAATTGGGAATAAAGATTTTTCCGAAGATGAATATGCTTTTATGGTCGATTATGTTGGAACTGTCCTGTTTTTAGGTAAGACTACACCATTTGCATGTTGCATATTACAATAGGCTATTTATTTACAGCTCCTGTTTTCAGCAAAAGTTGAAAACTATCGTGATTCGAGTCAATATATTATAGCACAATTGTTATTTAATCAAAGTTTAAATGCCTTTCATATTCTATTTCAGGTTCATTTACTAAAAATAATTCCAATTGATTTTCATCAACAAACCCTCCAAGTTTTTTTCTATAAGTACCAAATATTTGAGGATTCTCAATTTCGAGTTTCCTGTTCTTTGAAATGTTTAGATATTCTTCTTCTTTATCGATTCCAAGAAACTTCCTGTTTAATAAATTTGCAGCAATACCTGTAGTGCTACTTCCAGCGAATGGATCTAAAATCCATGCATTTCTTTTAGTGGATGCCAATATAATCCTTGTCAACAATGCTAAGGGCTTTTGTGTGGGATGTTTGCCACAAGATTTTTCCCACTGAGCAATTGCCGGCAAATTCCAAACATCTTTCATTTGAGTTCCACCATTGATGGTTTTCATAAGCTCGTAATTATAAAAATGAGAGGATTTCTTATTTTTTCTTGCCCAAATTATAAACTCGGTAGAATGAGTAAAATATCGACAAGAAAGATTAGGCGGAGGATTTGTTTTAGCCCAAGTAATGCAATTAAGGATTTTATACCCCAATTCTGTAAGCATTTGAGCAACCGAAAAGATATTGTGATATGTGCCGCTTATCCAAATAGTACCATTATCAGTTAAATGTTCCCTACAAACTTTCAACCAATTAAAATTAAATTCATTATCCTTTTCAAAACCGTTTGAACGATCCCATTCACCTTTATTTACGCTTACCATTTTACCACTTTGAACAGAAATACCATCATTTGACAAGAAATAAGGAGGGTCGGCAAAAATCATATCGAACTTGAAATCAAACTGATTAAGAAGTTCAATACAATTGCCTTTAAGTAATGTGAAGGCTTTGTCTGTAGATTTGAAAAAAGGAATAATAGCCACGATTATCGCTCGGAATAATATTGATTTACTCCGTCAAGATAACCTTGTGCGAATGCCGCATGAGGGCTTTTATGTCTTTGTTCTTTTGCTTGACTTTCTTCTAAAGAATCTAACAACTTCTTTAGATTTATTTCTTCAGTAAGATTATATCCTGCATTGAAACCTTGTTCATAAGCACATGCAGCACATTTATGGCGACTAATGCCACCCTGATCAATAGGCAAATTTTCCATTACAGTTTGAATTCTTGAATGATCTTTTATGCAAGCCATAATTTTAAAACTAAAAAGTTAATACTATTTCTTTTGTTATTTTCTGAGTAAATGAATCTAAGTTTGAAAGATTATAAACACTCGGAATAATACGATATGCTTCTTCTAATTTGTTTTTTGCAGATAGCCAACCTTTTCCATCCGTAATCCAAACAAACTCATAATTAGGATATTGATTAATTTTTTGAGCAATATCGGCATATGCTCGTGCTACTTCATTCAACTTTGACCCCCCTACATTATAAAAGTTAGTTTCAATTAAGTATGTTTTTTTTGCAGTCTTGATAACGAAGTCAAACCTTTTAAGGTCAACTCCTAAACTTGTGATTTCTGGGAATTCTGAACTGTTAATTTCCTTTTTATAAAATATTTTAGCTTTGTCAAAAAAAAGAGAGACTGCTTTTGACATATTTTCTCCACCTCTGTTTTTTCTTGCATTTGTATCTAATCCAGCTTCAACTCCAAATACATAATCAACAAGATTTGTGATGTCCTTATTTCTGAATATTTCACTTAATCCAGTATCTTCAATAAATTCATAGATTTTATCTGGAGCTTCAAAATATGATTGAAGTTGAACAATTTCTCCATCTCGATTAAATGTTTTTGTAATTTTATTTTTTCTTACGGCAATCAAGATATCTAAAACATCAAATACTTTTGCATTTTCTTCAAATAATTCTTCAATAGCCAGTTTTAGATTTTCTTTACCAATTAAGTAATTGAGTTGATTTAGCTTAATTGAAATTCTACTTACATTGGATTTAATTTTCCTAAAATCAGTAAAATAATCAAGGGTAGCATTTGTTTCGCTTAATTGTGAAACAAAGTTCTCAAATTGCTCTGACATATTCTAATTTTTCTGAAGGTTGGTTTGTAATTAATAATTCTGTCAATTTCCCTCTTTTCTCAGCATTTGCATTCACCATTCTTGTGGCAAATACTCTTTTAATGCTAAACCCCTGATACAAATCATCAAAAAAGTCATCCTTAGGATTTTTACCTTTTACATCAGAATTACTTAAAATAAAATTATAACCCAGTAAATCAATTTTATTACAAAAATTTCTTAATCGAATTTGCTCGTTGTCATTAAAATCTTCTTTTGCATAAGAATTGAAACTTGATGTTTCACTTAACGGCTTGTATGGTGGATCAAGATAAAATAAACTATTATTTGATGCGTATTTCAATGTTTCTTCAAAATCACCTGTCAATATCTCAACCTTCTGCAGTAGTTCACTATCTGCAAAAATTGTTTGTTTGTCGCAAATTTTAGGATTGGCGTATCGTCCAAATGGAACATTGAAAAGTCCTTTACTGTTTACACGATATAAGCCATTGAAACAAGTACGGTTCAAAAAAATAAACAATGCTGTATTCTCAATGGGGTCAAGTGATTTTGTGTTGAATCTTTCTCTTTTATTTAAATAGTATTCTTTCCGTTTTTCTTCGTCTAATGGTAAATATTCATCTTGAATTATTTGCAGAAATTTACATAATTCAGATGGTGTTTCTTTAATTGTTTTATATGCAGCTGTTAAATCAGGGTTTATGTCATTAATAACCGCTTTTGTAATATTCGGATATTGTTGTAAAATCCAAAATAAAACAGCTCCTCCACCAACAAACGGCTCTATATAAGTAACATTTTTAATTTCAGCAAAATTTTCAGGCAAAGCCTTTTCAATGCTTTCAATTAGTTGGGTTTTACCGCCAACCCATTTTATGAATGGTTTAGCTTTTGCAGTCATATATTTTCTTTTTTGTCCCCGTAAATTTACAATTTAATTTCCGATTGCATAAACTGTTTGCATACGTTTTCTAAGCTTGTACTTAACGTTTGATCAACGCAATAAATATTCAAAATTCTTTTAAAAACTTACGTAACCCATTTCGCGCTTACGCTTTGTGCCAAAAGATAACATATAAGATGGCAATAAGATAAGTTTATTCTAAAACCTTGAAACGTGTTGATTTTTTTGTTATCCTCCATCATAAACAACGAATTAATTCGCGGTTTATGGAGGGTATGCATTAGACAAGAATTACACAATCGTCGTATAAACCTCATCGTCCGCATTCTTCGGAAACCACATCAGCCGAAAAAGTTGTGGTTTTGTAAGCATCCGAAAAAATACCCCTTGATTTATTCCTAATAAACTTTGGCATTTATAATCTCGGTAAAGAGATTCCAAACTTTACCGGTAATCGTTAGAGTATTATTAGATTTCTCTTTTTTTCACCTGTTAGGCAAGAGTGCCTTCAGGGTTTCATCATTTCCCGATTTCTGAAGGTATGGCATTTTTGAGATTACATCATTAAGCCACTCTCCGGGGTTTACACCGGATTCTTTGCACGATGTAAGCAAAGAACAGATTACGGCAGTATTGTGAGCAGCTTCGCGGTTACCGCAGAACAAAAAGTTTTTCCGTAATACTGCTATAGGTCTGATGGCATTTTCTGCCAGGTTGTTATCTATTTTTAATCTGCCGTCTTTTAAAGAATTTTTCATACGTGGCCATAAAGCGTAAGAGTAACTGATTGCTTCACCCATACGGCTCTTGGGTAATACAGTCGGATATGTTTTCTCCATCAATTTTTCAAAAGACAACAATATGGGAGCGGCAAGTTCATTCCTTTTTTACAGCGCTCATCACACGAAAGGTTCCCTCTTCAAGTCTTTTTATGTATAGTACCGGACCTCCGTCTTCAGCATGCAGGATTTTCATAGTGGTAAGGGTTCGGTTCTGTTTATGAAAATGAAACAGTATCCCATACGAACATCGTATCCCATTTAGTTTAATAACGCCAAATAAAAGCCATTGCACAAAATGCTCAAATGTAGAGAGTGAGTTTTGGCGGATCGGATGATAAAAAAATCTCGCTTATAGGAAAGGGGCAAACGTGGCAACGATCGAGCTATAGTTGGGCAAATTGTGCAATTATTAATCATTTGTTAGTCAATATAGTCGATTATAATAGAAATACAAAATAACCATTTGGTACAGCGCATTTCCAAACAATCATTTTTCAATTTTTACCAACAAAAAAAGATATGTGGAATCTGAAAGGATTTGAAAGTGTATATACCCGTTACAAGAAGAGCGGACTTCGGGTAAAAGATTTTTGCATGAATGAGTGTATTTCCGAGAACAAATACGATTACCGGCAAAAGCGTCTGAAAAAACAACAAGGAAAAGCGTCAGCGCAACCCTCGGGATTTGTTCCTGTTGTTTTCCATCATGGACAAAGATCACGAGAGAATGTCGTTTGCCAAGGTAACTCTTTAGCAAAGAATCGTCCTGTTTGCGGCGGTGATGTGATCGAGATCGTTTACCTCAATGGCGTGATCATCCGCCTGCCAAGGGAAACAGGAATCCAACAACTGTATCGTCCGTGTATTTGTTTACCCTTGTTTTCATAATCCTGAATCCTGTTTACTTTTTTGTAAACCTATTTCTGGACTATTCGGGGAGAACCAAACGTGTTTTGAGCAATTCAGAGCGCAGCCGATGTTGAGGTTTTAGGAAATTGCGGATTTGGGAGATATTGGGGAAAGGAAGGAATTCATTATTTTTGTAAAACTTTATAGTCAGGGAATGTTAGGAGCTATATTTGGTGATATGGTTGGCTCAATATACGAGTTCAACAATATAAAAACAACCCAATTTGAATTGTTAGGAAAAAGGTCGACATTTACGGATGATTCGATTCTGACTATTGCTGTCGCTGATTGGTTGTTAGAAGGTAATCTCAACAAAGATAGTTTAATAGAAACCTTGAAACGCTATGTAGAGAAATTTCCCAATCCGATGGGTGGGTATGGTTCACGGTTTCAACAATGGGCATTTAGTAATGAAAATAAACCTTATAATAGCTGGGGGAACGGCTCTGCAATGAGGGTTGCAGCCGTTGGTTGGGCATTTGATACGTTGGACGAAACCGAGAACGTAGCCAAATTTACTGCCGAAATAACTCACAATCACCCCGAAGGGATAAAAGGAGCACAGGCAACAGCTGCCGCCATTTATATGGCGCGAACTCTTTCTACTAAACAGGAAATTAAAGAGTATATCGAAAGCAAGTACGGTTACAATTTATCACGAACTTGTGACGAAATCAGACCATCGTATCGTTTTAATGAAAGTTGTGCGGGTACAGTTCCCGAAGCTATCACAGCCTTTCTGGAGAGCTCCGATTTTGAAACTGCTATCCGTCTGGCCGTTTCTTTGGGAGGTGATACCGATACACTGGCGTGTATTACCGGTGGCATTGCGGAGGCTTTCTACGGTATGACAAACAGTATTCCTGAAACTACTATTTCAGAATATAATCTGATATATTTTGAAGAACAAACAATTAATCGACTCCCGGAAAACTTAAAAAAGGTCGTAGCTGAATTTTATCAAACCATTGTAAGTAAAAACAAAGTATTTTGGGCTAAAAATGATTCAAGAACAATGTGGGGAGAAGAACAATGGATAAAAACCGAGTTGGATGATAAAACACTTGACGAAGAAAGTTATCGTTCATTTCTCAAATCGTATGGTCCTGATTGGGATATGCGTTTTGGTGTATATTACGAAGATGGTTGGCATTATGTATATCGGTCAAATTTTCTGCTAAAAAAATTCAAATTTCAAAAGCAAAATGATGGTTTATATCATGTAATCGAAACCTATACTACTGAACATGGAAGTTATGCCGATTTGATTGAAGAAGTACTCCGGCAGGGATATTTCAAACCACCTTATAGCTATAAAGGTTTTGTCATATGAATATTCAAGACACCTATCAAAAAACAATTCGATATGCTGCTGAAAAACATGCTGAATTGCAGCAAACATTGTTGCACGATATTTTGGAAGATACGCACGTTACAGTTGAAGAATTGGCGAAAGAATTTGGAATAGATGTAGCAACCGGTGTTTTGGCATTGACCAAAAGGGCTATTTTACCCAAAGAAGATCAAATGTCCGACTGTATTTCAAGAATTAAGCAATGCAAAAAAGAAGTCTGGGCGGTAAAACTGGCTGACCGTATTACCAATTTACAGCCGCCACCTTCTCATTGGAACAAATTGAAAAAAGCCGGCTATTTATTGGAAGCAAACTATATTCTCAAAGAATTACAGGGTGCAAATGAATATCTTGAAAATCGGCTTGCTCGAAATATAGTGGAATATCAGGATTATATAATTTAGTTGCATTCCCACAAACCACCTATATGAGAAATTTCAATTTCCCGATTCGTATTTTAAAATAGCACTACTTTCAATATATTTGCTGCTAAATAACATGATAATATGAGTTTTGAACGAAAATTAGAAAAACCAGTTATTGAGAGCTTGATAAGTTCCAGTCTTTGGAAGACTTATTTGGAGAACGACTGTAAAAATCAAAATATATTCTTAGCTGTTAGAAATAACAGTATTGGGTTCTACCATAAAGGGGGTAAATTATTTAGTTTTGAAAAAAATGAATTCAAAACACATATTAAGTATGCCTCTGTTATTGATAATTAAGAGAATGATTATTTGACAGAAAATGAATTATCGAAAAATAAACTAATTGCTGATTTCAGAAATAATTATTCGAGAATTAAAGAAAATTGCAAGTTATATTCCGGTATTGAGGCTTTAGGCGTATCTGAGATCTATCATAAATACTCCTATCTTTCAAATAATAATATTGTCGTCTTAGACATTGAAATTTCATTTAAGGCATTAGCGAAAATAGCTGGAAAAACTCAAGATAGAATTGATATTTTATTATATGATTTGGAATCCCGAACACTTAAATTTATAGAAGCAAAACATTATTCGAATCTGGAAATATGGTCTAATAAAACTCCAAAAGTTATAGGGCAAATTGAAAAATATGAAACTCAAATCAAAATTAATAAAACTGAAATTATCACAGCTTATAAAAATTACATACAAGCAATAAATTCTATTTTTGATTTGGAATTACCTTTCCCGGAAAAGGTTGAAGATAAAGTTGCATTGTTGATTTTCGGTTTTGATAATGACCAAAAGAACGGAAGACTTCAAAAGTTGATTTTAAGTAATCCAGCATTTAAAGGATTTCAAGTGTATTGTAAACAAGATAAAATTAATCCGTCGACTCTCTGGTGTAGCAAAATATTGTAATTATGATACGAAGAAAAAGTAAATACGAAATTGAACAAAGTAACAGGGCAAAAGAACTTATAAAAAAAAGCAATATTTTTAATGGGGATTTGGGTGGTAAATTATTTCCAACCGACAATGGTTTAGTCCCTAAAGCAGATTATTTGCTGAATAGTAGAAATAATCTGCATAATTTTATGGTTCAGGATGTAATTGATTATTTTGAAAAGAATGAAATTGCATTTTGGAAAACGGGAATAACTGGTGTTGATGAATATAAAATGCCAACAGGTCAGTGCTATCTAATCCCTCATTGGGCATATCCGCCACCGTTGTGGGTAATGTTAAAAAAAACTCTACAAATAAGAAAACATTATGAATATGATTGAAAAAATTAAAGATGAAATCAAGCAAGATTTCTACCAACAAAACTTTCCAAACGATGGACAACGATTTGTCGCATGGTATCTACGAAACGTTCATCTTCGCGATAGAAATGAGACCAAAGATGATATTACCGATGGAGCAGATGATAAACAAATTGATGCAATCGTAATAGATGACGATAAATCAACCGTTTTCATTTTACAAGGCAAATTTATTGGTAATGGAAGTATTGATGCTGGACCATTACGGGAAGTTTTGTCATCTTGGATTCAATTACGTGATTTAGTTAGACTACAAGAAGTTGCAAATGGGAAACTAAAACGAAAACTGTCTGAAGTTGCAAGGGCTCTTGAAGATGATTATGAAATTGCTTTTGAATTAATTACCACTTCTGACCTTACGAATTCAGCCAAACTTGATTTAGCAACTTTTCAAAAACAATTAGCAGAATTATCGGAAAAAGACGATATTGTTTGTTCTATCACGGTCATTGACCAAGATGAGATAAAGCGAAGATATGATATTGCATTAGAGAGAGAAAATCCATTAATTAATCATACAATAGATTTAGCCACAAGTCACGTTATGCCTTTAACTATTGCAGGCACACAGGTTTTATTAGCCGCTCTTCCACTCAAAGAATGCATTAAAATACCGGGAATAAAGGATGGAACACTTTTTCAAAAAAATGTTCGACAAAGTTTGGGATTAAATAATACAGTTAATAAGGGAATTCGGCAGACAATTTATAGCGATAAGCATCGGGATTTTTTCTTTTTCCATAATGGAATTACTGCGATTTGTAACAGATTAGAATTTAACGATAGTCAATTAAAACTTCACGGACTAAGTGTTGTCAATGGTTGTCAATCATTGACAACTATTTTGAGTTGCAGCGAAAGGGTAAAAGAACTGGACGATACTTATGTCCTTTTTAGATTCTATGAAATTCCTCAAAGAGACCGCGCAGACAGAATAAGTATAAATACAAATTCTCAAAGTGCTGTAAAACCAAGAGATTTAAGGAGTAATGATAAACGTGTTTTAAATCTCAAGAAATCATTTGAACAGAAATATACGTCTGGATACTTTTCAACAAAACGTGGCGAAATTGCACCAGCAGATAAAGACAAAAGATATGTTTTAGATTTATCGGATTTAGGTAAATATCTAATTGCATGGCACTCTCAGCGTCCAAACATTTCATATAGTGAAACTAAAATATTTGATAAATATTTTGAGCAATTGTTTAAAAGAGAATATAAACCTGAAAATGCACAAGCATTAAACTTATGGATGCAAGAAATAAATAAATCTTGGGCAAAAGAAAATCCACTTGGATTAAATGAAACATTGCTTGCTATGAAAGCATATGCACCTTATCATCATTTATATGCTGTTTCAATGTGCTTTGCGATAGCAAACAATCTTGCTGACAGAGTGCCAAATCCGAATAAATGTTGGGAAAAAGCATCTCAAACAAATATGATTAACGAGATTGTGAAAATAAGTGGAATTAGCCTTAATATGGCGCTTGAAGCTGCGGCAAACGAACCTCAGCCTCAAAATAAAGTATTCTCACCTCAAAACTGGATTAAAGCAAAGACTTGTTTAGCAGGTATTAATTTTGCAATCAGGAATTATTTTAATATGCTTCCAATGATACCAGGCGGACAAGAAATTAAAAACAAGCTAAATGATACATTAATAATTGGACAAGAAGACTTTGAATATAGATGGGCAGCAGATTAAAAAAAACACTACCGCCAACAAATGGTATAGTGCATGCGAGTTGCAGAGGTATGCGAAGGCTTGTGGCTCGTAAAAAAGTCGGTGTAAACTGACAGGAAACTACTCCGCAATCCTTTACTGCATATAGCCGCCACCGTTGTGTGCAAGCCTGAAAAGCAGAAAATGAATAACAAATAAATAAAAAACAAATGAAAACTAAAAAATTATCATTTTTTCTTATTAATACTGTCCTTATGATTGGATTGTTTTCTTGTTCAACAATCCCGAAAGGAGTAAAAGCCGTTGCTCCTTTTGAGAAGGGAAAGTATCTTGGCAAATGGTATGAAATTGCTCGAATTGATTTTAAATATGAAAAAGATTTAAATAATACAACTGCTGAATATTCTTTAAATGCCAATGGTACAATTAAAGTCATTAATAAAGGATATAATCCTAAGAATGGAGAATGGGAACAAGCGATAGGAAAAGCCAAATTTGTTGGAAATGATACGATTGGAATGCTTAAAGTGTCATTTTTTGGTCCGTTTTATTCAGGATATAATGTTATCGCACTCGACCCTGATTATAAATATGCATTGGTTGGTGGAGCAAGCTACAAGTATCTATGGATTCTATCTAGAGAGACGAATATACCTGATGAGATAAAAAATAAATATTTAAAGATTGCAGAGGATTTTGGATACAATACTTCAAATCTTTTGTGGATTGTACATGACAATCAAAAATAAGGTTAGCACACAACAGTTTATGAGCGATTGGGGTTTGTAATATGCAACATGCAAATGGTTGTTTTTCGGCAAAGTTGATTCCCTGACTTAGGGGATTCATCGTTACCGATTACGCTTTCAGCCGGTAGATTTATTTTGTCATTCCGTTTCGTCATGCCACTTCGCTTTCTTTACTCAATAAACAACGCTCAAACTGCTAAAAACTCAAATCTCCAAATTGCCAAAATAGCAAATCAAAATTGTGAACTTTTGTTCGGCGTAACCTCCCGGCCGGGTCGCAATAAAATAAATTCTCCCGATATTAATTTTTCCTGATTTACAATTCCGTTACTCAAACCCACTCACAAGGCTGTCAAGGTCAAGCCCTTCGGGTTTGCTACACAAAAATCTCCACACCTTCGGGTAGTATTTTTGTTTGCAAAACCTTGACACAGCCCTCCACTTAACTCTCATAGAGGCATTCTTTTCCCTTTTTTTCTTTCTCTTTTTTGGAAAAAAACAATTGTTGTTTTAGTCGTATATTTTACCAAATCATTATTTTATGTATTTTTGTCCTAATAAAACAATTGGATGTTTATTTCTTCGTTTAAATCGGATTCGGTGCTGTAAACAATCTGTATTCCAGATTGTCCTTTCGTTAATTCTCGAATAACCTCTTTTTTCGAGAACAATTTCTTATTATATTAATTTCAATTTTTTAATCTGCATACAACTACAAAAACATTTCTATGTCTTTGATTGTATGCAATAATTCATTAAAACAATGAACACCGAAAAACAAACAATTCACGATTTTGATTTGAATATTATTTACGATTTTTTTTCAAACTCGGAACGACAAGGACCCGGAAGTCCCGAAGAAACGCTTAGAGCATTGAGCTTTATAAATGGACTTACAGAAAAGTCTAAAATTGCCGATATCGGCTGTGGAACAGGTGGTCAAACAATGGTATTAGGACAAAATACACCTTGCGAAATTATCGGTGTCGATGCTTGGCCGGACTTTATCGACCAATTCAACCAAAATGCCCGAAGCAAAAATCTTCAAAATATGGTGAAAGGTATAGTTGGCAATATGGAAAATCTCCCGTTTGAAGAGGAGGAACTAGACTTGATTTGGTCGGAAGGTGCAATTTATAATATTGGATTTGAACGCGGACTGAATGAGTGGCGAAAATTTTTGAAAAAAGGCGGATATATCGCAGTTACAGAAAACACTTGGTTTAGCGAAGAGCGACCTGACGAAATTCAGGATTTTTGGCAA
>Ga0116193_1003224_pt1 | contig 11897 bp, 10 predicted proteins | sample AD_UKC115_MetaG_FD_89892 | JGI IMG/M metagenome (GOLD analysis project Ga0116193, IMG submission 89892) | Active sludge microbial communities of municipal wastewater-treating anaerobic digesters from Hong Kong - AD_UKC115_MetaG | ecosystem: Engineered > Bioreactor > Anaerobic > Digestate...
ACCCACTTCACACAGCCATGAGTATTTATGGATGCATGCTGGGATATACACTGATTTCTGCAGAAATGGCGGATGATGATATTCGTGCTTTTATCCAAAAGATAGGATATATGGAGGCTATGCCTGTAGTAACAGATCCGGGTGTTCTGAATCCATATGAATACATTGGCGCAGTTATCAACCGTCGTTTGCCAAATCCTTTTATGCCTGATGCACCTCAGCGTATTGCTATGGACACTTCCCAGAAACTTCCTATTCGTTTCGGAGAGACATTAAAGAAGTATGTGGCTCGCGGACTGGATAAGAGTAATCTAGTGCTTATTCCGCTTACACTGGCAGGTTATGCACGTTATCTGAAAGGACTTGATGATAATGGAAAGCCATTTGAGCCTTCTCCTGACCCAATGTTGGCAGAGCTTCAAGCTATTGTAAAACCTCTGGAATTAGGTAAGCCTGATCAGAGTTTCTCCTGTTTGAAGCAACTATATAGCCGTAAAGATGTGTTTGGAGTTGATCTTTATGAGATTGGCCTTGGTGAGCAGATAGAGGGCATGGTTAAGGAACTGTATTCCGGGACAGGTGCGATTAGAAGTACTTTACATAAGTATGTAAGCGCAAGATAATTTATAAAGGGTGAGGACTTTAGGTCCTCATCCTTATTTATTGCATTATATAATTTAATTTCTCTAAAGGGTCAGGTTGTCACCATCATTTATGGAACCGAAGTGTTGGTTCAATGTGTTTGCCATGCAAGCACTTTTGTATTAAAAAATATGAAATATAGGCAATTATCCTGCTATAAATATCTAACTTTGCATTCTAAAATTAAATGATACAATATAATGGCTGAAAGAAAGAAGATTAAAACCGCTTTAGTTTCGGTTTTCCACAAGGATGGATTGGATGAAATCCTGAAAAAGTTGCATGCTGATGGTGTAAAACTCATTTCAACAGGCGGTACACATAGCTTCATAGAATCATTGGGACTTCCTTGCCAAGCAGTAGAGGAGCTGACTACATATCCATCTATTTTGGGCGGACGTGTAAAAACTCTCCATCCGAAAATTTTTGGTGGAATCTTAAGTCGCAGAGACTTAAAGGAAGATCAGGAACAGATGGCTCAATACGATATTCCGGAAATTGATTTGGTAATTGTTGACTTGTATCCTTTTGAAGATACGGTAGCATCCGGAGCAGATGAACCGGCTATTATTGAAAAAATCGACATAGGTGGCATTTCTTTGATTCGTGCCGGAGCAAAGAACTTTAAGGATGTAGTGATTGTTGCCAGCAAGGCTCAGTACAAGTCTCTCTACGATATCTTATGTGAACAAGGCGCAGAGACAACTTTTGAGCAACGCCGCAAGTTCGCGACAGAGGCATTTGGAGTTTCTTCTCATTACGACACTGCCATTCATGGTTATTTCAGTGGAACAATTAATAAATAAAGGAAAATGGGATTGTTTTCATTCACACAAGAAATTTCGATGGACTTGGGTACAGCCAATACCATCATTATCAATAACGGGAAAATCGTTGTCGATGAACCTTCGGTTGTTGCACTCGACAGACGTACAGACAAGATGATTGCCGTAGGCGAGAAAGCCAAAATGATGTATGAGAAGGAAAATCCGAATATTCGTACTGTTCGTCCGCTAAGAGACGGTGTAATTGCTGACTTCAATGCATGCGAACAGATGATGAGAGGCCTAATCAAAATGGTCAATATGGGTAATCGTTTCTTTTCTCCTTCTTTGCGTATGGTTATAGGTGTCCCTTCCGGCAGTACTGAAGTAGAACTTCGTGCAGTGCGAGATTCAGCAGAACATGCAGGTGGACGCGATGTGTATCTTATTTTCGAGCCGATGGCAGCTGCTATAGGTATCGGAGTGGACGTTGAGGCTCCCGAGGGAAACATGATTGTTGATATAGGCGGCGGGTCTACGGAAATTGCAGTAATCTCTTTAGGTGGTATTGTAACCAATAATTCTATCCGAATTGCCGGAGATGATTTTACTGCCGATATTCAAGATTATATGAGTCGTCAACATAATGTGCGTGTTAGCGAGCGTATGGCTGAACGAATCAAGATTCATGTTGGCTCTGCTTTGACCGAACTTACGGAAGATGCTCCCGAAAATTATATAGTGCATGGACCGAACAGAATAACTGCTTTGCCAATGGAGGTATCCGTTTGTTATGAGGAAATTGCTCATTGCTTAGACAAATCTATTGCCAAAATTGAAACGGCTGTGTTGAGTGCCCTGGAAAGTACACCTCCAGAACTGTATGCTGATATTGTACATAATGGCATTTATTTGTCGGGAGGAGGGGCTTTGCTTCGAGGTCTGGACAAACGATTGACTGATAAAATCAATATTCCGTTCCATATTGCAGATGATCCTTTACACAGTGTGGCAAAAGGTACGGGAGTTGCATTAAAGAATGTTGATAAGTTCTCATTCTTAATGAGATAGATGAAATTTACATGAATGGTTATTGGTCGAGAATTTAGAATTTCAACTGATAACCATTTGTCATATATTTATAAAGGAGTTAGACGTGCATAATTTGCTGAACTTCATATTAAAGTATAATTACTGGTTTCTCTTTGTTTTACTGGAGATAATCAGTTTTACTTTATTGTTCCGATTCAACCAGTTTCAGGGTAGTGCTTTCTTCACTACAGCTAATGGAGTTGCGGGTACTGTATATAAGGCGTCTTCGGAGGTGACTTCCTATTTCCATTTAAAAGATATAAATGACCGACTGACTGATAGGAATATCAGATTGGAGCAGCAAGTCGTAGGCTTGCGTAAGGTGTTGAAAGCTAAAGGAGATTCTTTGCAGCCGATAGATAGTGTATCGAGAGTGCTCTTCCACACACTTTCCATGATTAAGGCAAACGTCATTGACAATTCCATAAATAAAAGAAACAACTATCTGACATTGGATAGGGGTAAGGCTGACGGAGTGAAACCGGAGATGGGCGTGATAGATGGTAGAGGCGTTGTAGGTATTGTTTATTTGACTTCAGCTCATTATTCGGTCGTCCTGCCAATTTTAAACAGTAAAACCAGTATCAGTTGTAAGATAAGGGAACATGACTACTACGGATTCTTGCGTTGGGACGGAAAAGATCCGCTTCATGCCAATTTGGAAGATATACCTCGGTATGCACGTTGCAAGAAAGGAGATGTAGTTGTCACAAGTGGTTATTCGGAAGTATTTCCACAAGGAATTTTCGTCGGAATCGTTGAAAAAATCTTTAACTCTGCTGATGGAATGTCTTATCAGCTCCGAGTAAGACTTTCGACGGATTTCAGTAGGTTGACCACTGTACGGGTTATAAGTAATAGTGAAATGAAAGAAGTCCGTGCTTTGAAACAGCAAGTGGCAGAGGGAGAGGATACAAATAAATAAAAAGAATATATGACACTAGTATATATAAAAAGGATAATGGCTTTCATCGTCTTGGTATTTTTCCAAGTACTTGTGTTCAATCATGTTCATTTGTTTGGATATGCTACACCTTTTTTATATATATACCTGTTACTGAAACTTAATTTAGGAACATCACGAGCTGAATTACTTATATGGGGATTCCTTCTTGGGTTAGCGGTTGATATTTTTTCTAACACTCCGGGAGTTTCAGCTGCATCTACAACCTTCTACGCACTTTTGCAGCCCATATTGGTTCGCCTTTTTACACCCCGTGACAGCGATGATACCATAGAACCGGGTTTCAAGACTATGGGAATAGCACCATTCATACGATTCATAGTTATAAGTGTATTGCTTCATCATACAGTCCTCTTTACGATAGAATTCTTTTCTTTTGTGAATTGGACAGATTGGTTGATTTCCATCCTCTCAAGTACATTGCTTACTGTTTTTTGCGTCATAGCCATTGAAGGCATCAGAATGAAGAAAAAGGCTAGCTAATGAGACGGCACGAGTATGAAAACAGAAAATATGTTATTGGTGGTGTAGTTATTTGTATTGTACTTATTTATATCACCCGCTTGTTTTATTTGCAGATTCTCGACAGTGAATATAAAGAGAGTGCTAATAATAATGCCTTGTTGAATCAAATCCAATATCCTGCCCGTGGAATAATATCTGATAGAAGAGGCCGGTTGTTGGTCTACAATCAAAGAGCTTATGATGTGATGGTTGTTATGTCTGAAGTCCAGAATTTGGACACGATGGATTTATGTTCTACATTGAATATTACAAAAGATTTTTTTGTTAAGAAAATGGCGGAAATCAAGGATAGAAAAGTTAATCCTGGTTATTCAAGATATACACATCAAATGTTTTTACCTCAATTATCATCTGCGGAATTTGCCGTCTTTCAGGAAAAACTGTTTCGCTTTCCCGGATTTTACATACAGCGAAGGAGTATCAGACAATATACTTATCCGTTCGGTGCAAATATTTTAGGTGATGTTGCTGAGGTTTCCAGAAAGGATATAGATGAGGACAATTATTACATAAGCGGGGATTATATAGGGAAAACGGGAGTAGAACGTTCTTACGAGCAACAGCTCAGAGGGGAAAAAGGAACAGAGATTTTACTGCGGGATGCACATGGCAGAATTAAAGGTAAATATATGAATGGCAAATTTGACAAGCGAGCAAAGGCAGGAGCAAATTTGACATTATCTATCGATATTGATTTGCAGGCTTTGGGAGAAAGATTGCTGGAGGGGAAAATAGGGAGTATTGTAGCTATTGAGCCCGAAACCGGAGAGATTCTTTGTATGGTATCTTCTCCTACATATGATCCCCGCTTATTGGTCGGACGAGCAAGAGGTAAGAATCATCGCGCTTTATCCATGAATCCTTGGAAACCGTTGTTGAATCGTTCAATCATGGGACAATATCCCCCGGGTTCCACTTTCAAAGCAGCTCAAGCGCTTACACTATTGCAGGAAGGCATTATTACACCCGGAACATCTTTTCCATGTCATCACGGATTTATTTATGGGAATTTACGGGTTGGTTGTCATAGCCATTCTTCTCCATTATCTTTGATACCCGCTATAGCAACATCCTGCAACAGCTACTTTTGCTGGGGACTGTTCCATATGATGTCTTCCCGCTGGAAGTACGGTTCTGTACAAAATGCTATGACAAGATGGAAAGATCAAATGGTGGCAATGGGTTTCGGTTATAAATTGGGCGTCGATCTTCCCGGAGAAAAAAGAGGTATGATTCCAAATGCGAAGTTTTATGATAAAGCATACAGAGGTAGTTGGAACGGTTTGACTGTTATTAGTATTGCAATAGGGCAAGGCGAAGTAACTTTGACACCACTCCAAATAGCCAATTTATGTACGACGATTGCAAATAGAGGAACATTTATTACCCCTCATGTGGTTAGAAAAGTAGAAGGATTGCCGCTAGACAGTCTTTATCGGTATCCCCGTAAAACCTTAGTTGCACCTCGATATTATGAGGATGTAATCAGTGGTATGCGACAAGCTGTGATGGGAGGTACCTGTCGCGCTGCCAATATACCGGGTATAGAAGTCTGCGGAAAAACGGGAACAGCCCAGAACCGAGGACATGATCATTCTGCTTTTATGGGATTTGCTCCGCGCAATAATCCAAAGATTGCAGTTGCTGTCTACGTCGAAAATGGTGGCTTCGGTGCAGTTTATGGTGTTCCTATAGGCGCATTGATTATGGAAAAATATCTCAAGGGTAAGCTTTCGCCTGAAAGTGAAAAGAAGGCAGACGAATTTCAACATAAACGTATATCTTATGGCACTCAAACGAGATAGTCTATGGAAGTCGGTAGATTGGTTTACTATAGTCATTTATTTGGCTTTAATAATCTTTGGTTGGTTCAGCGTTTGCGGTGCCAGCTACGATTATGGGCAAACCGATTTCTTTAGTTTTGCAAGTCGTTCAGGAAAGCAGATGACATGGATATTCTGTTCTTTTGGCTTGGGGTTTGTCTTGTTGATGCTTGAAGAGAAGGTTTATGATCTGTTATCTTATCTTATTTATGCGGCAATGATTGCATTGCTGATTGTCACGATTTTTATAGCTCCTGATACAAAAGGCTCGCGTTCTTGGTTGATTTTAGGTCCAGTAAGTTTGCAACCGGCTGAATTCGCAAAATTTGCCACGGCACTTGCTATAGCCAAATTCATGAATGTCTATGAATTTGATATCCATAAATGGAAACATTTGGTAGCTGTGTCAGGAATGTTTCTGCTACCGATGATTCTTATTATCCTTCAGCGTGAAACTGGCTCTGCTCTTGTATATACAGCTTTCTTTTTGATGCTATACAGGGAAGGGATGCCCGGATCGATTCTTTTTGCGGGTATTAGTGCAGTTGTCTATTTTGTCGTGGGCATGAGATATGAGGCTGTCCCAATGTCAGATGGTATTACTTCTTCGGGGGAATTTGCCGTTCTTTATATGACTTTGATCTTTTCTGCCGGAATGGTCTATGTCTATTGCAACAAAATGGAACATGTAATAAATATTCTTTTAGTTGGCATGGGAATATCTCTGTGCTCTTATTTGTTTTCCCGTTATGTTATTCCATTTAATGTCAATTGGATTATGGTGGCTATCTGTGTATCTTTGGCCGCGTATTTGATTTATCTAGCTATCGTTGAAAGAAATAAAGTATATGCATTCATTGCGATATTTACTATAAGCTCCATGGCTTTCTTCTATTCGACCGATTATGTCTTTAATAATTTGATGGAACCTCATCAGCAAGTTCGAATCAAGGTTGTTTTGGGAATGGAAGAAGATTTGACAGGTGCCGGTTATAATGTAAACCAGTCAAAGATTGCGATAGGTTCGGGTGGATTATACGGGAAAGGATTTTTGAATGGAACTCAGACAAAATTAAAATATGTACCTGAGCAAGATACTGATTTCATTTTTTGTACGGTAGGTGAAGAACAAGGATTCGTTGGTTCCGTTTCCGTTTTGATTCTTTTTACTATTCTGATTCTTAGATTGATTCATTTAGCCGAACGGCAGGATTCGCGTTTTGGCAGAGTGTATGGATATTGTGTATTAAGTATTTTTCTTTTCCACTTATTTATTAACATAGGAATGGTTTTAGGACTCACACCGGTTATCGGCATCCCACTCCCATTTTTTAGTTATGGAGGGTCATCTTTATGGGGCTTTACACTGCTGTTATTTATTTTTCTTAGAATTGATGCTTCTCGTCATATACAATCTTGATGCCTATATCATTGATACCATAAATATATTTGTCAGTCATGATGTGCTTGATTTTGAAAGTAGTTTTGATTCCTTTTCTAAATAAAATTGTTTTGTAAGGAAATGAAATTTCATACATATCCCCAATTCCTTTCCCTTTGTAATTTCCTCTAGAATCAAGCAAGTTATAGTGTAATGTATCGGAAACGATATTCTTGGTATTTTCTGCATTCTGTGAAACGACCAACCAAATATCTCTGTAGGGATAATTCGCTTTGTTCCTGAGTTCTATGCTGACTTTGCAGATAGAATTCTCTTGTAAAGTATCGGGGTGAAATGTTATTTCAGCGTTTTTTTTCCATCCGTCAGCGGTGAAAGTCTGGTAAGAATGAAAAACAGTGCTTCTTTCGCATCCTGACAAGAGCAGAATGAGAAAGAAGTACGTTAAACTATTGCTGATTGCTTTCATTATTTTTCGGTTGAGGCTTTTCTATTCTTGGAACTTTAGGCTTATTCTTGTGAGGACGAAAATCTTCTCTTCGCTGTCCGTTTTCAGCTTGTTGTTGAGATGATGGAGGGAAGTTTTCCTGTTTAACCTGTATTCCGGGAACCGAGTTCCTGTTTTTATTCTTTTTTTTCTTTTTCTTGCTTCTGTCAAATCTTGTAACGCTTTCTTGTTCTAGAAGATCGATTGGCTTTTTAGGTTCTTTGTTCCTTTCTTCTTCTACCAGGCTTTCTGGCTTTTTCCCACCTTTGTTCATTGCAATGATCTCAAAAGCTCTTTTACCGGTAATGTTCGTCAAATTGGCTGCAATATTCTTGTCTGAAGAATAAGTTATGATACCTTTAAGAATATCGGCCTTAAAGAAATAAAACGATGCATCTTTAGTCTCTAAAATAATTTCTTTGGAGGGTAATCTTTTTTGAGCTTCAACATAATCGTCAATTTCATAATTCAGGCAGCATTTTAGTTTTGCGCATTGTCCGGCTAATTTTTGAGGATTCAAAGAAATATCCTGTAATCGGGCTGCGTTTGTGGATACGGAAATGAAACTTGTCATCCATGTGGCACAACAAAGTTCTCTTCCGCAAGGACCAATGCCACCGATTCTGCCTGCTTCCTGACGCGCCCCAATTTGCTTCATCTCGATACGAACCCGGAAGGCCTCGGCCAAGACTTTGATGAGTTGACGGAAATCTACTCGTTCATCAGCAATATAATAAAAGATGGCTTTATTGCCGTCACCTTGATATTCTACATCTCCGATTTTCATGTTTAAGTGCAGGTCGTTGGCTATTTGCCGTGAACGAATCATGGTGTCGTGTTCTTTGGACTTGGCCTCTTCATATTTTTCCATATCCACAGGTTTGGCTTTGCGGTAGATTCGTTTGATTTCTACATCGGGCTTCAGATTAGCTTTTTTCATCTGCAGTTTAACAAGGCGTCCTGTAAGGGTAACGATTCCTATGTCATGGCCGGGATTGGCTTCGACGGCAACAATATCTCCTTTTATGAGATCCAGACCATTACTGTTTCTGAAATATTCTTTGCGAGTGTTTTTGAATTGTACTTCCACCATTTCTGTCTCGAGTGAATTCTCCGGTATATCAGATAGCCAGTCGTAGGTATTGAGTTGATGATCTTGCTTGCCGCATCCTCTGCAGCACAATCCGTGACAACCGCTGTTTTGTTTGAAATCTGTCATTATATTGTTTTTATTTATTTATTAACAGCACAATCATTTTTAAAGAAAAATCGAAGAAAACCATTTTAGGATTCACGTTTTGTTCAATATGACTTTGTGCTTCACTTAATTCATTCATTATTCCTATAATATTGCCTTCGTTGACAAAAGGGGCGAAGCGAGAGGAAAAGTTCCTTTCCGATCCGGTTAAATAGTTTAACTCTGATTGATGGAAATTCAACATGAAGTTCTCTCTTATCATTCGCTGGCAATATATCAGGAAGGCTTTTTGACGTTCTCTGCCCCATCCTGCAACTTCTTCGCTCCATTGTTTCATGTCGCGGACCTTGCGTTGATAGCATAGACGCATCAGTCTCATAAAATAGTCCAGATAAATCTGGCTTTGTTCGTTGATGCTTATGGACTCTAACGTTTTGATAAAATTACCGTTAGATATGTGAGCTATATCTCGTGCATCTTCTTCTCCCAAGCCAAAAGGCGGTACAACGAGAGTTTTGAATATGCTTTCATTATCAATTTTGGGAATGTTAATCCGTTGTGCTCTGCTTTGTATAGTTTGTAAAAGCATATCAGGATTTTCTGTTGTCAGTAGAAATACTGTTTTTTCTGGGGGTTCTTCCAATAGCTTCAGCAATTTATTCGCGCATTCCACGTTCATCTTTTCTGCTTGCCAGATAATCATGACCTTATATCCTCCTTGGCTTGATTTAAGACTGAGTTTCCTGATTATTTCATTGCTTTCTTTAGAATAAATGATTGCTTGCTGGTTTTCTGCACCCATTTCATTCAGCCATGCATTGAATGAAAAATATGGATTCTTTAAAATAAAATTTCTCCACTCAGAGATATAATCATCACATACGATAGTATCTTTCCCTTTTTTTTTCACAACAGGAAAAATAAAATGCAAGTCGGGATGAGTCAATTTATTAAACATCTTGCAGGACGGGCAAATGCCGCATGCATCACTTTCTCCTGGGTGACTGCAGCAAATGTAACGGGCGTAGGCGATTGCCAATGGCAATTTTCCACAGCCTTCCGGACCGGTCAGGAGTTGGGCATGAGGAATTCGTCCCTCCTTGCTTTCCTCTATCAGTCGTCTCTTGATATTTTCTTGTCCTATGATGTCTTTGAAATACATAACTAATAAATCCTTTCTGCTACTTGACGTATACTATCTACTGCCGATACCGTGTAAAAGTGGATACTAGGGATTCCATAACTCATAAGTTCCTTGCACTGGGCTACACACCAGTCAATGCCTAGTTGTTTGGCCTCTTCATCCGTTTTACATTTTACGACTTCTTCTGCAAGGGCTTGCGCCAAATCAACCTTGAAGGTTTTGGGGATAACATTGATTTGTGATAACTTGGCAAAGGGCTTGATACCTGGTATTATAGGTACATCTATCCCGGCTTCACGGGCTTTTTTGACAAAATCGAAAAATTTTTGATTATCATAGAACAGTTGGGTAACGGCATACTCAGCTCCGGCTTCTATTTTTTTCTTCAGCCAATACAAGTCAGACTCCATGTTAGGAGCCTCTTCATGTTTTTCCGGATAGCATGCCACTCCATAGGAAAAAGGAGTACCTGTCACCTTGATTGGAGATCCGTCCACAAAAATTCCTTTATTGAAATCATTGATTTGAGCTTCCAGTTCAACTGCATGGCTATAACCGTTGGGGTCGGGGGTAAATATGGATTCGTATTTGGCTTTGTCGCCACGTAAAACCAATAAATCTGTAATGCCTAGGAATTGTAGATCTAATAGTACGTATTCTGTATCTTCCCTGCTGAAACCGCTACACAAAATATGTGGTACGGTCGGAATGTCATATTTGTTTTGTATTGCAGCTGCAACAGCAACAGTGCCTGGCCGTCTGCGTACTTTCTTCTTTTCGTACAATCCGTTGCCGAGTTCCTCGTAAATGTATTCACTGCGATGTGTCGTAATATTGATGTATTTAGGATCAAAGTCTTTGAGTACATCAATCGTACGGTAAAGTTTGTCTATGCCAGTCCCTTTTAACGGAGGTAGCACCTCAAAGGAAAAGGCCGTCTTTTTACTATTCTTGATTAAATCTATAACTCTCATTTTCTGTTTTTACCGGCTATAAGTAGCCTAAAATACATATTTGCGCAAAAATAAGAAAAAAGAACGACTTTTTGATTAGACTGACAAATTATTTATTCCATTTTAATGTCAATTCTTTTAGCTTTTTCTATCTTGTAACAGCGGTCGTAGACTTCCAATTCTATATCATTCCCTTTTTGATTGGTGATTTGGGTCCGGTCTTTGTAAACATCTAATCGGATTGTATTTTCCATGAAATTGATGTTGATGGAGTAATGCGACCATTTATCAGGAATGCATGGATGGAGATGAAGCTTGAAATTACGAATCTTCATTCCGGCAAATCCTTCAGCCAAAATAAGCCAGCTTCCAGCCATACTAGTTATATGCAGTCCTTTGTCAACTTCGTTATTATAGTCATCCAAATCCATTCGAACTGCCCTCATGAACAAATCATAGGCTTTGTCGGTCTTTTGTAACCATGCTGCCAGAATAGCATGAACAAAGGGAGATAAAGAAGATTCATGCAAGGTCAGCGGCTCGTAGAATTCAAAATTACGACGGATACTTTCTTTATCAATCATATTATGGTAGAGAAAACATCCCAAAAGTACGTCTGCCTGTTTTATGAAACAGGATCGGAGAATTCTGTCCCATGCCCAATGTTGGTTAAGAGGACGTTCGTCACTCGAAAGAGTGTCAACATTTCGCAAAACCTTATCAAGAAACCCTTCCTGTTGCAGAAAAATTCCTTTTTCTTTATCTTCGGGCAGATAAAGCTTTTCAGCAATTTCTTTCCATTTATTTTTTTCCTCTGCACAGAAACTTGTTTTTAATGATATTCTCTGAAAGTCTTCGGGATAGGATTTTTCTATTTTTTCCACATAATCTATGGACGTCAGCAGA
>Ga0116193_1003226_pt1 | contig 11889 bp, 8 predicted proteins | sample AD_UKC115_MetaG_FD_89892 | JGI IMG/M metagenome (GOLD analysis project Ga0116193, IMG submission 89892) | Active sludge microbial communities of municipal wastewater-treating anaerobic digesters from Hong Kong - AD_UKC115_MetaG | ecosystem: Engineered > Bioreactor > Anaerobic > Digestate | place...
CTACGTAGCCCTGGGTGATTATTTTATCCAGAGCCAAAACCTTACTGCGACCCTCATGATCGTAGGCATCATCTTGCTCGTCTCTTTCTTCGGCATCAATCTGGCCCGTAAACACCTTTTATAACAAGGCAGAGCTTCCTGCCAGGGAACAACATCCGCGTAGCAGGGGAATTAACCGCGAAAAAGCCGGGAACAAGGACAGTTCCCGGCTGTACACGCAGTACTTGAATTGCTACTACCATTCCACTCCCGGGTCGTCAGCCATCTGGTTGACCGTCCCCCGTGGGTAAAGAACTCCCACATGACTCAGGTGAGGGTCAGGCTGGTCCTGGTTGGGCTGGGGGAAAACCAGACGAAGTTTGAAGTCGTCTCCAGCCCGATAACCGATAATCGTCTCACCCTGGTAATCACGATTCAGGTCAGGGGTGCCCAAAATCTCTTTCACCCGGGAGAGGGTTAATGACTTGAGGGCGGGATCATAGGATCGTACCTCAAAGATCTGCGAGCCCTTGTTTATTCCCAAAACTACGTTGTGGTCCGGGTAAGTGGCAAATTGACCTTTGGCCGCAGGTACATAGTCCAGCTGTTCCGGCTTGCCCCATTTTTCCTCTACATCTTCCAGGACATTATCCCGGGCGGCAAATGGGCAATTAATAACCTGGCCCTGTTTGGCCAGGTCCATCATCCGATTGAGAAGAAGCCGGTCTTTATCCTCCTGGCCGGATTGGGACGGGGGTTCCTGCTGTGGTGATGAAACGTCGGCCGGGGGATTGCTGCTGTGATTGCCCGGGTCAGGATTACCAGAGGATGCGCACCCGGATAAAAGTGCCAAGGTCAGAAGGACCACAAGAAGCAGAAAGGGTTTATAGGTCTTTTTTTGCAACTTAACCTCAACTCCTAAATGAATGTCTAATGTTAATACGTAAAATCGTGGCTCTGTTTACAGTAACCGGTCAATATTTTGACACTGCCCCGCCGGGATTAATCGCCAGGCATTCATTGCGTTGCTACTGCAACGGGTTCTATGTTACTATAAAACCAGATTTTAAAAGGAGATCTTTTACCAGAGACATGCGCAACCAACTATTTGCTTAAGATAATTGCAAACAGAACCTAGGCTGGCAGAGGATGTCCCTCTCCTGTTTGGTTCTGCCTATCATGTTGGAACGCTTGTCCTGTAACAAAATGTCTCCCGCCCGGTGCCGGAATATCCCTGTACCAGCCGGGTGAAAAAATTTATGTAACAGCCAGCAAGGGCTGCAGGTGAGCAAGTATCACGTGCAGCCCTTTTTTCTTTGGAGGTGGGTTCATGACCTTACTATTGACTTGCCGCGGTATTGGCAAAAGTTTTGGCGAAAAGCAGGTGCTAAAAAATATTGATCTGGATATAAGCCCGGGAGACCGCATCGGGCTGGTAGGCAGCAACGGAGCGGGAAAAACTACCCTGGCCAACATCATCACCGGCAGTCTCGATTATGACCAGGGAGTCCTGCTTTACCGGCAGCACAATTTGGAAATTGGCTATATGCAGCAGCGCCAGGATCTACCGGAGATAACGCATCATAAACTGACCGGAGAGGCCGGAGAGATGGAAACTGACTTCCTTGTGGCATCCAGCCGTATGGGCCTGCGTGGTGTGCAGCACTGGGAGGAAGAGCGTCTGCAGGGACTCAGCGGCGGGGAAAGGACCAAGCTGGCGTTGGCAACAGTCTGGGCCGGGCGTCCTGATCTGCTGATTTTGGATGAACCAACCAACCATCTGGATTATCAGGGGGTGGAATGGTTGATCAAGGAACTGAAACAATTCGCCGGCGCGGTACTTCTAATATCCCATGACCGCTATTTCCTGGATCGGACCGTTAACCAAATTGCGGAGATAGAGGCGGGAAGCATCAGTCTATATGCCGGCAATTACTCCTATTACCGGGAAGAGAAGCAGAGGAATTACCAGAGCCAACTGCACACCTACCAGTCCCAGCAGAAGGAGCAACAACGCATCGAAGCAGTGATTGGCCAGTTGAAAGACTGGTCAGCCAAAGCCCATCGAGAATCGCGCCAAAAGGGAAGGGCCAGCGGGAATAAACTGGGCACCAAAGAGTATTTTCGGGCCAAAGCCAAAAAGCGTGACCAGGCAGTAAAGTCGCAGATAAAAAAGCTGGAAAGAATGCGCGGTCAGGGGTTGGAAAAGCCGCCGGGCGATCCCCGGATTCGTCTGGACATTGGGGAAAGAGAGAAAACCGGTCGCCGCCTGATCCAGGCGGACAATATCGTCAAGGCTTACGGAGAAAATCTGCTCTTTAAGAATAGTTCTTTCTACATTAACCGGGGGGACCGGGTGGGCGTTTTCGGTCCCAATGGCTGTGGAAAGTCCACCCTGTTAAGAATCCTACTTGGGCAGGAGACAGTCGATGCCGGGGAGGTATTTTTAAGCCCATCGGCCCGCCTTGCCTACATTTCTCAGGACCTGGCAATAGATGAGCATAAAAGCACCTTACAGATTATCGCTGACCGGGAAAAAAGTGAAGGTCAACAGCTAATTACCTTGATAGTCAATTTGGGTTTGAGCTTTGATCGCCTGCAGCAAAGACTCTCCGCCCTGAGCCAGGGGGAGCAGGTAAAAATCCAGATGGCTTTGGCGCTGATAGGGGGGAGTGACCTGCTGTTCCTGGATGAACCCACCAATCACCTGGATCTGTACAGTCGGGAAAGCCTGGAGGAGGCCTTGTCACAGTACTCCGGCACCATCCTGCTGGTTTCCCACGACCGCTTTCTTTTGGAGAGTGTCTGTACGTCCCTGCTGGTATTTGAACGGCAGCAGGTGATTAGAATCGAAGGAAAACTGGACGGTTATCTAAACAAACAACCGCAAGGTCAGGCGGCCTCCCAGCGACGGGCAGATAAAAAGGAGGAACTACTCCTGCTGGACACCCGCATGGCATATGTCCTGGGGGAATTGGCCCGCTGCCAACCCGGCGATTCCAGGTATGAGGAGCTGGACCGGGAGTATAACGAGCTGCTGGAGCAAAAAAGGCGGCTAAATTAAACCTGGCCAGGTAAAAGAGAGGTTATCCGGGTGGTAATAAACAATAGCTCAGATCCTGGATATTACAGAGGGCAAAACCACTAATGAAAAAGCACTTTCGCCTTACGGTGAAAGTGCTCTGTTTTCCTATATGGTACGCCCGAGAGGAATCGAACCTCCGCACCCGGCTCCGGAGGCCGGTGCTCTATCCACTGAGCTACGGGCGCATGTGCAGTAGTTATTATACCAGAAGATTAGACTCCGGTCAAAGAAAACCGGTCATTTACAGGGCTTATTCCTGACCCTTTTTGAGCAGATAGAGGGTGAATACAAAGCCGCAGGCGGGGATAATGAGTGCCACCCGAAAACAGTTGTGGATGGCGGCAAGAAAGGCCGGGGAATAGGTAAGGGTTGTCAGGCTTTGCCCCAGTTGCAGGGAAAAGAGTCCGGCGGCCAGGGCGGTGCCCAAGGCGAAGGCCAGGTTACGGATTGTGGCCATAAATCCCCCGGCATAGCCATATTTCTCCCGGGGAATAGAACTCAGGATAATACTGCTGTTAGGGGAGCCAAACGAGCCCATGCCCAGGCCGAAAATAGCCAGACCCAGAGCTATCAGTCCAACATCCTGAGGCCCCTGAACGCTGCCCAGAATCAGATTGGCGGCTATCAGCAGGGCAAAAGAAACGGCGGTAATCATCCTTCCTCCCCGGCGGTCATAAAAGGTTCCTGCCAGGGGAGCGGTGATGGCCATTACCACTGGCGGGATGGTCATAAACATTCCTGAGCGCCAGGGGGGGAAATGCATAACGTTTTCCAGGAAAAAGGGCATCAGAAAAATGATAAAAGGCTGGGTGGCATAGGAGAGAAAGGCCAGCAGGTTGCCGGAACGAAAACGGTGATTGGTCAGCGTCTCCAGGTCCAGCAGCCCGGCGGACTGCTTTTTTTCAAACAGTATAAAGAAAACCAGTGCTCCTACTCCGAGCAACAGAAGAACCGGGCTGACCTGGCTGCTGCCCACGACCAGAGTAAAAGAAGCCAGGGCCAGCAAAAGGAGCCCTATCTGGTCAGTTGGTTCGGATTTATCCTCTCTTGCCTGGCGGGGAAGAAAGCGCAGGGCCATAAAAAGCCCGGCCAGTCCGATGGGAATATTAAGCAGGAAAATGCCCGGCCAGGAATAACCGGAAACGATTAAGCCCCCCAGGCCGGGGCCGGCCATATTGCCGATGCCCACCATGCTCCCGGTCAAACCCAGGGCTTTGCCGCGTTCTGAGGCGGGGAAAGCGGCGGAGACAATCCCGATTCCGGTCGCCATCATCATACTGGCTCCCAGTGATTGAACGATGCGGAAAACCACCAGCAGAATAAAAGAGGAAGACAGGCTGCATAGCAGTGAGCCCAGAGTAAAAACCAGCAAACCGCAAGTAAAAACCCGATTGCTGCCTACCCGGTCACCCAGGCGCCCGAACAGCAGCAGGGTAGCCGTAATAGTAAGCATATAAGAGGTGACTGTCCATTGTACGGTCTTGACCGGTACGGTAAGGTCTCCGGATATAGTAGGAATGGCAATATTTAAAATGCTGCCATCCAAGGTAGACATAAAAATACCCGTACAAACGACCACCAGAACCTTCCACTTTTCCCCCATAACCAGGGCACATCCCTCCCCAGAAGCCATTGCGCCTATTACCTATTTTATAATACGCGGGGAGTAAATGTGGCACTTAATATTAGGTGGTTCTGTTACTCCGTACTCGAACAAGAATAGAGAAACTCGCCAAGGCGTTAATTTTGAATGCCGGCTTATCTGTTCTTTATTGCGCTTGGTCGCCGTTCACTGCGCTTTTCCTTTCAATGTCTGATGTCATTCCCGAACAGGATAACTAGTAAATTCTTGAAGGACGGTATTCGGCGACTAATTATCAAAGGGTATGGATAATAACATCCGACAGGCAGCGCGCAGCCTTTTCAGCCAGGTCCTGGGAGATGGTATCTGTACCTACTTCGAAGAGCAGGGCGGTAGGGTAAAGATCCTGATTGTAATCACCGTGGCCGATGAAGATGCCCCGCATGAGGCCAGGGTATAACTGGTCAGATACTCCCTTTACTGTCCGGGCAAACTGCAGATTGGTCTGAAAATTGGGATTGGAGCGGCCAACCACGATCATCACCCGGGAGGTGCCAATTCCGTTAACGCTGGTCAGGTAGCCGCTGGGAGGAGTAGCATCCCGGTGGATATCAAAAATAGCTGCCGGTCGCCGCTTTAGCAGCTGAGCCGCGGTGCGCCGGGAGCGGGAATAGGCATAAATATCATGTGGTTCGTGGCGGTTGTAACTGTGATGCACCGAGTAGCCCGAGCGCCGCAGTGATTCGGACATGGCGCGGCCTACCTGGAAGATGCCTCCGTTCCAGGCTACGGTTGGCGATCCGGCAGTGGGGGTGTAGGATTCGTCGGTATGGGTATGGTAGATAACTACATCCCGTGCGGAGGGGATGGTAGGTTTAGGCAGGGTTACGGCAGAAAGAGGATTCCGCAATTGAAGTGCGGTTGATGCTCCCTTAGGTGCGGTGTGCTTAATGGCCGCAAGCGCATTGCTGCCCTCCACCCGGGTTACAACATAGTGAATATTGTCGTCACTTATAAATTCATCCTTTTTGTGTACAGCCACCCCGGTTTGCAAAATAACCTTTCCGGCTTGATCACGAATGGTAAAATAGGAACCGGCTGATCCATGGGCGTCACCGATTCTCGGTTTGGCCTGGGGGCGGGTAACCGTGTTCATCAGAAAAGCACCCACCATTACTGCCAGTACAATTAAGAAAAAGACCAGCAACTGTCGAGACTTCCAGCGCATAATAAAACCGCCTCTTTCAAATATCCTTAAGGGGTATTATTTGAAAAAGGCGGTCGGCTTATCCCAGAATCATTCTTGTGGATCCCACTCGGCCAGGTAGCGTTCCTGTTCCGGGGTCAAGGTATCAATGTTTACCCCCCCGGTCTGAAGTTTTAACCAGGCTACCTTGCGGTCGATTTCCTCGGGAACGTTATAGACGTGGTTGCCCAGACGGTTATGTTCCTGGATAACATGAATCAGGGAAAGGGCCTGCAGGGAAAAACTTAAATCCATTACTTCGGCCGGATGGCCATCTCCCGCCGCCAGGTTAACCAACCGTCCCTCCGCCAGCAGGTATAGTTTGCGGCCATCACTGAGGACAAATTCCTCAATGTTGTCCTTGAGCAATCGTTGCTGGACGGCCAGAGCGTTCAGATCCTTTTTGCTGATTTCGACATCAAAATGACCGGCATTGGCCATTATAGCGCCGTCCTTCATCTGCTCCAGGTGTTCCCGACGGATTACATCAATATTGCCGGTGACGGTGATAAATACATCGCCGATTTTGGCCGCCTCGGTCATGGGCATGACCCGGAATCCATCCATAATGGCCTCATTGGCCTTAACCGGGTCGATTTCAGTGATAATAACCTTGGCACCCATACCCAGAGCCCGCATGGATACGCCTTTACCGCACCATCCATAGCCTGCTACCACGACATTTTTGCCGGCTACCACCAGGTTGGTGGTGCGATTAATGCCATCCCAGACTGACTGGCCGGTGCCATAGCGGTTATCAAAGAGATATTTCATATAAGCGTCATTTACAGCAATCATGGGAAAGAGCAGGGTTTCGTCCTTATCCATGGCGCGCAGGCGGATAATACCGGTAGTGGTCTCCTCGCATCCGCCGATAATCTTTAAGGCTTGCTCGCGCCGCTCCTTATGTAGCATGGTGACCATGTCCGCACCATCATCAATAATGGCGGCAGGCAGATGATCCAAGGTCAGATTGAGAAAACGCTCATATTCCTCCATACTTTCCCCGTGAATGGCGTAAACAGTAATACCTGAGTCCACCAGTGCAGCCACCACGTCGTCCTGGGTGGAAAGGGGATTGCTGGCACAGGCGATGACCTCGGCACCGGCGGCTTGCAGCGTCTGCAGCAAGTATCCGGTCTTGGCTTCCAGGTGCAGACAGCAGGCTACCGTGTAGCCTTCCAGAGGCCTGGTTTGGGCAAACTCTTTGCGTAGAACATTCATTACCTCCATATGGCCACTGACCCATTCCAACTTGCGGTGACCCGAGGGGGCAAGGTTAATATCCTTTATTACTGAACGGTTAAGGGCTGGGAGGTTGGAAACGGCATTCATTTTCGAGTCCTCCTGCTTTCATTGTTTCCGGTTGGCCGGGTCTTGCCAAAGCCTTTTTTCAGGCGAGCTGGGAAGCCTGACCAAACCCGATATACAAAATATTATAATCAAAAAAACTTACAAACGGAATAATTATCTGGTATTATAATTGATAAATGCGCTAAGTACGAGGGAATGTAAAGTGAAGGTGCTCATTTTTAGCTGGGAATACCCGCCACATATGGTTGGGGGGCTCGGTCAGCACGTCTATGACTTGAGCAGGTTCCTGGTAAAAAATAGGGTAGACGTGCACATTATAACTCCCCGGGTAAAAGATTGCCCTGATTTTCAGCAAGAAAATGGGGTTTCGATTCACCGGGTGGGGAGTTCCTACCGTGATGGAGAAAATTTCAAGTCCTGGACTTTTCGTTTTAACAGTGATGCCATTTGTGAAGCTGTGGCTATTAATGCTCGGGTGGGTGGCTTTGACGTAGTTCATGCCCATGATTGGCTGGTAGCCTACGCCGGGCGTTCGGTGGCCAAAATTTTCGAAATACCGCTGGTGACTACCATTCACGCTACGGAGCATGGCAGAAACCTGGGTTTACATAACCGCATGCAGATGGAAATCAACGAAATTGAGAAGAATCTGGCTCTGGAAGCGGAACGGGTCATCTGTTGCAGCAGTTACATGCAAAAAGAGATTTCTTCCCTGTTTGGGCGACCCGATGAAGACATCGTTATTATTCGTAATGGAGTTGATCCCGGGGCTTTTACATCCCTTCCCCGCGAGCCTCGTTTTAAGATTCCGGAACAGGAAAAAGTGGTGTTTTTCATTGGCAGACTGGTTCCGGAAAAGGGAGTTTGGTGCCTCATAAAGGCTTTACCAAAGGTACTGGAGAAGGTCCCGGAAGCCCGGCTGTATATCGGTGGCCGAGGTCCTCAGCAAAAGGAACTGGAAAAACTGGCCGCCGATCTCGGGGTACGGGATCGGGTGGTTTTTACCGGTTTTATCTACAGTGAGGATCGCAATTATCTTTATCACCGGGCGCGAGTTGCCGTATTTCCCAGTCTATATGAGCCTTTCGGAATCGTAGCCCTGGAGGCGATGGCTACCATGACTCCGGTTATCGTAGGCGATGTAGGTGGACTCACGGAAATAGTTGAAGATGGAGTAACTGGATTAAAAGTACCCCCAGGGAGACACGAAGAGCTGGCCGAGGCCATTATCAGGGTCCTGACCGACCAGGCTCTTGCCAATACACTGGATTTCAATGCCAGTGCGATGGTGGAGAGGGTATTTAACTGGGACGTCATTGCCAGGGCGACTATCAAGGTTTATGAAGAGGTTCTTCACGGCAGCAGCAAGGCGGTAATTAATCTGTAACTGAACCGGGTTGCGCCTGAATCCTTTGAAGGAAGTGCGGCAAGTGAGTTCCAAGCTAATGCTGGTTCTACATAGCCATATCCCTTATGTCAAGAGGCAAGGGAAATGGCCCTTCGGAGAAGTCTGGCTGTTTGAAGCCATGGCCGAAACATATATCCCCTTGCTGGTAAGCTGGTTGAGGTTACGGGAGCAGGGGAAAAACACCTCTATTGCGCTGAGTATCAGCCCCACCTTAATGGAACAGTTAAAATCCCGTTATATACAGAGAGAATTTGTTGAATATCTTAATGAGCGTGAGTCCCGCGCTGCCGAAGATGAACGCTACTATATTTCGAAGGGTGCAAGCGATTTTGCTCGCATTGCCTCCCTTTATCGTCGCTTTTATCGGGATATTCGGCGTGATTTCACGGTCGATTTTAACCGTGATATTATCGGAGTTTTCAAGGAACTTCAGGATACGGGCAGCATTGAAGTCATGACCACCGCGGCAACCCATGCCTATCTGCCGCTTCTGGATGCCAGTAGTCTTTACCACCAGATTGACTGGGGAATGAGGGTTTATCACCAGCATTTTAAACAGGAACCACGCGGTTTCTGGTTGCCCGAGTGCGGCTATTTTCAGGGAATTGAAGATATACTGCTGGAAAACGGGATTAAGTATTTTTATGTGGATAGCCATGCCATCGAAGGGGGCCGTCCCATCGAGGTCTTTAGTCCGGGCAGCTCGGATGAGGCAGAGGTGGAAACCTTTGCCGATACCGGACTGAGCACTTACCGTCCCTATCGGATAAAAGGGAAGGATATAACCGTTTTTGGCCGTAATGCCATGGTTAGCCACCAGGTCTGGTCAGCAGATTATGGATATCCGGGCGACGCAGACTACCGGGAATTTCATAAGCAGGACCCCCGCTCCGGTTTTAAATACTGGCGGGTTACTGATCGGAGAAAGGGGCTGGGTCGTAAAAAGGTTTATGATCCGGAGCTGGCCCTGGGCAAAGTACAGGAGCATGCACTTCATTTTGTAAAAGGCCTGGAAGAGAACAGCCGTGAAGCCAGGAAACTGGGGTTTAACGCCCCCTGTATTGTGGGTTGTTATGATACGGAACTGTTCGGCCATTGGTGGTGGGAAGGAGTGCAATGGCTGGAGATGGTCTTCAGGGAGCTGGAAAAAAGCGAGGAACTCAAACCAGACCTTCCCAGCAGAAATCTCCATGCCCAGCATGAAGCCCAGGTTTTTGAGTCCTCCTGGGGCATGGGCGGAAAACACTATGTCTGGAACAATCACGAGACCGCCTGGATGTGGGAAATCATCCGCAAAGCGGGGCAGGAATTTGAGAGCCTTAAGGAACTGCCGGTTGAATCCGACATTGGACACCGTGCCATTTGTCAGGCCATGAAGGAACTAATGTTGATCCAAAGCAGTGACTGGCTTTTCATGGTCAGCAACAACCTGACCCGGGACTATGCCATGAAACGGTTTTTTGAGCATTACACCAAATTGCTCCGCCTTTGCAACAGCCTGCACAATAACAATTTGGACCGTAATTTTGTGGCCTGGCTGGAAAAGGTGGAATACGAGGACGACTTTTTTAACCAGTTGGAAACGGGAGGTGTATTATGAAAGGTTATATAGCCTTTTGCCCCCACTTTCACCAGCCTCATTTTCAGTTGCATAGAACCAGAGAAGAAGCCTTTCAAAACTCGTATCAGCCCTGGCTTGGCTTGCTGGAAAAAGCCGTAAACCTGCCGGGTTTTTTTATCAATGTTCATTTTTCCGGACCTTTTCTTTATTGGATCAAAGGGGAAAAACCTGATTACCTGCAGAAGCTGCGCCAGGTCATGGAAAGCGGCAAGGTAGGGATCACTGGTGGACTGCTTGATGAACCGTTTATCCAACTTTCCTCCCGGATCGATGACTACCTTTACCAGCTCAAAGGTTATGAACGGCTAATCAAGGATATCTTTGGAGTTGACGCGCGGGACTGGCAGGCTATCCACCTGGTGGAAAGGGAATGCGGAGAATTGGTGCTGGCGGAATTATCCCGCTCGGCCCGTTACATAAATGCGGCCCCCATTTTTTATCTGGATGCGGAAACCTTTTTCCCCTCCCATTTTCGCTATCCCGGATCAGATAGTGATTATTGCCTGAAACACTTTGGATTTAATGACCCGGTTTCCATCACCACCATCAGTCACCTGCCGGAAGATATGCTGCATTACTGTTTCCGTGATGAGTTGGGGGGAGAGGAATATCTTGTTTTTCCGGTGCACAGCCAGTATCGCTACCAATTGTTGAAGCGTCAGGGGTTCACCGCTGGTGATACCAGCCGGGTATCACCTCGTCATTATTTCTTCTATATCAAGGAGGCTCTGGAAAAAGCCTATCATATGGTGCAAAGTTTCGGCAGGAACGTTGCTCCTGTACTGGTCATATTTGAAGACGCCGAGAAGTTTGGCCAGTGGAGCAAGGATCCCGAGGGGGATCAGCAATGGCTGCTGGAGTTTTTTAATCTGGTGGAGGAGGACTCCGAGGTAGAGTTTACTGGCTTGAAGGACTACTTCCAAAAGTATGGCTATCTCGATACTTATCCCGCCCGAACCAGTCACAGTTACACCGAATGGGAAAACTGGACCGCCTGTCGGGGAATCCGGGGGGTGACCTTCGGGGATGAACGACTGCGCAGGGTGCTTTCACGTTTGCGCGATCTGGAAAACCGGCAGGAAGCCTATGAGGAGCAGGTTAATCAGGGCTTATGGGAGCAAAGCTGCGGGCTTCTTTCCCCGGAACAGGTGGAAATGCTGCAACAGGCCTTGCGCGGGGCGCCGCAACGTTATGACTTTGTGCACAGCCTGCTGGAAAAACAGGACCCCGAGGCCGGTAAGGCTTACGAGTTGATCAACCGGGTCAGACATCTGGTTTACCAGGAGGATCCCAAGTGGGCCAGCCGTCACCCCAGTTATGGCTCTTCCCCCTATTATGACGCCCAGGGAATGGCTTATCTGGAAATGGCTATTCGCATTTGTGACCAACTGCATGCAAAAGCAAAGGGGCCGGCCGGAGAGAAAGAGCGCCTGTGGGATTGGGACCGTGACAACATTAAGGAGGCGGTGATCGAAAGGCCGGAGCAGACTCTGGTCATAGATCCCAAGGGTGGCTGTCTGGCTTATCACCATGTTCTCGCACCGCTCTTGCCGGAAAACCCGCCGACAATGGTTACTATTCTTCAGGAAGGGATTGCTGATATAAGGGCTTATCATGATATACACCGCTTTGCGGTGCCGCTGGTCTTTACCGA
>Ga0116193_1003227_pt1 | contig 11887 bp, 7 predicted proteins | sample AD_UKC115_MetaG_FD_89892 | JGI IMG/M metagenome (GOLD analysis project Ga0116193, IMG submission 89892) | Active sludge microbial communities of municipal wastewater-treating anaerobic digesters from Hong Kong - AD_UKC115_MetaG | ecosystem: Engineered > Bioreactor > Anaerobic > Digestate | place...
GAACTCGAGGCCTTGGCCTGAAGTGGCGGGAGCATACCAGGAGCCGGATTGGCGCGGATCGAAATCGCCGAGCGGTCCCGGAGCCTCGGGCAGCGGCTGGATGCCGCCGGGCAGCGTGCACGGTGCGATGGCCGGCGAGAGGCGCGAAAGTGTGATCGTGCCGGCGGCGCCGGCGTTGTGATCGGCAACGAAACGGTAGGCGAGGCTGCCGTGATTGCAGTCGGTGAACTGCAAATGTGCGGTACCGACGATGCGCTCCTTGTCGGCACCGGGCGCATCGAAACGGCCGTTCGCGGTCAACACGATCGGCAGATCCGCTTCGGTAGCACCGGGCGTGACGCCCCCCTGAAGCGTGTACCAACGCAATTCCCCAAGATCGTTGCCGCCGGCCGGCGAGAAGGTGAACCAAGTATCGAAGATCATCCGCTGCGATGGGAAGTAATCGAACACGAAGCCCTGGCCATCCTCGTAAGGCGCCCACCACGCGCCGGTGAGACCGGGCTGATCGAGCGGGACAGCGGACGTTACCTGGCCGATGCCGATGTAGCCCCTGACGAGGGACCGCTCGCCACTGACAATCACGCGTAGCGTATCGTCGGCGCCGAGATATCCGGCGCTCCAACTGCACCAGAACATGTGGCACGGCTCGTAACGCTCGCTGCGCAGCCGGCCATCCGCACCGTCGAAGACGCGGATGCCCTGCCGGCCGAGCAAGCGAGGGGTGGAAAGCACGACGACACGGTCGTCCCGGTCGGACGCGGCAAGGGTATCCGTGTTGTAACCGCGGTCTAGCTGGGTCAGAACGCCGCTTGGCGGAGCCAAGGCCTGCTCCCAGGCGGTCTGTCCGTCGTCGAGGCGGATGCGCACGAGCCGGGAAGCGCTCGTCCCGGTCGAGTCGCCGAGCAGGAAATCTGCGTAGGGCCCGTGTAGCTGCATGTCGACGATGTAACCTGACGAGGTGGCGATCGTGCGCTGCCAGTGCGTCACGCCGCTGCCGTCCACCGACCAAAGCTCGAGCGCCTTGCCCTGCGAGCCGTCGACGAGGGAATAGACGAGGGCGCCGCCATCATTTGCGGTCCTCAGGGCGGGCGTGGCGCCATCTGCTCTCAGTGTCTGCGGGAGCGGGACCTCGAAGCGCTTTTGTCCATCGGGACCGAAGCCGGTCAGTCGATCCGCGAAGAGGAGACGCGCCTCGCCATTCGCGGTCATAGCCGATACGGACCAGGCATTGACCTCAGCCGATAGCGCCGTATCCGCCACCAGCGTGCCATTGGCACCGATCAGGCGTTGGTGGACTGGTGACGCCTCGTACGGCTGGTAGATCAGCGCGACCCGCCCATCGGGCAGTACGCTCATTTCGCGCACCCATCCGCTGCCGTGCACGTCGGGCGCAATTTCGTGATGGAAGACGAGCTCACCGGTCGCCGACATGCGGCATTCGATGCGCAGCGGCACGGCGCCGTCGGCAATTCCCTGGTGCGGGCCGCCGATGCAGACGATCGATGTGTTCGTGGCTATTGTTGGGGTATTGGCCTGCCAGTTGCCGCTGTCCAGGACGCTCCAGTGTGACGTGCCGATGGCGTCGAGAGCGACGAAGCGGTACAGACCCGCCCCTTTGTAGTTCATGACGAGAAACGTATCGCCGTTGCTGTCGATGTGCTGGCTGGCGATTTCGCCGTTGTCGGGCAGGACCCCATTCTGGCTCGCCAGCGCGAGACTGCTGCCATCGCGGGCGTAACGGTGCAGGGTGCCGCTGGACGGCGCGGGTGAAAACTCGAGCCTGTCGTCGCCATGCAGCAGAACGACCGCGGCGCTGCCATCGGCGAGAGTCGTGAGGCTCGACACGGTTCCCGCCGGAAGCAACGTGTCGGCAATGAGCCCACCATCGCTGTCCACGCGTTGCAGGTGCGTTTCGCCGCTGTCGGAATCGCGTGTGACCACGATCACGTCGCCGTCGGTCGTCACGCGCAAGGCACAGCCGTCCGGCAGGGACTGGCATGTGCCGGCGCCGTTCAGCGTCCGGCTCCAGACCAGCCCGCCGTCGTCGGCGACGCGCACCAGCCTCAGGTGTTTATCGGTCGTGCCGACAAGTGCCCAGGCGCCGCCGGATGGCGAGGCCGCGAGCGCCTGGATATTTTCGGCGGCAAGGCTGGAATAAGTTTGTTCCCAGATGGCATGCCCATCCGCATCCAATGCGGCGAGGTAGAGAGGGTATCCCTCGGTCGTGCCCGTGCCGGCGACGAGGATTACACCGCTGCCGAGAACGGTGATCCAGGCGGGATGGGCCTTGCCTCGTGCGCCGTTCCAGGACCAGCGCGATCCGAGCATGCCATCCAGCGACTCGATGCGGTCGCTGCGGACGACATACGCCCCGGCACGGCGTGGATCGGCGGCGAGATCCAAGAAGTCGGCGAAACTCACGCCTGTAGCCGCGTACAGATCGGCCGCGATCGTGCCGTCGGCGCGCAGCACTCGCAAACCGGACTGCGGGGCCGTGGCGAATTCGGGCGGGTACGCAGCGGTGCTGAGGATCCAGATCAGGCCATCGCCATCGCGGGCGACGCGTACACAACGTCCCACCATTACCGGCGTAGCCGCCGTTTCCCAGAGCTGGACTCCTGCCGCATTCACGGACTCGAGTGCACAGACTGGCGGTATCGTGAACCCCGTAAACTTGGAATAGCGGGCGATGACGAGCCCGCCGTCCGGCATGGCAACCGGAAAGCCGTCCTGCATAACGTAGCGGTAAGAAACCACGCCGCCATCGGTCCGATGCTGGACGAGATCCTTGCCGATCGACCAGAACCCGTCCGGCGTGCCGAGCACGGTGCTCGGGTGGTGATCCCTTGGCAAGGATGGGATGCCGTATTCCCAATCGGCGGCCTGCGGTGCGCCGCAGGACAGGGCCAGCATGGCGAATACGAGATTTCGGCGCGTCGAGTAACGCGGCTCGCGACCAAACAGCATGGTTCCCCCTCGGTGACTGGTGCCGGGATGCTATACCGGCGGGGTGTATGGGTGTCGTGATCAAATGGCGTAAAGGCAATAAAAAGAACATTCGTCATATCGCCACGTTCGTCCCATCCTCGCGCCCGATGAGCAGATGCGCCGTGAGGCGGACGCCGCAGTGAGACGGAGAGTGAGCGGGGCGCTTCGGTCATCGTTCCGCGGGAACGGCAGGCGCGGCGGGCGGCCGTAATGCGAACGGGCCGCACTTGGCGGCCCGCTCGCTCGGTCAGGAGATGTAGACGTGTCCGGCGCAGCTCCGGGTTCGGCCCCTTACTTCAGCTTCGCATCGGCCCTGAGCGCTTCGGCGCGGTCGGTCTTCTCCCACGAGAACGCCGTGGCGGTCTGGGCCTTGCCGGCGCCATCGACGTAGTGGATTTCCTTCGGCTTGCGGCCGAAATGGCCATACGCGGCGGTGAGCTGGTAGACCGGATGGATCAGGTCGAGCATCTGGATGATGCCGTACGGCCGCAGGTCGAAGTGCTTGCGGACCAGCTTCTCGATCTTCTCGTCGCTGACCTTGCCTGTGCCGAACGTGGTCACCGAGATCGAGGTCGGTTCGGCCACGCCGATCGCGTAGGAGACTTGCACCTCGCACTTGTCGGCGAGGCCGGCCGCGACGATGTTCTTCGCGACGTAACGCGCTGCATACGCCGCCGAGCGGTCGACCTTCGACGGATCCTTGCCGGAGAATGCGCCACCGCCGTGACGGGCCATGCCGCCGTAGCTGTCGACGATGATCTTGCGGCCGGTGAGGCCGCAATCGCCGACCGGGCCGCCGATCACGAACTTGCCGGTCGGGTTGATGTGCACCTTGTGCCTGGACAGCTTGTCGAGCCAGGCCTTCGGCAGCACCGGCTTGAGGATGTGCTCGTATACGCCCTCAATGATGTGCTTCTGCTTGACGTCCGGGTCGTGCTGCGTGGACAGCACCACGGCGTCGAGACCGGCGACCTTGTTGCCCTCGTAGCGCAGCGTGACCTGCGACTTCGCATCCGGGCGCAGCCACGGCAGCGCGGACTTCTTCGCCTTGCGCACCTTGGCCTGCTGTTCGACGAGGCGGTGCGAGTAGTAGATCGGCGCCGGCATGTATTCGGGTGCCTCGTTGCAGGCGTAGCCGAACATCAGGCCCTGGTCGCCCGCTCCCTGCTCCTCGGGCTTCTTGCGGTCGACGCCCTGGTTGATGTCCGGTGACTGCTTGCCGATCAGGTTCATGATGGCGCAGGTCGCGCCATCGAAGCCGACGTCGGAGGAGTCGTAGCCGATGTCGAGGATGACCTTGCGCGCGAGCGCTTCGAGGTCGACCCACGCGCTCGTGGTCACCTCGCCGGCGACGATCGCCACGCCGGTCTTCACCAGCGTTTCGCAGGCCACGCGTGCACGCTTGTCCTGCATGAGGATCGCGTCGAGCACGGCATCGGAGATCTGGTCGGCGACCTTGTCCGGATGGCCTTCGGAAACCGATTCGGAGGTGAAGAGGTAGCTGCTCATCGCGGCGTTTATCCTTCGATGCGGATGAATGGATGAATTGGGGCGCGCATCATACACGTGCCGCCCGCGGTTTGCAGCGAGACGGCTAGACTGCCGTATGACGCAAGGCGAGGAGGGCATGCCCGATGGTTCTGATCCAAACCCCCGCATCCGAGCTCGGCACGCCGGCTCCGGATTTCGCGCTGCCCGGCACCGACGGACGGCTGCACATGCGTGACGCCTGCCGCGGGCCACATGGCCTCCTGGTGATGTTCATCTGCAACCACTGCCCTTACGTGAAGGCGATCCTCGACCGGCTCGTCGCCGATTGCCGGGATCTCGTGGCCGCCGGCATCGGCGTGGTCGCGATCAATAGCAACGATGCGCGCGATTACCCCGAGGACGCTCCGGAGCGCATGCGCGACCTCGCCGAGCGACTTGCACTGCCGTTTCCGTACCTGCACGACGCGACGCAGGACGTGGCCCGCGCCTACGGCGCGGTCTGTACGCCGGATTTCTTCGGCTACGACTCAGCGCTGCGCCTGCGCTATCGCGGTCGTCTCGATGCCGCGCACCGCGGCCCGCGCGAGCCCGGCATGTGCCGCGAACTGGTCGAGGCGATGCTTGAGATCGCCCGCACCGGCCAGACCACAATCGAACAGATCCCCAGCATGGGCTGCAGCATCAAATGGTCGAGCGCTTCAGCGTGATGCCTTGAATGGCATCACGCTGAAGCGCGAGGGTCTGCCATGGATGGCAGACGGCTGCACACCAGGGACGGTTGCCTGCTCCTGTCTTCCTGACGTGATGCCTTGAATGGCATCACGCTGAAGCGCGAGGGTCTGCCATGGATGGCAGACGGCTGCGCCTCCGGGTAGGTTGCTTGCTTCCGCCCGGCAGGCGCAACTCGCAAAGGCGTCAGTACTCCAGCCCGTCGCGGAACAGAATGTCGTCGATCCCGTTCGCCTCCACGGCGCCGACGTCGCACGGTCCCTGGCGCAGATAGCCGCGCTGGTCGGTCAGCGGGCAGGGCGTGTAGGTTCCTGCCATGTCGATCAGCACGCTCGAGGCCAGGGGCAGCAATGTATTCGTGCCGCCACCATAATCGCCTAGCGTATTGATTGCGAGTTGTGAGTCAGTGGTGTTTACCTTATCACCAGCCAGTGTCGATAGCTGGCACGTGTTACCCGGCGATTCGACATTTCCACTTAGGCTGGAACTGATCATCGGGCCTGAGCAGCTGCCGACGATCAGAGTGTTGGCATAAGTCATCGTTCCGCCCGACTGGCTGTAGACAGCATAACCGTATGACGTGCTGATGGTGGAACTAGCGAACATCACCGAAGCACCGCTTTCGACTTGCACTTGGGAAGCGAAGTTGTTGGCAAAGGTGCTGTTGATGACTTGCGTCGTACCGCCGACGGTATAGAGACCTGCACCGCCGCTGCTTCTGCTGATGGTCGAATCACGAATCACGGTATTGGTGGTCCCGTTGAAGCTTCCGATACACACGGTGCCGAAGGAGAAAGAGAAGAAACTATCGACCGTCGTGTGGTCGATCAGGACTTCGCCGGAGCCGCTGATGTTGAGCGCGGTGCAGCTGGCCTCCCCACCGCCGTCTTGCAGGCGCACCCGGGACAATCGGGCCATACCCTCTTGCAGGCTGGCGCTGATGGCTTTGGCGTTGGACGGCAGATCGGCGTCGACGACATCCAGCAATTGGCCAGTGAACTTGAGCGCATATGCCAGCTCCGTCGAATGCGTCAGCAGTATCTCGTGGGCGGTGAGACTGCCACCATTCACCTCGACAGCTGAGAGCATGCTTTTCTGGCTATCGACCGCGAAGCGCCGCAGGTCGAGCTGTGTCATAGCTGCGTTGCCGGTGCCAAATGCGCCACTACGCACACCGCCACCGTTCCATTGTCCGGGTACTGGCACAACGAGGTTGTCGATACCCAGATCCTGCAGAGAGACGCTCAGACCAGCTGCGATGTCGAATACGCGATCAAGACCGGCAGATTCGATACGCGTAGCATCGCGACCTGCGCCGGTGATGACCACGTCTTCGGTGATGTCGATGTCGCCTGAGAGGGCTGCATCCTCGTTTTCTCCTGGCTGCTCGAGAACATACTGACCGGCAGGCAGCACGATGCTGTCAGCGCCCGGAAGCGAGTTCGCGGCGATCACGGCACCACGCAGCGAGCAGTCGCCCGGCTGGCAGACGGGATTGGCCGGATCGTCCGTGCGGGTCACCACAAAGGTCATAGCCTGAGTCGTGGCGGTAGTGAGTACCAGGGCGACGGAAAGAAGCTGCCAGTGGGGCCTTGTGCAAAGCCAGCTAGACACGACGATCTCCGGATCGGAAGGACATACGGCAGCACTCAGCTGCGGAGCGCGCAAATGAGCTGGAACGCCTGATCTGAACGGAATCGCGTGGGATGCAGCCGAAGGTGAGGTGCGGCGGAATGCCGCGACTCGGGCCTGCCGTGTTCAGCGTCGCAGCTGATAGATCTCGTAGTCGTCGCTGCCGGCGTCGAGGACCATGACGAGCCGGCCGGGGCCGATCACATAAACCACGCCGACGCTGTCGGCGGGACTCGGCTCGGGTCCGCTGCCGCGGCTGTAGCCTGCGGGCGGATCATCGTTCACGGTCCTGGCGCCGACGAAGATCCATTCACCCATGCTGTCGCCACGTGCCACCAACCGGCCGCTGCGGCGTTGCGAGCCGGTGGTCTTCTCGAAGAACAGTCCGCCGTCGCGCTCGACGATGCGCGCCATGAAGTACGGGTAGACGAAGATGCCGTAGCGGGTGCCCTGGATCGAGCGCACCTGCCACTCGCCGTGCAGGTCGGCGGCTACGGCCGGAACGTGTGCGGCTGCGATGAGCCGCGCGTATTCGAGTACGCGCGGACGATGTTCTGGCCAGAGTGCATCGAGCGGATCGCCGCCGGCCACGGCGGCCGGGACCATGCCGAGACCGAGCAGCAGGACGAGCAGGCGTGGCAATCGCATGGATCGTGGCGGAAAGTGGGGACGCGGCCACCGTAGGTGAGCAGAGCCGCCATGTCGAGCGTGGGCCAGCGGGATCCGGGTTCTCGGCTCGCGCCGCAACCGCCAGTGCATGCATGCTACGGCGCCGGCTCACGGCGCGGGTCCCGGAGCAGTCAGGCCGCGCGGCGTGAGGCTTCCGGGGCGGTGAAATACGCGCGAGTCAGCTCGAGCTGGATCCTGGCCGTGGCTGCCCGGTTGATCATGGCGCGAAACGCCACCCCGTCAGGTCGGCCGTCCGCATACCAGCCGAGATGCTTGCGCGCGATGCGCACGCCGTGCTCTTCGCCGTAGAACGCGTAGAGCGCTTCGAGATGGCCGGTCAGCAGGCACGCGGTCTCGTCCGCGGTCGGCTCGGGCAGGTGCTCGCCGGTAGCGAGGAAATGCGCGATCTCGCGGAAGATCCACGGCCGGCCCTGCGCGGCGCGGCCGATCAGCAGGCCATCCGCCTGCGTGTGCTCGAGCACGGCGCGAGCCTTCTCCGGTGAATCGATATCGCCGTTCGCGAACACCGGGATGCGCACGCATTGCTTGATCGCGGCGATCGTGTCGTATTCGGCCGCGCCGAGATATTTGTCCTCGCGCGTGCGTCCGTGGATCGCGAGCGTGGCGACGCCGGCGTCCTCGGCGATCCGTGCGATCCGTGGGCCGTTGCGGTTCTCGCGGTTCCAGCCGGTGCGCATCTTCAGCGTGACCGGCACGTCGACCGCGCGCACCACGGTCCCGAGGATGCGCGCGACCAGGGCTTCGTCGCACAGCAGGGCCGACCCGGCCAGCACGTTGCAGACCATCTTCGCCGGGCAGCCCATGTTGATGTCGATGATCTGCGCGCCGTGCTCGACGTTGTAGCGTGCCGCCGCGGCAAGCAGGGCCGGATCGTGCCCGGCGATCTGCACGCTGACCGGCTCCGGTTCGCCGGCATGATCCATGCGCAGGCGCGACTTGCGCGTGCCCCACAGGCGCGGATCGCTCGCCGTCATCTCGGATACGGCGAGTCCTGCACCGAGCCGCTTGCAGAGCAGGCGGAACGGCTTGTCGGTGACGCCGGCCATCGGCGCGAGCACGAGTGGCGGATCGATGCGGTGGGGGCCGATGTGCATGCGGCCATTGTAAGGATTCCGCGAGCCGCGACGGCCTCTATCGTGCCCGCCGCTCCGAGGCTCACGGCAGGCGGTCGGTGGTGGTCACGGCATGCCGCTTGCAGGTAGCAGGATGGCAGGCCGGTCCCCGGTCGATTACCCTTGCCGCGAGGTGGAGGGAACGAGACGGGCCCAGACTGCGTCCGTTCCGGTGGCGGCCAGGATGGATGGCCGGTGCCCGGGCCGCCCGGGGGGATTCGAATGTTCACATGGCTGCTCACCGCATTGCTGGCGGCCGCCAATGGGGCGGAGCCGGCACGCGTGGCGGGCGATCCGGTCGAAACCATCCGGCATGCCGCCGTTGCCGATCCGGCCGGCGCGATCATGCGCGGCCGAGCATTGCTCGACGGCGCGCATCTGCCGCCGGAGCAGGAGCGCGAGGTGCTGCGCTGGATGGGCCGCGCCGCGCTGCTTGGTAGCAACGACGCCGCGCTGAGCGAGGTCGCGATCCGCCTCGATGGTCTCGCCGCGGTCAACCGCGACGATGTCGCCGCCGCCTATGCGGGCTTCCTGCGCAGCGAGCGGCTGTTCCAGCGTGGCAACCTCGATGCCGGCCTGAAGACCGCCTTTGAGGCTGCCCAGCGTCTGCAGGATCGTCGCGAACCGGCATTGCGTGGGCTGGTCGCCTACCAGCTGTGTGACGCGCTGTCCTCGGCCGAGCAGTACGCGCGTGCCCAGACCTATTGCGAGGAGGCCGAGGCGACGTTCCGTGCGCTGCGCGACGAGCGCCAGGTCGCGCATGCCGAGAACGTCCATTCCTACGTGCTGTACAACCAGGGCGACCTGGCGGAGGCCGTGCGCCTGTCGGAAAGCGCGCGCGGCCGGTTCCTTGCGCTCGGCGAGATCGACGTGGCCGCGCTGGTCGGCGACAACCTCGCTCGGATGTACATCGAGCAGGGCCATGCCGAACAGGCCTTGGCACTCAGTGAGGCGGCCCTGGCCACGGAACGGCGTGCCGGGCGCCAGGCGCACGCCCTGCTGTCGATCGCCAACATCGCACGTGCTTACGGCGCACTCGGCCGGCACAAGGAAGCGCTGGGCCGGATCGAGGAAGCCATCGTCGAGGCGCGGTCGCTGAAGCTCGATGGCGTACTGCCGGATCTCTACGACACTCAGAGCCACCTCGCCGAGGCGGCCGGCCAGCTCAAGCTTGCGCTGGCCGCCGCGCGCGCCTCGCAGACCGCGCAGGACCAGGCGCATCGCGTCGAGAGCGACGCCACCGCCGAACTCGAGGCGCGCTACGCGGCGCGCGAGAAGGATCTGCGCATCAACGAGCTCGAGCGCGAGAACCGTGTCAAGCAGCTCGAGATCGAAGCCTCCCAGGCGCGCGAATCGGCGCGTCAGGCCGGTGCCTCGCGCGAGCGCTGGGTGCAGATCGGTTCGGCGGTGCTCGCCATCGGCCTCGCTGTGTCCGTGGTGCTGCTGCTCCTGTTGCTGCGTGCGCAGCGCGGGCATGCGCGTCATCTCGCCCAGCTCGCACACTCCGATCCACTCACCGGCTGCGGCAACCGGCGCGCGTTCTTCGCGCGCATCGAGAAGGCGTTGCTCACCGACCACAGCCAGCCACAGGCGCTGATGCTGATCGACCTCGACCACTTCAAGCGCATCAACGACAGCTTCGGCCATCCGTTCGGCGACGCCGTGCTGCGTGAGATCGCCGAGCTCATCGCGCGCACGCTCGATGGGCGTGGCTTCCTCGCGCGCCTTGGCGGCGAGGAGTTCGCGGTGTACAGCCCGGGGCTCGAACCGACCGAGGCGCTGCGTCTCGCCGAGGCGATCCGTCTTGCCGTGGCCGAGCGCACCATCCAGGGCGAAAACGGCCCAGTACATGTCTCGATGAGCATCGGTCTGGCCATGCTCGATCATGACCGCTTCCCGACCGCCGACGCCTGGCTCAGGCAGGCCGACCGCGCGCTGTATGTCGCGAAATCGCGCGGCCGCAACCGCGTGGTCGCGAGCACCGCGGTGAAATGAGCACCGCTCAGGCGCCGAAGCGCGCCTCGACGTCGGCCCCGGTCGGCATGGCCGGCGCAGTACCGACCTTCTCGGTGCTCAGCGCCGCGACGCGACCCGCATGCCGCACGGCATGCCGGAACGGCCGCTCTGCGAAGCGCACGAGTGCCGCCGCGAGTCCGCCGGAAAACGCATCGCCCGCTCCGGTGGCGTCGATCGCGGCGACCCGCTCGGCCGGCACCCGGTAGTACGGTTCGGCATCGCCGCGTTGTGCGCCGAGTGCGTGCGAGACGAAACAGCCCGCCCCGCCGAGGGTCACGACCAGGGTGGCGTCGCCGAGGCGTCGGGCGAGTGCGTGCAGGTCGGCATCGGCCCGAGCGGCGAGCGTCGCCGGATCGACCTCGACATTGGCGAAGCGCGCGAGCAGCAGCGCGAACTCGGTCTCGTTCGGCGTGAGGATGTCGGCGGCGGCGAACAACGGCCGATCGAGATCGGCATGCACCGGCGCCGGATTGAGGATGCAGGCGAGCGCCTGCTGCTTGCCGAGCGCGAGCGCGGCGGCGATCGCGTCGAGATTGTTCTCGAGCTGGCAGAGCAGCACGCGTGCGCCGGCGAACAGGTCGGCCTGGGCGCGTACGAAGTCCACGTCGAGCCATTCGTTGGCGCCGAGGCTGACTGCGATCTGGTTCTGGCCGCCGGCCTCGACCAGGATGCTCGAGGCGGCGGTCGGCTGATCGCGGCGCACCAGCCAGCGGCACGGCAGCTTCTCGGCGAGCGCGAAATCCCGCGCGATCAGGCCGAGATGGTCCTCGCCGATCGCACCGATGAATGCGCTCGATACGCCCTGACGTGCGCAGGCCACGGCCTGGTTGAAGCCCTTGCCGCCGGGGCCAGTGTTGAACCCGTGCGCGCGGCGTGTCTCGCCGGGACGCGGAAAGCGGTCGACCAGCCAGGCGTGATCCTGAACGTAGCTGCCGACGACGACGACCTCGGCCATTCCCTCAGCCTGCGAAATGCGAAAGCACGCCGGCGATGGTAGCGGTCATGAAGGTCGCGATCGACCCGCCGAGCACCGCGCGCAGGCCGAAACGCGCCAAATCGCCACGCCGCTCGGGCGCGAGCCCGCCGATGCCGCCGATCTGGATGGCGATCGAGCTGAAGTTGGCGAAGCCGCACAGGGCGTAGGTCGCGATCAGGCGGCCCTGATCGGTCAGCACGATGCCCGGCGTCTTGCCGGCGATGATGTCGGCGAGCTGGGTGTAGGCCACGAA
>Ga0116193_1003229_pt1 | contig 11876 bp, 5 predicted proteins | sample AD_UKC115_MetaG_FD_89892 | JGI IMG/M metagenome (GOLD analysis project Ga0116193, IMG submission 89892) | Active sludge microbial communities of municipal wastewater-treating anaerobic digesters from Hong Kong - AD_UKC115_MetaG | ecosystem: Engineered > Bioreactor > Anaerobic > Digestate | place...
GCACAAGATACCTTGATGAATCTAGCCCGTTCCGAAAAGAAATGGGGAACTCCGATGTATAGCAACGGATATATCTGCTGCACGCCCGGAAAGACAGGAAGAATGAACCATTACGACATGAATCTTTGCTATATCGACGAGTTGCTTTGGCATCTGAACTGGACAGGAGACACTGCCTACGCACATAAAATATGGCCTGTGCTTACAAGTCATCTGGCATGGGAAAAAAGGAACTTCGATGCTGACGGGGATGGGCTCTATGATGCGTACTGCTGCATTTGGGCCAGCGATGCCCTCTATTATAACAGCGGAGGAGTTACACATTCATCGGCTTACAATTATAGAGCAAACAAAATGGCAGCATTGATTGCAAGAATCATCCATGAAGATCCGGCTCCATACGAACAAGAAGCCGACAGAATTCTCAAAGCAATCAACACCCAACTGTGGATGAAAGAGAAAGGTGTATGGGCAGAATTCAAGGACTTTATGGGGCTAAAACGATTGCATCCGAACCCTGCTTTATGGACCATTTATCACTCTATAGACAGTGATATCGCCTCTCCCGAGCAAGCCTACACGGCAACTCGGTACATAGATGAAAAGATTCCTCATATACCTGTCGTAGCAAAAGGGCTGGAATCTGGGAAGTATCACATCATCAGTACCACCAACTGGTTACCTTATGCCTGGAGTATAAATAATGTGGCTTCAGCCGAAGTGATGCACACGGCCTTGGCTTATTGGCAGGCCGGACGCTACGAAGAAGCCGTCAAGCTATTCAAAAGTTCTGTTTTAGATGGGATGTATCTGGGAAACAGCCCCGGTAACGTGGGGCAAATCAGTTTTTACGATGCCGCCAGGGGTGAATGCTACAGAGATTTCGGTGACCCCGCCGGAGTCATGTCGAGAGCAATCGTCCAAGGTTTGTTCGGCATCACTCCGGACGCTTTGAACAACCGTCTATTGTTACGCCCGGGTTTCCCTTCCTCATGGAAATACGCTTCCATCCATACTCCTGACATTGACTTCAGTTACCGACGTGAAAACGACAAAGAAACTTACTCTGTAAACAGCAGACTGGAAAAAGCATGCAACATAGAACTTCTGATACCTGCTTGGAAAGATAAAATCAGCACCATTCAGTCAAATGGGAAAGCTCTGAAATGGGAAAACGAAAAGCACTTCATCGGAAGACCTTTCATCCGTATTTTTTATACATCAACAAAAAACAAGCAGCAAGTCATTGAAATTGAATGGAAAGGCAACGCACCGGTAATAAAAGAACCGGACATCGAAACAAATACTTTGAATGTGGAAAGTAACATTACCTTTAAACCCGTCAATCAAGGCATGTTGTCATGGATGGAGCCAATTGAGCAACAAGTGAAAAACGAGACCTTTAGCGGAGGGCTCAAACTTCTGGGCGGAAAGACATCCCACTTCATTCCGATTGATATCTCTAACAGTTTCAATGCCTGCGTCACCGATATTTTCCGTAATAAATATCTTTCACCACGTTCTCCATACACAACACTGCAGATTCCCACACAAGGCATGGGTGAATGGTGCCATCCTCAGGAATGCGACAGCATTTGCGATGAAGGAATTCGCAAAACTATCAACAACGGGACACTGATTATGGATATAGAAGGCAAAAAAATCCCGTTTTTCTCTGCACGCGAAGGAAAAAACATTCTTTTCACTTCCCTATGGAATAATTATCCGGCAAAGGCCGAAATACCTCTTAAAGGGAAAGCCGACGGATTGTACCTGATGATGGCAGGCAGTACCAATCATATGCAATGCTATATGGAAAATGCCCGAATCACAGTTGACTACAAAGATGGAACCCGATCGGTTCTACCTCTCATTTCACCCACAAACTGGTGCCCTATCGAACAGGACTATTATGTCGACGGACTAGCTTTCAAATTAGAAACTCCCCGTCCCTATCGCTTCTGCCTGCAAAACGGAATTGTCAGCAACGATTTGGGAAATGTACTGAAGTTAAAAGGGCCTATGGAAAGAAAGATAAAAGGAGGCGCAGGTATCATTCTTTGCATGCCCCTCGACAAGACAAAGGAATTATCTTCACTTCAATTGGAGACCCTTTCTAATGATGTTGTTATCGGACTGATGGGTGCAACTCTGGTGACCGAATAATAACAAAAAAGGCAACTGAAAATCAGTTGCCATTTTTGTAAGTCGGAAAGAGGCGACTCGAACGCCCGACCCCTACGTCCCGAACGTAGTACGCTACCAACTGCGCTACTTTCCGCTCAATTGCGAGTGCAAAGGTAAATCATTTTTTCAAACAGAACAATATTTTTATAAGAAATCTTTCAAAAATACTTGCAAAATAAGAAATATTACTTACCTTTGCACTCGCAAAATAAAAAGGTGCCTTAGCTCAGGTGGTAGAGCATCGGACTGAAAATCCGTGTGTCCTTGGTTCAACTCCAAGAGGCACCACTTTAAAAGAAACGCTGATTACTGATAATAAGTAATTAGCGTTTCTTATTAAACAAATCAACATATTACCGACCTTGTAAATCACTGTGAATACAAACAGAACATTTCATTACAAAAAGTTTGCCCGATGCTCCTGTCACCACAAAGCATTGATTATTAATAAAGACTGGTGACGGGATGTAATTTTTCAAAGCCAAATTCGATTTTTCATTCACCTGACGGCCACGTGTAATAATAGTCTTTTTCAATAGCTAGTACACAAAAGGAAAAAATAAAGAAACTTTAATGGAACGCAGAATAATCAATAAATTAACATGGTTTAAAAGATGTGATTTGCATTTATTGTCATAAATTTTGTATTATTGCATGTTCTTAAGTAGAAATTCTTGTTTATGAAACAAGTTTAGTTACGACAATCGAATAACACCGAAAAGGCAATGAATGATTTTACAAATGAAAAATATCTACTGGAACAAATAAAATCAGGCAACCACAAGGCTTTTGAATATTTGTTTAACGTCTATCGGCCACGATTGTATGGTTATGCCATTCGTTTTATCGACGATACTGAAATGGCAAATGACATCATTCAGGAATGCTATCTTAATCTGTGGGAAAAGAGAAAAAACCTTGAACAGACTTCCCTGACCTCGTTCCTATTCACGATGGTGCGCAATGCCTGTCTCAATTATCTGAAGCACAAATCAATCGTGGAAAATTATCAGATAGAGTACCTTGCCAATATAGAAGGAGAAGAAAAACTCTACTATACAGATTTCATGATGAACAGTGAATACAAACTGCTTTATAATGAATTGCAGGAGCAAATCAAACAAGTACTAGACAAACTGCCGGAACGTTCCCGTGAAATTTTTCTGATGAGCCGTTTTCAAGGCTTGAAGAATCGTGAAATTTCAGAAAAACTTCAAATATCCACAACTGCTGTAGAAAAACATTTATCAAAAGCAATGGCCATCTTCTCGGAAAATTTCAAGAAATGTTACAACGGTGACCTTTACATTCTAGCTCTTCTTTTTCTGCTATCCAAATAATTTTTTACTTTTTCTATAAAAAAGTTTCCTTAAAGGGTTGGGTAAATTCGATTCTGAATTGTTATATCATTATAACACCCAAATTATGGAAATAAATCAAGACATCAAACAGCTGGCGTTCCAGTACTTTAGGGGCAAAATCTCTCCTAAGGACGAATCTCGTTTGTATGAATTCGTCAAAGAGAATGACCTGAACGAAAAGAAATTCAGGGAATGGGAACAGGAATGGATCAAGGAAGAATCCTCCAACCTGTCCAAAGATGAATGGAACAGCGTCGAACGTCATTTGTTTGTATCCGGAACCATACAAAACAACAAAATGACCCTAAGCAAGAAAAAACCGCTTTGGATCATACCGGCGGCAGCTGCTGTTGCCATACTGCTCATCTGCAGCATAATTACAGTAAAATACTTTGCAAAGCCTCAACCTACATATTTCACAACCGAAGCTCCTAAAGGAGAACGAAGCAGGCTGGTTCTCCCCGACGGCACACGCGTTCTGCTGAATTCAGGTTCAAAACTGAAATATTCCAACGATTTCAGCAACAACAATAGAAATGTGGAACTGATAGGCGAAGGATATTTCGAAGTAAGCAAAAAGGACAACAACACGTTCATCGTACATACAAGAGCTTACGATGTAGTTGTGAGAGGAACAAAATTCAACATAGCCGCTTATCCGGAAGATTCCTTAATTACCACTACCCTCATGGAAGGCAAGGTAGAACTGAACTACCAGAATGAAATTATTACCATGCATCCGGGACAAACCCTTGCACTGAATGTCAAAACGAACAAAATAAACTCTTTATCAAAAAGAGTTTCACAAGCCAGCGCTTGGATTGATAATCGGATTGAATACGATGACATCACCCTGAGACAACTGGTTTCCATTCTGTCAATGCAATATGATGTAAACATCACGATCAAAAATAAGAAATTGGAAGAAAAGACCTTCAGCATTTCACTACGCAACAACGAAAGTATCCAGCAAATCATGGATGGAATAAGCGGTTTGGTAAATGCCAAGGTAATCTACAATAAAAATGAGATAATCTTAAAGTAAATAATAATATTAACCTTAAAAACTTTAAATGAAGAGATGAAAAAAATCGCATTAATTATTTCCGCGCTTTGCCTCACGGCCCTTATGCTGCCTGTTCAAAAGGCTTCAGCGCAATTTAACTGGCCCTATAAGGTAGACAATGGCACCATTGTAACAAATGTTCCCGAACGCGAAGCAGGACAGACGGATGTACTGAATCTGGTAACTCCCAAACTGAAAACTGTCCGTGTGGCCTTTGTCGGTCTTGGCATGCGCGGCCCCGGAGCTGTTTCCCGTTGGACACACATCAACGGAATACAGATTATGGCTCTTTGCGACTACGTAAAGGAACGTGCAGAGGCTTGCCAAAACATTCTTAAAAAGGCAAGCATGCCCGCTGCCGATATTTATTACGGCGAAGATGGGTACAAGCAGCTCTGCCAGCGCAAGGATATCGATTTGGTATACATTGCAACAGACTGGAGCCATCATTTTCCCGTTGCCAAATGTGCCATGGAAAACGGCAAGCATGTAGCCATTGAAGTACCTTCAGCCATGAATCTGAATGAAATTTGGTCACTGGTCAATATGTCGGAAAAATTCCGTCTTCACTGCATGATCCTGGAAAACTGCTGCTATGACTTCTTCGAGCTTAACACTCTGAACATGGCACAGCACGGAGTCTTCGGCGAAGTGGTTCGCACTCAGGGAGCCTACATTCACAATCTCGATGAATTCTGGGGAGCTTATTGGAAAAAAGATGCCAATGACAAACTAGGATGGAGACTGGAGTACAACAAGAATTATCGTGGTGATGTATATCCGACTCACGGACTTGGCCCTGTAGCCCAGGTGCTCAACATCCATCGCGGTGACCGCATGAAAACTTTGGTTGCCATGGATACCAATCCCGTGAACGGTCCGGCAAAGGTAGAAAGTGTAACAGGAGAGAAATGCAATGATTTCAAAAACGGCGACCATACCACAACCTTGATTCGCACAGAAAACGGGAAAGTCATTGAAATACAGCATGACGTACTTACTCCTCAACCTTACAACCGCTTATATCAGGTAACAGGAACAAAAGGTTTTGCCAACAAATATCCTATCGAAGGCTATGCTCTGGGTAAAGATGAATTAAGTGCTTCAGGAGTGAAACCGGAAGTGGAGAACTTGAGTGCACATACCTTCCTTCCTCAAAAAGAAATGAGCGCATTCGTAGAGAAATACACCAGTCCGATAGTAAAGAAATATGGTGACGAAGCCAAGGAAGTAGGCGGTCACGGCGGTATGGACTTTATAATGGACAGTCGTCTGGTATATTGCCTGCAGAACGGTTTGCCATTGGATATGGATGTTTATGACCTTGCTGAATGGTGTTGTCTGGCTGAACTCGGTTCCTTGTCAATGAACCATGGAAATGCACCGGTTGCCATCCCGGATTTCACAAGAGGCCACTGGAACCAGATAAAAGGCTTTTCACATGCATTTGCCGCTCCCGAAGATGAAGCTGCTACAGCCAAAGATGCAGAACTATTTACCCAACAGCTCAAAATAAAAGGACAAAAATATTGGGAAAAAGCAGACAAAAAGAATAGCAAAAACAAAAAATAAAGAATTCATTTAATAACCTTAATTTAAATTTTATGAGAAAGAATAACGCCTTACGAAGACTGTTGTTCGTTACTTTATTGTGTCTGGTCACAACAGCCGTTGTGCATGCACAGACTGTAACCAAGGATTTCAGAAACGTACCTCTGAAATCGGCCTTGAAAGTAGTGGAACAACAAACAGGACTATCTATTATCTATGAAACAGAAGAAGTGAACGACAACCAAACGGTCACCGCTTCCTTCAAAAAAACGCCTGTATCTGAAGCCTTGAGCAAAATCTTGACCGACGGACTGAAATTCCGCATCCAGAACAAGATGATCGTTATCTATAAGGGAACGCTTCAGCAAAACGGAAGCAGAACGGAAAGAACCGTCAACGGTACGGTAACCGATGCTATCGGCGAGCCCATCATCGGTGCAAACGTCATGGTCAAGGACGCTTCGGGTGTAGGAACCATCACCGACCTCGACGGACATTTTACTTTGAAAGTGCCGGCAGGAAAGAATTTCCTGGCAGTTTCATACGTCGGATATGCATCACAGGATGTAGTTCTTGGCAACAAGACAAACCTGACAATCAAACTGACCGAAAACTCGAAGTTGATGGATGAAGTTGTAGTAGTAGGCTATAGCACCCAGAAGAGAGAAAGCCTGACCGGTTCCTTACAGAACCTGAAGGAAGACAAGTTGAAGGATATCACTTCACCCACCGTGGAAAATATCCTGAACGGCAAAGCCCCCGGAGTGTATGTAGCACCAGGTAGCGGACAGCCCGGTACGAACGGAGCCATCATCATCCGCGGTAAATCAACCATCAATGAAAGCACCAGTCCTCTTTGGGTTATCGACGGCGTAATTGTTGGTCCCTCTGCAGGTGACTTGAATCCGAACGACATCGACAACGTAACCATTTTGAAAGACGCTGCCTCTACAGCCATCTATGGTTCACAAGGAGCAAACGGCGTTATCGTTGTAACGACCAAGAATGCCAAAGCCGAGAAGATGAAACTGAATATATCCACACGCGTGGGCTTCACCAATCTCGTAAAAGGCAACATGCACGTAATGAACGGAGCCGAATTGTATGACTATTACAAGTCTTTCTCCAATGCAGAACAAATCAGTTTCCCACGCTGGAACGAAGAACTGCGCAACAGCAACTTCGATTGGTGGAAACTCGCTACTCACACAGGTATTGCACAAGACTACAACGTGAGCTTGAGCGGTGGCGGTGAAAGCCTGAAATCACTCCTCTCCCTTGGCTTCTACAAAGAAAACGGAGCAGTGAAAGGTTATGATTACAAGCGCTACAACTTCCGTTACAAATCAGACTACAAACCATTCAAGTGGCTCACTATCAAACCTTCTATGTCAGGATCAAGAAGTGACGTGGACGACAAGCAGTACGACGTAAGTTCTATATATTCCAATCTGCCTTGGGACAGCCCTTATGATAAAGACGGAAACATCGTAGGCAATTATTCGGATACTTGGGTAAACAGTAACAGCACCAACTACCTGTATGAACTGCAATGGAATCACGGAAACACTACCACCTATGAATTCATGGGGAACCTGGACTTCGATGTTCGCTTTACAGACTGGTTGACTTTCTCTTCAGTGAATAACTACCGCTGGCAAGGCTATAGTTCAAGTTACTATACCGACCCACGTACTTCAGGAGCTGAAGATATAGGCCGCGTGGAAGAAAGCACATCCAACATGAAACGCCGTTACACCAACCAGAAGTTGATGTTCAACAAACTCTTCGGCAAACATTCCGTAAACGCCTTGTTAGCCTATGAATTCAATGACTACTGGTTCAAGAACGTAGGCGCAAAAGGAACCGGTATTGTTCCCGGATTCGAAGTACTCGATGTAACTACTACACCGGAAGCAGTATCCGGAGGTATCCAGGAATGGGCCGTACAGTCCTATTTCTTCAACGGGAATTATGCTTACGACAATAAATACCTGGTTCAATTCTCATTCCGTCGTGACGGTGCATCCAACTTTGGAGACAATGCCAAGTATGGTAACTTCTTCTCCATCAGCGGCGGCTGGAACATCAACAAGGAATCCTGGTTCAAATACAAATGGGTTGACGTTTTGAAACTAAGAGCCTCCTATGGTTCTGTAGGTAACCGCCCGGGTGCTCTTTATCCTCAATACAGCTTATACTCTGTATCCAAGTCGGCAAGCTACAACAAGAATCCGGGTGCTTTACTGGCACAGATCGGTAACAAGGATTTGACTTGGGAAAAGACCTATACCACAGGTATCGGATTGGATTTGAGTATTTTCAACCGTTTCCGCCTGACATTCGATTATTACAACAAGAACACCAGCAATCTGCTTTACAATGTTCCGGTTTCAGGACTTACCGGTGTAACCGGCATCTACAGAAACATCGGCAAGCTCAACAACAAAGGTTTCGAACTTTCTGTCGGAGCGGACATTATCCAGACAAAAGACTGGCATTGGAGTATCGATGCCAACCTCGGACATAACAAGAATGAAATCAAGGAACTCTATGGCGGCAAAGCTCAAATCATCATTGGTGATGGTATTGGTATTGCAGGCGCAGCAGGCCGACTCTTGAAACCGGGTTTGGACAGCGATTCTTGGTATATCCGTGAATGGGCAGGAGTAAATCCTGACAACGGTGCCCCGATGTGGTACAAGACAGTTACTAATACCGACGGAACCACATCCCGCGAAACTACTTCCAAATATGCAGAAGCTGACGAAGTAGTATGCGGAGCATACACTCCTGATTTCTTCGGAGGATTCTCTACGAACCTCAGCTACAAGAATCTTTCTCTGGAAGCTGTCTTCGGTTATTCAGTCGGCGGAAAGATCTATAACTATACTCGTTCCGAATATGACTCCGACGGCGCTTATACAGACCGTAACCAGCTCAAGTTGCTCAGCAAATGGAAACGTTGGGAGAAGCAAGGTGACATTGCAACACATCCGGTTGCCAGCTACAACAACAGAACAAACTCCAACAAGGCATCTTCAAGATACCTGGAAGATGGAGATTTCCTGAAGCTGAGAAGTCTTACCTTAAGCTATAACCTGCAATTACCGAAATATTACATTCAGAACATGCGTTTGTTCCTCACAGGTGAAAACTTGTTCTGCCTCACCGGTTATTCAGGTGTAGACCCCGAACTTCCTTCTTATCAGAGCCAGAGTGGTTCTATCAATGTAGTAGGCGTTACCAGCACGGTATATCCTTCTGCCCGCAAGTTCGTTCTCGGTTGTAATTTAACATTTTAATTAAAGACTACTTCTATGAAAAAAATAAAAGGTTTAATATTCATGCTTGGTGCTGCCATTACTTTCACAGCATGCGAAATTGAGAGATTGCCACAAGGGTCAATGAGCGAAGACCAAATCGTACAAAATCCTCAAACGAATCTTAATTCATTGATAAACGGTTGTTACGGACAGATGAAAGCTTGGTCGGACGTCATGCATCGTTGCGGCGAATATGCCGGTGACAACATCATGATTCGCGGTACATCCACCGACCCTTTCTATGAATTCATCTCATACTCCCGTACACCAAACAACAATCGTTTGAAGACATTCTGGAACAACAGTTACAAGATTATTGCACAGTCTTCCAACATTTTGAAAATGATTCCTCAAGGCCAAAGTACTGACATTGACAATCAGCTGGGTACTTGTTACTTCCTTCGCGGATTGATGTATTTCTACTTATGCCGTGCCTACGGACGTCCTTATTATCAGAGTCCGGAAAAGAATCTGGGTGTACCTATCGTCAACGGTACTCCTTCGGATATGTTCAACCTGAGTTTGCCGGACAGATCCACTGTGAAAGATACCTACCGACAGGCAATCACTGACTTGAGAAGAGCAGAATCCCTGCTGACCAAAAACCAGGGAGCCGCTTATGCATCCAAAGAAGCAGCCCAAGCCATTTTGTCGAGAGTGTACCTGTATATGAGCGGAACGTATGAAAATCCTAACAAGCAGTATGCCGACTCTGCCGCTTACTATGCTACCCAGGTTATCAATTCGGGTACATACCAACTGTTGGACAGAGAGAAATTCATGAAGTACAACACTATCGTTCCTGATGATAACAAAGAATACATCTTTGTTGTGAAACGTGTTGCTTCCGAATTCTCAGGCTATGACCATTACTACGGCATCGGCGGTATGTATTCCAATATCGGCGGTATGGGCTGGGGCGAAATGTACTCAAGCGCCAAATATCTTTCCTTGCTGGATGAAACAGGCCGCAATGACTGGAGACAAACTTCCAGAAAGATGGTTGACGCCCGTGCAGCTTTCATCGAACCGCAATATGTGGAAAATGGAAAAGAAGTTTTCAGATTCATCAAGAATGTATATAATGCATCCAAGGTACAAACCGGATACAATTATGTACAGGCTCCTACTACCCACAACGGTTCCACAATTACCTGCACTGAAGCCAATGTCACATATACTCTGACTCCGGTTGATGAAGCACAACAGATTTATACCATCAAGTATTCCGACGGCAATACCTACAAAGGCGTCATCGATAATCAGATGAAGCTGAACCGCGTGTTCCCGATGTTCTACATTGTGAAATGTTCTCGCGAAGGCGAAGAATCCCAACTCCACTCACCGATTATCAGCCGTTTGGGCGAAATCTATCTGAACAGAGCCGAGGCAAATGCCAAACTAGGGAAATATGCCGATGCACTTACCGACTTGAATAAGATTCGCGAACGTTCTATTCCGGGACAAGGCTATACCTCACTGGATGCTACGAATGCCAGCACCCGTATAGACAAGGAACGTCAGCTGGAATTGGCTTATCAGGCAGAACGCAGCTATGATGTTTACAGAAACGGTGGTTCTCTTTCCCGTCATTATCCCGGGCCTCATGATTCGATGACAGACATTCTGCCTACGGATTACCGTGTTGTTTACTACATCCCGCAGGATGCAATCAACTCTTATCCGGGAACTCTGACTCAGAATCCAACAAAATAAGAACTGACAAACAAGAACTCGTTTTTTAGGTTAAAATAATTACTGTAAGTGTAGAACCCCGAAGCTCCAATGGACTTCGGGGTTCTATCATATACAGAAAGGGCTCCCAAGTTCGCAATGACTTGGGAGCCCTTTTACCTATTGTGTCAGGCTTATTTCAGTTTCTTGAAACCATAAACAGCCTCATCGCCCAATTCCTCCTCTATTCTGAGCAGTTGGTTGTACTTGGCAAGACGGTCGGTACGGCTCATGGAACCGGTCTTGATCTGTCCTGAATTGGTTGCTACAGCTATATCGGCAATCGTTGCATCTTCCGTTTCTCCGGAACGATGGGAAGTCACCGTATTATATCCGTGGCGATGTGCCATTTCGATAGCATCCAGAGTCTCGCTCAAAGAACCGATCTGGTTCACCTTGATAAGGATGGCGTTGGCGCAACCCTCTTTGATTCCTCGTGAAAGGAATTCTACGTTGGTCACGAAAAGGTCATCACCCACTAGCTGGCAACGGTCACCCAGACGGTCGGTAAGTTTCTTCCAACCGTCCCAGTCGTTCTCGCTCATGCCGTCTTCAATGCTGTCGATAGGATATTTGGTAACCAGCTCTTCCAGATAAGCCACCTGTTCGTCGGAAGTACGCTTGCTGCCCTTTTCTCCTTCGAAGATGGTA
>Ga0116193_1003231_pt1 | contig 11873 bp, 10 predicted proteins | sample AD_UKC115_MetaG_FD_89892 | JGI IMG/M metagenome (GOLD analysis project Ga0116193, IMG submission 89892) | Active sludge microbial communities of municipal wastewater-treating anaerobic digesters from Hong Kong - AD_UKC115_MetaG | ecosystem: Engineered > Bioreactor > Anaerobic > Digestate...
GTGCTGAGATTCACCAGAATCCATTCAATGATAAGCATGTAGCCTCAACTCCTACGCCTACAGCAACGCCAACGGCTACACCTACGCCTACGGCAGTTCCTACGGCTACAGCAACGCCCACACCTACAACAGCGGTAGCGACAGCAACTCCAACAGCTACACCTACGCCTACGGCAGTTCCTACGGCTACAGCAACGCCCACACCTACAACAGCGGTAGCGACAGCAACTCCAACAGCTACACCTACACCTACGGCAGTTCCTACGGCTACACCTACGCCTACACCTACGCCGAAGGCGACAGCAACACCTACACCTACGCCTACAACTACGCCAAAGGCGACAGCAACACCTACACCTACGCCTACAACTACGCCGAAGGCGACAGCAACACCTACACCTACGCCTACAACTACGCCGAAGGCGACAGCAACACCTACACCTACGCCTACAACGACGCCGAAGGCGACAGCAACACCTACACCTACGCCTACAACGACGCCGAAGGCGACAGCCACACCTACGCCTACGCCTACAACGACGCCGAAGGCGACAGCCACACCTACGCCTACAGCAGCTGTGGCGACAGCTACACCGACAGCAACAGCAACCCCTACAACAGCAGTAGCAACAGCTACGCCAGGGGCTACTGCCACACCTACAGCAGCGGTAGCTACAGCAACACCTGGTGCAACCGCTACACCTACGGTTGTAACGTCAGTTGATGTAACAATCAGCAAGGAAGATATTTCCGGCCATGAGGTACCGCGTGCTCTGCTTTCAGTTACGAGCGTTGACGGTTACAACATATCAGGTGTGGTAGTTACACAGAATGGTCTGTCTGTTGCTACATCTGCGTCTGCAGACAGCAAGACGATATCTTTTACTACTGTTGAGAGTTATCAGTCAGTACTTAAGGGACTTGTTCCGGGCACATATACACTTACCGAGACTACAACTCCGGCCGGCTATCTTACTGCTGAATCTATTACATTCACAGTCAAGAATGATGGAACAATCTGGGTTGGAACTGTTTCAGTTACTGGTTCTACGGTAGTTATGTTAGACAAGGCAGATCCGAACTATACAGCAACTGCGACAGCTACGCCTGCAGTAACAACTACAACGACTACTACAACTACTACAACTACTTCAACGTCTGCTACGGCTACACCGTCTGTTGCAGCAACAACTGTAAAGACTGTTGTTGCATCCGGTACAAGAAGCGAAGGAGCAGTTACGGCGACCGGAGAGAAGTTATCCTCTGCAACGGTTGCAGCAACTGTACTTATCAGTCTGTCGGCAATAGGTATATTCGTTGCCTGCCTTCTCAGAAACAAGAAGAATGAAGAGAACTGACAAACTATAAAAGGGTGATTTATAGAGTAAGCATAGCCCGGGTTATGAGCCCGGGCTATGCTTATTAATGAGATACTATGCTGTATGGTTATTATAACCTTAGAATGCCTTATCCGGAAGAGCTTCAAATTCATCAAGCGGTACAGGCTTTGAGAAGTAATAACCTTGGAACAGCTTGCAGCCCATTCTCCGAAGCATATCGAGCTGGTCCCGCGTTTCGACACCTTCTGTAATCTGCGGAAGCTGCAGCTCATTTGCCATATTGATTATGCTCTGAAGAATAATAGTCGACTTGTCACGATTAGATGTTTTCGAAAGAAATACCATATCAATCTTCAGCACATCAATAGGCATATCCTTAAGCATGTTCAGTGAAGAATACCCGCTTCCGAAATCATCCATTTCGACCGTAAAACCATACTCACGCAGCCTGTTGAGCGTCGATATGTTTTCCTGTGCGTTGTTCATGACAGATGTCTCAGTTATTTCAAGATGAAGCCTGGCAGGTTGAATGTCATACTTGGTTATAAGGTCGGTAAGCTCCTTGTATATGTCCATGAAGTAGAAGTCTTTAGGAGATATATTTATAGAAAGGTTTAGTTTTTTACCGGTGTTTTTCCATTTAGCCAGTATCACACATGCTGATTCCCACATATATCGGTCGACTTTGGATATCATTCCGTTGCGTTCGATTATCGGAATAAATCTTGCAGGAGACAGGAAGCCTTCTGTAGGATGATTCCACCTTACCAGCATTTCTCCGCCCTCAAGTATACCCTCGTCGTTATACTGCGGCTGAATATATGGTACAATCTGCTGTTTCTCGATTGCGTCGTCAAGATCCGATGTTATCTGCTGTTCCCAAAGTCTGCTTTTACGCAGTTTGTCATCGTATACAACAATCCGTTTGCTGTAATCGTCTTTGATGCTTGCGATTGCAAGAAGACAGCGGTCTACGATTGAATTTGTAGTGATGTCATTACCGCTTACCGCGTAAATTCCGAGATGAATTATGATTTGCCGGTTAATTCGCGTTATACCTGACGCTTTGGATCGAACCAACTTGTCTAACTCATCCAGATTGACATCCTGATCACGTGCGAAAGCCGCGAAAAGGTCGCCGTTCCAACGGCAGTAAATTGTGTCGTTGTGACAGATTTCGGTTATTTGCTGAGCGATAGCGACAAGAATGTGGTCTGCTTCTTCTCGGCCGAATACTTCATTGAAGAATTTGAAATCGTTTATATCTGACACAATCATATAGAATTTTCCGGAAGGGTTGCGATATCTTTCAGCATTGACCAATTCTATAAATCTGCTCTTGTTGTAAAGACCGGTAAGCTCGTCATGATTTGAACGCCACCTTCGTTCCTGATTACGGAGAACTTCCTCCGTACTGTCGTGAATATTGAAGAACGAACCGATCTTATAGCCGTTCTTATCTTTCATCAGACGGTGATTAATGTTGATGTATCTGTAATTGTCTTTATTGTCTTTATATCTTGAAGAAATATCAAAATCGTTGTTAATATCAACGCCGCCGGTTATATCCAGTAGTCTGTCGGTACATTTGTCCGGGGTATTGTCAGATACCTGAAGTATTCTGTATGCTTTATCATTTGCGTAAATAGGATTGACATCAATATCATAGAAGATAATGCCGTCAGTATGATTTTCGATTACCGAATCAGAGAGATAACGCTTTATAAAAATAGGTTTATAACAGAATGAAAAGTAATAAATCAGGAAGCCGCAGAAAACATATCCGATAGCGGAACGATCATAAGCCGAATTGCTCAGTACAGTATATGTTTCCCAGATGATGCAAAGGATAAACCCTGATAAAAGTATCCTGTACTTCTCCTGATAAGGGTGAGCCACTCTTATGCATTTTGAGACAAAGGCGAAAACGATTACAAGCATTACAACCGTTAACACGGCAAAATTGATGTATCTGCCAAATGAAGACTGAATTCTGAATATCTTTTCTGAACTTGTACCTGATATAGAATCCAGTTTAACAGTGAAAATATGGTGTAAGTATATATTAGCGATAGTTGACAAGCAGTTGAGAGTTATCAGCAAAGAAATTAGTCTCTGTAACAGAGTCCCTCTGTAACGGAATTCGCAATAATCCATTGCAAAGGTAAACATGTTGAGAATCATCAGGTTCATTCCCAGAAGAAGTATAGTGTAACCGATAATTGACACTATACTGCTGCCGGCAAGAATTGCAATGAAGTTACCGATAAGCGGAACATATATGGAATACAGAACGCGCATTGAACTTCGGGAAAGATTACCGGGATGCTTAGTTTTCTGGTTATACGCAAGGATAATTGACACCGAAAGGAGAACGATAAGAACTATTGATTCTGTGGCATATTCAAGTCTCATAGAATGCATTAACCCTCTTAGATACAAAAACTAACTCTGGACAAAGTGTACCACTTTGCAATTTGCGCAACACGAATTATTGTGCAGTGTTCATAAATAGTTTACGAATTAAAAACAATATATACATCAGAATTGTTCACTGTCACGTCAAATGATATTTACAAAAGGTTAATTTCGAAATGCTATACTTTCCTGAATAGAGCAGTTGTGAGGCATTTATGACTGATGTTGTAATGATGTTTTGTACATTGATTTTTACGATGGCACTGATTACTACTTTTGTGTGTCGTAAGGAGTTGCAGAAAGGCCAGAGCTATACGTTTCTAAGTATACTGGTCTGCATTTGTGTGTGTGCAGGATGTTCACTTGTCAGCAACTATATAGAAGACAGTTACATTGCTACAGGCACTCTTTTCATCATACAGTATGCAACTCAGTTAATCTTGTTTCTGGCTCACAATCTTCTTGCGGCTCTGCTTGCGTTTTACGTTATGCTGGTTAACGGTGTCGCATTATATTCAAAGAAAAAGTGGGCAGCGCTGTTTCTTGCTCCGTTGACTGTGGCGGAACTTCTGGTTATTACAAATCCGTTTACTCGTTTTATTTTCTATTACAGCGATAGCAAGGACTATTACAGAGGCCCGCTTGCCTTTATTAACTATGTAGTTGCCGGAATATATCTCATTATTGCGATATATGAGATGATCAAGTACAGAAAAGTAGTTACGCGTGAGACCAACATCGTGCTTTGGTTCTTTTTCAGCTTTTCTTTTGTCGGAATTCTGATTCAGCTTCTGATTCCGGATCTTAAGGTGGAATTGTTCGCTGAAGCTGTGTCAGCATTATGCTTACAATCGAAGAGGAGCGTGACCTTGTTGATTCATCATCGAAAATGTATAACCGCAACGCCTTTGTCTATGACAACCGCAGGCTTATAGAGACTAAGCAGTCCTATTCGGTGATTGTCGTTACTATAACCAACATCCGTTTGTTCGTTAATATAATGAATTATGCCACCATGTCTGATATAGTTCTCAATATTACAATGTGGTTAAGACACATAGAACGGCATGTCTATCTGTATAGAATAGCAACCGGAAATTTCGCGCTTATATATCTGGACGGCGACAGAATGCAGGCTGAGAAGGTTGTAAAACGAATCAGGGACAGGTTTGAAGACGGCTGGGACTACAAAGGCACGCGTTTGGATTTCAATGTGAGCATCAGGCTTGCCATGGTCCCTGAAGATACTGCATCGCCCATGTCGCTTCTTGACATTGCCGAGGATAAGGGGGATACCTCATTATCAGGAGTAACCGTCAGTTCAGCGGAAGAAGTCAAATCAATTATCATGATGGGCGCAATAGAGAATGCAATCAGGCGTGCCATCAAGAATGATCTGTTTGAAGTTTATTATCAGCCTATCTGGAGCGTAGAGCGCAGTCGTTTTTGTACCGCTGAGGCGCTTCTCAGGCTGAACGACCCTCTGCTTGGTCAGATACCTCCGGATCAGTTTATCCCTATTGCAGAGAGAAGCGGACTGATAGGAGACATCGGCCAGATTGTATTTGAGAAGGTTTGTCAGTTTGTTGCCCGCAAAGATGTCAGGGTTCTTGCACTTGATTATATTGAAATCAACATGAGTCTTTATCAGCTGATAGTCGGCAACACTCCCGAACGGTTTAGACAGACTCTCATGAAATATCATGTTCAGCCGTCGCAGATTAATCTTGAAATTACAGAGACGGTGGGGATTGATGGCAGAGATACTATTGTCCGGGCTGTTGAAGAACTTAGATCCGTCGGTTTTGATTTCTCTCTTGATGATTTCGGCACCGGATATGCAAATATGAGCAATCTGGTTGCACTGCGTTTTCGCAATGTGAAATCAGACAAAGGATTACTATGGGATTCCTCGGCTGATGAGATGTCAAAGTCTGTCCTGTGCTCATATATTACAATAATCAGGGGTCTTGGAATCAATGTTATTCAGGAAGGTGTCGAGACCAGAGAGCAGCTTGATCTGGTTGTCGCGGCCGGAGCAAACTACATTCAGGGATTCTATTTCAGCAGGCCTGTTCCAGGCGACAGTTTTATCTCTTTTATAGCAAAATTCAACAATTCGTTAAATCAGTAAACAGCTGTATAATTACTTCCTGTAATACCATTTTTTGAAAGACAGGATCTTATTATGAAGAAAGACAGACCTTATCCAAAGTTGTATATAAATTGTAAAGCGGAGCGTTCCGTAAAGGCCGGACATCCGTGGATATACGGCGAAGAAATTGTCAATTGCGATGCGGAACTCAAACCCGGCACGATAGTTGATGTTATGTCAGGGAATTCGTGGCAGGGCTCTGGATTCTATAATCCGAATTCCAAGATTACAGTGAGGCTGATATCAAGAAACGGGAATGATGTTTTCGATTATGGATTCTGGAAGAGGCGTATAGCGTACAGCATTAAATACCGGAAAACTGTTATGCCGGGTGATGATTTCAAGTGCTGCAGACTGGTGCATGGCGAGGCTGACCAGCTTCCAGGTTTGACGGTTGACAGGTACGGCGACATTCTGTCTTGTGAGATAGCATGCTACGGCATGGAGCTTGTAAAGGAATGGATATACAGGGCACTGCTGGAGGTGCTTGAAACTGAAGGCGAATCAATCAGCGGGATTTATGAGCGCAATGAACTGGCATTGCGTTCCAAGGAAGGACTGCCGCTATATAAGGGATGGTATCAGTGTCCGGGCAGAAGCTGCCCCGACAGCGCGGTTACCGAGATTGTTGAGAACGGCATACGTTATTCGGTAGATGTTGAGAACGGCCAGAAGACGGGTTTCTTTCTTGACCAGAAATACAACCGCAAGGCTGCCGCGAGAATCGCAAAGGGAAAGACGGTGCTCGATTGTTTTACTCATACCGGTTCATTCGGACTTAACTGCGCGCTTGCCGGAGCATCTCATGTGACCAGTGTTGATATATCACAGACAGCGATAGACATGGCAATGGCAAACGCGGTGAAGAACGGTCTTGAAGACAGGATGGACTTTGTTTGCAGGGATGTTTTCGAGATGCTGACACAGATGAGCGAGGGCAGGAATGCTGAATATGATTACATTATTCTTGATCCTCCGGCATTTACCAAGTCGCGCCAGACGGTGGATTCTGCAGGCCGCGGGTATAAGGAAATAAATCTCAAGGCAATGAAGCTGCTTCCGCGCGGCGGTTATCTCGCGACATGTTCGTGCTCACACTTCATGACCGACGAGCTGTTTTGCAAAGCCATAAGGGCGGCGGCACTTGATGCCGGGGTAAGCCTGAGGCAGATAGAAGCGAGGCAGCAGGCCCCTGATCATCCGATTCTCTGGAACGTTCCCGAGACTGATTATCTCAAATTCTATATTTTCCAGATAGTCTGAAATCTCAGCAAGAGATCAGCTGACGTGCTCGTAGAGCCTTACGCCTTCTATTAATTTTTTGCCGGTGTAGTCACAGAATGTGAACGCATATGTGTCAACTACCTTGTAACCCGGCCAGTCATGTACATTCGCATCGTCTTCTGTTGAGTCATAGGTAATAATATAATCAAAAGCCCCCTCGGCAATGAGTCTGTTCTGTTCGTTAAGGATGACAGGCCATGTATTCTCTATATTGAGATAGCAGAAGTACGGAGTTGACGGCATTGTTCCGGAAGCAAGATAATATCCCGAGTCCATGACATCATATGTAAGTATCTTGGCATCCGGCGTCCGGTTTATTATTTCTGCAAACCTATACTGCGGATAATCTTCTTTGTCATATTTAAGCATATACAGATTTTTGCATGTCACCATAGCGACGAAAAGCAGCACTGCGGCAAGAGCTGTATGAAGTGTGTTTATTGTCATCTTATTGTTGACGAATACCTTGAACAGAAATCCGGCAATCCGGACCATCAGAAGCAATGCGAACGGCGCCAGAAACATGGTGATGTAGCCGTAATAGTAAATGATATGCGGTTTGGTGAATATTCCTGCGAGACAAAATACAAGGCTTAAGAAAAACAAAGAAATTATGTTGTCGCGGGACTTGCTCCTGACGGTAAAACCGCCGACAGCAATAAGAATCATTGTGATTGCGTACTTGGGGAATACTATGCATGAGCCGAGCAAATCAAATATGACGGAGCTGAAATGACCGATTACAGGCATATCGTATATGTGAGTTCCATAAAGCTTATAGTAATCGTATTTCTCATAATAGACGATATTGTTGTAGAAATACGCCTCGAATAAATCCCGCAATGCGTGGTTTGCCGCGAAATACAGTAAAACCGGTATTGATACGGCAGCGACTCCGGCAAGAAAAACCGCAACCAGCTTCAGAAGTTTCTTCCACGCCTTCGGACGAATGGTCCAAAGTATCATATATATGCATACTCCGATTATCGCACCGAGAAAAGTGTACTTTATCCAGAACAGAAGTCCCGTGATTATGCCGATAATAAGAGCGTCCCTGCTGCATGGGAGGCGGTCGCTGCCCGGCTTAGTCCCGTTGGCAGCCCTTAACACGAGGAAGACGACAATTGTGAGCAGAGGGAAGCAAAGCTCTTCGGCACAGTCGCCGTAATTGATCATTCTTATCGTGTAGACCAGGGCCAGATAAGCCGGAACTATAGCAATCGTCAATTTTGAAGGAACATAATAAAGTTTGACAATCTTCCATGAAAAGAAGGCAAAGACTGTGGCCAGAGCAACCTCCATAAGCCAGACACCGATGAAGGATTTTGATGAAATCAGCGCACATAGAGCGTGAGCAAAATACAGAACAGGGCCTTTCTGCTCATACAGGTCACGGTACGGAACCATTCCGCGCAGAATACCTCTGCCCATAGTAAAGAAAACATTGGCATCGTCCCAGTAGTTGAATGCGTAAAGCGGCGATGAGCAGGTCGCGAAAAGCATTACAAAGAGGGCAGACAATGCAAGAAACAGACGTTCCCTGACGGTCAGTCTTCCGCAAAGCTGTACTGACTTAAGACCGGCGGCTGTATTGTTACTGTCGCTGCTGTTATTGTTTCTTAATTCTGATTCTATTCTCATATGCAAATTATACACAAATAATTAAATAATCAAAGCATCTAAATAAAAAGAGCCGCTCAGGATACCCCGGCGGCTCTTTTTCTCAATCAGTTGTTATTCAGGACTTCCACAAACCATGGAGATTGCAGTACTCATATGCTGCAACGACCTTCTCACCGTCTTCGAGAGCGAAAGTGGCGACAGGCTTGTCTCCCGGCTTGAGATTGCGAACGGAATAACCGCTGCTTGTCTCAAGAATGATGAAATTGATGAAGTGGGCTTCAAGCATCGGGTGTTCAACTGCGCCTACGGAAACCTTAACGGAATTGCCGGAGACTTCTACAACCGGAACATGCTTCTCACCGGCTCCGTCGGAAGTATTCGGGATAAGTTCCTCCATGTGGCCGCCTGTGCAGGCGATATCAACCGGCTTAATGACTATGCTGCCATTCTGCGACTTGTAAATCTTCATGATAAAGATCCTCCTATTACTTAAATATAATGAAAGTATAGCATTGTGTTCAGGCAACTGTTGTAAAATTAGTGTTAATGAGGTCAGCATATTAAAAAAGAATAGAGCCTCCGGCGGGAAAACCGGAGGCTCAAGATATGGGAAAATGGGAATTAGAAAAATATCATTTTCAATAGCTTTGATTCTATCCGTCGAACCTTAAACGAACCTTAAACAATCACTCAATTTCGGTTTATATTTGGACTATGCAGCGCTTGCCAGAACACTGGTTTTCGAAAATCTGTTATCATAGGCTATTAAATGATAAGGACATATTCTATGAACAAAATCAGACTAATCGCCGTCGATCTTGACGGAACACTTCTTGACTCTTCAAAGAGCTATCCGGCGGATTTCCCTTTGTGGGTTAAGAGGCACCCGGAAATAATTACCGTTATTGCTTCAGGCCGTCAGTATTATAAGCTTCGAGAACAGTTCAAGGAGATTGAGAACGATATATATTATGTCGCTGAGAACGGAGGCGCAGTATATTCCCCTCAGGGGGAACTTCTTTACAGTGATTCAATGAGTAATGAAAATTACCTTGAAGCAGTGTCAAAGAGTGTCAGTCTTCCGTATTCAGAGCCTGTTATTTGCGGGATTAAGTCAGCGTACATAAGGAAATCCGCCAATGCCGGTGCTGTCGCGCTCGAGTGCCGGAAATACTACTCGGCGATTGAGATTGTAGATTCGTTCGAATGTATAGACGATAGAATCCTGAAGATTGCAGTTTATATCCCATCAAGAGCCAAGTCTGTTTATGGTTCGATTGCCGATCCTGAACATATAGCTCCAGGCGTTACGGCAGTGCTGTCGGGTGATGACTGGATCGATATCGGAAAGTCCGAGTGCTGCAAGGGAAACGGCATCAGGTTCCTTCAGAAACGGCTTGACATAAGACCGTCCGAGTCCGCCGCTTTCGGTGATTTTATCAACGACCTGTCAATGTTTGACTGCTGTGACATGAGTTTTGCCATGGCAAACGCGCTTCCGGAAGTCAGAAAATGCGCCAGATACATCACAGACAAAACCAACGAAGAAGGCGGCGTCATGGATTCGATAAGAAAACACATAGCCTTATAGAATCAGCGGGGAATTACCTTCTCTAAAAGAGATTTAAGGGCTTCACCGTAACGCTCGTGCGTTACACTCGGGAATGCGCGCAGAAGTCGCCTGGTGCCGAAATGTGAATGTCTGCCAATCTCCTGATACAGCTTGTCGCGTCTGAGCGTAAGCTCCGCAAGGCTTTCCTCGGTTCTGTTCTTGAGCTCGGCACGCGCCAGTGATGCTTTAACGGCACCTTCCTCAATCTTAACTGTGGTCTTGTAAGCACCGCCGCCGACTTTCTCTGTTATAAAATCAGAACCGCGGTGAATGGCCGCACTGATCGCGTCTATTTCAGCAAGCTTCTTGTTCAGTCCTTTGATTGTAAGATTGGTAACAATCATATCGGTAATGAATATCGTGTAGAGGACGGCAAGTACAATCCATCCGGCTGCCTGAGCAATAAGTCCGTGCGTCGGTTCCACTGCAAGCAGAGGCTGAATTATTTCAACTACGAAAAGTATTCCCAGGCCCCACAGTATGGAGAATTCAAGACAGATATATCCTTTGAAATTGAAGGGACGACCTGAGTAATCCCACCATCTCGCATGGTAGCGAACGTCAAGCATCCAGCCCGCAATGAGTTCAATCAGCGTTGCAAAAGCTCCGCCGGCGAGAAAGACACAGAGCAACCTTACGGATTGTGAGGTAATGTCATATCTTGCAAGGGTATTGTTGATTATGTTTGTGAGCATAATCACACCTAACATTCCAACTCCGTAGACGGGGCAGACAGGGCCGTTGAGGAAGCCACGGTTGACAATCTTGCCCAGAACGACGGCGTGGAAAATAACCTCTATTGTCCAGCCGATGAAAGAATATTCAATGAAGTACCAGCACATCTGGTATAAGGTAAGTCCAAACAGCATATGTCCGCCTCCTTTTTGCTTTATTATAAACTTTATGTTTGGTATCAGAAACGAGAATATAGCAACTTTTCTATATTACGGTCATTCGCTGTAAAAAGTGTGAGCTTATTTCAAATTATCGTTGATAATTATGGCTAACCATGTCATACTATGCTTGTATTATTTTGTGGAGGTGCCTGAATGTACCGTGTTGCCATCGAGAAGCTATATAAATGGAAAGAAAGCAACCGCCGCAAGCCGCTGATAATCGAGGGCGCGCGTCAGGTCGGCAAGACCTGGCTGATGAAGGAATTCGGCAGCGAGGCGTATACAAATACTGTCTATATAAACTTCGATTCAAACTCAAGAATGGCGGAGCTGTTCTCGTCAGACCTGAACACCGATCGCCTCATTATGGGGCTGGAGCTTTATGCCGGTCACAAGATCGAAGCTGACAATACGCTGCTCATTTTCGACGAGGTGCAGGAGGTGCCGAGAGCCCTTTCCTCTCTCAAATACTTCTATGAGAACGCGCCGCAGTATCATATTGTCTGCGCCGGTTCGCTTTTAGGCATCGCCCTGCACGGCGGAAC
>Ga0116193_1003232_pt1 | contig 11871 bp, 9 predicted proteins | sample AD_UKC115_MetaG_FD_89892 | JGI IMG/M metagenome (GOLD analysis project Ga0116193, IMG submission 89892) | Active sludge microbial communities of municipal wastewater-treating anaerobic digesters from Hong Kong - AD_UKC115_MetaG | ecosystem: Engineered > Bioreactor > Anaerobic > Digestate | place...
AAAAAATTGCATTAAAAAAGGTTGCTGAACAGCAACCTTTTTTAATGCAATTTTTTAGAATAAAAATTACAATACAGAACGAGGAGTTCTTACTTTGTTTCTTACACCACCTCCTCCTGTACCATAATAACCTAATGGACCACCCCACTCTACATCTAATAATTTATAAGTTAGTTTTAATTGAAATGAATAAAACAAATCTTTGTTTTTGGGATTACCACGTGGCATAGTTGTAGAGAAAGATTTTCCTACTTCATCGCCACGAAAAGAAACATATTGTGAATAAGGATTTCCTTGTGTTATAAACAACATAGGATCTACATAGCTATTTAAACTTACATCATCTAAATAATCAGTAAATGTTTTGCGTATAAATAATTCCGCACCTAATTGAATACTTTCTGTAACATCTACTCTAATACCACCACCAAATCCTAAATTTAATTGTGTAAGTTTATAAGGTTTTCTATCAGGATAAGCTGCTAAACCTTGCCCTTCTGTTCCCCAATCTCTTAAATTTACTTTATTACCAAATCTATCTATTGTTGTAGGATTAAAATGAAATAAACCTGGACCAAAGAAAACATAAGGCGTAAACGCATAATTATCATGGTTATTTAAAAAATCGTATTCTGCCGCTACACCAAATTCCCAAATATTACTTTTAAAGTTTAAATTTCTGTTTTTAAATTTTATATCGCTATTATCTTTATCATCTGCTTTTATTCCTAATGTAGAAAAGGTAGCTCTTACTCTAATTTTTTCTGTTAAATTATAGCTACCTCCTAATGTAAAAGCAGGAGAAATTTGTTTTAACAAAGGCGTTCCTTGAATTAAATCGCCATAATAAGCACTACCACCAAGTGCAGCAGATACAGCTACTCTTTGTGCATTTACCTGAAAAGCACTTGTAGCTACAAACAATAACAATATAGAACGTACAACTAATTTCATACACATATCAAATTTAAGTTTTGGTAGTTATAAAAAATAATACAACCTAAGTTTTTACACCTTACCTTACTAATAATTGTAAAAGTAATATCTATTTATGTAAATAAGAAAAAAAATATAATGTTTTAATCCGTTGTTGGTAAAATACTGGCTTTTAAACGTAGTATTTTACTTTTATGGGTTATTACACACTATAAATCTTTCTTTTCCTTGTAAATCTTTTATTATGGAAACATGATACCCAAATTGTTGAAAAAGTTGCTTGGTAACTTGCCCTAACGATTCATTTATTTCGAGATAAATTTTTCCATTTTCTTTTAAATGATTTTTAGAAAATAAAGCAATTTTTTTATAAAAAATTAAGCTGTCATTATCAGGAACAAATAAAGCTAAGTGGGGTTCAAAATCAAGTACATTTTTTTTCATTAAAACATCTTCACTTTGTTTTACATAAGGCGGATTGCTTACAATTATATCAAACTTTTGAAAACAGTTCCAAGTGCTTTCATCTAAAAAATCATTTTGAATAAAATTTATTGTAGTGTTTAAGTTCTTAGCATTTAATTGAGCCACTTGCAATGCTTCATTGCTTTTATCAAGTGCTGTAATGGTGGCATGAGGAAATTTAGATTTTAAGCTAATAGCAATACAACCAGAACCTGTTCCAATATCAATAATAGAAGGTGTTTCAGCGTTATTTATTTTTACTAATTCTATCAACTCTTCAGTTTCAGGTCGTGGTATAAGTACCTTTTCGTTTACAAAAAATTTCATGTTATAAAACCAAGCTTCATTTAAAATGTATTGTATAGGTTTTTCTGTTGCAAGTTCATTGGTAATTTTTCTAAACTTATTTTCTTGTTCAATTGTTAGCGTATTATTTTTATGTAAAATTCTATCAGTGTTCCCAAAACCTGTTATATGCTCTGTTGCAATATTTGCAATATTTGCAGCTTCGCTTTTATCGTAAATACTTAACAACACATGTATTAATTGTTGATGTGCTTGCTCTAAAGTCATTATCAAAAAGGTTCGTTGTTAATCAAAATTCAAACAAAAACAATTCTGTTATTTTTGTTCTGCAATCAAAATAAAGTATAAAGTGAGTAATGATGAAAAATATATGCAGCGATGTTTAGAATTAGCAGCTCTTGGCAATGGCTTTGTTGCTCCTAATCCTTTGGTAGGTGCAGTTTTGGTTTATGAAAATAAAATTATTGGCGAAGGCTATCATCAACAATATGGGCAAGCTCATGCAGAAGTAAATTGTATAAATAGTGTTGCTAAAGAAAATATTGATAACATTAAAGATGCTACTCTTTATGTTTCTTTAGAGCCATGCAATCATTTTGGAAAAACGCCACCATGCACACATTTAATTATTGACAAAAAAATTAAACAAGTAGTAATTGGTTGTAAAGATTATTTTGATTTAGTGAATGGTTCAGGAATTGAATTTTTACAAAAAAATGGCGTGCATGTAAAAACAAATATTTTGGAAGATGATTGCAAAAAAATAAACAAACGCTTTTTTACTTTTCATCAAAAAAAAAGACCTTACATTATTTTAAAATTTGCTCAAACCTTCAATAAAAAAATAGCAGGCGATACCAATGAAAGGTTATTTATTAGTAATACTTATACCAATAAATTAGTACATCAATGGCGTTCGCAAGAAGCTGCAATATTGGTAGGCACTCATACTGTTGTAAAAGATAATCCTACACTTACCAATAGGCATTTTATTGGAAAAAATCCAATTCGTTTAATAATTGATAAAAAATTAATTGTGCCTGAAAGTTTCAATATTTTTAATTCAGATACTCCTACATATATTTTCAATGAAGTTAAACATGAACAAGAAAAAAACATTTCATACATTAAAACAAATAATACAGAAAATAGTGTTCATGAAATTTTACAATTTTGCTACGAACAAAAAATTACAAGCCTAATAGTAGAAGGAGGAGCAAAACTCTTGCAATCCTTTATTGACAAGGGTTTATGGGACGAAGCAAGAGTAATTACCAATACTGAATTAATAGTTGAAAATGGTATTAAAGCTCCTACATTTTCAGGTAAATTATTTAATTCGGAGCAATTTTTTTCTGATACAATTTCTTATTATTACCCAACCAATTCATGAAACAACAAGTAGATTTTTTTTTAACCATAAATCAAAATTCTAAAGCAGAATATAAAGACAGAGGAAGCAAATTTATTGCTTATGCCTACCCTATTACAACTGTAGAAGAATGTAAACAATATCTTGCTGAACTAAAAAAAGAACACCCCAAAGCAGTACATTATTGTTTTGCTTATAGATTAGGTTTAGAAGGAAATGTTTTTAGAGCTAACGATGATGGAGAGCCTTCTGGCACAGCAGGAAAACCCATTTTAGGGCAAATAGACAGCAAACAACTTACCAATATTTTAATAGTTGTTGTAAGATATTTTGGTGGAACATTATTAGGAACATCTGGCTTAATCAATGCTTATAAAACCACTGCTGCATTAGCTTTACAAACAACTCCCATTGTTCAAAAGCCTATTTTAATTGTACACGATTTTCATTTTGATTATACTAAAATGAATGATATAATGAGTATTGTAAAAAAATACGACTGTTCCATTATAAAACAAGAAATTCAACTGTTTTGTTTTTTATCTATTGGTATTCCTAAGGCAAGAAAAGAAGAAGTTTTGTACCAAATTAATGAAGTAATAAATTAAGTAGCAATTATTAATTTGTGGCTTTATACAAAGTAGAGTTTGGGTTTAATACAGCAGTACTATCTTTTAAAATTTGCTTGCTTAAATTAGCAGCCCATTTAGCTATCATTTCTCTTTGTTCAATGGTTAGTGCAGCATCTTTGTTATACCAACTATAAGCATTTATTGGCATAGAATTTTTATTCATAACATTTTCAATATCATTTAATTTATCTGCAGCTTCTTTTTTATCTAAGTTAGCAAACTCTGAAAAATTCAGTTTTGCTTTTCCTTTATTTATTTTGCTTTGTACATACCAGCCTATTGGTTGAACATTTACAAACCAAGGATAATCTGTATTGTTGCTATGACAATCGTAGCAAGTAGTGTTTAATAATACTTCTACACTATCTGGAATAGCATAATGATTAGCTAATTCTGTTTTAAGATTTTCAGACGACAGGTTTCTATCTGGTTGAAAAAGTTGCAGAATTGCAAACAATACTAACAAGCTATAAAATATTTTTTTTGCCACGCAATAAATTTCGGGGAAAAAAGGAATTATTCAAAAAACATTTTTGAACAGTATTTCGTAAATAGAAATTATAGTATTTAAAACGCAATGGTTATACTTAGTTTTGCTTTATTATAATCAACATAACTTTCATTCATCATGCATAAAATTTATTTAAAAATAGCAGTCTTTTTAGGAGCTTTAAGTGTAGCAATGGGTGCATTTGCTGCACATGGTTTAAAAAAAATTGTAGCAGAAAAATCAGTTGCTGTTTTTCAAACAGGTGTGCAATATCAAATGTATCATGTATTTGCGTTGTTGGCTACAGGAATTTTATACCAATTTTTTCAAAATAAATTTATTACTAATGCTGGTAATTTTTTTATACTTGGAATAATTCTTTTTAGTGGCTCATTGTATGTATTAACTTTTTCAGAGGTTTTACATAGTACTGCTTTTTCTTGGATTGTTTTTGTAACGCCTTTAGGTGGCGTAACATTTATTATTGGTTGGCTTTTATTGTTCTTAGGGATTAGAAAATAAAAGGCATAGTTTTTTGCTATGCCCTATTTAAAAATAATTGTTGAATTATTTATTTTGTTTAGGTAAAACGGCTTTGGGTTTTTGATTTTTATTAGGTTCTGTTGCAGGTGGTGTATGTTTAGTTTCTGTTTTGGGTTTATTTTCTGGTTTGTTTTTATGCTCATCTGTTGCTTGATTTTCATTGCTGTTGGAAGATGAATTTTCGTTTGAATTATCTCCGCCGTATTCATTATTACTTTCTTCGCCATATTCAGAACTTGAGCCTGCCCCTCCATCTTCTATTTCTCCTCCAGGAATGGGAGTAAAGCCACTTAAACCATCAATAATAATATCATTAGTTAAATTTTCTGGCTTAGCAAAAGTGCTGGTTACATCTAATCCACAAGCAGGATCTCTTGAAGCTTTTTCGTAAAAATATGCCCAAATGGGTAATGCTGCTGAGGCTCCTTGCCCTAAAGCTGTTGAATTAAATCTTATAAATCTATCATCACAACCTACCCAAGTTCCTGCTAAAATTTGAGGTGTGTAACCCATAAACCATGCATCGCTATTATCGTTTGTTGTTCCTGTTTTACCTGCAATAGCTCCTTTAACATCATAGCTCCAAATTCTTCTACCAGTACCAAAATTCATTACTCCCTCCATCATTTTTATAACAGAATAGGCAGTAATATCACTTATTACTTCTTTACGTTTTGGAATAAAAGATTCTAATACATTTCCATTTCTATCTTCAATTCTTGTAATAAACATGGGTTGTACATTAAATCCTCTACCAGGAAACATAGTGTATCCTTGCATCATTTCATACAAAGAAATTTCACAAGCTCCTAAAGCCATACTTGGATAAGCATCTAATTTTGTTTTAAAATCGCAACGTTTTAAAAACTCTACAAATCTTTTTGCACCATTATTACCAGAGTTGTCTAACTGTTTAATGATATAGGCAGAAGCACAGTTTCTTGAACCTGCTAATGCTTGTGCCATAGGCATTGTAGCTCCTGTGCAGGATTTGCTTGTTGCTGGTACTAAACCATAAGTTCCAAAATTTTGTTGTACATCTTCCACCATTGAAGCAGGTGTAAAACCTGCATCTTCTATGGCTAAACCATACAGCAAAGGTTTGATGGTAGAACCTACTTGGCGTTTGGTATTAAAATTAACATGGTCGTATTTGAAATTTTTAAAATCAATTCCTCCTACCCATGCTTTTACTTCTCCTGTAATAGGGTCCATAACCATAAAGCCTGCTTGTAACATTTGTCTGCAATACTTTATAGAATCGTAAGGTGTCATTACAGTATCTGCTTCTCTTTTATTATTCCAAGCAAAAATTTTCATTTTTGTTTTGGTATAAAAGCTCTTTATAATAGTAGAATCGTCTGTGCCTTCTGTTTTCATGTTTCGCCATCTATCACTTTGTTTCATGGCTGCTTCTAATACATTTTCTCTGCCTTTCCAAACACTACCAGATTTTATATTACTTTGTGTGTTTAATAATTTTTGCATTTCGCTAATATGCTTCGATACTGCTTCTTCTGCATATTGTTGCATTTTAGGATTAATGGTTGTATAAATTTTTAAACCATCTTTATACAAGTCATAATTTTTTCCATTTGATTTTGTATGCTCTTTACACCACTTTTTGAGTTCTTCTCCCAATATCATTCTAAAATAAGGACCTAAGCCTGCATTTTCATCTAATTTTCTATAATTAAGTTCTATAGGTTGTGTTTTAAGTGAGTCGTATTGAGTTTTATCTAACTTATTATTTTTTACCATTTGATTCATTACAACATTTCTTCTATCTAAAGCTATTTTGTAATTACGTCTTGGATTGTAAAGTGTAGCACCTTTAAGCATACCTATTAAAACTGCAGCTTCTTTTACATTTAAGCTATCGGGTTCTTTTTGAAAAAAAGTTTTTGCAGCATTACGAATACCAAAAACATTATCGCTAAATGCTACTGTATTCAAGTACAGAGTGAGAATTTCATCTTTGGTAAAATTCTTTTCTAATTTTACTGCAATAATTGCTTCTTTAAATTTTTGAATACTTCTTACTATGAAATTTTTGGTAGCCCAATTATCTGTAAACAAATTTTTTGCAGTTTGCATGGTTATAGTGCTGGCTCCTCCATCTTTTCCTAAGCCAGCAAATGCTCTTCCTAATGCTCTTAAATCTACACCACTATGATCGTAAAAACGTTCATCTTCGGTAGATACAACTGCATCTAATACTGGTTTTGAAATGTGCTTAAAATCTACATTTACTCTATCTTGTAAATAATATTTACCCATTAAAGAACCATCTTGTGCATATACTTGGCTGCTTAATGATGCTGATGGGTTTTGTAATTCATCTATATCAGGCATTTTACCAAATACGCCCCAATTACATAATAAGAGAAATAAAACAAAAGCTATAATACCGCCAAAGGTTATTCTCCAAACTATTTTAATTGATTTTTCCATGTAATATCTCTACTTAATTTAAAACTGATCGGGTAAAACTTGTTGTATAAAGTTAATGTACTCAGCTATATTTTTTGTTTCTTTTAAAGTTGTAAAATTAGGATAGCTAATAATACTGTATTTATATTTTGTTTCTGGAATCCATGAAATTAAACTTGAAGCTGCTTGTGGTTTAAGCACTTTATAATAATCTATTGCTTTACCTGCATTTTCAAAAATACCAAAAAGTAAAATGGAATTTTCTTCATCTAACTGATATTGTTGAACATCAATTTTTTTGTTATAAAATTTTTGTTTATTAAATCGTTCAAAAGCATTTTTAGCTTCTTTTATAAAAATATTATCTACTTTGTTAAACACAATTATAATATATTGTTGTTCTGTTGGTATAAAGGTGTAGGCATTTTTTTTAACTTCTACTTTAGTGGTTGTTCCCACTTCTTTATCTTTTACTTCTGGAGCTTTTTTGGTTTCTACTTCTTTTTTCTTTTCTTTTTTGGGTTCAACAACTGTGGTTGTGTTATCTTCCAAATCTACTGCTCTTGTTACAGGTTCTTCTTCTCTTTCTATTTCTAATTTTGTTAAGTAGTCTTCTATTTGTTTTCTTCTTTTCAAAACATCTATCATTGTTGCAGCTTTTTCTGCTAAGGGTGTTTTAGGATAAAGTTTTATTAGGTCTTTTAGTTTAACTGTTGCAATAGAATCTTCTCTTTGTTTTACATAATAAATTGCTTCAATAAATAATAATTGAGGAGTCCAATAATTTACTCCATATTCAGCATCTGCTTTGGCTTTTGCTGCTTTAGCTTCTTCAAATTTTCCTTCTATAAATAAATTATAAACACCTTCATACACTTTTGTTGCAGCAATTGCTTTTTCATCTTTTGGAGTTATGGCTCCTTTTTCTTCTAATGTTTTTGTAAACTCTCCATCAGGAAAAGTATTTTTCATAACGCGTAAAACCGAATCTGCTTGTATTGTCATGCCTAACTTGTGATAACAATAATATAAATTGAATAATGCTTTTTGTTTGTTTGAGTAATCCTGAAATCTGTTTAATAGTTCGTTGTAATTATTAATAGCATCAATATATTCTTCTAAATTATCTTGAAAAGTTTGTCCATTTATAAATAATGCAGTTTGTATTTTTTTGTTAGAAGTTGCTAATCGTTCTTCATCTAAAGGCAATTTACTCATTAGTCCTTCAAACGTTAAGTCATCATCACTTGCTTCTTCTTTTTCTTTCTTTTCTTTGTCATCTGCATCTTTAGAAATATCACGTTTTTTTGTTCCAGGTTTTGGTTTACCTACATCATCTACTGTATCTGAAAATCCATCAAATGCTGTCTCATCACTATCTCCTTTTAAAGGATTTCTTGATTTGGGTGTAGCACTTTTATCAACTTCTGCCTGCCTTCTCCAATTATCTACATTAGGTCTTTTACCCCATTTGGTTTTAAAATCACTAAAGCCTTTTGATTTAAGACTTGAGTTTAAAAAATACCAATCGCCTTTTGTATCTGTCGAAAAAATATCTGTATTTGTATTAGTTGATGGTGCAGTATTGTAAGAGCCTTCTTCTTCGCCACTTCCTTTCATTCCTTTTTCTTTTCTCAACTGTTTTAAAATCTTTTTTACATACACTTTTCTTTCTTCTTCAGGCATTAGAGCAATTCTTTGTAAGCTATCTTCTTTTTGAATTACCAACATATTTTCTGCAATTATTTTTAATGCAGGTTTACGCTTATTAATCAAGGCAAGATCCTCTTGTGATAAGGTTTTTATATTTTCTAATTTTGCACTATCGTAAAAAGAATGTGATTGAATAAAATGCTTTCTTGCATAATTCAAATTACCAAGTGTTACAAAACTCAATGCTTTTTGTTCTTGATTATTTACACTATACTTTACGCTTTTTAATAAATAATTTTGTGCAGCTTCTAAACCATCTCTTTTTAATTCAAGCATAGCAGCAGCGTAGTAAATAATATCTCTATAATCGGCGTATCTATCTTTTTTGGCAAGTTTTATTAATTGATTTAGGTTTTCTTGTAAAGCATTTTCTTTTTTTTCTGAGGCAATACTTACAATATTTAATCTTGCATAAATTTCCATTAAAGGATCCATCGTATGTTTAATGGATTTCTCATACATATCAATAGCCATGCTATCATTTGCATGCAAAGCATTTTGATACATTTGTGCAGTTAAAAACTCCCACCTCGAACGTTCTACATTATTTTGTGCATTACCCAATGCAGCTTGTAAATGCACTGCTGCACTATCGTAATTATTTTGCTTGTAATACCAAAAAGCAATTAACTCATGTAAATCTGTTTGTAACCTTTTAGGAAAATAAGGATCGCTGCGTAAAATGCCTATTAAACCTGATGCTTCGCCTAACATATCTTGTTCTAAAAAACTTCTTATTTGCCAAATAAAACTTTCATTTCTGCTGGGCGGACGAGAAATAATTTTTTTCCAAAGGCTTCTTTTTTCTTTTGTAGAAATAGTAAATACACCGCCTGTATTACTTGCATTACTTCCTAAAGGAATATCATAGCCATCATCTTTAGGAGCATACACATAATTTACATATTGAAAACATCCTGCAGCACTATCAAAATCTTTTCTATACAAATAGGCTCGTCCTAAAAGAATGTATAAATTATCAATCCAATCGTTTCGTAAATCGTGTAATAAAATACCTGCTGTACATTTATAAATTACAGAATCTAAATCATCTTTTGCAGTTGCTGTTGCATCTAATGTGTAATTGTAAAAAGGAAGAATTTTTGTGTAATCATCTTTGTAAGCAAGTTTAGCTCTATCAATAACTTCATTTAGTTTATTATTTGCATTAAAATGATAATTGTATTTTGTATAAGCATTTTGTGTTAATCTACGAAGAATAGTAAATTTTTTCTCTCCTGTTTTTTCCGAACCTAATTTACGTTCTTTATAACGCTGAGGTTTATCTTTATACAAATTAACATTGGTATTGGGTTGTGCAAAAACCGTAATACTATAAAGACATACTAATAGCGTAAAAATATTTTTTAAGAAATAACTCATATTAAGAATGTACTGAATTTATTTTACAAACATAAGCAGATAAAAATACAAGTATTTTATTAAATTAAAGTGTGGCTTTTATGCTATTATGCTACCTTTAAATTCAATTTAACATAGATGGAAACCAAATCACAAGATAATACTCTTAAAAAACTACAAAACAAATACAGGCTTGTAGTAATGAATGATGATACTTTTGAAGAAATAATTACTTTTAAACTAAGCAGATTAAGTGTGTATATTGGTTTTAGTTCTGTACTTGTTTTAATGATTGGACTTACCATTGGCTTAGTTGCTTTTACGCCTTTAAAATATTATATTCCAGGTTATGGCACAAGACAAAGCAGAGCAGAATTGCAGAAGCTAAAAATTCGTACCGATTCGTTAGAAAATGCCATTAATTACAAAGACCAATATTTAGAAAGCATTAAAAAAGTTTTAACAGGCACTACACCTACACAAAAAGATACAGTGCCTTTGCAAATTGAAAAAAAAGAAATTTCTACTTACTAAAAACTTTTACACCAAAGCAATATCCAACACTTGTTGCATTGTTTTTACATAATGAAACTTAATGCCTTTAATAAAATTGCTGTCAATTTCTTGCACATCTTTTTCATTTTGCCAACACATAATTATTTCTTTAAGTCCTGCACGTTTTGCAGCTAAAACTTTTTCTTTAATTCCACCCACTGGTAATACTTGCCCTCTTAAAGTAATTTCTCCTGTCATAGCTAAAAAAGGTTTTACTTTTTTTCCTGTAAATGCAGATGTTAATGCTGTAAACATTGTTATACCTGCACTTGGACCATCTTTGGGAGTTGCACCTTCTGGTACATGCACATGAATATTTTTCTTAGAAATCTGTTCTATATCTATATCCATTTTTTTTGCATTGGCTTGTAAAAATGTTAGTGCAGTTGTAGCACTTTCTTTCATTACATTGCCTAAGTTTCCTGTAAGTTTTAATTCTCCTTTTCCTTCGCTTAAAGCTACTTCAATAAATAAAATATCGCCACCTACATAAGTCCAAGCAAGACCAACAGCAACACCTGGCATGTTTACTGTTTTATACATATCATTATTATAACGTTGAGAGCCTAAAATTTTTTCTACATCTGCATTAGTTATAGTAGGTTTCACTTTCTTTTTAGTAGCAACTTCTTTGGCAGCATATCGCATAATGCTTGCTAATTGTCTATCAAATTCTCTTACACCACTTTCTCGTGTATGATTTTCTATAATTTTTTGTAAAACACTATCTGCAATTTTTAAACTTATTTTACTTAATCCATGAGCTTCTTTTTGCTTAGGAATTAAATGTCTTTTAGCAATTTCAATTTTTTCTTCTACTGCATAACCGCTCAAATCTATAATTTCCAATCTATCTCTTAATGCAGGTTGAATATTGTTTATATTATTGGCAGTAGCAATAAAAAGTACTTTACTTAAATCGTATTCAAGCTCTAAATAATTATCGTAAAAAGTATTGTTTTGTTCTGGATCCAAGACTTCTAATAAAGCAGATGAAGGGTCTCCTCTATGGTCGCTTCCTACTTTATCAATTTCATCTAAAATCATTACAGGATTACCAGATT
>Ga0116193_1003233_pt1 | contig 11870 bp, 8 predicted proteins | sample AD_UKC115_MetaG_FD_89892 | JGI IMG/M metagenome (GOLD analysis project Ga0116193, IMG submission 89892) | Active sludge microbial communities of municipal wastewater-treating anaerobic digesters from Hong Kong - AD_UKC115_MetaG | ecosystem: Engineered > Bioreactor > Anaerobic > Digestate | place...
CTGCTACTGGTTTGTCCCGGCAAATTTTTAAACTCGATTCTCTCCTCAGTTACTACCCACGACATCGTTTCGGCGTAGATATCCATTTTATGATACGAATCGAAAAAGGGACTTCTGCCGATCCCGTTCTTATTTCGTGAAATGAGTAATTCGCCCGAAATCTCGTTATATCTAAAGTCGGCAGCGGGGTGATAAATAGAATCCTCCTCCATATAAATCACCACGCGGGCATCATTGGCCAGCACACTCTCCTTTTTAAACATATAATTCTGGGCCTGAACAGCAATAATCCGCTTATCTTTCTTGGTAATAAATATTTTCGCCAAAGTATCGTTATGCGAAGAGCCCATGATCGAAGCCCCACGCATTTCAAACCCACCCACATAATCCACATTTTTATAAATATTTTTAATCGCAAGCAGTTTGTCATAACTGGTAAAACGAGGATATTTAGCTTTCTCCTCGCTAGTTTCGAGCCCCGCCTTCTCTTCCAATCTACCCTTCAGCGGTTGGGCAAAATAATCGGGATAGTAAAAGAGCACCTCTTCTGCCGTAATCTTAGGACTACGGGCATCAATTTCATATTGGGCAAGGGTTGCCTTCACATCTTCGGTCAGTCCGGCGCGGGTCCAGTAAATCGTTCCTCCTTCGCCGCGGAATCGTTCCGTCGCGGGGAAATAGGTCCCGTTGGTCGAAAAAATCTCCACACTATCTTGCCGCGAAGAGCCAACCAACTTAATATTACTGAACATAAAAAAGGGTTCGTCCTTCACCCCCATTTTATCGATGCCGCCGTAAGCAGTCCAGCGGGAATTTGCACTTTGGTACAAAATGCCGTAATTAAAAATGTTGATATAATTATCCATCTCAAGATGGAACGTCGAAGCGTCATTATTCACGTGATATTGTAGAATTTGCAGCCATTCGCGTTGATTGTCGGCGTAGTCACTTTCGGCAAAAGCGGCGAAAGCGCGGATATAAGCTTCAAAATGGGGAAGCATCCGCATATTTTTCCGAAGCATCATGTTCGACACATCGATAAAACTGCGTTGCAGTTGGTCGTCCATCACTTCACTCTCCCAAAACTGCGTAAAATCACGGAGCAGTTGTTCGGCCTCTTTGGCTTTTTCCTTCGGCACCGTCTGCGAAAACTCCTTCATCTCCGCCACCGTCAGCAACGGATCTTGGGAGAAAGAGGTAAACCGTTGAGCAAAAGAGGAAAAACAAATAAATACAATGACAAAAAACAGAGAAATACGCTTCATACGAAATTAGATTTACAAAGCACAAAAATACAAAAAATAGCATAGCCGGAGAAGCATAATATTTATTGGGGCGTAACGACGGTGAAACCGGCACACTCAAATCATAAATAAAAATATTATTTCTATTTTATTCCCAACATTTAAGAATGATAAAAATATTTTTGTAGTTTTGTGAATTATTGACTATTTGCAATATATTGTTGGTTTAAAGATTTTTATAAAAAATAATGTTTATAAAATAAGTTATATTGATTGAAAAACAGTTTTTGAAATATCATAAAGTATGAAGAATTTAAGCAGTTTTGGTTTAGTTTTGTTTTTTACTATCGGTTTATCTTCAGATGCCTTCTTCTTGACCAACTCTTCAGGAAAATATCGCCAAATCAGTTATTCCGAAACCGGCATTTATTATAACAACGGACAAACCCTGACCAATGCATACGGCATGAGATGTGTGAAAGATTATTAATCATAAAACCAACATAAAAAAACAATAGAAATTATCTTCATACGTTTTGAAAGGAAACATTATCATCCATGTCTAAAAAGAGAATCATTATTATAAGTATCATCGTAGGGGTATTGGCAGTCATAGCCGTTGTGCTCTATTTTTTCACCCATCAGAAAACGGAGCAACGCAAATACGAAGTGAGTAAAGCGGAACTTTCTACGCTCAAAAAAGAGGTTTCGATTTCCATACAGCGGTATGAAAAAGACTTATTCACGCTGAACACGAAAGACTTAAAGGAATTGGGAAATGCTGTAGCGCAATTATCTAAAAAATACCCGAAGGAGCTGATTGCCGCGGGCGTATGGGAAGATCCGATGATGATGCAGCAACTAAGCAACTATCTGAACGATCCGGCGATTCGCGATATTTACGAAAGTACCATGAAGGTATTTCCGGATTTAAATGATCTTACCGATGAGTTGCAAGATGCACTTGCCTATTACCTTCATTATTACCCCAACGTGGAGATTCCGGTTTTTTTCACGCTGGTACCGGGGATTGACACCGAAAGTCCCTCTGTATTCGGTTACGAAAATCATATTTTCATTCATTTGGATATGTACATGGGCGCAGATTCGCCCCACTACAAAAAGATTGGAATTCCTTTATACATCAGTGAGCGCTTCGATAAAAAGTATATCGCCATTGATTGCTTTAAAAAAGCATTGGTATATAAACATCTGCCCGAGCAAACCAGAATTACCCTTTTGGACCACATGATTTATGAAGGAAAAAAACTCTATTTCACAGAATTGATGTTTCCGCAAAGGACCGAAGAGGATTTAATCGGATATACACCCGAAAAATACGCATGGGCCAACCAATACCAGCCCGAAATCTGGAACTACCTCATTGAAAAAGAGATGTTATTCTCAAAGAATGAAGATGCCCGGCGCAAGTTTATTGAGGAAGCTCCCTTTACCAAACCGTTTACCAATGCCTCTCCGGGAAGATTGGGTGCTTTTATCGGATGGAAAATTGTGCAGGGTTATATGGAAAATCATACAGAGCTTTCTTTGAATGATTTAATAAAAAATACCGATAGTCAAATGATTTTGAAAGAATCCGGTTACAAACCATTGAATAAATAAATTATATTTTTAATCTTTTTTAAAAAGTTATTAACAATCTATTGACTTACGTTCTTAAAAATAGTATCTTTGTATTGAAATTTAAAACTCATTATCATGTCTGGAATAAATAAAGTTATTTTAATCGGCCACTTAGGGAGAGACCCTGAAGTAAGAACATTTGAAAACGGCACCAAGAAGGCAAACTTCTCCTTAGCCACTACCGAGTATTATAAGGATAAGGATGGAAATCGTCAAGAGCAGACCGAATGGCACAATATTGTTTGTTGGCGCAATTTGGCTGAAATTGCCGAGAAGTATCTCACCAAAGGAAAATTGATTTACGTAGAGGGCAAAATCAAAACCCGTTCGTGGGAAGACAATGGTGTCAAAAAGTACATCACGGAAATCGAAGCCAATACCTTCACCATGTTGGGACAAAAATCGGATGACAATCGGAGTTCGTCTCCTGCGGCACCGGTGAATAACAAACGTGAGGAACCGGATTCTTTGCCCCCAATCGAGTCCAGTATGGATGATGATCTTCCGTTTTAGTCTATCCCGTTGATTTGATTCGTCTGCCGTGGGCTTGTTTGTAGAAAAAGTACAACGAGCTTCGGCAGAAACGGAAGAAAAACATGCAAAAAAGTTTCCACCCATTGAAAAGTCATTTGCACATTGCCATACCGGCAATGAATGAATCAAAGTATCTGCCTGCGACGTTAACCGCTATTGAGCAACAGGAGACTACTTTCGACTATACGGTCTATGTGTGTGTGAATCAACCGGATGCTTGGTGGAATGAGCCCGAAAGAGTGTCCATTTGCGAAGACAATCGGTTGACATTGAGGCGACTTGAGACAGAGGAGCGATTTCCAATACATCTGCTGGACTTCAGTTCGCAGGGGAAAGGATGGACGGGAAAAAGAACAGGCGTAGGGCAAGCCCGGAAAACGTTATTCGATTACATTCTTCAGCGAGCGGAACCACAAGATGTACTGATTAGTCTGGATGCAGACACGATGTTTTCTCAGCACTATTTTCAAACCATCGGAGAATTCTTTGAAGAGCATCCCAAGGCTATTGCTCTGTCTGTCCCTTATTTTCATCCGTTGGGCAACGACGAAAGAGCCAATAGGGCGATTCTTCGGTATGAGATCTATATGAGGAGTTATTTGATTAACCTCTTTTTGATTGAAAGTCCCTTTGCGTTCACTGCTATTGGGTCGGCTATTGCCACAAGGACAAGTGCACTGAAAAAAATCGGCGGCATCACTCCGATGAAGAGCGGTGAAGATTTCTATCTGTTGCAGAAGCTCCGAAAAATGAGCTATGTGCATCAATGGCTTCCCGATGTGGTTCATCCGGCGGCGAGATTTTCAGCCCGGGTATTCTTTGGAACCGGTCCGGCCATGATTAAAGGCGACCAGGGCGATTGGAGCAGCTACCCCATTTATCACCATACCCTCTTTCAGGAAATTCAGCAAAACTACGGCCTCATCCCGGAATTGTACGACCACGATGTGGAGACCCCGTTTCTTAATTTCCTGAAAGCACAATTTCAAGATGATAACTTGTGGCTTCCACTCCGAAAAAATGCCCCCAATCTCAAGCAATTCACCAAATCATTTCATGAAAAAGCCGATGGATTAAGGATATTGCAATATCTAAAAACACAACAAAAACAAGACAGCACAAGCGACCAACAGTCCCTTCTCGACAATATGAACTACTTCTCGCAGCGGCTGCCTGATAATCTGATTTTACCGACAACGGAACTCTTTACTCCACTTGACGTACTTTCGGTGACGGAACTGGATGCGTTACGCAAGAAACTGTATGACATAGAAATGCATCTTCGCCACGAAGCCGACCACCGACATGATAATAAATGTTAGATGTAGATTTATTTTTCACCAGACAATAATAAATTTCTATTTATAGAGAATCAACGTTTGGGATGCTCCGTCAAATTCCCATTTTTAAAATTTCACGTTAATTTGCTGCCCGTTAACTACCTCAAAGACAATGTATTGAATTCCGTTTCGGGTGATCAGGTCACAAGTTCCGACGGATGACTTCGCACTCCCGATTTTCTTGTTGCAACGCAACGTTACTCCCTGAATGGAGATTCCCTGAGGTGCCAATACTTTAATACTTGCTTCAGAACCCGACTCTTCAATTTGAAATTGAGTTTGTTCCAATTGATGCCAATAAAGGTAAACCTCATCCGTATTGGTTATCCATATATTTTCTTCTTTCACTTTCTTAATCAGCAGTTTAAGGGGACCCAATGTTGAGTCGCTGTGACCGGAATAGACGGGGTGTCCTTGCCAAACAAATAGCCCGTGGTTGGGTTTAATGACCATCTCCCACATATTTTGCAAATATTGTCTATAAAGGAGGGCATCTTTTTGGAGTTGGGTTTCGGAATACGAGGAGTTGCTGATCTGGGCAAAGAAATGGTAATCGTCGTGAAGAATTGGCGAAATCTCTAACATTCCTGTATTTTTGTACCTTCCCTCATTTGCAATCAGGATGGCATAAGGAAAGGTGGCGCCATAAATGGATTGCAAGTTATCGACACCGATGCTGGAATCATACTTATAACCTCTACCGGCAAGCAGGTCGAAGCCCGAATAACCCGGAATCGTGAAAGGAAAGCGGAAACCGTCGAAACGACGATTCCACTGTATTTCGTTTTCAAGTATACTCCGGTTTATTTCGTAGAACGGAGCAAATTTACTGTTGAACTTGAATCGCCCGTTGGATTGCAACGGATAAGGGGCAATCAACTTTTTGACGGCATCATTCAATTCATCGCGAACAAAGAAGGTGGGAGTCATCTTTTCCGTTTCGAACAACTCCAGGATTCGTTTGTACTCTTCGGGATTTCCTTCCGTATTGAGTGTCACGCAAAATGCAGCATCGCAAGCATTGGGCCATACATTAAGGGAAAAAGAGAGCTTAAATTCGGATTGATACTGTTGTAGCACCCACGTATAGAAAGCTTCGATTTGGGTAACGCCCCAAATTCCGCCTACATTCGCCGGATGTAAGAGATAGGACGAAGGTAACAGCAGTGCATGTCCTTTTCCGAAAGGATGATAGAGCAACGCGGGGATTTGTTCCTGTTGGTTTTGCCAGGATGCCAACACTGTAACGTTTGAGTCATAAACCGAATCCACGGCCAAACGCCACACACTCTCTTGAGAAGGGGGAAGAATGGTTCCGGCAAGTGCTCCGGACAGATGGCTTACCAATTGGAACTCTTTCATATCCTTTTCCGACAATGTCACGCCGAAACAGTCTGCCAAAGGCCAATTTTGTTTGGTCAGGGTTCCGAAGATGCTGGTTCTGTCGCTACCGTCGATTTTATTTCTCCCGAAATTATCACCGGCGATGAGCAGCCCTCCATCCTTAACCCAGTTATGAATAACTTGTAATTCCTTGTCCGATAGATAAGTAAGAGAATAACCTCTGTCGGCATCGTGGTAGCCGGCGGCAGTGAGGGCCACAATAATCTGATACTTTTTCATTTCTTGTTCATCCATCAATACATCTCGAGTGTTGACGGTAACCAAGGCACCGTTGCGATTAAAAAACTGACTTGCCACGACCACCCCTTCGGGCAGTGTGCCGTTTCCCTGAGGTTGTCCGGTTGTCAACAGGAGTACCCGCGGCAACACATATTGAACGGTATCCGTTTGCTGAGGAGTCTCTTTCGGTTGATTGCAGGAAACCAGCGTGAACAGTGCCAGTCCTAATAGGAGAAAATTTATTTTTTTCATCATTCTATAATTTCTAAAGTTACATCCTGATTTGGATAGACATTAAACCTCAATTTTTGATCGCGTGCTGTATAGATACCATCCGAAATGGCATTGCGAATCCTAAAACGTTTGTAAGAGGTTGTATATTCGATGGTCAGGGGGTGATTATAAATATCCGTATTAAGAGGCGAACTCAAATGGAGTACAATTACATTTCCTTTACGTTCGGTTTTGAGTTTAACCGAATTCCGAAGCATGATATATTTTCCCACTTCGGAAATGGGAGCAATCCAATAATCGGAATTTCGAATCAGTCTAATATGGGCATTCAATTCATCCGGGGTAATGGTGTAATTATGGGTTACATTATGCTTGTTAAAAAGTTGATACTCTTTGGAATCATGGGGGAAAATATGATGATATAGAAAAATTGTCCACAATCCGGTGCGTTGTTTCAACAATGAGTCCAACATACGCGGGGTGGGCGTTTGAGAGTTGTAGACCACTATTGTCGGGAGCTTCATATAATTCGGTGTATTCTCATTCGCAGGGGGCGTATCTCCGGCACGGCCAAATAGGAAACCTGCTTTTTGTGCTGCCGCAATAATGGACGGACTTGTCGCAGAATAGGGATAATGAATGACCGAAATATGGGTATTTAAAAGTTGTTCCAACTCTTTTTTGCTTTGTATCAACTCCGCTTCAATTTCTTGCGCATTTCTATTTTTGTAGGACTGATGTTTTCCTCCGTGAAACGAGATTTCATGACCACTTGAGACAATTTCTCTGATTTGCTCAACGCCCATTCGTTTCAGCGCAAAGCCCCCTTCTTCGGCAATAAACATCGGATGCGATTTAATCCAATCTTGCACGACTCCGAAGTTGGCTTTGATGTGGTATTTATTTAAGAGCGGCAGTGCATAAATATATTGGTTATAGTCCATATCATCAAAGGTGAGGGAAATTGCTCCGGATTTATTTTCGTAGTAAGGACAAATCACAAATTGTTCTTTTACCTCTTTCGGGGTTGATATTTCTTTCGGCAAATCCAATTTAGTAAAAAGAAGAGAAAGCGTGTCGTAAATCGGTTTCAATCGAGTTTCATATTCCGGAGTTTCCCAAGTGTCCCATTTATAAAAAAGTTGTGCGTAAGGAGTTTCTTTTTTCGTAATCGGGATTTGTTTTTTATCGGTAATATAAGTAAAAATATGAAAACCTTTGGTTCGGGAAGATTCAATATCTGCAGTTCCGGCGACATCGTCAAGTACCGAACGGGAGGAAGGATCGCTGACATTGAGCAGATGCCAGCTGAGACGAAGTTCCAAAATATGATTCTTTTCATTCCAATACCAATTGGCATTGGAAAAATGGGGATCATTGCTTTTTCCGTGTTGCAAATGACTGCGGTTCAAGATAACCGGAGGAATGGTGTCACCGAAGATGGTTATTTTTTGACGATTGGTAATCAATTCCTGAGGAACAAACAAGGCATTATTATTCGCTTGCGATGCATACGACGGGATTGAATCGATCAATACATTTGTATACACCGCATAGGGTTTATTCACTAAAATTTCAGCTTGCGATTTAGAAGAAATATCGATTAGAAATTCAATCCCATTAGATAATTTCTTCGACAAAAATGGCAATTTATGACTTCCTTTTTGTTTGCTATAAGTATCGAAGGCGAAAAAGATTTTATGTTTTTTCAAATCGACATCCGGGAGGTAGGCAAGCAGGTAGAAATAGGAAGCATCGGCGGCGGCGCGCACAAAAGGTTTCCGGGTTTGCTCAGGAAAATCCGGCCAATCGTCCGTCCGTCCGTCGATCGTCTTGATTCTTGATTCCACAGCCATAATTCCAAAATTTTGCTCCGGATTTTCCATGTTGTGCCAGAACACTCTTCGCTCGGCAGGCTGTTCGAAATCCATAACCAACCAATTGTGTTTAAACCACTCGTCAATCCATTCAAAGAAGATTCCTCCGGCGCAGTTGGATTGCCAAATATCATAAGTTAAGTCAGCAGAATAGGTTGCTTGTTCTATTTCATTATAACCTCCCTGATTGAACCCAAATGGCGTGTAATGACTTACCCCTCTGCTGGAAGGAAGTCCGTATTCGGCAATCACCAAAGGCATCGAACCTATGTTGGATTTTAAATCTTGAGATAAGCTAAGAAATTATCTTTATTTCCTTTGTAATTAGTCCTGTTTTGATATTTATCTTCAAGAAATATATAATCGGGATAATAAGGATAGACGTGATAGGAGGCAAAAATACCTGGATCAAACAACTCAGTAGCATGGAATTTTCTGAAATCAAGTACCAATAAATCATTATCGTATTCTTTAACTTTCTCACTTTCAATAAATTCACTATTATGATACATCGGGTCCAAAGTCAACCAATTGATAAAAGAAACCGGATGCTGACACAAATAAGTTTGGGTTTCATATTGAATGGTATAATCCATCATTTGTCCGAGCCACACCTCCATAGGAGTTGCTTCATGAACGGCAATAAAGTTTCCGTTAAAAGAGGAATTTTGATTTTCTTGGTTGGTCACATACACGGCGTGGGGTTCCCACTCTCTTCCCAAAAGATAGCCGAGTACATAAGTAGAAATATCGGTAGTATAAATCCCTGATGCATGACCGACTTGAGGTTTCAGAACAGCACTACCATTAATAACATCTACAGTTTTGCGAATCTCTTTTTGAAATTTTTCAATAAAGTCCGGACTGAAATAGTTTCGGGTTTCCGGTTCTTCTGCCCATATTCCTTGAAACAGGTAAAGCGGTTTGTTTTGATGATGAAGATTGTAATAGGCAAAAGCGTTATAAAACTCTGTAGGAAGAATAGTATAGGTTCTTATTACATTGGCATTCATTGCCCCGATTTGAATAAACCATTCGAGATAATCCTTAAACGAGAGAGAAAACTCAACCGGAAAATGGCCGGGCATGGCAACCCCCAGATTGACCCCTTTCAGATAGATGGTATGCCACAAGTAAACTTGTTTTCCATCCACAACTTCCTGACGGAGTACTTTAAAATAGTCTCCGGAAGTCATGGAGAGATAATCCACTTCGGGGTAAAGTTTGGTGAGTTCTTCTTTGGACATAAAGACAAACGGTTCCTCTTCCCCTTCGGAGTCGGCAGCAGAAACCACATTTTCGGTCTGTGCTCTTCGTTCCGAGAAGCGAATCATCTGCTGTACCATAACACCTAAGGCCAGAAGCAGCAAAAGGATTACCAGGTATTTTCCTTTCATTACAAACTCATTTTAACGGTCAACAACAAAGAAGAATTTTGATAGTATTTATTATAAAAATAGTTGCCGCTTAACCCCAAACTAACTTTTCCAAAATCAAACCCCACTTCTGCACCGGCGGAAACCTGCATAAATTTATCCATATCGTAGCCAAAACTGCACTCCTCATAAGTATAGAACTTTTTGTACCGATAAAAATTGGATATAAACAACCCCGCCACATGTCGGTTCATGGGTGAGTAATAGAGCGGTGAGGCATATTTATAATCCATGTATGCATAATTGAGTCCCACGATTAATTTAGGATTTTCAAAAAAGGCGTAATTCACATCTGCAGTCACGCGGTGTGCCGGATTATGGATAATTTCATCTCCCACATCAGTCCATACCAACTTGTTACGTACGACCGAATAACGATACATGGCACTGACTGTTAATTTCTTATAGTTGAAGCGAATCATGTCTTGATAATAGTCATGACCAATATCGTTCCAGTAGTAATAGTAATCATAGGCGGCTGTAAAATAGTTTTTGATGTGCAGTTTTTTAATGGAAAATGCCGAATGCCAACTGATTCCGTAAGAGGTAACTCTATTTTCCAACCCGCTTGCACCGGCGAAAGCACTAATCATTTGATTTTTAAACATAAAATTGGCTTTGAGCCATGAATTATCGAACCAGCGCCGCACATCATTATCGAACACATTATTTCTAAGAGAATAATCCCAAAGAGTATTTACCGAAAGTGAAAAATAGTCACAAAATCGTTTTTCAACGCCATAACGCTGAATTATTGCCGATATTTGGTAGGTCTCCTCACGCTCGGTGACATACATTCCCGTTGCAGTGACTTGGTAAGCCAACTCTTTTTTAAGCAACTTTTTGTAAGCAAGATAATCTGAATTGACAGGATCAAGCCGAATGGCTTTGTCGTAGTAACGAAGTGCTGATTTAGGCTTATTTTTCCAATAATACATTTTTCCAATACCGGCGTATGCTTCGGCATAAGTTGGCTCGATGTTGATAATCTGTTGATACATGGATATTGCAGAATCCGTTTTCCCTTCAATTCCGGCGATAAAGGCAAGTTTAACGCGTGCCTCAATGTCGTTGGGAAGCATGAACAATGTTTTGGTAAAACAGGTTTTAGCCGAATCAAATTGATCTAATCGCAGGTAGCAATTTCCAATTTCGGAGCTCAATGTTGCCTTATCCGGATATTCGCGATATAATTGTGTGAATTCGTCCAATGCCACTCTGAAATTCCCTTCCCAATAATGATTAGTAGCTTGAGCAAAGCGAGTTTCGTAGGTGTTCGTATCTTGTTGTGCCAAAGCAGCAAAGCATCCCATCATGATGCCGATAAGCCATAGTAATTTTTTCATTTTTTTGTAGTTAGAACCTGAATTCCTTTTCGTTCAAATTTATTCCATTCGTGTTTATGTTGCATCATATTTACCATTCCTTTCAGTTGGGCGAACACCTTGAAAAACTCATAGGTAAAACTGCCAACGATACTAATCCCCAATAATTTAAGCCAATCCCAAAAGGTTTTATAGCGGAGGGTTTTTCGATTGCCCAAACGCTCTTTCTTGTTTTTGGTCTCAAGAATTACCGTAATCACACTAAGAATGAGCGTGGTAATTAGCAAAGTGCTCAACAGCAGCAGCAACATCCAGCGGGCATTGATAAACCCGAAGAGCGAAAGCAACGTCAGGAAGAGCAAACTGAACACTTTTACCAAGGGGGCCAAAAACTCAAAGAAGAAATAGTAGGGCATTGCGGCAAGTCCAATGATTTTATAGAATGGTTCAAAAATCATCTTTTTATGAAATTTCAAAGTTTCGCCCAATCCCTGATGCCAACGGACGCGTTGTTTGTATAGGTTTCGGGCTTTGTCGGGTACTTCCGTCCAACAAACCGGATTGGGCAGAAACACCGCCTTTCCCGGGAGGTGCTGCTCCAGATGGAACCGCC
>Ga0116193_1003234_pt1 | contig 11869 bp, 7 predicted proteins | sample AD_UKC115_MetaG_FD_89892 | JGI IMG/M metagenome (GOLD analysis project Ga0116193, IMG submission 89892) | Active sludge microbial communities of municipal wastewater-treating anaerobic digesters from Hong Kong - AD_UKC115_MetaG | ecosystem: Engineered > Bioreactor > Anaerobic > Digestate | place...
CCGTTGCTGCCGTGCGACATCACCATTACAACGACTGCATTTTCCCCCTGCTTCAGAAATGAAGTAATCTCTTTTGAATCATATGCGGGCGCAAGAGGATCAAACCGGCAGGGACCGCGCAAGACTTCAGTGCCGTTCACCCATAACAGGTACCTGGCATCTGCAAAAATGCAAATGTTTGCTTTTTCGGATCCGGTAAGGTCAAATGTTTTCCTGAAAACCGTGTACCCCGGTTTCCCGTCATCTGGGCCACTCCAGATCATTTTCGACTGAAGAACAGGCGCCGGATTATTTTTTTCCTGAGCGCCAGCATTCCTTCCACCGGAAGAAAAAACCAACAGGAAAACCAATACCCGCAACAAACTGGTCCTTTGGACAAATTGCCATGTATGGACTGATCTTCCATTGATGACGATGAAAATGATTTTTTTTGACATCTTTCTATTTTTTCGATATGATTTGCAATAGATCGCCTTTGGCATCGGCCAGAATATCGGCCCCCACCCAAAACGACTGGACTCTGCCCTGCCCGACATCCACTTTTTGGGTAAACGGTTTTCCCCAGGTATCTACCCCGTCGGTATTAAAGCAGGTAAAAAAAGAAGCCGGGATGGTTTGCCCGGTTTTGGTTTTCAAATCCGAAAATCCAAGCCGAATATTTTCGATCTTTTTCGTTGAAGCAAAAACGGCAATCTGAAATGCGAAATATTCGTTTTTTTGCGCTGCGCCGGAAAAAACGGCTCCCGTTTCTTTTTGAATCCACCGCAGGGGCAACGCATCGGGCATTCGCACCGGGAATTCCCGGCTTTCCGGAAAAACCAGGTATTCCCCGGTGTGCTTTCTCAGAAAAGCCGATACTTCAGCCTTGGTTGCGGGAACCTCCATCGGGGAAAAACTATGAAATTCAGTCCGTGCCTGGATTTCGGTAACTAAAGCATTCTTAACGCCTTTCCAAGCTGACTTTTCACCTGATAACCGGTGTCTTTTCTCCCAATCCTCATCCGGCTTTTCTTCTGGAGGGAGGTAATCACCGGAATCATAGGCATTGGTGACCGGGCTGTAAGGCAGATAATAAAAATAATAAGTTCCGGCCTTTTCAGCCGGGCCAAAAACCAGTTCGCAGCGTTCATTGTCAATACGCAGCCGGTAAACATTCGAAACTTCCTTTCCGGTTTCGGCACAAATAATCACCATTCTCCGCTTTTCAGGAGAAAGGTCATGACGGCGCCACAAAAAATCGATTTTTACGGCATCCGACGGCTTATTGACCTGAATCACCGCGCGGTGGTTTCCCATCTCTTCGGAGGCCCAGTTTCCAATACCATAGGGCAACTCCTGAGCTAAAAGCCCTGTCGCCGACAACAAAAACAATATTCCTGAAAAAATAAGAATCCGTAATTGTTGAATCCAGGCAACCTTCATTTTATCTTCAGATTTCGATTTATTTAATTTCTTTTCTTTAATGTATATCAAATTCCATTGTATTCCCCTGATAATTGATATGTAATGGATTTCACGACAAAGACCTGATTTTTACCATTTCAACAGCACATTTCCCAGTCCATATCATACTTTCGGAATGGATTTAATTTTGGTTGGAATTTCTTGAAAAATCCATGACGATGGACTCGCCATCCGGAATAATCCTGAAAAGTATCCCGTTCCCGGATTGAATGAAAGTCCCTTTATCCACGGTAACCGAATAATCTATCCCCTTGAAGCGGCAATCGATTTTCGGAGGTTTAATTGTGGTGAAATGCGAGGAGGCATTGTTGGCAGAGCCGAGTTCGAAAAACCATTTTACCGGTTTACTGCTTTCCAGCTTTATTCCCAATTTCTGTTCGTCGATGGTAAAAACAAATTTCCCGTCTAAGGATTCCACCGGCCAGGTGATTTGCAGCTTGCCAGGTTCCGAGTCGTCAACGAAAGGATCTTTTCCTATAACAGGAACTTCAATTCTGTTCATTTCAGCTTTCAACTGCAGTCCGGCAATGGTATCGCGTGTTGCGGTATACCCGTCGATAAAGGGCAAAGTGTATAAAAAGAACTGGCTCGTTTCAGTTACTCCTTTCAGGTAATCAGACTGAAAGTCCTCATCAAATAAATGGATATCCGTAATACGGAAAGTCCCGTGTTCCCAGAATAGGTTAGCCCGGAAGAACCGGCTGTCGAACCACACCGTTTTGCGGTCGCTGCCGGGCAGGTCATGATTTACCGTGACAGAAGTAGCGGGAGTGGTTTTGAATTTTTTACCGAACCACTGCCCTGATTCGGCCAGCGTTTCAACCCGCACCTTTTTCTCATCTCTTAACCGGGCAATCAGCGGGAACTGGATTTCGAGTCCGGGACCCATTTTATCCCAGGTAAACGAATTTTCCTGCCCAATCTGAACATAATTGAATTCCATACACTCGCCTTCGGCAAATTCGTTCAGGTACCAGTATATCCAGGCCGAATCGCGTCCGCTGTAATGGTAAACCGGCTCGATAGTAACGTTTCCCTGGCGTTTTAGTTTGATTTCAGGATCATACTGGGGCATAGGATCGCTACCCAGCATCCGGAAAACAGGTACCGGAATCTGGCCTGCTTCGTTTTGCGCCGGCATGTAGGCATTCTTTTTACTGGGGTAATAGGCCTGGTTCCAGTAGCCACCCCACAAGGTGTAACCATCGGTGCCAATCTGGTCGCGGCAGTTGCACGAAGCCACAATCCTGTATTTCTGGTACATATAATTCAGTGTATGGGCATCGATATACCACGAGCCGACCGATTTGGGATAGTAGCCGAAAATCCTTTTAAAATCACTCATATATGTATCGACCAGCTTTTCACGTTCTTCCGGGGTATAGCCGACCGAGAATCCGACATTGGCATGCCAGTCCCACGGATAACGGCCCCGCCATTTTAAACCGGCATTCTCACAGAGTGGCTGCGGGATTTCCCACCACGCACCGATTTCGAACGAACTGTCGGGAAGGCTTTTCAATAACTCCTGATAACGCAAATCGAGCAAGGCATCGTATTGCAACAGGAAAGTGCCGCCAAGGTTGTATTTATTCATCAAATTCAACTGGGTGACGACGGTCTGATAAAGCACATCTTCCGTAATTTCTTCTTCCCGTGGTTCAAGCAGGCGTATAAAATTAACGATGTTCACAATCCGGGGTTTTTCGTTTGTTGCCTGGTTTGCTTTTTGTTCCTTCACCTGAGTGGTGCAGGAAACGACCATAGACAGAAAAAGTACACCAATAAAAGGCAGAATTGTATTCTTCATATTTTTAAGTTTTATGTTTTTTCTCATTCAACATTTTATAATGAACCCGACTTTCAACAAGAATAAGGATTACTAAATTTTCAGCAACCCTTCTCATAGCCGGATCAGATCTTTTTGTTTGTGTACTGCTCCTTCCCCTTTTTCATATATAACCAAACAGCATCGACCCAAGACTGCACCCTTTCTTTTTCAATCTCACTTTGTGCTTTCTCCTGTGCCTCGGTCATCAGTGATCCCAGACGGGCCATCACTTCATCGGTACCCAGGTATTTCCAGGCTAATTCTTCCGTCTGATGATATTGCCGATCGATTGTACTGACTTCCAAAGGATAATTTGCCGGATTGTTATAGACCTCTTCGATAGTGGTGTAAAATTTTTTCATTGGCTCTGAAGCATGACCAAAATAGGTTTGAAAAAACTCATCGAGCAATTGATCCGGATCCAGTTCCGGATTATCATACATTTTCATGGTCAAATAGTAATCAACCTGTTCACCCACGCCACAAAGGAAGACACCCCTGACCATATCGTGCGCATACATTTTTATCTGATCAGCCAACAGATGGGCGCTGAATCCGGGAAACACGTTAAAATTCAGAATGTCACCCGTTTCAGTAGGGAAACAGTAGTAATTCCAAAGGAATACCTGGCGGTTGCTTTTTTTACTTTCGGCAATCCAGTCATTATAAAAGTCCATTTCATTCTCCTTAATTTTTGTTGCCCAGCCATAATGACGGGCATGAAGGCAGGGAGCTACAGAAATATTGTCTTCCAATTGCAGGTTTTCCGGAAAGTATGCATAATTCCAATAAGCCAGGGCTGCAATTTTTTTATCAGGATGAACCTTTTTTACAATTTTGGCCACTTCATTCACGAAATTCCAGGTATAGTGAGTAGCTGTCCCATTGTTAAAATGACCCCCTCTCCTGTTGTTTTTATCGAGATCCAGAAGTTTCCTGCAATTTTCGCACTTGCACCAGTTTTCATTGTCATGGGGAACCAGTGCAAAATAATCGCCAAATGCCACCTGCCTTCCAACCGCCGGTTTACCGTCAAAATAATTACAGGCATCCTGTGCAACCAATGTAATTAATTCCTGATTTGTATAGCATAATTGTCGCTGGCCATCAACAGGTCCTCTCGCAAAAATTTCCGGACGATAAGATTCATGAAGCTCCGATTCTTCTTTGCTTCGGGTTAAAAACCGTTCTTCGTAACTACCAAATGAGTGGTTACACTGCCATTTTTCTCCGCCAGCCCTCATCCTTCTCAGAAAGAGCTGATTCATGTCATTCGTGGCATTAAAGTTTTGTTTCGTCATAATCGTGCCACCGATATCTGTTCCAAACCGGTATTTTAAAACAGGGGAGCGTTTTTTTTCTGTTGCAGTCAATTTCAAACTTTTATGTTGAGGAATAACCACATTTTTAGGATGAGGTCCATACCAGCGAACCCCTGCATAACTTTCAAGAAAATCGTAAACAGCATAACAGGTTCCCTGTGGGGCAAAAGGCGAAGGCAGTTCAATCTTCGAACCTGCTTCATCCCCTGTTGCCATCGCATAGTCAATGACCGTTTTATCAATTTGACGTTCCTTGCTTTCATCAGGCATATCTTTACCTGCCAGCACAATATATTTCCCGGTAATTCTGATAAGGTATTCCTGGTCATCAAACAGGCTGTCAGAAATGTTTAGTTTTCGTGTAAAACTGCTTTCTCCTATACAAACCGGAATTTTATCTTCAGGCAAATCCCCATAAATCACAGGAATTTCAGCACCGGTAATTTTTTTGAAATGAAACCGGAACTCGGTTGCGGCAAACCGGGCAGAAAGCGTGGGATTTTCATCCATCAGGATACACATATCTTTGATATTTTCCTGATTGATAACAAAATAATTGTTACCGAACCGGAACGAACAGAAACAGAAAACACAAAATGTTAAAACAACTATCTTTTTCATTTTTTATCTGTTATTTTAAAATAAACCATGTATAACTATTTGCAGGAATTGTAACTGGCAGTGAAACAAGATAATCCCTGCTGATTGGGCAGATTTTCATTTTCCCCTCTTTTTCCCCGATTCTTACTTTTTCGGAAAGCCCGGTATAATAAACAGGAATTTCAATTTCTTTTTGAATGGGAACATTAAGTGGATTAAAAAGCATCAGTAAACCCTTTTCTTCACCAGCGGGATTAATGTGGAGAAAGCCGTCCCAGTCGCGGCCATCGGCTCGGCGCAGGTGAATGATATCGGAATTAAGAATCTCCCTGTGCTTTTTATACCAATCAATAACCCGGATGACCAATTGTTTGGTTTCTTCGGTATCGTAAAGCCGGGGACCGCGGTAGCAAGCCTGTACCCCAGCTCCGTAATACTGGGCCATGAGTTGTTCGTAGTCATTCAGATGTTCGGAAAGTGGCTCCAATATAGCTTCTTCGCCTCCGCCATAATAGCGGGTCAAAGGGACAAAACCCCAGCCCATGGAAGGGGTCATTTCCCATGTTCCATCAAAAATATTCTGACGGTTTAATATTTTCTGTTGATCACGGGGGAGCCAGAAATTTACTTCCCGGTATCCAAGTGCGGTTTTGTGGGTGCCGTCTAAAAAATACCAGTCGGGGGCATTTACATAAACGCCATTTTCGTTACACCACCGATAAAGCGCTTTTTGCATTTCCATTTGGTTCCATTGCGAATCACCCAATCCGGAGTGTCCGGGATGAGTTTCAGACGCGCAAACATCACCCGGATAGGGACCGTCGTTTTCAAACAGGTCGAAACCGGTTTGTTCCATAAAATATTTCAGTTTTTCAACATAAGCCAGCCCCCATTTGCTTCCCAAACACGGAGCATGACCGAAAAAAGCAGCGGCATTGGGTTTGCCGGTTACCGGATCAATTACATCGTCTTCGTCGCTGATACGGCGGGAACTGAACAGGGAATAACCGCCGATTTTTATTCCATTTTCATGGGCCAGTCGGGCCAGTTCCTTCCACTTCTGAATGTTGGCAGAGGTGGTATCTTCCATATTGAAATGGCTTCCAAAACTCAGGATTAACGCTTCGTAACCCGTGGCGACACACTGGGAAATTGCATTTTTTACCTCTTCGTCGTTTTTGCTTACCAAGTGCATAAATATCGGATTCTGATTGGTCCAGGGAGCGACCGTGCGGTACATCTTACGGATGGCAAGGCCGCGCCGTTCGCGGTCGTAACTGTCCATCAATAATTCGTGAGTCCGCACTGACTTAAAACTTTTGCCGGGAGAAAGGGCTATGGAAGTAACTTTTTCAGGATATACTTCCAGTAAGCATGGAGTTTGAAAATTGTAATTGACCTGCGAAGTATAGGCAGAATCGGTTTTCCAATGCGTTGTCTGGTCGCTGATATCATACCGCATGGCATTATTAAAAGCATAGTTGGTTTCCACATAAATACCATGTTGCTTTTTCATTTCTTCGGAAGAGCCAACCACGGCACTCTCTTCTTCAACCAAAGCCAGTTTCTCGTTAACAACTTTTCCAATTTCAACCGGTTTATCGCTTCCGTTTCTTATGGAAAGCCATTTTACGATCAACGGCAAACCATTGTACAATTCATAATGAACAGCCACTTCAATACCTTTTAGAGTTTTGGAATGAAAAAGGAAGGTCAATATTTTTCCGGAAGGCTGACTGTTTCTGCCGACCCAAAAGGTTTGCTTCCAGTTTATGTATGGTTTTATTTCTGATTCAGAATATGAAACATACTGAAAATCATTTTCGTCAGAAGTAAAACTATCGATCCATTCCGGCAGTAAATAGGCGTGTTCCTTTTGACCGTACAATCCCCCGATGTTGTATTTTTTGCCATCTATGACCAGTTCCGCTTCGGGTTTTACAGCGCGCAACAACTGCTGTCCATTTACCAGATTTTTGTAACCGGTACAGGCTACATTGGGTTCAATCCGAAAAACCCTTTCGACCAAACCATTGCAAAGGATTATATCTTTTGAGTTGTCAGAAATATTGATTCTTGCTTTATAAGAGGTATTATCAATCAACCAGTCCTGTTTTATATGGTTAGGAGCTATATTGCAACTGTTGATCGGGAAAAACAGGAGGATAGCTGCAATCCGTATAATTTGTTTTTGCATTCGCATAACTTTTCAATTTTTGCAATTTACTAAAGGTTCATTTTTTACCCTGAGGATCTTCTTCAATCTTTAAATCCGATTCCACCGTATTTTTACCTTTCCCCTGCCCGATTATTGCCGAAAAATGATCGTCAAGTGCCATATTGGAGGACATCTTCAGCATAATCTCCTTGCCATTGACTTTATTGGTCAGAAGATTCATCTTGCCGGGGTAACCAAAAGTACATCCAAGGATATCAATCCTTGTTCTTTTATAGTCAGGAACGGATTCCACCCCTTCGAAACCAATACTGCTGTTTTTAAAACCAGAATTGATGATGGTCAGGGCATCCACAGGAGAAGTGACCTGCAACCAGTCAACCGGCTGATTATGAGCAAGCCTTATGTTATCAGACGAAATATTCTCCTGAACCGGGATTTCGGCTCCGGGGTAATAAGAACGGCAGTATTTATCCATGTTAAAATTGACAGAAAAGGCAGTTCTTGGTTTTTCAAGGAAAATGTCGCGGTAAACGACATTCCGCACGCCGACTGAATAGACCACTTTATCCTGAGCCACGCCCCAGTTAATCCCGTCAATCATCTGGTTGCCGGTTGTGTGGACAGGCTGTGTCACCGAGTGGTAAATTGTCCCGTCAGGAGCAGCCTGTAATGCTTTTTGATTTTCCAGCCCGCTCGCCTTCTGTGAAAAGCCAAATTCGGATGCATCAACAAACCCGATTTTTGAAATTTCAACACCCATGATCTGACTCAGCCTCTGTATTGCTTGCCCCGTCATAGGCCTATTCAAGCTGCACAGAAAAAGAAGTGCGATTGCCATCTGTTTGATCATCATCATACACTTTAGTAATTAAAAAATTTCCATCCCCGGATATTTTCATTTTTTGAATTCCTTTCCGGAACGACAAGATCAGGTATGCCAAACTGTTCGGACAATGTTTCGATCCCTGCCTTTTCCATGATCAAAATGGCTTCTGCCGGCCAATTATCGTTTGTCACCCTGACATTCCCTTTTACAATGGCCCCGCAACCATCTAGAGCCCCATTGTCGTACCATTCCTTTTCGCATTGCCAGAAGTTATTTTCATACCTCAGATTGGGTTTTTCAACATGGGAACCATTCTGAAAAGCCGAACTGCAGTTGCGGATCACATTTGAATCAAGGAGGACATTGGTTGCACCTGGACCGTCGCAATATAATCCGGCCATCGGACACCGGGGTGCCCAGCCATTCGGGCTGCCCACATTAAAGGTATAATTGTGGTGGATGCGTGATCCGCTCCCCGAAACAGTCCCGAGATTGTATACGGCACCCCCGTCAGGATTCGTAAGGCACACATCATGGATCTTATTGTAACAGATTTCGCACTCGCGGTGAGGGGTTGTTTCCTTCAGCCACGACCAGCCCAGACTAATCCCCGTATAGGGAAGGAATCGCACTTCGTTGTGTTCGATCAGCAATTTTTCGGGTAGAGATGCGTAAATGCCAACCGCATCGTTGTAATCGCGCCCGCAAAATTCTACAAGATTGTTCCGGATCACATCGTATGAACTGCCGGCACGAAGCGACGTCATGGCATCGGCAGATATCATCCAGGTATAAACAGAATCCTTCAGGATGGCCGCATTCTCACGGTACAACGTGGGGTCTATCACAATCCCGTTAGCGGAAATATCGGTAACCACATTTCCAAGAATGGAATTATGGCTTGAAAAAGCGGAGAGAACGAGTCCGAAACCGCCGGCATGGGAAAACCGGTTCCGTTCTAATACGATATGGTTCGCATGGGTAACCTTGACCATTCCTGGGATTTGCATATCAAAAGCAGCCTGCGCACAGGTATATCCCCGGTCGTCAGGCCCCAGCCAGGCACTGTGTTCAAATGAGATTCCCTGAAATTTCAGGTGGTGTACAGGCAACGAAGTTGTTCCTTCGATATTCAGAACCGTTTCAAGAACCGGGGCAATCACCTCCACCTTTGCTAATTTTTCCCCTGTCCTGGGTTTGTAAAAAAGGTCGCCTTTATCATAATCGAGGAACCATTCGCCTTCGACATCCAAAAAGTCAAAGCTATTTTCAAGAATAAAAGGGGCATGCGGGTCAAGCGCGATCGGGGCGATTCCTGCCTCGGGCAAATGGAATGAAAGAAAAGCGCTGTCGCCTTTTATGTTGAAAGATTCAATCCTGTACCTGAAATGCTGCCAATACATGTTCACACAGAATTCAACTTTTTGAACATCTTTTAATCCTGAAACCATTGATGCCGGTATCGCCGGGTGAAATTCGTTCCATGACAAAATACGGGCATAAGGACCTTTGTCGGCAAAATCTGTTCTGTTGGGTGTCCTTGCCCGGATAGCCCGGGTTCCGTCCACATAAAGCTGGCGGAATTTCAACTTACCGACATTCGTTTTGTAAATATTTCTCTCTTTATCGAATAACGTCCAGCCGGAAATTACTTTTCCCCCGCTTAAAACGGGCTTTTCACCCGGGGCAGCTTGCCAGACAACGGAAAAACCATTCCGTCCGCTGTCTTCCGGACCAAGGAGATAAGTAGAATCCAGAAAATAGGTCCCCCCAAGAAGGTTGACTACCCTATCGCAGTCCATTGAACTGGCCATGGTACGTACTTTTTCGCGGGCATCGGGCAATGAACCCGGATGTTTTTTGGTAAACCGGCAACCGCTGCCATCGGGAGAAACATACAGATTGGTTTGCGCCATTGCCGGGAAGGTGGCAAAAACCAAAGTAAAAATAACTGCAATGAATTGTTTTTGCTGATCCATTATTTGTGCGTTGAAGGATCTCCATTTTCCGGAAACCAACCCTTAAGGAACTGGTTCATCGTTCCTTTGTAAACCGCCTCGGCAAGGAATTCTTCACCTGTTTGGTTGCCCCATGAATAATTAATTACCAGTTTCCCCTGGTATTCACAGAAATCAATATCGGAGTTATTGCGGTTTTCAGCAAGGGCAATCTCCTGCTTTAATTTGTCATTCAGGCCAATGTTGCATATTTTTTTATCTTCGGCAGAAGCCCGCAAAACCGGGTTCAGCGGACTGGCTTCCCAATTTTTCAAATCTTTGGAACGGACCACCCGCATTTCCCAACCCTGATTTTCCTCCAGATAAAAATCATAATAAAAACCGTCGAGGTAACGCAGGCAATGAGGGGCAGTGTAACGGTCCATGGCATAATTGTATTCTGAAGGCAGAATCTCCCAGTTCCGCAGATCGGTTGAGACAGCAAAGCGGCCGGTAAATGGCTTCCCTGCCTCGCTTTCGGGTTGGCCGACTTCAAACATAAGGACAAATTTGTTATCCACTTTAATCATCGATGTATTGAACATGCCAAAACCCGGAAGCTGGAAAGCCATCCATTGTTCCCAGTTTTGGAGATCGTTTGACCGGAAAATAAAAATCCGCTCCCCGTTCCCCTGGTCCACAGCCGTAACATAAACGGTATGGCCATCCACAAAAGCGCTTCCGAAGTGGAAACCCTTGGCAAACGACGGAGTCGGATCGCCGGTATCATGCTCTACAAAACGAAAATAAGAGTCACCGGTGGAATTGTTCCAATAGCCGGAACGGACGTATTCGAAACGGTAAACTTTATTTTGAAATACAACAGGAGTGGTTTCCACCAGGTCGCAGTCGATGGTCCCGAGTTTTTCGATAAGTGGCCGGCCTTTGGCATCGATTGGAGGTTTCGGGGATGAACAGGAATACAGAATTACGGCCCAGATAAACACAAACAGAGTCAGGTTTGAATTCTTCATACCAGATTTTATTGGCTTTAGTTTTTAATAATTATCAGTTTTTTCCATTGGTTTTTATGACCGGGATGGATCAATCTTGACACCAGGCATCTTCCGGATCCATATCAAAAACAAACAACTACCGGAAGGAAGGATTGCCGCCGGCCGGAACGACCCCCTTATAAAGAGTCAGCAAATCCAAAAATATGCCCACCCGTTTACCATTTTTTTCACTGTTGTCCGGTAAAACTTTAAAAAATACCGGGTTAGCAATGAAGGCTAACCCGACAAGGTCACCTTTAATTGGGCAAAAAAAAAGCAAACCATGCGTATAAGGACAATTTTCAACTGACACCCGAAAAAACAGACTTGATTTGCACGAAACGATGGTAGATTAAAATGCTATTTCGTACAACTTAAACAGAAATTTAATTCAAGTACTTTAGGTTTTTGTTTCACTTCTTTCCATTTCTTTTATCTTTCATCCAATGAAACTTGTGGCTTTAATTTTTTCCATTTTTTTGAAATCCTTAGCAGTGGTTGCGGAATGACTGAATCCGATCCTTGAATAATTCCTTCCCATTCGCCCTGTTTATCTTTCAACAAAGCAAGATCAATTCTACGGTCAAGGTTAATCTTCATATTCCCCGCCCTAAAAGATTTCATGCCCCCAGCAACTATGGCTTCAGGTTGTCCA
>Ga0116193_1003239_pt1 | contig 11861 bp, 4 predicted proteins | sample AD_UKC115_MetaG_FD_89892 | JGI IMG/M metagenome (GOLD analysis project Ga0116193, IMG submission 89892) | Active sludge microbial communities of municipal wastewater-treating anaerobic digesters from Hong Kong - AD_UKC115_MetaG | ecosystem: Engineered > Bioreactor > Anaerobic > Digestate | place...
GCCACATGGGGGGCTGCCATACTGGTGCCGGCCATGAAATAGAAGCTCCATGTTGAGGTTCCCGGAGCAGGACCTGCACCTAAGCTTAAGATCATATCATAGGCATAATACGGGGATGGGGAATCAAAATCTCCTCCCGGAGCTGCAATGGCCACAAGTGATTTACCATAGTTGGTATAACTTGCCGGAAGATCCAGTGAACCGGTCGGATTTTCAATCCAGCTTTCTGGAGCTGTGGCTGACACGGCAATCACCCCTTCCAGGTCACCCGGTAATTTGAAAAGGGAGGCATTCCCGTCGGCATTCATGGCATCGTTCCCGGCAGAGGTGATGATCACCGCTCCTTTTTTGAGGGCGTAATTTACGGCACGCTGCTGGGCCAGTATCAATTCCACAATATAGACTGCCGGAACTTTCTGTAGTTCGTCGTTGTCATCCAGGTAAAAACCGTTCCGGTTCAGGGTGGCTCCCAGGCTCATGTTGATCACATCGGCGCCATTGTTGGCTGCATAGACGATTCCAGCGTTGACTCCGCTGAAATCACCGGATCCGCTGTATTCTGAAAGTACTTTTACGGCCACTATTTCAGCGTGGGGCGCCACGCCGATGATTCCCCACTGATTATCAGCTGCAGCAATAATTCCGGCCACATGTGTGCCATGATGAGCGAATCTGCCATCCCTGACATAATATTCTTCTCCGGGAACAAAAGATGCGCTCAATGAAGTGTTCAGGTTTGGAATCAATTCCGGATGATCTTTGTCAATACCACTGTCGAGGATGAATACCCTGGCTCCCTGTCCCGTATAACCGGCATCCCATGCTTCGGGGGCATCAATGGCATTCAGCGCCCACTGATATTTGAAAAGCGGTTCATCGCTGCCGATACTCTCCTGTTTCAGTTCTGAACCGGTGATTTCGGGATCGATCCACTTGGCATTAAAATCAGGAACAACCGCCTTCACTTCGGTTAGACTCTCAATCTGTTTGAGTGATTTTGAAGATTTGGGTTTCACCACCACAATACCAATTTCAGGGATCGTTCTCACCACGACACCATAAGCTGCCAGCTTGGTTTCAAATCCGGAGGGAAGGGTTTCCGATTTGGTGATTACCATCAGGTTGGTGACTTTTGCGGCTTTAAGGGCCAAAGCGTCAGATTCGTCGCCGCCTTCCGGTCCGGAAATTTCTTTCTGGCAACCAAAGAAAAGGGTGAAAACCAAAAGGCAGGCAGCAACTTTAGAAAAATTCATTCTGGTAAAGGGAGATTTTTTCATATGTTTTATATTATTTAGTTATTAATCAAAAATACATAATATTTTTGATACCACAGCTACCAGGGATTAATAATCCATTAAAGTTTCACCCGAATGCCTTTGAATTCAATATCCCGGATTTTTCCCTTTATCGATGGCCGGGACTCCCTTTTCCATCCATGCCGGAATGGGTTCGCCTTTCAAAAAATGATTGAAAAACTGGAACATTCGCTTATCGAGGTCCATCCGGTTGGCCCAGCTTATATCCTTTAGGTTGTGTGGTTCACCGTTGTAGGTCAGCAACCAGACCGGCTTGTCCAGTCTCCTTAGCGCCAAGAAAAATTCAATTCCCTGGTACCATGGGACAGCTCCGTCGTTGTCGTTGTGCATCATCAATAAAGGGGTTTTTACATTCGGTGCTCCAAATAGGGGGGAGTTTTCCAGGTACAGCATGGGCTTATCCCACAATGTGCCTCCGATCCTGCTCTGCTGGTGCTCGTACTGGAACATGCGGCTGACTCCCGATTCCCACCGGATACCGCCGTATGCACTGGTCATGTTGCTCACCGGAGCGCCTGCCATCGCAGCAGCAAAAAGGTCGGTCCGGGTGATCAGGTAGGCGGTCTGGTATCCTCCCCAGCTTTGTCCCTGAAGCCCCATTCTGGACAGATCGACATATGGCCGGGTCTCAGCAAGGTGATACACCCCGCTGACTACGGCATCATATGCGCTCTGGCCCGGGTACCCGATCCGGTAAGTGATATCGGGAACAAAAACGAGGTATCCGTTGCTGCAATAGAAAGGCCGGTTGATGGTCGACCTTGAGGGGGACGGAACAGAGTAACGGTGCAGATTCTCCGCATTCCTTTCATAATAATAGACGATCATGGGGTACTTCTGAGCGGGATCAAAATTTTCGGGTTTGTATAGCAGACCTTTCAGCGTTTCACCGGTAAACGACTTCCATTCCACGAGTTCCACGGTCAGCCAGTTATAAGTTTCCTGCTGCGGATTGGCATGGCTGATGCGTTGCGGATTTTCAAACATCAGGTTGCTCGTCCAAAGGTCGGGGAAATCGGTAACCGATTCCTTAGTCCAGAGAATACGGTCAGCTTTTGCCGCTTTCCGGGGCATACCGTAATAATAACTGCTCATGATCAGCTTTTCCGGCTCCCCGGATGCATGCAGGTCGCAGCGGAAGAATCCCGACGACATGGTTTCCGTGTCGAGTGTGCTCAGAAGCGACATTTTCCCGGAGGGGATGAATTCTTCATCCTTATCTGTCCTTATATACCGGAACTGCAAGTGGTTCTTTCTTCCAAACCCCTGTGTGGAGCATACCGGAGGCTGTTTTCCTGCCGGATCGACTTTCCAGATGTCATACCGGTCATAAATGAACACATACCGGTCGTCGGCGCTCCAGCCGGCAATACCATACGGTCTTGGGTCATCGGGAAGGTCGTTTCTTTCGTCGGAAAATCGTACCTGAATGGATTTGGTCAGGGAGAACATTGCCGCTTTTTCCGATTCCGCCGGCTTTACATAGTAGCTGCTGTCGGCTTGTTCATACCAGATCACGTAATTGCCGCACGGGGAGAGCTGAACTCTCTCTTTGGCTTTAGCTATCTGCCGCCTTTCCCCGGTTCTGACGTCAATCAGGTAGAAATCAGCTTTTGCATCGCCTGTCCAGCTCTGAGCCCTCAGGTAGGGTTTGTCATCCTCTCCCAGCGCTCTGTCTCCGTCCCCTTTCCTGATTGTACTTACCCTGGCCATATCGGAGTCGGCAAGTTGTATGAGCTTTTTGGCGGGCAGGTGATATACTGCCAGGAAGTTCTTTTTCTTCTCTTTATCCAGATCGCTTTTTTGCTGGGGCTGCAAAGTGAGGTCTTTCCAATTCCATACATCCACCCTGGCTTTCTCATCTTCAGGAATGGTATCCTTAGGAGCCGGAACAGGGGTGGGTGCTGATCCGAAGAACAACCTGGATGCATCCCTGCTGAACCAGATCGTTCCGTTTTCACTGGGGGACCAGTTCCCCGGCATTTCTCCGCGGGAGACAATCACATGCGGTTTATCCCTGTTGATCTTTCCCAGGTACAGGGAATAGACTTTCAAAGAAGCCGTATCTTTTGAACATAAAAAGGAGTAATTTTCCCCGTTTTCATCCGTGGTGACTTTTTTAATGAATCCTTCAGTAGTAAAAAGTTCACTGACTGCTGCGCTTTCCGTATCCAGCCTTTGGAGGGAGGAATAATTCAGCAGCGAATCTTTTTTCTGCTGCACAAAATAAACCGATCCTCCCTTTTTTGGACAGAAGAATTCGGTTACACGTTTATACATCAGAGTGTCTCCGGTTTTAATGCTGAAAAGGACCAGGTCGTCACCCGGTTGTTTAACGGATTTGACCTTAACTGCGGTTTTGGAAGTGTCCTTTTTAATCTCCGGGGAAGAGGTGAAAGCAACCCAGGAGGCATTTTCCTCAGATATCCCATACAATTTCAAACGGGGATATTTCACGGTTTTCTCCTTTTTTAAGAGGAGTATCCCGATACTGTCCTGCGGCATATCCTCTTTTTTCACCTTTTTCAGTCTGGCTTTTCGCAGAGTGTCTTCAGACTGTGAGAGAGTATATACCACAAAATCATCACCAGGGCCAATCTCGGCTTTTTTCCCCCTGCTTACAACCGTGGTGCTCCCGGTAGCCTGATTGTAAATCATCAGCTGGCCATCACCCTTTTGAGGATTCAGCTCATACACACTCACCTGACCGGAACCTGAAATTTTCGGATTCCCGATGGTTTTCCATTGGGCGTAATCATCCGCGGTCAGCGTTTTTTTGGGGGAATTCTGTGCATTCAGAAGAATGGGAAAGAACAGTGCAAGCAAAAAAATAACTCTCATTTTTAAAGGCATATAGAATTGAATGATTCCGTAAATGTAATCGATCGATACATATTCATTATTTTGACCGAACCTATTATCCCAAGGTTTAATTCCTTCCCGGAGATTTTTTTACCGGGATGCAATTTGTTCTATGAACAGAAATATAAAAATCGGATATTTACCGTTGATTTCTTATTCTGATCTCCCGGGGGATTGAGATTCAGGCGTGTAAAACAGGTGAATACAGTTCCTGTGAAATCCGGATTTGTGAAGATCTGTTTTGTTTAACCAATGAATGACCTATGAGACTATTTTTTCTTGCGCTGTTTCTGATGCAGATAGTTAGTTGTCCTGCGCAGGTTACTCCACCACAGATTGACGAGGCTTTGCCCGGAAAGTTGAGCCATCCTTATCTGGTATTTAATCAGGCGGAGAAAAGCAATATTCTTTCAAGGATCAGGAATGACCAGGAATCGAAACAGATATATGACCGGTTGGTGGCGGAATGTAACCGGCTGATGTATACCCCGGCAGAGGAATTTCCACCCCAGCAGGAACATCCCCGCTATTATTCCGATGGAAAATTCGACCAGCAGATCGCGGTATACACCAAGGCGGCCCTGTCGCTTGCATTTATGTATCAGTTGACAGGAGAAGAGAAGTATGCCAAGAAATCGTTTGAATTCGCCGATGCTTTGGCTGAATTGCCTTCCTGGATCATTAAGGCACATGAATTTGCCATCATTTACGACCGGGTCTGGCCCTGGAACGCCCTGAACAGGGAAGATAATGTGGTTTTTAGTTTTGATATCCGGACAGCTGTGATGGCCACTGATATGGCTCTGGTGTACGACTGGTGCTATGATGCTTTTAGTAAGCCGCAGCGTGACAGGATAAGGAATGCATTGTACGAGAAGGTGATCCTTCCGGTAAGGAACAATTACGACTATCAGTGGTGGGCCACCTCCTACAAATGTAACTGGTGTGCTATCTGCTTCAGCGGATTGGGCATGGCATCGCTTTCTCTGCTGACGGAAGATCCTGGACTGACCGATGCGGTGGCGGAGTCTTTCAACCGGATCGGCCGGTTTCTGGATTGCTTCGGACCTGACGGAGCATGGCAGGAAGGAAGGAGTTACTGGGCATACGGAATGGGGGAATCGATTTATTTTCTGGAGTCATTGAGAAGAGTCACCATGGGAAAATATAACCTTCTGGCTCATGAGCGGATCCGTAAGGCTCCCCTCGATTTTGCCTTATATGGTCTGACAGGGGAGTTCGGCGACGGAAGCGGAAAACCTGTCGGAACAACCTTCCTGGTGAATAAGCTGGTTGAGCAGACCGCCAACGGGGAGGGGGCCTGGTACCGGAACCATATCTTAAAGGAAGGGGCCGGTATCTTTGACCTTATCTGGCCCCGCCCTTCCGTCAGGGAGACCGCTCCCCTCACTCCGTCGAAACATTTCCGGTCGGTGGACTGGGCTTTCATGCGTTCCAGCTTTGAAGATCCCCAAAAGGTGACTGTTGCCTGTAAAGCCGGGAATAATGACGATCCCCATCATGGACATCTCGATGTGGGGCAGTTCATGGTTTACTGGCAAAATAGCTATTTTATCAGAGACCTGGGAAATATCGCCTATGACGAACCCTATTTTACGAAAGACCGGTGGAATTATCCCAACGTATCAAGCAACGGACATAACCTGATCCTGGTCAATGGCGAACAGCAGAAGTCAGCCAAGTATAAAGATTCACCCTGGGAAGAAGGGGTAGGGGGCAAAATCCTCGAATTTCGCACCACTCTTCAGAGAGATTATACCCTGATTGATCCTACCAAAGCGTATCCCGGGGAGCATCTGAAAAAGTGGCGGAGGCACCTTATCCTGGAGAAACCGGATGTGATCCTGGTGTTGGATGAGGTCTCCTGCCTGCCGGGTTCTGATATTGAGGCCCGTTTTTTCCCCGGAGTGAAGAACATGGATTTTTCAACGGATCGTACCCTGTTGTCGGATGAGGCCGGTCACACCATGGCTGTCTTCCCTTTGTGCAGGGAGAAGGTTTTCGTTGAAAACAGCAGAATACCTTTCCTTCCTGTAAAAAAGGAAGCGGTGACCGAGTGGATCCCTTATTTCAGCTCAAAGGTGAAAGCAGCCAGCCCTGTTACCCTACTTGTCACCCTGATTGTGCCGGTCAAAAACCGGTCTGAAGCTGACAAGACAGGGAAAAGCCTGCAGTTTGCCCGTTGGAATGAGGAAGCATTCACCATTTCATTCCGTCATTTGAATAAAAGCCATTCCTTCCGGTTTCACAGCACAAAAGATGGGATGGTGCTGGACTGAAAAAGCTTTTTTCGGGTTTTATTCGCTTCTGTTTTGCATGCCGGTACATTATGCTGATTTAAACCATTTCAGTAATGGGTTTATTTTGATAAGTTTGCTGAACGATTAAACTTTTAACCATGAATTATGATGACCATCCCTGGAAGGGATATCCTGTGACCATTTCAAGAAGAAGGTTTTTTACCTCATGTATAGCCTGCGGCACCTGCCTGGCGATGGCTCCCGCTGCCTTTGCAGCCAGTCCGGAAGTTACGGCCGGTAAAAGCGATAAGTTGAAATTACGGATTCTATATTCGCTGTCGGGGCCGGTGCACACCGCACCCAGGGCTTGGCCCAATATCGGATTTGACTTTACACCGGTGATGGCAGAGATCAATATGGCCCTGAAAAACCGGTTCCCCGACATGGAATTCTTCCCCGAGATGGCTGCCGGTCCGGAAGATGCGGAAAAAATAGTTACCCGGGATGGTTCCGGTTCGATCGACGGATATATTGTCTATCAGATGGAACTCTGGAACAAGGTGGTGCAAACCATTGCCAAAACCGGAAAACCCGTGTTGTATGCTGATTTTGCCTATGGAGGGAGCGGGGGCTTTCAGCGGTACATCGCGGCTTTCCTGCGGGAAAATACTTCGAACGTGGGCTTCATCTCTTCCACCAGCATGGAAGATCTCTTCTCTGCGGTCAATTGTTTTAGAGCTTTGGATAAAGGTGGAGATCCCGCAGAATTTGCGGAAGCAGTCAAAAAGGTCAGGTTAAAGGCGACACCGCGATTGGGAAATTACAAACTGGCCGTAAATTCCATTCAGACTTTATCACCCGGGGAGTGCATTCACCGGCTGAGCCAGTCAAAGATTCTGGCAGTGAGGGATCAGAAGGCCGAGAAAGCCGAGCCGGTCATGGGAATTCCGCTGGAATACATTCCCTTTTCAGAGCTGGATGCTGCCTGGGCCGCTGCAAATAAGGATGAGGCGGCGACCTGGGCCGATCGATGGAGCAAGGCAGCTTTCGAGATAAAGGATGTAACCCGCGAAACGTTGCTCTCCTCGGCATCCATGTATCTGGGGATGAAATCGCTCCTGAAAAAATACGATGCCAATGCGATCACCGTGAATTGTCTGGGAGGCTTTACAGGAGAGTATATTCATGCATATCCCTGTCTCGGTTTTCACGAACTGGTCAATGAAGGACTGGTGGGAGCCTGTGAATGCGATATCCGATCTACAGCGACCATGTTAGCCTTTTCAACCATGACCAACGGGCGGCCGGGGTTTATTTCCGATCCGGTAATTGATACTTCCAAAAGGCAGATTATTTATGCCCACTGCGTGGCTCCCTCCAAAGTGTTCGGTCCGCAGGGAGCTTCCAATCCTTTCAGTATTTTAACTCACTCCGAAGACCGGAAGGGAGCCTCAGTGAGGTCGATACTGCCTGTCAATTACCTGACTACTACCCTTGAGATCAGGAAAGCAGAGAAGGAGATTCTTATCCACCAGGCAGTAGCGGTGGATAACAGCGCAGAAGACAGAGCCTGCCGTACCAAGCTCTGTGCGGAGCCTGTGGGCGACATGGAAAAGCTCTTCACCCAATGGGATTTGTGGGGTTGGCACAGGGTTACCTTCTTTGGGGATCTGAAGGAACCGGTATACTCCCTGGCCGATGCCATGGGATGGAAGGTGGTGGAAGAGGCGTAAGCCGGTTTCTTAATACTCGCATAACGTAGGGCTGTTGTTTAACAGTTTTTGGTGGAAAAACAGGGAATGGTGACCTAAGTAAGTTTTGTGTCCGTCTTAAATTCCCAAATTTGCCCCGTTAAATATCCAAATATCGTTATGACCAGAAAATTATTGATCAGAGATGTCACCCTCAGGGATGGACAGCAATCCCTTTTTGCCACACGGATGAAGCAGGCTCAGATTGACCGCGTATTGCCCATTTACAAGGAAGCCGGTTTTTACGCCCTGGAAGTATGGGGTGGAGCCGTGCCCGATTCCATTATGCGGTATCTGAATGAAGACCCCTGGGAAAGGCTGGAAAAGATCAGGAAAGAAGTCGGGAATGTCTCTCACCTGACCGCCTTGTCGCGCGGGCGCAACCTTTTCGGATACAATCCCTATCCGGAAGAGGTAATCGAAGGTTTTAACCGGAACGCAGTCAGGTCGGGAATATCCATCATGCGTATTTTCGATGCGCTGAACGACACCCACAACATCAGATCGACCATAAAATATGTGAAGGAAAACGGAGGTATCGCCGATTGTGTGACCTGTTATACAGAGGATCCCAAATTCTCTAAAAAAGAGCGGATACTCGCCCGCATGAAAGGAAATCCGCTCCCGAAGAAGATATTTACCATCGACTATTTTGTGAACATGGCCAAAGAGCTGGAATCAATGGGTGCCGATATGATCACCTTGAAGGACATGGCCGGGCTGATTCCGCCCCGTAAGGTGGGCAGGATCATTAAAGCTTACAAGGAAAACGTCTCTGTTCCGGTTGATTTCCATACCCATTGTACACCCGGATATGGCCTGGCTTCCGCTTTATCTGCCATCGTGAACGGAGTGGATATCCTGGATACGGCCATCATGAATTTTGCAGGCGGCCCGGCTGCCCCTTCATTTGAACTGATCCAGATATTCTGTAATAAACTGGGAATTGAAACCGGAGTAAACCTGGATGCAGTGGTCAGAATCAATAGGATATTAAAGGAAATCAGGCTGGAAATGGCTGATTTGGACAGTTATAAGGTATATCCGGTCGATTTTGACCTCACCCGGGACCAATTGCCCTCATCGATCGACTCTTGTTTTGATAAAGCCATTGTGTACGCCCAGGCTGATGAAGAGGAGAACCTCATGGAGATGTGCGCTGAAATAGAGAAATACTTCAATTTCCCGGATCCTGACGAAAGGGTGAAGAAGGCACAAGTGCCGGGAGGCATGTACACCAATATGCTGGCCCAGTTAAAGCAGCTGAAACTGGAAGAAATGCTGCCCCGGGTGCTGGAAGTGATTCCCGCAGTCAGGCTCGATTCCGGCTGCCCACCCCTGGTTACCCCTACCAGCCAGATCGTTGGGGGACAGGCTGTGAACTGCGTGATCGATGAAAAGAACGGAAAACCTTTTTATACCAATAATTCCAACCAGTTTGTCAACCTGGTGAAAGGGTCTTACGGTAAAACTCCTGTCCCCGTCGATCCCGATTTCCGTGAAAAAATTGCCGGCACACGTGAGGAAATACCGTATAATACCGCAGCATACCAGAAACAGCCCAATCCTCACTTTCCGAGATATGGGGAGAATGTTCGGCTGGCTTCCAGCGAAAAGGAAGAATTGCTGTTGGAGCTGTTCCCCAATGTGGCAGCCAAGTTCTTGAACGACAAAGTGGAACGGATTTACGGGGCCAGACTGAGGGAAGCAGAATTGGAAAAGCAACGTGAATTTGAGGCGGAATGCCAGAAATACCTGGCTCTTTCGGAAGAGGAAAAACATGCCATACTGATTGAAGGCTTGTACAATTGGTGTTGAAAGGGACAAAACAGGAACCGTTCACAAAGGATAACATCCCCGGATGGGTCCGGAGTGCCGGGTTTGAACAGATGGTTTGAAATGGAAAGATCGGGAATATATCGTTACCAAAAGATCACCCGGATGCTGACATATTTCGGGATATGGGGTCTGGTTTTCACATTGGAGGGGGCTGTTTTTACCTCCTGCCATGGAAAATGGGCAGGGAAGGAGGAAAACCGGAACTCACCGGCTGCGGCCGGTTCTGTAATGGAAAATGCTGCTCAGGAAAAATCCCTGTCTCACTATTCACTGTTGGTTTCCCCGCGTGAACCCCGTCCGGGTGAACCTTTCCGAATTATGGCCACGGGGGGCAGGGAGATGCGGAAAGCCAGAATCGCGGTCACCGGAACTTCCGGCTCCCCTGAACCGGTCGGGAGCAGAACAGGCGAAGGAATACCCGGCTGGAGGATCGATGAATTTGAAGGCCTTTCCGAAGGAAGTTATCATGTTACACTTTGGAGTGGCAGAAAGGAAGTGAACTCCCTCGAACTGGTGGTCGCCCCGAAAGGGAAGGCTGCTTCGTCAGGATATATATGGAAGAATCTGCGCGGTTGGGACTGTAATTCGGAGGCTTTGTATGCTGCCTGGATCAATGCGCTTTTCCAGGGGTGTGATGAACGCTCCTCGTGGGCATCGCTGCACGAGATCACCCAAAACAGGGAGAGGAATTTCCTTTTCAACCATTTGTCCCTTGGCGAGGACGATCCGGAGGGGAAGAACAAGGTAGTCATGCAACCCGACTGTGCAGACAATCCCTTTTTTCTCAGGGCTTATTTTTCCTGGAAGCTGGGTTTGCCTTTCGGATACCATGTGTGCGACAGGGGAGGTTTGGGCCATCCGCCCAAAACCGGCCAGTGGATCACCAATGAGACCACTCCCTCCAATTCCGGGACTGTGGCGGCATTTAACAGTTTTCTCCGCAGAATGATGGATGGGGTTCATTCGGGTACAGCACGGACTGCCCTGAACAACGGCAATTCCGATTATTATCCCGTGCCATTGGAGCGGGAAAACCTCAGGCCCGGTGTGGTCTATGCTGATCCATATGGACATACCCTGATCCTTGTTCACTGGGAACCGCAAACCAGGAACCATCCTGGGGTGCTGTTGTCTGTGGATGCCCAGCCCGATGGAACCGTGGGGATCAAACGATTCTGGAAGGGCAATTTTCTGTTTAACACCACAGAGGTGGTGGGGGAACCGGGTTTTAAGGCTTTCCGCCCTATCCGGCTTTTGAATGGAAAGCCGGAATTGATGTCCAATGAAGCGTTATCAGCGGGAACCGGATTTACTCCCTTCTCTCTGCAGCAAAAAATGATGGAGCCTGAAGTTTTCTACCATACCATGGAGCGGCTTATCAATCCCAAACCATTGGATCCGGAGAGTGCCCTCCTTGACCTGATTGCCGCGCTCCACGAACAGCTGGTCGTCCGGATTACCTCGGTAGGCAACGGAGAAGCCTATTTTAGGACGCATCCGGGAGCGGTCATTCCCATGCCTGCAAATGCTGCCGGTATATTTCTGGCCGGGGGGCAGTGGGAGAATTTTTCCACTCCTAACCGTGATCTGAGGCTTTTGATAGCCATGGATGCTGTGACCGGGTTTCCGGACCGGGTGGTCAGTTCACCGGGTGATTTCAGTATCTCAAAACTGACCTCCGTGGAGCAGGTCAGGGAAAAACTGGAAAAACTGCTTGAAGAAAAGGGTTCAGAACTGTCGGTCAGTTACACGAGGTCGGATGGTTCTGAACAAAAGCTGACCCTTGCCGAAATCCTTAAGAGGAGGGATGCTTTTGAGGTGGCCTACAATCC
>Ga0116193_1003240_pt1 | contig 11858 bp, 8 predicted proteins | sample AD_UKC115_MetaG_FD_89892 | JGI IMG/M metagenome (GOLD analysis project Ga0116193, IMG submission 89892) | Active sludge microbial communities of municipal wastewater-treating anaerobic digesters from Hong Kong - AD_UKC115_MetaG | ecosystem: Engineered > Bioreactor > Anaerobic > Digestate | place...
AAATGCTAACAAATTCGAATTCAGTTCATTAAAAAATATATTCATATCCGAATAAATTTTTTGGCCGTTTTTAAGAGATATTATCTCAATATCGCAATAACCCTGCGCTTTGCTTTTGGCAGTTTTCATAAAAGCTGCGTATTTGCCGTCAGGCGATATATAAAAAGGCGAATCGAATTCTTTTTGCGCGAAATATGCCGGCATAAATTCTTTTTTAAAAGCAGAATTTTTTATCGAGACCAACTGATATTTACCGGCCGCTGATTTCAAAAGCCCGCAGAATTGATGTTCATTTATGTAATCAATACTTAAGAGTTCGTAACCGGCCGGGCTGCTTAATTTATAATTAAAATCTACTTTGCCAGATATCGGATTTAATTCAAGAAAATTACTTGCATCGCAAAAAATAAAAATTTTATCTGAAATAATGGCGCTAAAAATCTGTTTAACATTAAAAGAAAGGTTCTGGAACTTTATTTTCTCCGCAACAAGGATTTTTCCGCCGCAAACCGCCGTATTATCAAAGGTAAAGTAATTTTTAAAGATGGTTTTATTCTCGTTTAAAAATTTTTCGGATTGCCTTTTAAGGGAAATTATGTTTTTAAAATTACTTATTTCAGCCTTGTATTTGGTTTCGTTAACGACGGCTGCGATAAATTTTTCAGCCTCGATAAGAAAATTTTTGAAAATAAGCGCTTTGGCAAGCTCTAATTTTTCCTCATCCTTAAATGATATATCAGTGGTTTCAACGATTTTATTTAAAAGTTTGCGGCAATTTTCAGGCGAATTATCCGCGAATATATAAAGGTAAATATAATAATAAAGCATAGGGTTAGCGCTATAGTTTTTGGCCTGTGAAAGGTAATTATAAGCGCCTTTAAGGTTGTTATTAGCTAAAAGCTCTATTTTAGCCCCGGCCAGCTTAAGGTAATCGCCGTCCGCCGGTGCTATATTTTTATTTGAAAGTTCTTTATTTATAAAATCGAGCGCCTTTAAATATTCTCCGGTGCAAATATATAATTCAACCTGATCGGTATTAATATTCGAAGCCGGCGAAGCAAGCGAAATTTCATTCGTTACCTGCGCTTTAGTTTTAGCGGCAGCGACTTCAGAAGTCCGGGCGGCAGTTTTACCGGCGCCGTCATCGGCCGCAGAAACTGATGAATCTTTATTCATCACGTGCCGGCTGGAATTTGAAACCGCAGTCGAATCAGAACTTACTTCAGAAGACGATTCCGTGTTATTTGAGTTAACGGCAATTTCAGCGGTACCGGTCAATAAAATTTCAGATGTATCGGCGAGTTTGTCTGTTTTCAGCGAAATAACGTTCGTATCGGCGCCTGACGGCATGTTTTTTTCCGCCGCCAGGTTGGTTTCAGCCGTATAAGCCGGACCGTTTTTCAAAATCACATTATTTTTCTTATCGTCTTGAGCAGGCTGGCTTTTATTATCGGCAATATCTTTGGCCTTAGCGCTATCGCTCGAATTATCGGAAGGCTTTCCGTTGGTTCCGCTTACGCTTCCGGAAAAATTATCGGGACGATCTTTTTTCCTGTTTTTCCGATCATTTTCCTGGTTCTGGCTTAACTTTACAGTTTGTAAATTATCGGAATCAAAAGCTTTGACCTTTTTAGTTTTCTTTTCAGCGTTTTTACCGCGCTGGTTTTCCGCAGGCTCATTCAGCATATCACCCGAACGGCCGCTTAAAAATATGTGTTTATATAAGTAAATACCGCATATAGCGCCGGTTAAAATCACCATAGCCACTGCCGCTACAATTATTTTATTATAAAAACGTACATTAGAAGAGGCCTTTTGGATTTGACTATTATCTAACAAGCCGTCGTCATAATAGTTATCTTTTTTATTCGAATTTAGATTGTCATCTTCATTAAATTTATCGTTCATATTTCTGCTGTTTTACGCAACACTCTTAAAAATTAGTAATTTTAAAATTTAATTTCTTAATTATTATTCAAAACAAGCGATATTAATTTTTACTAAAAAAATTAAAAATTTTCCCGTCAAACCGCGGAATTTATATTTACAGTTTTCGGCATTAAATAAAGCTTCCAAGTATCTGCGGCGGCGTTAAATTTATTTTTCGAATCATTAAATTTCGGGAAATATTATAATATAAACTAACCATAAAAAACAACTTTTTATTTTATTTTTATTATTTTTTAAAATATTAACGCAATTACCATATTTTTATTGAATTAAAAATTAAAATATGATATTATTTCATAAAAAACAGCAAAGTAACTTATCACTGACTTTTTTATCAGCTGCAACCAAAAAATACCAAATCAAAAAGGTTTTATTGAAGGGGTTTTTATGTATATATTTAAATTTTTTCATGCGCTAGCCATAATAGCGCTTATTTTTTTATTTTCTTCACACAGTTTTGATTTTTTTTATTCGGAAGCGTATGCGCAAAAAAATGATAATACCGTTCAGGCCGCTTCAGGCGCAGCCGGCAAAACTATACCCGCCGCGGGCGATTCGACTTCAGAAAACACTCTTGATTCAAGCAGCGTGTCTTTGGCAGACAGCACCATAAACGAATATATCAAATATGTTTTAGCAGGCGATATAAAGAAAGCCGCCAGCCTTTGCCAGAACAACGGCGAAAGTTTTATGACCGACGATTTCATAAATGATTTCAAGCTTTTTAAAGATTTCAAATACGCCATTTCATCGCACAGCGGCTCATTAACTGAAACCGTAAACGCCATAGTATCGTATTCAAACAGCGACAATGATATTATAAATCAGGAATTTATACTTGAGTTTTCAGAAAAGGAAAAAAAGTTTTCAATAATAAACGTTTTTGACAGGCAATACGAAAAAATGAGTGAAAAACGTCACAATTGCTATATTATAGAAGAATTTTTAAATTCAGTATGGCAGATTTATCCTGCAATTCAAAAGGATTATTCAGTTAAAGCGTCGCCTGAATTAGATAATTTGATAGCCGCGGGCCTTTTAAAGGGAATGCCTAAATGTCCGGATGGCGGAAACTATTCGTGCGTCAACTTTTATGATAACGACAATTTCTCATACGAAGTCCGCATACGTTGCGATAAACACGGCAATTCCTGGGAGCTCTTCAAAGTGAACGGCAATTTCGAATCTTCCGAAAAAATCATGGCAGCTATCGATCAGGGCAAAAAAAAGCAAAGCGACGATTACAGCACCGAACTTTTGAAAAACTTATTTGTAAGCCGCGACAAATCGGATGAAATCATTAAACTCATACAAAATGACAATTTGAACGACGCCATCGCCAAATTCAGGGAACTTCAAAAATCAGAAAAGCGGCTCGGCAAAATTTATATCACTTTAGCGCAAACTCTTTTTGATTCGGACCATGAAACGGAAGCAGTAGAAATATTAAAAGAATGCGAAGAGATTTATCCGCAGTGGCCTGCGACAAAAGACAAAGCCGAATATTTCAAGCAGAATAAAAAACAGAAGCACGAAAATTAAATTATCGTTTTATATATTTTATTTCATTTGATATTCGATTCGCGGATTTATAGGCTGCTGCATGATTTGCTTTAATTTTTCGGGCCCGAAGTATATTGTTTTATCAACAGAATAATTTGTCGGCGTTATGCCGTATTGCAGCTGAACTCCGTCATATTCTATGTTTTTTTCAATTCCGTCCGCGGATGTTCCCGTAAAAAACACAGCGTAACGTTTATTTCCGCTGACATCAATTTTAGGCGGCGTAAACGACATAAAAATACGCACCCATTGGTCATAACGTTCATTTTTAAAAAACGGATTCCAATAAATTCCGCATTTTTTCAAGTCCGGCCCGGTTCCTTCTTTAAGAAATACAGTTTCAATCCTTTCGGAATCGATATTAGCGGCGTTCAGTTTACCCAGATCGCAGCCGTTAAAATATTGCTGAACCTTTATTTTCCGCGCCGCGCACTTAAAGTCATTAGTAAATTCCAGAAGATACAGTTCATCGCACATTCGGCCGTCGATGGTAAAGCTCGCAAAACCGATAACTGCCTTTGAATTATAAACCGGCAGTCCGTCAGGTTTCATATTTTTTTTATATTGCGCATTTCCCATAAATCTAACAGAAACCGAAAGGCTCAATCCGTTAGTGCCGGCGTCGGCAATTGTAAGCGGATCGAGTTCCTGATACATAAAAGGATTACCTGAATTTTCAAGCTGAAGTTCAGGCATATTAAAGTTAATTTTATAATCGACGCTTGTTTTTACGGCCTGATTGTTATAGTCGTTATCCAATTCGATTATTCTTTTCCGGCCGTTGCTATATGGCTGCGGCGTTTCATATTTGATTTCATAATTGCTCTTAATTTTTTGCATGACATTTTTTATTGCCGATACTGCATTTTCGCAGGGCTCGTTTATGAAGCTGCCGCCCGCAGCCGAAGTCAGCTCGATCATTTTAGAATATGAGACTGAATCTTGAAAACCGGTTTCACCGTTAAAGTTAAGTTTGATTATATGAACAGCCAGCGAGTCGTCTTGATTTATTTCCCGAATTTTATTCATAACATCGTCAGTTTCAAAATATAATCCGCTGCCGGTAATATAAATTATATGCTTATTGCCGCCGTATTGCGAAATAGAATTTAATACATATAAAAAAACATCATCCGGCAATTTCGAATAATCATACTCGGCTGCGTCAAATGTAACTGAGCCCAATTCGCCGGCGTTAGAACCAAAATTCTGCTTGACGATCCCGGCAGTAAAACCGAATATTCCGATTTTATCAAGGCCGTCAATATACGAACCGGCTTCTTTAAAAACTTCCTTTAAAAGAGTTTTTAATGTAACATTATAAAGGCTTTTATCGATTATAAGCGCTATATTTTGCGCGCCCGCTATCTTTTTTACGCTGATATTAAGTTTAATGTCGTTCTCGGACGCGAAAAACCGGCCGCCGAAAATCGGATACTTATATCCGTTCCGGTCTTCTGCAAAAAAAGTTTTTAAATTAATTTGCGGGAATTGGTCCTTTTCGACCGCGGTAATAGACAGCAGATATTCGCTTTCGGCGTCAGTTGCACCGGCCGCGCAAATTGCTCCAGACGTAAAATAAATAATAATAAATATTTGAATTATAACTCCGAAAAAACGGTTTAATTTTTTTGCAGTGTTAATGAATAATACGCCTCTAAAAAGTTTTTCCATAAAGTCTCATTTGCGAAATTCAATTGTATGTAGTTATTTACCGAGGCAGCCGGCAAAGGCATATAACTGGCAACACCGAAAGAATTATATGATCCTGGAATCCTGCCGTAATCGCCAAAGGCGGAATTTTTAAGTATCGAATTCGTTATGGAGGCCAGAAATTCCCTTGAACTTTGCTCCACTCTTTCCTCGAATACCTCTTCGTTAACAAGCCGCCCCAGGTCAAAAATATCTATCATATCTTTTGAATCGGTATAGCGTCTGACTTTTGATATTATAATCGCGGAAATTATTTTGGAATATTCAGGATTTTTCATATCACTAATCAAATCCTCGAGAAAAATATTTAATTTTTCAGTTATCATCGCTGTCTCGACGGTCTTGAACGCTGAAAGCGTAGCTTTTTCGCCGAAAGGCAGGTTGTCTTTAAAATATTTATGCCAGCAGCTTACAAATTGAAAGCAAAATTTACGCATATCAAGGTCGTTGTTTTTTAAAACACCGCTTAAAATTTCAAAATACGGAACGCCGGCCTGCGGGATTTTTTCTTCAGACGCAATTATAAAATCAACAGATTCCTTGATTTCATAAGCCAACTCAAGGCACTGAACGTTATCGATATCCAATTGAAGCGCATTTATTTTCCGGCCGGTATCGCTCTTAATTTTTTCAAGAATCGACGCGAATTTTTTTAAATCAATGCTCTGGTCCAATATGCAAAAACTGTTGTTATTTATGAATTTAGCGCGGTCATAAATTGTAATTACAAGGTTTTCCGCTGGATATTTTTTCGAATAGCCAGTTATGAATTCCGAAAATTCGCCGCCGGCATTGAACATTCGTTCATCCGTTATGGCAGAGCTCACGCTTTTACGGGTAGTTTCGGTTATATCACCGTTTCTTAACTCAAGGGTCCAAACTGTATTAGCGTTATAATTATAAGCACGGCAAAATATGTTTAGAAATTCCGAAATTTCCAAACGCTTTAATTGCTCAGTGATTTTTTGAGTTTCTTTATCATCTGAAACTTTAAGAAAAAAGAAATGATTAACGCTGAAAGCTTTCGCCGCTTTATTTTCAAACCGGATCAGGCTTGAAGCGGTTGAATTATTTGTAAAAATAAAAAAAGCAAATAAAAATGAAAAGAAATATAGCAATAATTTACTATTTTTAATTTTAAAAAACATTAATTTTATACCTGCCCGTCATATCTTTATTTTTTTATTCTTAGTATAAAAGGTTATTTAAAAAAGCTAATAAGATCATATCAAACCCGCGACGGCTGCGTTGCGATTTACCGGCGCGTATCCTTTTTTCGCCATTTTTATCATTTTTATAAAATTAACAAGCATTTCTCTGCTGAAAGGTTTAGAAATGTAGTAATCCGCTTTATATCTTATGATGCTGTCATATTTTGCATATTCGGAATTATAGCTGGTAACGAAAACGACGATTATGTTTTTGGTTTCAGGGCGGGATTTGATTGTCTGGCATATTTCAAAGCCGTTCATTATCGGCATATTGATATCAAGAATAACGACGTCAGGTTTTTCAATAATAATTTTACTTAAAGCATCAGGTGAATTGGTAAATTTTCTGATATCGTATTTTTCTGAATTATCGCTGGTGATCATCATTTCAATAAGATCGAGGCTGTAGGAATCATCATCGACTAAAAAAATTTTATATTTTTCATCGTTTGAACACCCTTCCATAATACCACCTCCAAATCGAAATAATAATTTTAAAATAAGGATTACGCTATTTTAATTATATCAAATATTGAATAAGCTGTAAAGTAATTTTGATATGTTTTTGCGCATGAATATAACACTTCATAAAACCAAAGAAGAGATAGAATCACGAACTATCTCTTCTTTGAATCTTTTATATTATCAGTGAACTTAAAATCACGATTATGATTTTTTACGGCGCTTGCTTCCTGAAGATTGGTATTCTTCTTCCTCAGCCGGCATGCTGTTATCTTCTTCGTCGTCAAATTCGCTGTCTATTTGTTCTTCTTCATAATTAAAGTCCTCTTTAGCGCCGTTATCATCGTCGATTTCGTCAATATCTTCTTCTGTAGTTACGTCTTCGTCATCTTCTTTTTCTTCTTCGAATGATTCTTTTTCAATCGAAAGGTCGCCATAGCTATCTTCGCGAATTACGCCTTCAGCAATGACGGCTCCTGAATCAATAGTCGCGCCGTTAGAAACTTTTATGAAAAAATCATCAGGAATTTCATAAGCCGAGGCATTTTGAAGGATTTCAACGGAATCGATCTTGCGTGAACGGTCTTTTTCATTGTCGGAAGATACGAAGTTATATTTTACTATTCCGTAAAAAGGCGAAACAATTTTTGCAAGCTTCTGGCCTAATTTAACGGTTGCGCCGTCTTCAACGAGAATTTCATAATTTTTATCTATCTCATATTCTTTGACAAATGTTTTTTTTGTGATTATAATTTTATTTTTCTTTATGCTGACCAGGCCGTCCATTTCAGCCTGGATTGTTACGAGTGCACCGTCTTCTTCGATTTCATCTCCGTGACGGCAGCTCAAAACGGTTCCGATTTGCGATTTGAGAACATACTTAACCGGCTTTGAAAAATCGACTTTCATCACATTCTGCTTTTTGTCGCGGTTTGTAATAAATATCATACCGCCGGGTAAAAGTACTTTTTTTACCTTATTGGTTTTAATCTGGAAATACTCAACAACACCGCCAACTTCGGAACGAATCGAAACCAGGTCTTTCATTTAATGACCTCCAACATTTTTTTTCGCTTATAATACATAAACATTAATATATTGTCAAGCAATTTTTACGAACTTTTTATGAATTAATATTTTTTTATCCATTACCATAAAAGTCAAAATTAAGCAAAATAAAATTCATGATTAAAAATTATTTTTATTATTAAATTTTAATAAAAACTATAAATAAAAACTTGACAAAAACTTATAATATAATGTAAAATTCTAATTAATAAGAAACCAATAAAAAGATATTCATTAAAAATTAATAGGAGGGATTATTATTAACACTAAAATTCTTAAAGCGTTAAACGCTCAAATCAACAAAGAGTTTCACTCCGAACATATTTATCTTGCAATGGCCGCATTCTGTCAGAGTAAAAATTTTAAAGGCCTGGCCCACTGGTTTACACTCCAAGCCGGCGAAGAACATTCACACGCAATGAAATTTTTTAACTACATACTTGAACGCGGCGCCGAAGTAAAACTTGAAAAAATCGAGCAACCTCCTGCCGCTTACAAAACAATCCTTGCCGCGTTTGAAGCGGCTTACAAACATGAACAGTATATTACAGCTTCAATAAATGACATCTATGCCCTCGCAATAAGCGAAAAAGATTATGCTACGCAAGTATTTTTACAGTGGTTTATCAACGAACAGGTTGAAGAAGAAGCTAACGCCAGCGAAATGGTTGAACACTTGAAAATGGCAGGCGACAAGCCCGGCACAATAATGGTTATCGACCACCATGCAGGCAAACGCGGTAAATAACAAATTTTAAAAACGGCAACAATGAATAATCATTCATGCAATAAACAATGACATTAATTTTTAAAATTAGGAGAGAATAAAAATGACAAAATGGAGATGCACAATCTGTGATTATATTTATGACCCTACAGTAGGCGATCCGGACGGCGGAATCGCTCCCGGGACACCTTTCGAAAAAATACCTGAAGATTGGGTCTGCCCCGCTTGCGGCGTCGGCAAAGACAGCTTTGAAAAAGTAAGCTAGTAAAAAAATATAAGAAACTATAAAAAATAAAAAAGGGCCGCCAAAAATCTTTTTTTGGGAAAGGCTCTTTTTTATTTCTCGAATTTTTCAGAGAGCGCATCGATTTTATCCCTGAACAGCCAGCCCGCGCCGGCAAAACCTCCCGAAACCAGTATAACCGCGATAATTTTAACATAATTCATATCAGCAAGACCGGCCCCGAAAACCGAACTTAAAATAAGGCCGGGCAGCCTCCCAACAGCGCAAATCAAACAAAAAATCCTGAAATTTATAGGCGAAATGCCGCTGAGATAGCAAAGTGAATCTTTCGGAAAGCCAGGCAGTACAAACAGCAAAAATATCGCCATAATACCTTTTTTATGGTTCATTACGCTTTCGAAATTTTCAAAATGTTTTGCCGGTATTATATGCCTCAGTATTTCACATCCAAGTGAACGTCCTATAAAAAACGCCATTACCGACCCTATCATTATTCCAGTAAATGAAAGAATGAATCCTAAAAACCCCCCGTAAAGATACCCGCCGGCAACCTGCGTAACTTCTCCCGGAATCATAAAAATGACGACCTGAAAAATTTGTATGCCTACATATAACAATATTCCGTATTCTTTATATTCCAGAACATAATTTTTAATATTTTCAGGAGTTTTTATAAGCCTGAAAATAACGTCCCAATGCTCAAAAAGAAAATAAAGCGACGGCGCAAGCACAGCCAGCGAAAGAGCCACGCATAACAACCTGAATAATATTGAACGTTCCTTCATTTTTTTACCTCATCCCGGACGATTCATATAAATAAATTAAATTTCTTGTTTTATAAAAACTTTTAAATTAAAAACCGGCCTGCCGCAGGACCAAACATATTTAAAATCGGAATTTTTAATAAATTTGGGAAATAATTATAACACTAATTTAAAAATATATTATTTGACGAGCCTTATAAAACAACTATTTTTATTCAAAACAAAATAAGCGATTTCAAAGAAACCGCTTATTTCATGGTACTATTTTATTCCAATTGTCACATTGTAATAATGTCCGATATTATTTTTTTCTCATCAGTATAACGCCCGTCACCGGCGGAACTTTATAATCACCCTTGCAGGTGCCGAGTTTTCCGTTAAGATCAACCTTCTCGCCGTTGCAAAGTATGGTCCAATCCTTGTCATCAGGCATAGGGAACGACACCCAGTTGTTCTGATCGCCGTTCATTAAAACTATTATATCTTCGCTCTTGCCGAATAATTGATAGCCTATACCGTTAGTGTTTGACACGAGAAGCCATTTTATTTCGCCTTCACCAAGCGGTTTATCGTGGCGGAACTGTGAAAATGTTTTCCTTATTTTAACAAGGCCCGAAAAGAACTCAAAAGCGCTTTTGTTCTTTTCCTTCAATTCCCAATTGATATAGTTTATATCGTTATCCTGGTCATACGAATTATCGTTGCCGCGTTTATTTTTTAAGAATTCCTGTCCTTCATGAAGCATAGGCGTACCCTGTGAAGTTAACACCGCAAAACCGCCCAGCATAGCTATTTTTTGATTATTGCCGCAGAAATCCATTATTGTCGCGTTATCATGACATTCCACGAAGTTAATTGATTCAGTAGGTTTAGCTGTCCACCAGTAGCAGGTGCCGGCGATTACCGTCATCATATTATCGCGATTACCTTTGCCGCAAATGAAACCTTTAACAGTATTTTTAAAATCGTCATTCCATTTAGCCCATTTAGTTTCACGGAAATCGCCCTTTGTCCACTGATTACGATTCCAGTCCGCAGCCCATGGCTCTGCTATTAAAAGAACGTTAGCCGGAAGCGTATTATTTATAGCCATCATAGTATCTTTATCGATAATCGTCGCAAGATCAAATCTAAAGCCGTCGATATGATATTCCTTAACCCAGAACATTAATGTATCAAGTACATATTTGCGGCCCAGTTCGCTGTCGGTGCGGAATTCATTGCCGCAGCCTGTGCCGTTCCAGTAGCAGTTCGGATCATTATAAAGCCTGTAATAAGATTTATTGTCAATACCTTTGAAATTATATACCGGCCCCTGTTCATTGCCTTCGGCTGTATGGTTATAAACCACGTCAAGTATAACAGCAATGCCGTTTTTATGAAGACCGTTCACTAGTTTTTTGAATTCGTTGACCTGCTGGCCGTAAGAACCTGAAGCGTATGAGGACTCAGGCGCCATGAAATGAGTAGTCATATACCCCCAGTGATTAACGCCTGAAGGAGCCGCATGATTGTCGAATTCATGAACAGGAAGAAGTTCGACAGCGGTTACGCCAAGCTGTTTCAAATGTCCAAGTACTTTATCAGAAGTCTGACCTTCGAGAAGTCCTAAATATTTTCCGCTTTTATCTTTTGAAACTCCCGACGAAACGTGAGCTGTATAGTCTTTTACATGCATTTCATAAATTATGGCATCTTTAGCTAAAGGAGTTTTAAATCCTGCGTCTTCCCATTTGAAATTTCTGTCAACTACTATGCTCTTACCTGCGCTGCCGTCATTTGCATATGCATACGGATCTGAAACTAATTTTTCGGCATCGAATCTTTCGCCAGGGCCTTTTGGACCGTCAACACTGTATTGATAGAACTTGCCTACAAGATTTTGCTTTATTGAAGTGCTCCATATTCCGTCTGCATTTTTCTTCATTTCATATTCAGTGCCTGAAGTTGCCTTAGCCGAATCAAATACTATCAATTTAACCGAAGTCGCGCGCGGAGCGTTAAGACCGAATGTCGTTGCCTGAACAGTTTCGTCATAGTTAGCGCCCAAAAGCACCTTCGCCGACGAACGTTCGGCGTTTTCATTAACGGATTCACTGACCGCGGTATTTACTGCCTCAGCCTGTACTGCAGCATTTTCACCCGCGGATTTTTTA
>Ga0116193_1003241_pt1 | contig 11856 bp, 6 predicted proteins | sample AD_UKC115_MetaG_FD_89892 | JGI IMG/M metagenome (GOLD analysis project Ga0116193, IMG submission 89892) | Active sludge microbial communities of municipal wastewater-treating anaerobic digesters from Hong Kong - AD_UKC115_MetaG | ecosystem: Engineered > Bioreactor > Anaerobic > Digestate | place...
CCGACGGCAGCAGCAACAACAACCGCATCTGAGACTGCGCCGTCTGAAACTGAGTCAGCTGCAACGACTGCTGTTTCAGGTTCAGATTTTGCATCGTTTGTATCAGGATTTATCGGTGTTCCTTATGTATATGCGGGAAGCTCACCGAGCGGCTTTGACTGCTCCGGTTTTGTCAGATACTGCTATCTCACTTATTATGGAATAACTCTGCCGCACAGCGCCCATTCGCAGTCACAGCTGGGAACGGCCGTCTCAGTATCGGATATCTGCGCCGGCGACATAGTTTGTTTTGATTACAACAGTGACGGAAGAATAGACCATTCGGGTATTTATATCGGCAACAACACGGTAATCCATGCTTCAAGTTCGCGCGGTCAGGTCACAAGCTCGAGTTTCTCGGCGATGACCTGCATTACCACGATAAGACGCGTCAGATGACGTCCGTAAGTCTTACGATCGCTTCCATTATGACATTGATGTCTTCTTCGAAATCACTGATACTTAAGCTCTCGTTAGCCTGATGACACTGGTCTGTCTGCCAGGGCGCCTGAAGTCCGAATGCTATCGTATTCGGAAGGTGACGAGCGTAGGTTCCGCCGCCTATCGCGAGAGGCTTTGAATACTGCTTTGCGTATTCAGGCCTGTAGCCTGAATAGTTTGCCATGTGACTGTTCCAGATGTCTGTCAGAAGCTTAATCCCGGAAGTGTTCTTCTCCTTGTAAAGCGGGGGCATATGGTTTGTTTCGCAGACACTAAGCCCGTAGGAAGCGGCCCTGCCGGCCATATATGAAACGATACTGTCCTTGTCGGCGGTTACAGGGTAACGGATGTCTGTCACAAGAGATTCTCCGTCCGCCGAACAGCATATTATAGCCGGGTTGGCGGTAATTCGGCCGGACTCGTCAGATAAACGGCATCCTGTGTATTCTCCGGCTTCTTTTCCGTACAGCTCGCGTTCTATATATGTAAAAAGAGGTGACTGTTTAATATCGGCTCCGGCATTATGAAGTACTTCAATCAGCCTGTACACAGCATTTATTCCAAGCTCGGGGCGTGAGGCGTGCGCCGTGACTCCAGAAGCTTTGTATGTTACGCCGCCCGTTGTAAGCTGCGCACCGGCAGGGACCATGTTTGTCGCAGAACCGGCGTTTGCTTCTATCTTTGAAGGTCTATCGCTGTAAATCTTAACGTTCAGTATGCCTTTCTCGGCATATATTACCGGGAATTCGGCATCGGGCGTAATTGCGAATGTCGGTATTTCTTCTTTATCCGCATAGCATTCGATGCATGAACATGTGCGCTCTTCATCGGTCCCCAGTATGAGCCGTACCCTTGTTTTGGGCTCAAATCCTTCAGCCATAAGTCTTCGCATCGCGAAAAAGCATGCCGCGGCCGGTCCCTTGTCGTCAATTATTCCGCGGCCGAAGTATTTTCCGTCCTTTACCGTCAGAGTGAACGGGTCGCTGACCCATCCGTCTCCGGCCGGTACTACATCGAGGTGACACACCATCGCGAACAGTTTCTCCGAATCTTCGGGACCGAATTCAACGTAGCCTGCCTTGTTGTCCGTTATGTGGCAGCGCATGTTCTGCGATGCGGCTTCCTCAAGGAAAAAATCAAGAACCTCTTTTGATTTGCGGCCGTAAGGGAATCCTTCCTCCGGCGCGCTGCCAACGCTTTGCATTGCTATAAGGTTTTGCAGAAACTGTTTCTCGTAGCCCATGGTATTACTCCTCCGTATTCATTTTCGCGATAATGTCGCTCAAAAGCTGCGGACGGTAATCCCAGCGTTCGGCGCACATACAGGCGGTTCTTCTTGTAATTGTCCGGTACATGTCGGTGCTGTGGACGTGACCGTAAAGCCAGCAGTACGGCGTGTCATTGCGGTAGTACTCAGGCGGTTCATGCTGCAGAATAATGTATTTATCAAGAATACAGGGCAGCTCACTGACGTTCTCAAAACCTGCTTCGCGCCACTGCTCCGGTGACAATTCGCGGTCGTGATTGCCCATTATCAGATACTTGCGGCCGTTAAGGCGGCCCGCATATGAAGGAAGTCCGAAGTCACCCAGGTGATAGACGATATCATTGCAGGTTACAGCCGTATTCCAAAGCTCAACCATTCTCTCGTCCATCTCATGAACGGGGAGAGGTCTGTGCTCGTAAAGATTGATGTTGTTGTCACCGAAGTGAGTGTCTGATACAATATAAATATTCATAGAGTTATTAAAGCACAGAAGCGTTGATAATTCTATTTTTTCTATATTCTGGCTCAAACGGTAATCATTCTATTCTATTGTCATAATGCACAAATCAAGCAGGTAAAATTTATGTAAATAGTATAAAAAACCGCTTGCGCAGAAATTGGAAAATTAGTAATATGAGGCTGTCCAAGGAAGAAAGAATTCCGTGGATAAAAAAAATCAATACCAATGAAGGAGGTATTACTTATGAAAGCTTTTTATTTGGATAACGTAGATGTGGCGACACTTATGAAGGCGCTTGATGAGTGTAAGGGCAGCGTAATACTTCTTACGGATGAAGGTGACCGCTTCAACCTTAAGAGTAAGCTCAGCCAGATTACAGGCATCATGAAGCTGATCGAGGGTGGTATTCTTTGCAACGCAAAGATTTCATGCTCGGATCCGGACGATGAGGCAATGCTTTTCAGACTCAATCTGTTCGGAAAGGTCGATGAGTAATAGCGACGGCTTGACAGCCATTTGCTGTTATTTACAAAAGTCTTTTATCTGTTAGGGGGATAAAAAAGAGTTTATGGCCGTCTGTTTGCGCAGACGGCCTTTTTTTTGCGCGCTTTTATGGTGGTATGCGAAAAAGTTGCGCACAACCGATCCCGATTTCTTCTTTGACGTTGAGGCGAATTGCCGGATCCGGACGGCAAAAATTGCCGGACAAAGCAGGACAGTCAGACTGCCCGCAGCGAAGCGGCTGTAAACGCATTGCTTCAGTTCTGTCATTTACGCACGGTTTTACCAAATAATATGTGAAGAACCGCATATAATATGATATATTTCATTTACTGAGCACGTTACAATGCAATTCACGGGGGAATACAGTATGCCACATTCATCAGGCGGCGGTTCACACGGCGGCGGTTCACATTCAGGATCTTTCTCATCATCACACAGCTCCGGCGGCGGGAATTTATCGGCCTTCCGGAACCGTTATTTCCCCGGCGCCAAACATCGTTATGTGTATTACAGAAGAAATGTTCCGCATTATGTCTATTCCAATTATGACTTGGATGATTTCCGTAGAAGTGCAAAGGGTCAGATTTTCGGCTGTATTTTTATGATTCTGTTCATGATTCCGTTCATTGTGACACCGCTGATGAGTATTGTGCCGGTTATCGCAGTCTCGAAACCGATCAAGCTGGATTATGGGGATACATCAGTAGTAATTGAAGACAACATAGGCGTAATTGATGACGAACGCGAGCTTAAGAAGACACTTAAGGATTTCAGGGATAAGACCGGAATTACACCATGCATAGTCACAGTGAAAACTGAAGAGTGGGCAGCTAATTATTCGACCCTTGAGAACTATGCATATGATTATTATGTAAACACATTTGATGACGAGTGCCACTGGCTGTTTATTTATTCAGAGCCGACGTCAGCTTCGAGTTCTTCATCCGGATTCAATAACTGGCAGTGGGAGGGCATGCAGGGTAACGATACCGACAATATACTAACCGAGAACAAGGTCGGCGACTTCAATGAAGAGGTGCAGAAGCTGCTTACAGATAATGACGTCGGAGTCGGAGAGGCTTTCAATACGTCTTTTGAGGACTTAAATGAGACTGTTATGAATTTTGACAGCAACATTATTCCAATGGTTATTTTTTTCGTGGTCTGGTACGGAATAATCGGATATGTGATTTTTGGCATGATTAAGGGTCTGCCGGCTATTCTGCATGCTGCAAATGCAGTAGAGGTGGATATGGCGAAGAATAAGCAGGAAGCCAAGCAGATGGAGATATGCTGCAACTACTGCGGCGGAATCTACGTAAGATCGCAGACGGGAAATATCTGTCCGCATTGCGGAGCGCCGGCCAGTTCATCGATTGCGTTAGATCAGATGGAGTCAGTTAAACGGCCTGATGATTCCCGCAAGTCTTCATATGACAATGATCCTGAGCTGAAATCTTCGGGTGACAGGATTAAGAATCTGTTTCGCAGATTCAAGTCAGACAATAATGACGATATGTAGGCGGGGTAATCAGTTTTAACAAACCGAATTGCCAAAACACCTCCGTTTTTGGACCTAAATAGCACAAATTAATCAAAGCATGGCCCATGCCTTATGCTATAATTTTAATCTGTAGTAAAAGGCTCATAAGGAGAAAATCTTGCGTAAGTATTATTATAACGCCCGCGATGTAGCGGCATATTTCAAGTACTTCTCGGTGCCGAGTCACCTTGAGGTATCATACATGCAGTATATTTTCAATCTCGGCAGACATGTTCTTGCTGAGCCGTTGACGAGAGACTTTGAACACTTCAAGGACGAAGTCTACAGGGAGCTTTACTTCCTGTGGTCCAACGGATTTGACGGTGAGAAGTCCGATATTTCCGCTATGGCTGCAGACGGACAGCTGTCGCTTATCTGCGATCAGGACTGTATAAATCTTGAGTCGTATATGAAGCTTATATGTCTTCATCTGATTTTCTCCGGCAATATGCCGTATATCAATCTTAATTTTGTCGGATTGATGCTGCCGCTCGGTATAAGGTGTGACATAGAGGTGTATGAGCGCAACGTTATAAATCTTCTGGGACCTTTGCAGATAGTCGTTTATGACTGCTTCGGCAAGGAATTTGATTTGCGGCTCGGCGTACCGGATGAGCTTCTGAGAGTATCTCTCAATGATGATTTCAAGAAATCTCTTACAAACAGAGACTTCAGGGAGAGTTTGAGACTCGAACAGCTGCAGTGGCTTAAGGATCTGAAGGATGCTTCGTCGAAGATATTCGGATCTAAGACAACACGCAAGAAGACCCTGCCAAACAGAAAATCGAGCTCGGCAGTGGCAGGTGACGGCAATTATCAGACATCCGGAAGGCAGACATCAAAGCAGAAGGTTCAGCCTAAGGGGACGCCGACACCCGGAAAGAACAAGTAGTACGGAGGTATCATCAATGGATAAGGTCTATAGATTGGGACTTGATATCGGTTCCACAACCATCAAGGTGGTTTTGCTTGACGGTGAAGAGATTGTCTACAGTGAATATAAGAGACATCATTCGGATGTTTCGGGGCTGCTCAATGAGCTTTTCGAAGAACTCGGCGCAAAATATCCCGGTATTCTTGTAGACGTTGTAATTACAGGCTCCGGCGGACTGTCGGTAGCCAACTGGCTCGGACTTAAGTTTACGCAGGAAGTCATGGCGGAGACTGTCGCAATCAGGAAGTATCATCCGGAGACAGATGTAATCATCGAACTCGGCGGTGAGGATGCCAAGATAACATATATGCACCCGGTTCTGGAGCAGCGCATGAACGGTACCTGCGCGGGCGGAACGGGTGCTTTTATCGATCAGATGGCATCGCTCCTTCAGACTGATGCCGACGGTCTCAATAATTTCGCCAAGGATTACAGATCTTTATATACGATTGCCAGCAGGTGCGGCGTGTTTGCCAAGAGTGATCTGCAGCCTCTCATAAACGAGGGTGCAGCGAGAGAAGATCTCGCTGCGTCAATCTATCAGTCTGTGGTAAACCAGACAATATCAGGTCTCGCCTGCGGAAGACCTATCAAGGGCAACGTCGCTTTTCTTGGCGGTCCGCTGTTCTTCAATTCTGAACTAAGAAATGCTTTTGAGAGAACGCTTGCCGAGAAGGTGGATTCTTTCTGGATGCCTGACGAAGCACAGATTTATGTAGGGCTTGGCGCGGCATTAAGTGCAGACGGGGCAAACCCTGTAAAGCTTGAGGACCTGCTTGCAAAGCTCAAGAACCGCGAGGGCTTTGTGCCGGACATTATAAGAATTGACCCTATTTTCGCGAATGAAGAAGAGAAGGCCGCTTTCGATGAACGTCATGCCAGGGCACAGATTCCGGTGCTGGACATTAAGACGCAGCACGGCCCGCTTTATCTGGGTCTTGATGCCGGCTCGACAACTACAAAAGCTGTAGTTATGAATACCGAAGGGCAGCTTGTGTATACCTATTACGCAAGCAACAAGGGCAACCCTGTCATGTCGGCGGTAACCATTCTTAAGGATATTTATTCTGTTATTCCCGATGACTGTCACATTGCGTATTCGTGCGTGACGGGTTACGGAGAGAATATAATCAAGGCTGCGCTCGGTATAGATATCGGTGAGATAGAGACTATGGCGCACTTCCAGTCGGCGAAATTTTTCTGCCCGGATGTAGATTTTATAATCGATATCGGCGGTCAGGATATGAAGTGTATGAAGATAAGGAACGGCGTCATTGATTCAATTATGCTCAATGAGGCCTGTTCTTCGGGATGCGGTTCATTCATCCAGACTTTCGCCCAGACACTTAACCTTACAACTCCGGAGTTTGCAAAGGCGGCGCTGAATTCAAGGAAGCCTGTGGATCTCGGAACAAGATGCACGGTATTTATGAATTCCAAGGTAAAGCAGGCTCAGAAGGAAGGCGCCTCCGTCGGGGATATTTCGGCGGGACTGTCTTATTCTGTCGTAAGAAACGCGCTTTACAAAGTTATCAAGATAAGAGATACGGAGCAGCTCGGCAGGAACATAGTCGTACAGGGCGGCACATTCCTCAACGACGCTATTCTGAGGTGCTTTGAGCTGGTGTCCAACCGCGAGGTCATAAGACCGAATGTAGCCGGACTGATGGGTGCGTTCGGTGCCGCGCTGATCGCGAAAAAGAGGTGTCCTCTTGCAAAGGCCGGCAAAGAGTCAGAGTCAAGGTCAGGCGTACTTGCGCGCGAAGACCTTGAGTCATTCTCCATGACTACGGAGAATACCCAGTGTCCGGGATGCACAAACCATTGCAGACTGACTATTGCCAGTTTCTCCAACGGTCAGCGTTTTGTCTCAGGCAACAGGTGCGAGAGAGGCGAAGATATTGCTTTAGACAAGACTCCTGAGAAAGACAAGGAGAAGCTGCCGAACATTTTCGAGTATAAGTACAGAAAGACATTCGCATATGTTCCTCTCAAGGCGGAGGAAGCGCCTCGCGGCGAGATAGGAATACCGCGTGTACTCAATCAGTACGAGAATTTCCCGTTCTGGTTTACCGTGCTCACAAAGCTCGGGTTCAGGGTTATGCTGTCGGCGCGGTCGTCTCACAAGATCTATGAGAGCGGTATGGAGACTATTCCGTCGGAGTCTGTATGCTATCCGGCAAAGCTCGTGCACGGGCATATAGAGAACCTTATTTCGCGCGGAATCAAGACGATATTCTATCCTGATATCCCGTATGAACATGTCGAGAACAAGGCTTCCAACAACCATTTCAACTGCCCGATTGTATGTTCTTATCCCGAGGTTATCAAGAATAATGTCGAGAACCTGCAGGAGTACAGCATAAGGTATATCAATCCTTTCATGCCGCTTGATAATCTGAAGTCTGTCGCACAGAATCTGACGAAGTGTTTCGATTACTGCGCGGTAACTCTTGAGGAAGCGCAGGCTGCGGTTGATGCCGGCGCGGAAGAGTATCTCAGATTTAAAGAAGACATAAGGGCTGAAGGCGACAGAGTGCTTAAGATTATGGAAGAGAAGCATCTCAAGGGCGTTGTGCTCGCAGGAAGACCTTATCATACAGACCCCGAGATAAACCATGGTATCCCGGAGATGATAAATGCTTTGGGACTTGCTGTATTGTCTGAGGATTCAGTAGCAAGAGCCGGAATGCTTCAGCGCCCCATAAGGGTTATCGACCAGTGGATGTACCATACCAGACTGTATGAGGCTGCGGCTTTTGTAATCACCAGACCGGATCTGGAGCTGGTTCAGCTCACGAGTTTCGGATGCGGTCTTGACGCGGTGACGTCAGATCAGGTTCAGGAGATTCTTGAATCTTCCGGAAAGCTCTACACGCTGCTTAAGATTGACGAAGTATCCAATCTCGGCGCCGCCAGAATCAGAATGAGATCTCTTGTTGTGGCGATGAATGAGCGTGATGATAAGCTTAATGCGGGACAATCCGGCGTAAGCAACGGATCAGATAAGGATGGCAGCGTTTCTGACAGTGCTGCCGCATATACTTTGAAGCGCGTTGAATTTACAAAGGAAGACAAGAAGAATCACACAATTCTGGCTCCGCAGATGGCACCTGTTCAGTTTGAGTTTGTCGAGGCTGTGTTCCATAAACACGGATACAGGCTTAAGCTCCTGAAGCAGGCCAGCAGAGCAGATATCGAGTGCGGTCTCAAATATGTCAATAACGACGCGTGCTTCCCGACAATAATCGTTGTCGGTCAGATGATAAATGCCGTACTTAACGGAGACATTGATCCTGACAACACGACTCTCGCGATTACGCAGACGGGCGGTGGCTGCCGCGCCACGAATTATGTGGCATTTATGCGCAAGGCTCTGAAGGAAGCCGGATACCCTCAGATTCCGGTTCTGACGATATCTGCGCAGCAGTTCGAGAAGAATGCCGGATTTGAATACACACCTTCGTTTATTCTTGACGCGATCAAGGCTCTTTGCATGGGCGATATGCTTACGACAATGCTGCTTCGCACAAGACCTTATGAGAAGGTCGAAGGTTCGGCCAATGCTCTGTATTCCTATATCAACCAGATAGGAAGAAAGATGATTAATCCGAAGTCTGTGTCTGATGACCTGACAGAGCGTTACGACGTTATAATGCCGAACAGCTATTATTCCAGAACACCTGAGCAGAAGAAAAAAATACGTGACTGCCTCGCAGATATCGGAGTTGACCTTGAAGATATCCCGGATATCAGGAAATACAAGGCTTTCATTAAGTTTGCTGTTGAGAAGTTTGACAAGCTTCCGTTAAAGGACATTCCGAGAAAGCCGCGCGTAGGGCTTGTGGGCGAGATTCTTGTCAAGTTCCAGCCTGACGCCAACAATAACGCGATAGACGTAATTGAATCGGAGGGTTGTGAAGGCGTTCTCCCCGGTGTCCTTGATTTCTTCCTGTACTGTGCCTATAACCCGGTATGGAAGGCGGAGAATCTCGGTCAGTCAAAAAAGACGGCTTACATAATGACGCAGGGCATAAAGTTCCTCGAGTCACTTCGCAAGCCTATAAATAAAGAGTTTATAAAGACCGGCGGTAAGTTCATGCTCTCTGAAAAGATCCAGGAGCTTGCGGAGAAGTCTTCAAGCGTCCTAAGCTGCGGCAATTCCTGCGGTGAGGGATGGTTCCTTACTGCCGAGATGATTGAGCTTATTCAGGACGGCGTACCGAACATTATCTGCGCCCAGCCGTTCGCCTGCCTGCCAAACCATGTAACCGGCAAGGGAATGATTAAAGAGTTGAGACGTCAGTATCCTAATTCCAATATTATCCCCATAGACTATGACCCGGGCGCTTCGGAGGCCAACCAGCTCAACAGAATCAAGCTTATGATCTCGACGGCTCATGCTGTCCGGGACAAGGAAATTGAAGAAGCCGAATCAAGAGATCTCAGCGGGGCCGATTGATTATGAGCAGTTTGTTACTCGTTGACGGCAATTCCATCATAAACCGCGCTTATTATGCGACCGCCGGAAGGGCTCCGATGACTGCACCGGACGGTACGCCTACAGGAGCCGTAAACGGTTTCTTCAATTCCGTGACAGGAATTGTCAAGGAGTACGCGCCGGATCATGTGTGTGTTCTTTTCGACAGAAGAGAGCCTACGTTCCGCCATAAGATGAGTGCGGATTATAAGGCAACACGCCACGGAATGCCGGATGACCTTGCCGCACAGATGCCTGTTGTCAAGGAGATTCTTGACCTTATCGGCATAGCGCGAATGGAGCTCACGGGTTATGAGGCCGACGATCTTATTGGAACGCTGTCAAGGCAGGGCGAGCAATCCGGAATGACGGTATATATCTACAGCGGAGACCACGATGATTTCCAGCTCATATCGGACAAAGTCTCGGTCATTATGCCGCAGAGCGGAAAGGATAAGCCTTCCCGTGTTCTGTATGACAGACAGCTTTTCGAAGATACTTACGGAGTAAGTCCTGAAGTGTTCGTTCAGGTTAAAGCGCTTATGGGCGACAAGTCTGACAACATCACAGGTATTGACAAAGTAGGAGAGAAGACGGCATTCAGACTTATCGCAGAATACGGAAGCGTCGCCGGAGTTTATGAGAATGCCGCGAATCTGCCGCCGGCGCTGAAGACCAAAATCTCCGCGTCAAAGGATCTTCTGGACTTAAATTTAAAGCTTTGCGCAATTGATCGCGAAGTGCCCGTCCCTTACGGGATTGACGGTACTTCATACAGCGGCGGCATCAGGGACACTCAGGGCCTTGCCGACAGACTCGGGTCTTTGCAGCTCAGGTCTCTTATAAAGAAATTCGGAATTGAAGGAATCAGAATGTCTGCCGGAAGTGTAAGTCCGGCGTTTGCCGGCAGTGATGACAGCCGCAACGATCTTGCGGATGAGCTGTGCGGCAGACTGGATGAACTGGTCAAGAGGCTGAATGAAGACCCGGACGGAATCTTTGAGCCGGCAGGAAGCCTTCCGGATCTTGATATGTCAGGAAATGACAAGATCAGATTCGGAGTTGATTTTGTCAGAGTCAGCGATGAGACCGGAGTTGTTTTCTGCGATGCGGATGACAGTAAATTTTATCTGCTCGGCGAAGATGAGGCAATAAGACTGTGTGACAGGGAAGGCGGGATAACGGTCGCGGGATTTGAGTACAAGCTCAGATCAAAGCTATGTAAAGCGCCGCTTCGCGTTGTCACCGCGGTTCACGACGTTGAGCTCGCCGGATTTGTCATGAATACTATAGAGGGGAAACCCGATTATGACAGACTTTTCGCTTCCGTCACAGGAAGGAACTGCCCGGACATAACGCAAGACAGTAAAGAGAAGCAGATGTCTATAGAAGACCTGGCTTCAGGTTCAGAAAGCATCTCCAAGGCAGGCGCGCAGGCAGCGGTCATGCTTTACGCGACGCTTATTATTGCCAGAATTCAGGAAGAGGAGATATACAAGGATGACAAGCTTCGCAGACTGCTCTGCGACATTGAGTTTCCGCTTGTTGTAACGCTCGACACAATTGAGCGCAACGGTATGCATGTGGCGCGCGAACGCCTCAATGCGCTCCACCTTGAGTATTCGAGACGACTTGAAGATATAAGCGCGAGAATCTACGATATTGTCGGTGAAGAGTTCAATATCAATTCTCCAAGGCAGCTCGCTCAGGTGCTTTACGATGCCGACAGGCTCGGACTGCCGCACGGAAAGAAAGGCAAGAGCGGGGCGTTTTCCACGGGGATAGATGAGCTTAACCGCATAAAGCATCTTCATCCTGTGATTGACCTTCTGATTGAATACCGCGAGCTGTCCAAGCTCGATTTCACATATGCCGACGGGCTTACGAGGACAATCGGTCCGGACGACAGGATACACACTACTTTCACGCAGGCCATGACCAATACCGGAAGGCTCTCGTCAACTGACCCGAATCTGCAGAATATTCCTGTCAGGTCGGAGGAGGGTGCGAGACTTCGCGAGGCCTTTACGGCGCCGGAGGGACGCATCCTTGTCGATGCAGATTACTCGCAGATAGAGCTTCGTCTGCTCGCTGCGCTGAGCAATGACCCGACGATGAGCAGCGCCTTCATCGAAGGCAAGGACATCCACAGACGCACAGCGGCGCGAATCTACGGAGTTGACGAGGC
>Ga0116193_1003242_pt1 | contig 11856 bp, 13 predicted proteins | sample AD_UKC115_MetaG_FD_89892 | JGI IMG/M metagenome (GOLD analysis project Ga0116193, IMG submission 89892) | Active sludge microbial communities of municipal wastewater-treating anaerobic digesters from Hong Kong - AD_UKC115_MetaG | ecosystem: Engineered > Bioreactor > Anaerobic > Digestate...
AAAGGCACCGCGCCCGATCTGAAGAAGTTCCTCCTCGAGAAATATGGCATCCTCATCCGCGACGCTTCCAATTTCCGCGGATTGGATGAAAGCTACATCCGTCTTTCCACTCAGACGCCCGACGAGAATCAGCAATTGATCGACGCCATCAGTGAATGGCTTTCCGGCATCGAATAATCTGAATGTTTCAATCGAAATAATAAGGCATCTCCTTTTCGGGATGCCTTTTTTGATCCCTCAGCTCAATTTATTACCAATAGGAAGCCTATTGATAATAATCGAGGTAAATTATTACCAATAGGAAACCTTTTGGTAATAATCGGTGTAGATTATTACCAACTACAACCCTGCGGATAATAATCAGGGTGAATTATTACCAATAGGAACCCTGTTGATAATAATCGAAGTAGATTATTACCAACTACAACCCTGCGGATAATAATCAGGGTGAATTATTACCAATAGGAAGCCTTTTGATAATAATCGAGGTGGATTATTACCAACTACAACCCTGCGGGTAATAATCGAGGAGATTCCCTAAGATAATTTAGACGAACTGTCTTTATCGAGATAGAGGACAGCGTGCGGTTGTTCACGAAGAATGCTCGCGGGACAGGATTCTCGAATCGGGCCGTTGACGGTACGTTCGACAGCTTGTGCCTTCGTAGCAGCGGGAACGATGCAGTTGAGATACTTCGCGGACATCAATGCGGGAACTGTCAGCGTGAAAGCATGAGTGAAGACATCGTCGAGCGTAGCGAAGCAGCCGTCGTGAACCTGCTGCTCACGGCAAACAGGATCAAGCGCGACAATCTTCACCAGTTTCGGATCCTTGAAGTCAGCGACAGGTGGATCGTTGAAGGCGACATGGCCATTTTCGCCGATGCCCATGCAGACGATATCCACGGGGAATTCCTTCAGCAGTTTGGAGTAGCGCACACATTCAGCCTCAGGCTCGTTCTTCCCGTTCAGGCAATAAACCTTCTTGAAAGGAAGTTTGTCGAAGATTGCTTCGTGCAGAAAATGGACGAAACTCTGTTTAACGGCGGCGTCCACTCCGACATATTCATCCATGTGAAATCCGTTGATGCGATTCCAGGCAATCTCCTTGTGGCCGACCAATGCTTCGAGAAATTCATTCTGCGAAGGAGCTGCGGCAAAAATCATGTTCACTTCGAGCTTCTCTGACAGAAGCGTCTTGATCTCGGCGGCCACATCATCAGCGGCAGCCTTGCCCATCTCTTTACGTGTGTCAAAAATCCGTATGTCGAGAAGGTCTTTCTTATATTTCTTTTCCATTTTCTTGTTGTTTTGAATAGATTATGTTTCCACCGATAACAGTGTAGCGAATGTCAATGTTCGGATTAAAAACGACGAGATCGGCATCTTTTCCGACTTCGATGGAGCCTTTCTGCTTATCGATCTTCATGATCTCCGCAGGCGTGAGCGTCATCATGCGGACAGCATCGGTCAACGGAATCTCAGCGATATGCACCATCGTACGGACCAATCGGTCTGTTGTGGCTACACTTCCGGCAAAGGCACTGCGATCTGGAAGCTTGGCCACGCCATCTTCCACAATCACCGGTTGACCGTTTTTCAGACTTCCGAGGATGGAATCGCCGTCGGGCATTCCGGCAGCCCGCATCGAATCAGTGCAAAGCGCCGTCTTCTTTGGTCCCTTGAGTTTGAAAGCCAGCTGAAGCAACGGTTTGGGAAGATGCACACCGTCGGCGATCAGTTCGACAGTCATCCCGTCAATAAGCCAAGCTGCTTCGATAACACCGGCATATCGAAAAGCATTCCGCCGCGTCACGGTGGACATGCAGGAATAGAGATGCGTGATGTGCGTAAATCCGGACTGATAAGCGGCAAGTGCTTCCTCGTAAGTCGCATTGGTATGCGCAATAGAGGGAAGGATGCCGCGCTCTGCAAGTCGTTTGCCAAAAGCCAGAGCGCCCGGAAGTTCCGGAGCGATACTCCAACGGCGGATCTCGTCACACGAAGCCAAAATCATCTCATATTCCTTCGGCTGCGGATTCCTCAAGTATTTCGGATCCTGCGCACCGCGTTGTTCGTATGAAAAATAGGGGCCTTCGAGATGCAGACCCATAAAAGCTGCGCCCTGCTTGTTCAAAGGCTTCGCCTCCTTATAAGCATCGAACGTGTCGAGCAGTTCCTCGTTCGTTCCGGCGAGGGTCGTTGGAAAGAGCGAAGTCGTTCCGTGGATAGCATGCATCCGAGCCGCACCCAGATACGCCTCGACGGTATTATCCATGAAATCAAATCCGCCGGCACCATGAGAATGCATGTCGATAAATCCAGGTGCGACATATGCCCCTTCCACATCGATAATCTTCTCACCTTCGCCCGCAGGGAAGTTACCCGAACCGAATTGTTTGATTCTTCCCTCCTCCACGACCACGAAACCATCGGGGATGATTCGCTCGGGAAGAACTATTGACGCATGTACAATGATGAAATGTCCGTTCATGATATAAGTATTTCGATTAGATTGACGAAAAACGTTGTGGTTATGAATCAAGCGCTTTCTTCATACAAAGTTACGCAATTATCCGAAGTCCATATAATAGATGTATAAAAAAAGCGCAGCTCTCACGAGCTACGCTTTCTCCTAATGTGTGATATGCATTACTTAATCTCTATTTGTTTAGCACTGCTTTTCTCAGGGACAACCTCCTTTTTCGGGATATTGACGGTGAGAACGCCGTGTTCAACCTTCGCTTCTATTTTGTTTTTATCTACGTTATCGGGAAGTATCATGTTCTGTTGGAACTGTGAGTAAGAAAACTCGCGGCGCAGATAACGTCCATGATTCTCCTCGTTTTTCTGTTCATGTTTCTTTTCCATCGAAATAGTCAGTTCGTTGTCATCGTCCAGCTTAACAGAGAAGTCATCCTTCGTCAAACCCGGAGCAGCCACTTCGACCTTGTATTCGTGGTTGGTTTCCATGATGTTGATAGCAGGCGCATTGGAGTTCGCCTTTTCCATCCATTCATTTCCAAAGAAATCATTAAAGATTCCTGGTAACCAATTTTGTGATCTTCTTGCAGGTATCATAATAAAATCCTCCTATTTTAATGTTAGACGTATTCTTGTATTCAGGTTTCTTTCGATTCCCGAATCCGCTTATATACTATCAAATGCCGTACCAGGCACTTTTAGGATCATTTAGGAAGCAATATGACCGCCCTAAGAGGAAAATTTGACACAAATATTGACAAAAAGGCACAAAAAGGAGGACGCATCTGCATAGATACATCCTCCTTTGATAAATCTTAAATGATTAGGTTATCTTATTCGTATTTCTTATTGAGGAAGATATGAGCCAGGTATCCAACGATGATCAGGCCAAGTCCAGTCAGTAAGACAGTGTCGTAAGAAGCACTTACTCCCTGGAAATATGCATAAACCAATACCAATACTCCAATCAGAAGTACGAAGATTCCCAAATTCTTTTTTAAACTGTTCATGGTTATAGATGTTTTTATTCTTTTCCTTGTTTTTTCTTTCCGCAAATAAAGCAATAATTACGCGATTGGTAAAATATTTTAGTGGAAAAAATGCAAACCAATTGAAAATAGCATCTATATTTGTGTTTATAAATAGGAATTCTTAATGCTACGACTCCTCTATCTCATATACTATTGGCTTCTATTCGTGCCGATATTCGCCATTCTCACTCTGCTTACAGCCGTAGTGACTATTGTAGGTTGTCTCTTAGGAGGCGAGCGCATCTTTTCCTATTATCCCGGAATGATCTGGTCGCGGCTGGCCTGTTATCTTTCATTTTGCCGTGTCCGCATCAAAGGGAAGGAGAACATCCATAAAAATCAGTCGTATATCTTCATTGCTAATCACCAAGGCGCTTTTGACATCTTTCTCATATACGGTTTTCTGGGCGTTCCCATCAAATGGATGATGAAACGAGGTATCGGGAAGATTCCTTTTGTAGGTGCAGCCTGCAGAGCAGCTGGATTCATCTTCGTAGATAATTCCTCACCCAAAACGGCCGCATTAAGCGTAATCGGAGCTGAAAAGGCCATCCGTAAAGGCGCTTCCATCGTGATTTTCCCCGAAGGTTCTCGAACACGAGACGGGAAGATGCGCCGTTTCAAGAAAGGAGCCTATCAAATGGCGCTAGATCAGCATATCTCGATTCTGCCCATTACGCTCAACGGACCTTTCCATGTACTTCCCATCGGTTCCATCAATGTACATCCGGGTTTGATGGAGATGGTCATTCATCCAGCCGTTCCGACAGAAAGCCTCATCGTCACGCACAACGAGTTGCAGGATTTTGCCAACGCCACGCGTTCCATTATCGGTTCATCTCTCTGGGACGAGTTCAAGTAAACGCATCCAGTTGAACGTAGTCTGGTAAGCGATATCCCTTGCCGGATGCGGCGAAAGAAAGAGATCATGCATTCCGCCATGTATATTTTTTCGTGTTACGTTGCTTCCTAATCTAGCTCCGAATTTCTGTATATCGTCACGATTCAACACGATATCTGCATGGCGAAGCTCTTCGCTCCAACCTTTATAATCCCGAATAGATTTGTCAGACGACATGACGAGAACCGGACATTTGAGCCAGACGATGGTTTGCACTTCCCGCTGTCCTGTCTCTATCGCATGAATCCAACCGGCTTTCTTCGGATGTCCGAATTCCATTTTCTTCGTGGTGTCGTATTCCCATTCGCCATGAGCCTTTTTCAAAAGACTGTGCGAATAAATCGCATCTCTTGAATTGTCAACAACCAGATTTGGGAAGAACTTGCCGATGAAACTGACCACAGGCATCACGATCTTCTTCATGAACCAGCCGAAGTTCCATTCGAGAAACGGACTATTCAGTATCAGCGCCTTCACACACGAGGCATGCTTCGACTTGCTGCGCAGATAAAGCGGTGTAATCAGTCCGCCGGTGGAATGAGCCATCAGGAGAATCCGGCTGTTCCCTTCGCTTTGCATCACGGCAAGCGCCGTGTCGATGTCGGCAAAGTATTCATTGAGACTCTTGCAGAAGAACGGATCCTGATGAGGCAGAATGGAGCGACCGTATTTTCTAAGGTCCAGCGCATAGAAATTGTAGCCATGAGCCACGATGCTATCGCCAAGCTCCTTCTGGAAGAAATAATCATCATAACCGTGAATATACAGCACGGCCTTGTGGATTCCTGCCGTTTGCGGCTTCTTTATTAAGGTACAAACCACACGTCCATCATAGTCATTGGGCATATAGATAGTGCGGCATTGATAGCGGTCGCCCAAAATGTCAATCCGATATTGCGCTTGAGCCGCCAGAGTTACCACAGAAAGCGCAAGAATCGTTATCCAATATCTTATCATACGCTTAATTATTCTATAGAGCTAATCGATTAAGAAGGAATTGCGTAACGAACGATGGAATCTTAAATTTCGCCATTGTCTTTGTTATAGATGTTTCTATGGGCAATGATGGTTTTCATGTTGGTCCTTGCCCAATCTGTAAGTTGTGTGATAAACGGCACCAACGATTTTCCAATATCAGTAAGCCGATATTCCACCTTCGGAGGAACGACAGGATAAACTTTACGAGAGACAAGTCCATCCGCCTCCAACATCTTGAGCGTTCCTGACAGCACACGCGAAGAAACATCAGGAATCATCTTACAGAGTTCGTTGAAGCGGACTGTGTCGTGTTCACTCAGAATCAGCAGGACCAGCAAAGACCACTTGTCCCCGAATCTGGAAATCACGTTGCGGACCGGACAAATCTCAATGATGGAGTTTTTATCTTCTTTCTTTAGCATAGCTTAATCGTTTGAATGAATCGGAAAAAGTAGATCAGTAATGCAATCCATATAACATGAAGCTTTTATTTGGTTACTGACTTACGAATGCGAAGTTAGTGATTTATTTTTACTATTCTGTTCTCCTTGCAGGAAACAATGGAGATAAAAATCTACGGAAAAAATTTTCAAAAATCTTTGTCATGCTAACGTATTGTCTTTCTGCAAAAGCGAGAAAAAGGTTACTAAGTAATGAATTGTTAAGTTCTTGGCACAGGTCATTTATTCTTTTATATTTGCAAAAGAAAGAAGGACTGTTCAAGTGAAGTGTATTTGAAAATCCAACTGTGAACTATTAAATTTTAAAAGGATGAAAAGAATTTCTATGAGCGGCATTTATTCCGCACGCAGAAGTGCACAGAGTTATCTTTGTGCAGGTGACGACCAGAAGACTCCGAGTGGCGCATGTGGATCAGCTTGTGGCGCCGGTGACGACAAGAAGCCCGAACCGAAACCCGCAGCTTGCGGATCGGCTTGCGGAGCAGGTGAGAAATAAGACAACACTGTCTTGAAACATACATTTCGGCAGAACATTTCTGCCGAAATGTATTTATCTCATATCTGCTATTGAAAGAGGCTCATTCGCATCTACACATCTTTGTCATCCTACTGAATCTTTACAAACATATCATTGAAAACGACCAGCAACGATTGGCTCATTGGCTAATCATGACGGTTGCCGATATCACGAAATCAAGAATCATTTAAAGTTAAATATACATGGAGTATTTTGCTTTCCAATGGCATATCACCGATAGCTGCGACCAGCGTTGTGAACACTGTTACATCTTTTCAGAAGGTCATCCCAAACTAGTGGAGATGTCTCTTGAAAAGGCGAAGCTAGTCTTGGACAACTGTGAAGAGATGTGCAGCAAGATGGAACGTCTGCCCTATTTTTATGTAACCGGCGGCGATCCGATTCTTCACAGCCATTTTTGGGAGATTCTCGAGCTGTTGAAGGATCGAAATATTCCATTTACCATTCTCGGCAATCCTTTTCATCTGACTGATGAGGTTTGTCATCGTCTTAAAGAACTCGGCTGCGAAAAATACCAGCTTTCGATCGACGGAATGCGCGAGACACATGACAGCATCCGCAAACCCGGTTCTTTTGATACGACCATCGAAAAGATAGACGTAATTCGTCGGGCAGGCATTCGCTGCGCCATCATGACCACTGTCTCCGGAACAAATATCAACGAAATACCCGATATTATCGACCTAATCGTCTCCAAGCATGCGGATTTATTTGCTTTTGCAAGATATTGCCCGACCAGTTTCGAGAAAAGTACACATATCGAACCGTTGGAATATCGTGATTTTCTAGGAAAGATATGGCAAAAGTTCGAACAGTATAAAGACAGTGACACGACATTCAACCTCAAAGATCATCTGTGGACGCTTTTCCTCTACGAAAAAGGGTTGTTCAAGATTCCTGAAGATGCAGACAAAGAGGTTATTTACGACGGATGCAACTGCGCCAACTGTCACATGACAATCATCCCGACAGGCGAAGTGATGGCTTGCCGCAGATTTGTCAGTCCTGTCGGAAACGTCTTTCGCGAGCGGCTATACCATATATATAAGGGGAAAAAGATGGACGTTTATCGTCAGTATGAAAAGTTCGAGAAATGTTCAAAGTGTGAATTACTGAGGTTCTGTCGCGGTTGTCCGGCTGTGGCTTATGGATACACGCACAATTTTTATGCGCCTGACCCGCAATGTTGGAAGGAGGTTTGAAATGAAAGCAATAGTATTGACAAAGACATGTAGTGCGGAAGAGCTCAAAGTGAGCGAAGTTCCCGTTCCTGAAGTTCGTTCGGGTTGGGTTTTGGTAAAGATACGTGCATTCGGAATCAACCATTCGGAAATCCTACTCAGGAAGTTCGAAGCCGATGCGCCTTATATTCACCTGCCTCGTATTCCTGGAATAGAATGTGCCGGAGAGATCGAGAATCCTTCAGACTCTTCATTTACGAAAGGGGATAAAGTCATTGCGCTGATGGGCGGAATGGGACGAAGCTTCGACGGCAGTTATGCTGAATATGCACTTCTACCCGAAAAGAATGTCTTTTCAGTGGATACGGAAATGAGTTGGGAACAGTTAGCCGCCATTCCTGAATCTTTCTACACTGCTTATGGATCGCTTGTGGACTGTCTGCCGCTTGACGCCGGCGATTCGCTGATGATTAGAGGCGCAACCAGTACTGTCGGCTTGGCGGCCATTCAACTGGCCAAAGCAATCGGTGCCAAAGTCATTGCAACCACTCGTTCAACTACCAAGCGCACATTGTTACAGTCGGTCGGCTGCGACGAAGTGGTCATTGATAACGGAACGTTGTTTGATCAGGTACACGCCATCGCGCCCAACGGAGTGAACAAGATATTGGAATTGGTTGGTCCGGCTACTTTATCAGAATCCTTACATCTGGCAGCGTTTCATGGCATCGTCTGTTCGACCGGCGTTCTCGGCAACAGATATTTTCTTTCCAACTTCGACCCGATTAAAGAAATCCCCAACGGCGTTTATCTGACCGGATTCTACAGTAACTTTCCGACTCGGGAAGCCATTGATGGTATGTTCGGTCTTATCCGGCTGAAGCATATTGTTCCGGTTATCTCCAAAGTATTTCCCTTCGATCAGATTGCAGAAGCTCACCTTCTGGCTGAGAGTGGAAAAGCAAATGGCAAAATTGTAGTAACGATTAATTAAAAAATAAAATGGATAAGAATCTCTTTGTATGTTTGATCCTCTGTTTGATGTCAAGTTTCTCACTTAGCGCGCAGCAGAAGACCGTTCTGTTCGATCTTTCACATGGGCAATGTCAAGATACCTATCCCGGACATGAATATTACACGGATATTGTTCCGCTTTACAAAACGATGATCGAAGGGCTCGGAGCGAAATTTGTCGTAAACGACAGTGCTGAGATTACGCCTGCGATGCTAAAGAAAGCAGATGTGCTGATCATGCTCTCGCCGCTCAATAAGGATTTGCAGAAGAATATCACAGAACAGGAGAAAAAGGCACTTGTCAACTATGTCCGTCACGGCAGATCGCTGCTTTTCTTCGTGGATGAAGAGGCTCGTCGTGTCAAACTGCAGGAATATGGAGCCAATGACATCACGCGACCTTTCGGAATCGAATTTGGTCAGGATGTTGAAGGACTTCCGGGCAATTGCGGTGCTGTCACCTTTAAAAACGAGATATTCAGTGGTCGTCTGGAGATTCCATTCAGTGGTGCACGACTAATCAAAGGCGGCATTCCTGCCAGTGTTTGTATGGAACAAGGGTATCTTCATGCTTCGTATGTCAAACTGAAAAACGGCGGGAAACTCTTTGCCGCTTCCGACACGATGGTCGGCCAACTTATGGGTTATACCGACGGGACGCGCAACAAAGCCAACGGAATGCAAACACGATGGTGGGGAAAAGACAGTCGTCAGTTTATGAGTGAACTGATCGTTTGGGGATTGAAGAAATAGCTTTTACTCCATAATGGCCGCTATTTGAATCCGAGCCTTTGTTAGATAACTTCCATGAAGAAGAAACCATGCCTTACTTCTTCCGGATCAATTCAGACGATTGGTATTCCTCTTTCAGGTATGTTTCGATGTGACGTTTCTTCTTTTCTTCAAGAATCTCACTGATCTTGATGAGAATGCCGGTCTCTTCCACTTCACCGAATTCGTGATTGATGGCTGTACCGAAAGTCCGCATTTTGGGAGAAAGGCTCATGTAGGCGTTGACAAGCGGCGGAACGTTGATGCCCATTTTGCGAACCTCTTGATTGAGTATCTTGAAATCATCCTTGTAATTACCTTGGTTGAACAGCTCCTTCATCTTATTCATGTCGGTGTTCGTCTTGAGAGGATGCGTCGGCGTGATGAGATTCTCATGGTCTGGGAAATGGAGCTGCAGGAAATACAAAATCATATTACGCGCCTCTGTGTTGTACGTATTATACATGGTGACTTTACCGAAGTAATAACGCAAATCCGGATCGACAACGGTCAGTGCGCCTAAACCATCCCACAGATTGTCGAGTACGAAAAGACTTTTCGCACCGCCGCGCGTGGATTGATATTCGAGTGTGACAAACGAACGTCCCAACTCCACTGTATAGGGAAGATATTCGTCGAGAAACTTTTGCGAGAAGTTAAACAGATGGGAAGTAGCCAGAATCGGCTGTCCCTTTGCATCTCTTTTCACATCCGAACCGCAGAGAAATCGATAGCCGCCGAGAATCGTCTCCTCTTCAGGGCTCCATACAATCAACTGCCGATAAGCATCTTCCATTGTGTCAAACTCATCGATATCTACAGAGTTGCCTGTTCCGCCACCATAATAGCGGAAAGCGATCTCTCTCAGTCGTCCGATCTCCTGCATGACATTGGGAGAATCTTGTGCCGTAATGATGTAAATCTCATTCTGGGATTTATTCGTAGAGCGAAGCCGTTTTTCTTTGGTAAGTTCAGCTTTTATCAGTTTTCTGTCTATGGGATCAATGATGTTTTGCATTGCTAAAGATTTAAACAGTTAGATTATAAACAGACTCGCGAACAGTCTGTGCCCATTCCTGAGGTCGTCGGCTGTTGTTAAAAGTATGCCATGATATAGGTTTCCCGAAATGAATCCGGAATGTGGTATGTTTCAATTTGAACATCTCGTCTGGAAGATAGATCATCTCGTAATTCATCTTGATGCCGAGTTTACGTCTGATATTGGCGATGCAATAAAAGAAGGTGGAATTGCGGCCTTCATAAAAGACCGGCACAACATCACGTTGATATTCCACCGCTTTCGAGATGAAAGACTTCTTCCATTCCACATCTTGAACCTTTCCGTCAATTTTCCGCGAACAAAGGCCAGCAGGAAAGGTGAGAATCTGATTGTCGGAAGCATAAGCCTCTTCCGTCAGACTGGCATAGTCTTTTCCCTGAGCGCCGTGTTTGTTGATCGGAATAAAGATAGACCTCAGATTGGGAATATAGAGCAGCAGATCATTCACCAGACAACGGAACCTGCCCTTGTAATGCTTTCCTAAAATGGCAGACAGACAAATGCCGTCCAATCCGCCCAGCGGATGATTGCTCGCAAATATACAGCGACGATCGTCCGGTATGTTTTCCGGATGCACCGTTTCAAGTTTCAAATCAAAATAATCCAGAAGAGATTCCATAAAATCAGTCCCTTGCTTGTCACGATATCGAAAGAGAATATCGTTAAGTTCGTCCTGATGAATGGTCCTGATAAGATAGTTAATCACGAACCCCGGGATTTTTCCCGCAGTCTTAGGTGCCTTGTTGGCCAGCACCTGCTTCACATCGATCCGTGTATAACCATTATCCATGAAATCCGCCTTTTTGAAATAAAATTGCACAAAGATAATGCAAACCGAGAGGAGAAGCAAAACTTGGTTTGATTATTCCGAGGTGCAGCTTATCTTCGCTATTTATAGTCAAAGATAATGCAAACCGAGAGGAGAAACAAAACTTGGTTTGTTTATTCCGAGGTGCAGCTTATCTTCGCTATCTATAGTCAAAGATAATGCAAATATCTCAATTCGGCTTTTTCACCATTTACTTTTTGCGCAAACGCCCTATTACTGAATGGGAAACGCCTCAGTTAGTTTCATTTTGAAACCTTAAGTTCCTTACATATTAGAAACATATAATTGATTAATGGAATCGATTCCCGAAGGCAAGGAGCGAAACAGATTGAGGAAAAATTATTTAACCATGGTTGAATATTTTTTTAACCATGGTTAAAACTTTCTGGGACTACTGTGAAAAAAATTTTTAACCATGGTCAAACATATTTACCATCCAAGACGAATCTTCTTATGTCTTGATAAGACACGACGAAGTTCAGCCATCTGAAGAAAAAGATAGGAAATCGAGAGGGGAAATGAAGAAGATGTCAGGATGCAAGAACCGTATAAAAAAGAAAATGCCAAATACCTTTGCGATATTCAGCATCAAAAAGTAGTGCGTCCGG
>Ga0116193_1003243_pt1 | contig 11852 bp, 9 predicted proteins | sample AD_UKC115_MetaG_FD_89892 | JGI IMG/M metagenome (GOLD analysis project Ga0116193, IMG submission 89892) | Active sludge microbial communities of municipal wastewater-treating anaerobic digesters from Hong Kong - AD_UKC115_MetaG | ecosystem: Engineered > Bioreactor > Anaerobic > Digestate | place...
CCGGTACTGTCGCGATGTTCCAGGTCCCCGTATAACGGAATGGATACGATTTCCATATTGTCATGCGGATGTTTCGGAAACCCGAAACCTGCTTTTACGCTGTCATCGTTAAGTACGCGCAAGGCACCAAAGTGAACTTTTGCAGGGTCATAAAACCCTGCGAAACTGAAAGAATGGTAACTATCCAGCCAGCCATGGTTAGCGTGACCTCTCTGGTCGGCTTTGTGTAAGATAGTTTTCATAAATGCTCCTTTTGATTTTATAAATTTAAAACATGTATATACATGTATTTGTTCAAAAAAAATCTATTTTTCGTTCTCTCTTAATTTCTCCAGCAGCGAGTTCAGTTGAACTGCTGCTGCCTCCTCCAACGCAATGGTATTGTCAAAAAGCAGATTGATGCGGCTGGTACTTAATTCAAGGATGTTTATTCCGGCCTGGGTCAATGTGATCACCGTTTCACGCTTATCTAATGGGGAAGTGTTTCGTTTCACCAGCTTTTTTAATTCGAGCCGGTCTACAATCCTTGGCACATTCGAGTTTTTCTCTATCATCCTGCAGGCAATTTCCCTAACACAAACCTGGTCGGGGTGCTTGCCCTTAAGTATACGCAGCACATTATATTGTTCGTGGGTTAACCCATATTCTTTCAATTCTTTACTCATCATGGTTTTTAACCACCATGCGGTATACAAAACATTCAGGCCTGCCTTATGCACTTCGGTTTTAAATTTATTGCTTTTTATAGCCTCTTCTAATTTCACAACACAAATATATGTACATACATCTATTTACGCCAAATTTTTCTACTCTAAATTTTGTTAATGTAATTTGAACCCGGTCTGGCCGGCACAGGGCGGCACCTGTTGCGTCGCCCACTTGAGCGCCTGGAATGTTCCCCTGCAAATACAATTTAGCCTTTATCGAGCTTACCGTGTAAAGGCTAATTCCGCTTCAGATTTGTTCCCTGCTTTATCAGTTACGGTCACCGTTAGGGTGTGCGGTCCCGGGGGACAATATTGATCAAAGTAGTAAATAAAGTCGTCGTCCTTTTTAGCAAATAAAAGCCACTGGCCGTTCTCGAGCCTGGCGGAGAAAAAGGCTACTTCATCAAACTGGTCTGTGCAATGTAGCTTTAGCGATTGCTGGGCCTTTAAATTTGATCCTTCTTTCCACCCCACAGGCTTTATTGTTGGCGGCACAGTATCAATCATTAATTGCAGAACAGCAAACTTTTTAAAATTGCCATACATGAAGTCTCCATTCCATGTTCCCTTTACTGCATCTTTACTTTTGCCATTGGTCAGGAACATGATCACATGATTTCGCAGGGGGTCACCTTTAGACAGGCTTGTTTTAATTTGCGCGGTGTAATATCCATGCACTGGTATATTTTGTGGCAAAACTATTGCCGCAGAAGCCGCATTTTTTGTACCGGCAGGCTCCTCCTGCACAACAAGCAAAGCTGTATCATAAAAGGCCGTTTCGGGAAAACTAAACTGTGCATTCTTACTTTTCACAGTATTAGGTTGGTTAGGGAAAACCCGTGGTGCGCCTGCGGAAAAGCCCGGCTGTTGTTGCAGGCTTCCGTCGAACTGAAGCATCATGGTCAGCCGTGCAGCATTACCATTGACATCTTTAATATTAATACCGATCCTGTGTGGCAGTGTGTCGTGTAAAGCTATTTTCCCTGGACCACCAGCCTCACTGAATATTTTTAGCCTGTTGCCCGGCAATATTGATAAATACTGCACGTAAACATTCTGCCTTTTGTATTTGCTGTAGTCGATGCATGCATTCACATAACGGGTTTCATCGTAAGAAAAATCGTTCAATTGAAAGGCGTTGATGAGTGAATCATCCATCCACAGTTCAGCCTGGTAAATACCAAATTTAAAAGTAGAGTTGGAAGACTTGTCTTCCGCTGTAACGCCAAAGCTTAACATCGGTGTACCGGTTTTTACAATGGGAGGCTGCGTTGTATAGCTGTTGCCCGAAGCTTTTAACGCAACCTGTTTTACCACTGATTCGCTGGTACTGTAACGGCGGTCGTAAATGAAAAGCTTTTCAATTACCGGGGCAATATTATCGGCAATGCCAAGACCAAACAATTGTGGATTGAAATTATTCCCGGTTTTTTTGTCGCGTATTTCAAAATGCAGGTGTGGGCCAGCAGAGCCACCGGTATTGCCACTCAGTGCAATGAACTGTCCTTTTTTTACCGGAAAGCTGCCTGGTTCAAAATTAATATCCTGTTCCCAACTTTCTTCATCGTAGGCGTGCTTTTTGACAAAATCTTCGAGGGGGCTGTAAAAGCTGTTGAGATGCGCGTACAACGTAACGAACCCGTTCGGATGGGTTATATAAATAGCTTTTCCGTAACCCCATTTCTCTATTTTTATCCTGCTTATATAACCATCTGCCGAGGCGTAAACAGGAAGGTTCTCTCGGCCTTGGGTGCGAATATCAAGCCCCATATGAAAATGATCAGGCCTTAACTCACCAAAATTTGCTGCGAGTTGTATGGGTATATCAAGTGGGTTACGGAAATAATTTTTGGGGTATTGCTGCTGTGAAAAGATAAATCCAGGGTAAAGTAATAAACAGGCAATGAAGAGATGCACGGGTATTTTCATGATCAAAAATAAATGCAACGTTACAATAACGAGTATAAATTTATGCTGCACCGGGATTTGCCGTACAAGAGTGCGACGCAACAATTGCTGCTTCAAGGACAAGGAAGCCTGGTACTTTGGAAAATAAAAAAACCCCGTAGAGGGGTTTTCAATTTTGTTTATATCAAACTAGAAACAGTAGCCGTTTTCTTCGATCATTTTATCAGCGATTTTTCTTTTGGATACTTTTACGTTAAAAGGATCCATTTTGGTAAATCTCCTGAGACCGATCAGCATCATGCGGAGTTCGTCACCTTCTGCGAAGGAATACAAAGCCTCTTTGCCTGATTTATTTATCGATTCTGAAGCATTAAACAAAAACACGCGCATGATCTCATTTTTGACATCTGTTGCCGCTGTTCCGTACGTATCTGTAAGTTTAGCGACACGTAACAACGCACTTTCTGCCATGTAAGTATTGATGGCCATGTCCGCAATGTTCATGATAATTTCCTGCTCTTTGTCGAAGCTCATCATGAACTTTTGAACAGCCGCGCCTGCCACCATCAATATTGCCTTTTTAAAATTGGCAATACATTGTTTTTCTTTGGCAAAATGCGTGTCGTCATCATTGTTGAAATCCGGTATGCTCATTAGCTCCTTACTCACAGCCATTGCCGGCCCCATAAGATCGAGACGGCCTTTCATGGCACGCTTAAGGATCATGTCAACAATCAGCAGGCGGTTTATTTCATTGGTGCCTTCATAAATACGGTTGATTCTGCTATCGCGGTACAATTTACTTATCGCATACTCGGCACTGAAACCGTTACCTCCATGTATCTGCAGTCCTTCATCTACTGCGTAATCGAATACCTCGCTTCCAAAGACTTTAAGTATGGCACACTCTATAGCATATTCTTCAGCTGCACCAAGGAAAGCCCTGTCGAAAGGCTGGCCGCCAGCAAGTCCTTCTTCTTTTTTGGCTTGAATAAGGTTGGCTGTACGGTAAGCTGCACTTTCGCAAACCCATACCCGAATAGCCATTTCCGCGAGTTTGTTCTTGATTGCGCCAAAACTTGCGATCGGTTGCTTAAACTGCTCTCTCGCAACGGCATACTGTGTTGAAATGGAAGTTACTCCTTTGCTTGCACCAATGGTGCCGGCACATAGCTTATACCGCCCGATATTGAGTATGTTAAATGCAATTAAATGACCTTTTCCGGGCTCGCCCAGCAGGTTTTCTACCGGTACTTTGCAATCCTGGAAATATAATTGCACGGTTGAAGAGCCTTTAATGCCCATTTTGTCTTCTTCCGGGCCTTGTGTAAAACCTTCAAACCCACGTTCGAGAATGAATGCGGTAAAGCCAGGTTTGCCGGATGGCGAGTTGTTGTCTTCCAACTGGGCGAACACAGTGTAAACCTCCGCAAAACCACCATTGGTGATCCAGCATTTCTGACCGTTAAGAATATAATATTTACCGTCGTCTGATAATCTTGCGGTTGATCTTGCACCCAATGCATCACTGCCGCTGTTTGGCTCGGTTAAGCCGTAGGCACCCTTCCATTCGCCCGAAACCAGCTTGGGAATATATTTTTGCCGTTGCGCTTCAGTGCCAAAATACAGTATCGGTAACATTCCAATACCCGTATGGGCCAGGAACGAAACGGAAAAGCAATTGCCCATATTACTCAACTCCTCGCAAACAATACTCGTTGTAATAAAATCTCTGCCGAGCCCGCCATATTCTTCGGGGATAGCCGTACCAAGCAAACCAAGTTCGCCGGCTTTTTCAATGAGGCCGGGCATTAAACCAGGGCCTTGCTTCTCGAGCAAATTCGTAACAGGACGAACGTCGGCTTCCATAAACTGGTCAGCCATGTCCTTAACCATCTTTTGCTCTTCGGTAAATTCTTCAGGTGTGAAAGTGAACTGCGGGGTAGTTGCTTTAATCAACCATTCGCCCCCGGCTAAAATGGTTTTCTTTTTTTCTGCACTAATCATAAATCTTGGTTTGTCATTTTTCAGGAATATTGGCCGAACTGTTTGCCGTGAACCGATAACTAATGGTTAACAGTACTTTCTAAGGTTAACTATTTACTTTTTACATGGTGTAAGCGTGTTTACCGCTGAAATTATGCCAAAAACGGTAAAGCATGAAACCGCTGATCCCAATTAACCATAAGATGTTGAACTGCGCTTGATTTGTCAGCTTACTTATTCCTGGCCAGTTAGCGGTTTTACAATACTTCAATTCCTGCCGATGTTATTACTGCATTTGAATGGAGCGTCGCAAGAAAGTTTAATCAGGGCGAAAAAGTTTGTAAACAAAAATATCCCGCAGTCGCAGGATATCATAAATGATTTAACTGTAAAATTAAAAATAATACCCGTCTTCCTCGATCAGTTTATCGGCAATTCTTCTTCGTGCCTCTTTAGTGTTGAAAGGATCTGTTTTGGTAAATCGTTTTAGCCCGATCATCATCATGCGCAATTCGTCACCTTCAGCAAAGCTGTTCAATGCATCTTTGCCGGCTTTATTTATTCGGTCGGCCGCATCGAAAATGAAGGTGCGAACAATATCGCATTCAATGGCGGAGGCTTCACTACCTTTTAACTGTAAGAGCTTCTGCGCTCTCAGCAAAGCGCTTTCCGCAATAAAAGTATCCATGGCCATATCGGCAATATTCATGATCACTTCCTGCTCTTTATCCAGTTTCGCCATTAACTTTTGCACTGCCGCGCCTGCAACCATTAGAATTGCCTTTTTGAAATTGGCTATATATTTTCTTTCGTTGGAAAGTATGCCACCATCTTCACTGTTGCTAAAATCAGGAATGCTCATTAGCTCTTTGCTAACTGCCATAGCCGGGCCCATCAGGTCAAGCTGTCCTTTCATGGCGCGTTTTAGCATCATGTCGACCGTAAGCAACCGGTTTATTTCATTCGTTCCCTCGTATATCCGGTTGATGCGACTGTCGCGGTAAGCCCAGGTGATAAGATATTCATCGCTAAACCCATTGCCGCCGTGAATTTGTACGCCTTCATCAACTACATAATCTATTACCTCGCTGCCGAAAACTTTAAGCATGGCGCATTCAATGGCGTATTCTTCTGCGGCGCCGAGGTAGGCCTTGTCGAAAGCTGCTCCGCTGCTCATTAACTCGGCTTCTTTATTATCGATCATCTTCCCTACGCGATAGGTTGCACTATCGCCCACCCAGGTACGGATGGCCATTTCTGCAAGTTTATGTTTTAGAGCACCAAAGTTTGCTATGGCTGTTTTAAACTGCTCCCTCGTTTTGGCATAACGAATGCAAATGGTATTAACCACTTTGGCTGCACCAATAGTTGCTGCGCCTAATTTGTAACGCCCGGTGTTAAGGGTGTTAAAAGCAATGATATGCCCCCGGCCGATCTCCCCCAGCAGGTTTTCAACAGGCACCTTGCAATCCTGGAAATATAGCTGCACAGTCGAGGAACCTTTAATACCCATTTTGTGCTCCTCAGGCCCCTGGGTAAAACCCTCAAAGCCCCGTTCTACAATAAAAGCCGTGAACTTGTCACCGTCGACTTTTGCGAATATGGTATACACATCAGCGAAACCGCCGTTCGTGATCCAGCATTTTTGCCCGTTTAGAATGTAATATTTCCCGTCATCGCTAAGCTTTGCCGTTGTTTTAGCACCAAGTGCATCGCTGCCGCTGTTAGGTTCAGTAAGTCCGTAAGAACCTTTCCATTCCGCCGTAGCTAATTTTGGAATGTATTTCTCTCTCTGTGCTTCAGTGCCAAAATACAGGATCGGCATAGAACCTATGCCGGTGTGAGCCGTAAAAGCAACACTGAACGAAAAACCTGCTCCAAGTTTCTCATTAATAATTGTTGAAGTGATCAGGTCTTTTGCAAGGCCTCCATACTTTTCAGGAATGCCCGCTCCGGTTAATCCAAGTTCGCCCGCTTTTTCAAGAAGCGACGGCATTAAGCCCGGTTCCAGTTTCTCTATCCTGTTCAGTACAGGCCAAACCTCGGTATTAATGAATTGCTTGGCGAGGTCTTTTATCATCAATTGTTCCTCGTTAAAATCTTCAGGAATAAAAACATCTGCAGGCGCACTTTCCTTAATAAGCCACTCGCCGCCTTTGAGTGATTTTTTTATCGCTGTTGCAGTTTCCATAATAAATGATTTTTATGTTGGGTTAAATTCAAACTGTTTTATCGCAGGTAAATAATATCTGGAAAAATTTGCTGTGTGGTCCAGGCTTTTGAATCAATGGCATCTTTTCTTGCGTCGCACTCTTGTACTGTTGGTTCCTTACGCAACACCCCGGGAAACCCGCTCCGGTTAGCTGTGGAGCGGCATCCATTACCTGTTCAGGTTATCATATACCTTGTATAAAACCTGCTTTGCGATTTCAATCTCTTCTTTCGAAACACCTTCCAAAGCCTCATCCATTGTTTGATTCGCAAGATCAATGGTAAGATTTTGCAAACGTCTTGAAGCTTCCGTCAGGCAAACCATATTTATTCTCCGGTCTTCTTTTGATGCGACTCTCTTTACCAGCTTTTGTTTTTCCAGGTTATCGATCAACCGGGTAATGCTCGGCTTGTCCCTGAACGTACGGTTGCATAGTTCCTGCTGGCTAAGGCAATCTTCCAACCACAAATAATACAAAATACTCCACTGCTCAATGGTTATCTCCAGCCCCGCCTGCCTGAAGTGCTTTTGCAACCTCCGGGCAACGGCCGTGCTGGCCATACCATTGATAACACTGTATAATTCGCTTCTTTTAAATTGGTTGTTTGGCATATAGTTAGTTATGCAACTATTTTTCAAAATTGCTGTAACTTTATCATATAACCAAAATACATCAGCAAATATTTTACCTGGAATTGTAAAATATTTGCAACAATTTGATCAGTCATCTACTACCATATAAAAACTCTGTTATCAGTTTTCAAACAGCCGGTGTTGGAAGGCAACTGCTTTTTTGTTTTCACGGCTTTGCGGAAGACGCGGGCAGCTTTCATTTGTTTGAAAAACTGCTTGATGATAAATTTACTTTGATAGCACTCGATTTCCCCTTTCACGGAAAAACAGTATGGAAAGAGGAATTACTTTTTAGCCCGGCAGATTTACTGGAGATAATGTCGGCCATCATCGCTCATTTAAGTGGCGACAACGTTGAAACTACAAGGTATTCCATATTAGGCTATAGCCTCGGCGGACGGGTTGCATTTCAATTGTTACAGCTGGCACCGGAAAAGATCGATCGCATTGTATTGGCTGCTCCTGACGGACTAATCATGAATTTCTGGTATTGGCTGGGTACACAAACAAGCGTGGGAAACCGCCTGTTTAAATTTACCATGCATAATCCTGCCTGGTTTTTTGCCCTTGTAAAAGCAGGTCACAGAACAGGTCTCGTGAATAAGAGCGTATTCAAATTTGTTTGCCATTATATCAACGACGAAACTGCCCGCTTAGACCTTTATCAACGTTGGACCACCATGCGCAGGTTTAAACCTGATTTTAAACAAATACTACCGTTACTCAATAACTATCCTGTTAAACTCACGCTGTTTTTTGGTACATACGACAGAATCATTCTAAAAAAACAAAGCGATTTTCTCACTGCAGCATGCCCGCTGGTAAACGTGAAAACCTTAAATGCAGGCCACCAGTTATTACGCGGTAAATACGTCCCTGAAATTGCCGCTGCTTTCTCTGAATAATTTAGTTTTCTTTGCGCCATGTGGATTGGCTTTACAATATTGTTTGCGGTTTTGTGCATTGCCTATTGCCTGCTGATAATACAATACTGGTCGTGGTTCGGCAGGCTTAAACCATTCACCGGAATTACCGCCGCAAACCCTGTTTGCAAATTCTCGATCGTTATTCCCGCCCGTAACGAAGCAACCAACATAGCGGCCTGCATTGAGAGCATTTATAACAACAATTACCCGGCTGGCCACTTTGAGGTTATAGTGGTCAATGATTTTTCAACAGATAGTACACCCGATGTTGTTGGCGAATTGCAAAAAAAATTTGCTTCCCTGAGGCTGCTCAGTTTAAACGATATCGTCCATAACCCCATAAACGCTTATAAAAAGAAAGCAATCGAAACAGCCATCGCCAGGTCGGCGAATGACTGGATAATTACCACCGATGCAGACTGTACTGTTCCGGCCACGTGGCTAACTACTTATGATAATTTTATTCAGTCTTCCGGGTCGGTGTTTGTTGCGGCACCGGTAAAGTTCAAGCATACAGGAACGCTGCTTTCTCTTTTTCAAAGTCTCGATTTTATAAGCCTGCAGGGTATAGCCGCGGCCTCTGTGAGCGCAGGTTTTCACAGCATGTGCAACGGTGCCAATCTTGCCTATAGCAAATCGGTGTTTAATGAAGTAAATGGATTCAAAGATGTTGATGCAATTGCCAGCGGCGATGATATGCTGCTCATGCAAAAGATAAAGCAACACTATCCCGGATCTATTGGCTACCTGTTCAGCAGCCAGGTTACTGTTGCTACACAACCCGAAAAAACATGGAAGGATTTTTTTAACCAGCGCATACGGTGGGCCAGTAAGGCTACATCTTATAACGACCGCAGTATATTCATGGTGCTGCTGCTCGTTTATGTGTTCAACCTCTCTTTCCTTGTATTGCTGGCAGCAACTATCGCTAAGGCCGCGCTTATAAAGCTTTTGATCGCCGGCCTTTTGTTAAAAATATGTTGCGAGTTATTGTTTCTTTTTCCTGTTGCGCGTTTCTTCGGCAATCAAAAACTGCTTTATGGGTTTCCATTATTACAGCCTGTTCACATTGTTTACACCGTTATTGCTGGCTGGCTTGGAAAATTTGGAACCTACCAATGGAAGGGGCGATCAGTTAAATAACTCCTGGTTTTCATGACGCGGTTTGCGTTACACCTGACTGCTGTAATGCAGGCCGCCCTATTCACTATTATAGGCTGAAGTGACAGACACAAGGAACGATGCCAACTGCATTGGCGCCGGAATCCAAAAATGTATAAATACTTATATAAATACCTAGGGAACAACAGTAATATCGGCCTGCGAAAGCAACGGCTGATTTTTAAAGCGAAGCAGCACATTGGCCACCACAACCACATCGCGCTGGCAGTATTCAACAATTCGTGGAAGGTTGTTGTCTTTATAATAAACCTCCTGCACCATGCTTCCATCCATATCTGTTTTTGAGGTAGGCACGTTAAGCACGCTGGCAAGCAGGTGAAGGGAAATATAATTTTTATAGTCGCCAAACCTCCACCAGTGAAGGGTATCAAGCATTCTTACTTCCCATGGCTTTGCACCGTGAAGCTTCATGTAAGATGGCAGTGGCAGGTTGTTGATGAGCATACGGCGGCATATATAAGGGATATCAAATTCCCGGATGTTGTGACCTACAAATTGAAAATTGTTATTGTGCTTATAGAATCTATCAGTCAGCTCAGAAAACCTGCTGAGCAATTCCTTTTCGTCGTGGCCTGAAATAGTTTTGAGCCGTAATATCAATTCCTTTTTTTCATTATAACTGAAATAACCAGTGCTTATACAAATTACTTTGCCAAACTCTGCGAGTATGCCAGCCTTCTGCAAATAGCTTTCGGGAAGAGAAATGTTTTCTGGCACGGTTTTGGAAATCTTGTCAATCCAGAGCGGTTTCCAGTTATCAGGTAGTGAATCATAATTCTGGTATTGCGGAACAGTTTCTATGTCGATCAACAACAGATCTGTAACCGGTGGGTCGAAGCTTAAATTATTCATTACTTTTAATTATAAAAATCAAGATTCTATATGAGTTACTCTAATTACCCCACTGCAGGCAGCACGCCGCAGCAACAGTCTCCAAAAGATAATCGTAAAATTATATACGGTATTCTTATTGCCGCACTGCTTGGCACATGGGCTTATATCTACTACGATAAAACTAAATCTACTGAACAAATCACGGATTTGCAAACGCAATATTCAAATGTTGACTCACAAAGAAATGTTGTACTGGCAGAATATAACGACGCACTTGCGCGAATGGATTCTTTGACCGGCACCAACAATCAGTTACAAGGTGAATTGGCAAAACGTAAATCTGATATAGACAAGCTCAAAGCCGACATCAGGTCTGAGTTAGGCAAGAAAGATGCAGATCTTGCCAAAGCAAAAGGAATGATCGCACAATTGAATGGAAAAATAAACGATCTCCTGACTGAAATTGAAAACCTTAAAGCGGAAAACCAGCAGCTGACCGTTGCTAACCAACAGGTGACCAGTGAAAGAGATACACTGGCCTCGCAAAAGAAAGTTGTTGAATCAAATCTTGCCACAACGCAGGCCGAAAAAGCACACGTTGAAGATGTAGGATCTACTTTGCATGCCTCCAATATCAATATAACACCTATTGATATAAAAGGATCAGGAAAGGAAAAAACAACCACAACGGCAAAACGTGTAGATGTGTTCCGGATTTCATTTGACATTGACGAAAACAGGATCGCGGCGAGTGGCGGTAAAGAATTATATGTGTGTGTTTACGGTCCCGATGGCAAACCTATTACAATGCCAACAAGCGGAAGCGGCACATTTACCACCAGGGATGAAGGCGATAAAGTCTTTACCAATAAAATGGACGTAAACTACGAGCAGGGTAAGCGTCTTCCGGTAAGTTTTGACTGGAAACCTGAAGCTGGAAAATACCAGACAGGAAATTATAAGGTCGAAATTTATCAGAACGGGTACAAAATCGGCGAAGGAACAAAGACACTTAAAAAAGGTGGTTTATTCGGATAGTTTTTTAACGCATTATTTAAATTCCATTCTTTTGTGAAACGCACCCCGCATTTATTGCGGGGTTTTTGTTTTATGGGAAACAAACATTCGATACTTTAGAACCATGATTCAGCAATGGCTCAATGGAAAAACGCTTCTGTTTCTTATCGCGGTAAGCATCGTAACCGGAACGGTGTTCTATTCGCGTTACTTGTCGCAAAAAATTGCCGAAGATGAAAAACAGCGGGTAGGGCTTTGGGTAACTGCCCAGAAAACAATTATGACCGCTCCCGACGATGCGGTAATCAACCTCGCTGTGAAAATAACAACCGAAAACAAAGACATACCCATCATTGAAACAGATGAACAGGAAAGAATACATGCAGGCAATTGTGTGAACCTCGATTCCGCAAAAATTGCCGGCGACAGTAATTACCTGAAGAATAA
>Ga0116193_1003245_pt1 | contig 11850 bp, 11 predicted proteins | sample AD_UKC115_MetaG_FD_89892 | JGI IMG/M metagenome (GOLD analysis project Ga0116193, IMG submission 89892) | Active sludge microbial communities of municipal wastewater-treating anaerobic digesters from Hong Kong - AD_UKC115_MetaG | ecosystem: Engineered > Bioreactor > Anaerobic > Digestate...
GAAGAAAACAGCGATTTGTTTTACGAGACAGCCGGCTCCTACGGTACACTGGGAGTCATCACCGCTGCAGAGATTATGCTCATCCCCGCTAAAAAGTACGTCGCACTCACGCCTATACCGGTTTCAAGCTTTTCAGAGGCTATCAGTGTCAGCCGACGCCACGCCACCAATGACTATGACTTTGTAGAATGCGGCATGCTGAGTCCAGATAAAGGAGTAATTATCGTCGGACGCCTGACTGACGCGGCAGTTGGTACGGTGCTGCGGGTTCGCCGGCCATTTGATACCTGGTACTACATATTTACCGAAAAGGTCGCCCACCAAAAAACACCGAAACGCGCATCATGCCGCTCAAAGATTACCTGGTTCGGTTTAACCGAGGCGCGTTTTGGGGTGGGTAAAGCTACTATAGAACGATGCAGCTTGCCTTTCAATGTCCTGACACTGTTGGCACTCGACCCATGGTTACGAACCCGCAAGCTATACCATCGTCGTACAAGAAAGTGGGTCGCCCAACGATACATGTGCCAAGATCTCATGGTACCCGCCAAAAACGCCGTCGCCCTCCTAGAATATATAGATAAAAACTTTCCATTCTATCCCACCGGTTTTTGTTTGATGAAGCCCGAACCGCGTTCAGACCTACAGTGCAATGGGATCGAGGCTGATTTGCTGGTAAATATTGGTGTTTATGGCAAACGTATTACACCCCATGCCGCATTTGTACAGGCCAACCGCTATATCGAATCTACGCTCAAAAAGCTGGGGGTAAAAAATGGTTTTATGCTCACTCGTACTACACGAGCGATGAATTTTGGCGCATCTACGACAAAAAACGCTACGAAAAAATTCGTAAAATATACCATGCTACCTATTTGCCATCCATAAATAAAAAAGTGGTTGTACCTGATAAATTTGTCAATTTCACTCATAAAAACGCTCTGCGAATCCTCATACTTAATAAGCAACCTAGAATCATTTCATGAGCTGGGAATTGTACATTTCGGCCGCAGATGGGCTCCTGTCGGTCGCTATCTTGCTCCAGCAAATGAAACTCCGCGGATTAAAGCCCACGGCTAGCGTGCAGCAACTAATCATACCGCACCAACATCAGGCCGACCCGTACGCTTTCGCTGTCACGTTTTAGCTGCTGGTCGTGGGCATCTGTGCGGTCGGCAACATGGCCATGAACCTCGCATACCGCAACGGACCATTCAGCCTCGTAGCCCGCCTCCGTCAAATCGGGATCGTCATCACAGCACACTTAGCATTTGCGTTTTTGGAGACAAACGAGTTGGGGTCGCCCGCAAGCTTACTGCGGCGGTGCCGTGCTGTCTGGACGTGATTCTGCTGGTGCGCTAGGCTTTGGCTTTTCGACGACGCGCAGCCTAGGTCGAAAGGCTTTGCCGTACTGTTGCTGGAGGGTGCGACGTTTTTTGCGAGCATTGCGGACAGCGCGGGCGAGCTGACGCTCCATATCAGGGTCGGCATAGCGAGAAACAGGGTCGACGATGAGGATCGGCCTTTTTGACTTTTCATCGAGTTGTTTGCAGATATCAATGGCCGTTTTTTCGATGATCCATTCCCTGCCCGGCGCCGTTTCGCCCACGGCCGTGATGCGCCAGATGTCATCGCCGCGCTGTTCCTCTTCCACGATTTCGAGTGGCGAAACGAGCAGTGAAAGTCCGCCGGGCAACAGTTTGTTGACCCTATCGACCATGGATTCAGCGGCGTCTGGGTCGGTTACAAACAGTTCGAGCGCCGTACGTCGTACTCCCTTTTGCGTAACCTTCACCCCTGTCATTGTCTGATTTGCAACCCAGATGATTTCGCCGTTAAGGCCGCGGAGGCGCGTCGAACGAAGCGTAATCCGCTCTACCACTCCCTGAACCGCTGGAAAATCTATAGTGACGAGGTCGCCGACACCAAACCAGCGCTCAGCCATCATACCCGCCCCAAACGAAAAATCACGGAGCATCGGAGTAACCGCGCCTCCGAGTATCACAGCCGTCAGTGCACCGGCACCGATGATCGTACTCGGCTTGGTCGCCTCTGGGTGGGTCACCACCCACCAGATATACACCGCCATGACGAGCAAAAACAGCCGCAGTATCGCGATAAATATGATGAGCATCGTTTCGACCCGGCGCAGCCGGTTGACCGTACCAAGGTTGGTCGAAGCATCCGCCGAGCGAGCCACCATTTTCGTCAGCCGACGCACAAAAAACGCTGCGATATTCCCGAGGACAACAGCGAGACCCACGCACACAATCAGCACGAGTAGCATGCGCCAATCAAAAACCGCCTCACCGATCTTTTGAAGAGCATTTTTTGTCTGCTCAATGTCCACCGAGGATTGCGCAATATACTCGATCATTTTTGTTCCTTTTGAAATAATTCCATCGTATGTGTATGGTACGTGCTTGTCTCGTCTCAAGTCAAATGCCCGTACGGCCTACGCCGATCGGAGCAACGCCCCTAGAGTCTATCAAACTATCGTTCAATCTGTTACACTTGTTTCAGACAAAACCTCAAGCAAGTGATGACTGTACGTTGTATATTCGAGGTAACCATGCAAAGGCGGGTATTTTGTCGCACGGAGCTATAGACTGCTTCAGATTAAAGCCTTTTGCCTGTCACAAATAGCCCTATTGTCTACAGAACTCCAACCCAAGAAGCCTAGCACGGCGACCAAATGGAGTTCCGAGGGGAGGAGCCGCGGGCGGCGGCGAGGCGGCGGCCAAGTTTTCAGCAGAAAAATATGGGTGGCCGTAGGTTCAAATCATTTATACTATAGTCGAGTGTTGCGCGCCCGTAGCTCAGTGGATTAGAGTACTTGGCTTCGAACCAAGGGGTCGTAGGTTCAAATCCTGCCGGGCGTACCAAGAAAATACCTCAGCGAAAGCTGGGGTGTTTTCTTGGTGTGGGCAGTCTGATTTGAAACGGAGACCTGTCGCGTGAGCGACAGCAGTCTTCAAATCCTGCCGGGCGTACCACAATGAAATTCCACATAGAGATTGAGATTTATCTTCAATCTCTTTTTGTTAGGACATAAACCTTCAGCTACCGGCTAGGGTCGAACTTTTAATACGGCCCGCATTAGCGGACACCCCGATAGGGAGGCTCCGTACTAGCAGATTTTGTGATACCATACAGCACGTGAAACGAAAAATTTTACTTGGAGCTGTTGTAGTTTTATAGTTTTGCTGCACTTCATACCAATCAGTCAAAAATGGGGTCTCCTATACCGGGAACCAAACGATGCGCTATGCCCCGGCTACGGAATTGCCCACGAAAACTATCGCCTCATCACTTTCGGCTATACGCATTACAAAAACGTATCCTTTGCACCAGTGCCTCAATCCCTAGCAGATGCGTGCAACTACAACGACACAACCGCAAAACTATTTTTACTATAATCCCAGCAACTATAGGTACACACGGCACAATAAGGAAGTGGTATTGATCGTGTGAATTACTACGGATATTTTGTATTTTTACGAAAACATGCTTTAATATATCTGTTACGTTCAAGGCAATTCCGTACCAAGTCACAACCGCAGAGCTTAAAGACGCTCGTGACAGGCTAGCTAAGCTCCAAGATTTAGACCCATCCTCTATTGAGGCGATGACACTCGCAGCTCATCTGCAGGGTATCTCTAGGGCAGTCTCTACTATCGTGTCCCAAGGTACTATTGAATATACTCGATTAGATGTAGCACTTAGATATGATCCAGCTACTATGCCTCAAATGGAGGCTCATAATATCATCCGGCATTATGATAATCCCACAACAAAGACTGGGCGAATGTTTGCTGCCCAACCAAGTAGAGGTTTCGGGGCATGTATAGGCGTTAATTTTACTCAATCAGGCGATCAAAATGAATGTATGAAACCCACATTCCAACTGACCGAAACCTAGACAGCTAGACAGTATATTAATGCAGGGCCCGTCCCTAGGGCGTAACGCGACGATATTTTCGGTTGATCATGGTAACCCTCAATACCCGACAGCATGGCCTTTTGATGCACTGCTTCATACACAAGACGCAGCAAAGCGTTATCTGAAAATTACCAAAGAGTTGTCGGCTGAATTATTGCGACTCAAAGAAGGTTAACTACGACGGCCCACCTACCACCATGGTTATTGTCAAAATTTGAGATTGGCTTGTTTTTTTCTTGCATGGTTGACGCGAAGCGCGTACAGTAGCAGGTGCCACTCGTGAGGTGGCAGTCCGCCGAGAGGCAGACTACGACTAGCCAGACGTGGCCAGTTGCACTAGAAAAGCCCGGTTTACCCCGGGCTTTTTGATTAGCAAATGTGTGCCATACGTATACCTTACGGCCTAGAGATTCATGACGACCGACCCTACGGCCGAGATTTCAACCTCATTACTTCTTTTTGATAGCAATCTTTTTGGGCGTAGGCAGCTCACGGAAAGGCACGACCACTTTGAGAACGCCGTCTTTCATATCGCCATCTATTTTCTCTAGATCAGCAATCTTGGGTAGTTGTATACGGCGATAAAAACTACTACTGCTTTCACGCACGACGTATTTTTTGCTCTTGTCTTTTTCTTCTTCGTGTTTCTCGGCAGAAATCACGAGCATACTGCCGTCCACATGGACATCGACGTCTTTTTCGGCAAAGTTTGGCAGGTGTACTTCTACCACCATTTGCTTGTCGTCTTCTGTGTACACATCAGTGGTGGCCAGCGCCATGCGCTTGCGCGGCATGAGCCAGTCGTCTCCAAAAAAACTGCGCTGCAAGGCTTGCATGTCGGCAAATGGATCAAATGGTACGAGCTGCGTCATGGGTGTATCTCCTTCTTTATACGATCTTGGCACTCTAATAGCAGGAGTGCCATTTCTATTGTACCCGCCTTGGCACTCTCATGTCAAGAGTGCCAATTGACCTCACCCTTTTTACTTTTGAAACGAAACATACGGTACTCCGCACAAGCATGCAACATCATCCTGAACCGTGTACTGAGCCTTTTTCTGTACATGGCTCAAGTTATCATTACATACCGCACCCCTCATCACCGCATCATCCTGAATTTATTTCAAGGTCCCCCCCGCGGAACCCCAGACACAACCCCAATCCATCAGCAGCGCATACCAATACGACAACTTTCAAGATTTACGCCCGAAAAGTCTGCTTCAGCTGCTGATACTCACTCCTCAGTGAGGACGAGCTGGCGATAAGCTCTTTGACAAGCCGAGGGTCACGGTGCAGCACCAGATCTTTCATAAGCCGCAGCCCCAACATGGGCAGGGGCGTGCGAACCGTCTCGGCCGTCTCAAAAAGCTTGTCTGTAAAATCCCGGACGGAGCGCATCTCTGGCGGAGTGAGCTTCCGAGGTGAAAGCAGGCCTGCTACCAGTCGAACACCGAGCCCGACGCCGAGCAAGAGAATGAAAAGCGGCACCAGCACCACCAGCCCCAGCCACCACGCGGGATTTACCTGCGTCCCAAGGTAAACAACACCCCCAAACACGATAGCTAGCAGTCCCCCTGCCAGCACAAGCGTCCGGATTAGTACTCGCCGCACAAATACCGCTGCCACCGCACGCAGAAGTGAAATAGTATCGTACATAACCAGTATCTAAGCAGCTTTCGCATCGCTCGGCTGTGAGCGGGCATACACTTCAAACACATAACCGGGCTCTCCTTTGGCCGGCTTACCGTGCCGGCTGGACACCAGCGTATAGCGGCGAAGTCGCTCCATAGGATAAAATTTGTCGCACCCATAGTCACCCGCAATACGGGTCAGATATATCTCATCGGGCTCCACTGCGGCAATGCTGCCATTCCAGACATCTTTGCCTGCGCGCTCCATATCAGCCAAAAAGTCCGAGAGAGAATGGATGATTGTCACACCAGGCTCTTCCTCGAGGCCATGCGAAGTGAGCACATAGAGATGACGCCCAGCCGGTGGCCACGCGCTCTCACCCTCACGCTCCGTCATGCCCTTTTTCATCGCGTCGTATGTCCCTCGACCGATGAGAAGATGGCCCCCGCATCGTTTGCTCTGCTCATGGAAATACGCCACATCTTCCGGGACATGCCATGGTATATGGCCCGCCCGAGCCATGCCGCCCGTTTCATCCACGGCGACAATATCCCGGATTATCATGCGAGCTCCTTATGCGCCTGACGGAGCTGCGCTATGAGATAAAAAGAGCCCGTAACGACACCTACACCATGTACTTTCTCTCGGAAGAGTTTGTAGGCTTGTGCTTGGTCATTGACTGCTACACCTTTCACTCCGTAACCCTTGAGTACGCTGACGATTTCACTTGGTTCTATGGGTAGCACCGGCATATCCTGCCCTCTCGTAAATACCGTGACGATCACCTCCGCAGAGTATTTCTTGAGTAGTGGAGCTATATCAGAGACCTCTTTGCCCTGCTTGAGCGCGAGGAGCACGACCGGCTTGACATCTGGGTACAGCTGCGCAAAGCTCTGCCAAAACGCCGCCATTTTCTGGCCGTTGTGGGCTCCATCCATGAGGATAGTCTGGTCGCCGGCAGTACGCGCATCCATACGCCCCGGCACTTGGAGTTTTTGTGTCTTTTGCAATTTTGTCGCAGAAATATTTGCGACATTGTCGCGTTTGACGAGATATTTGTAGGCTGCAAACGCGAGGAGCCAGTTTCGTTTTTGGTACTCGGGCAGCCGCGGCACAAAACTGCCTCCGTAGGCGGCTGCGAGCCGTTCTTGCTCAAATGTCAGCAACTCGGCGTCTTCCTGCTGGCTTACCCAGTAGCGTACCACCCGCATGATCTCCGGGGCTTGATCATACATCAATGCCACATTCCCCTCATGGATGATACCAGCCTTCTGATACGCAATCTTGCTGAGAGTGTTACCCAGATATTCCATGTGATCCAGCCCAATGTCTGTCAGCACGCAGAGCTTGTCTGTCCGCGCCGCCACATTTGTCGAATCATCCAGCCCGCCCATACCCGTCTCTATGACTGCATAGTCCACCTTTTCTTTGGAGAGTACCCAATATGCAAAAGCAATGAGTAGCTCAAACCGAGTGGGTCTTTCAGAAGTTCCAGTGACTCGGTCCATAAACTCACCAAAATACGCACAAAACTGTTTTTCGGATAGTGGTTGCCCGTCTATCTGGACCCGCTCATCCATGCTGTCCACGTACGGAGAGACGGTTGCACCCACCGTGCAGCCAGCAGCTTTCAAAAGTGCTGCGATGAAATACGTCGTTGAAGTTTTGCCACTCGTGCCTGCAACGTGCACAACACGCAAGCCACACTCAGGGTTGCCGATATGCGCCATGAGCCGCTCCGTACGACCCAGTGTGATATGTTTACCCGTCGTTTGCCGTGAAACCTCGTCGTAGGGTCTCAGTGCTACCTCTACATCGGCTAGAGATGTTATTTTCACCTCATTACAGTAGCACACCTCTGTTAAAGCTGCTATAATCTCCTCCGTACCGGTGATTACCCAAATCCCCAATCCATGGAGCGTTAGCGACTGAATGGAGATTTGAGAAGAGCGGTCGACTGAGATTTGAGCACGGCGAAAAAAGCACACAGCTAGTTTCGGCGAGCGTACCTCGGTGTCAAACCGCGACGAGCACCCGTAGCTCAGCTGGATAGAGCGTTGGTTTCCGGTACCAAAGGTCGGGGGTTCAAATCCCTTCGGGTGTACCAATTCATACTATTATTTGATAATTTTGTGCTGCATAACCACTCCTAGCACTTTGGCTAGACTATGGTGTACCATCAGAGAATGCTGATCACGCCAAAGGATTGCAGGATAGGGCGGCTGCAACACCGTATGCTGAGCGCAGATTTACGGAATTTTCTGCGCGCGGAGAGCGGCACGTTCCGCTCTCAACTATATGGGAGAGGACGCAGCGGGTCTGCCCTCACCAAAAAGTTGCCGTTCACGCGCTGACTGGGCTACCCATAAACCCCCGACCCTCAGCTATGTCTTCGTCGCTACTGTCTCAACCCAGCCTAGAAACACTCTGGCGACACGGGCCAAACCCTACGGTCACTGCTGTCGTCTGGTCCGGTCGTTGTGCGCTCATGGTCCGTAAGCCCGACGGATTATGGCATCTCCCCGGAGGGCACGTAGATCTTGGAGACAACGATCTAATGTACGAAACTGATGGAACCGCAGCTGCACGGGAAACATACGGAGAAACTGGCCTCGCGATATTACCCAAAGACTTCCAGCTGACATCAGTACGAGCACTCGGCAGCAGTGCAGTGTGTGGTCTGCTGGCGTGGAAAGTGGACCACGTCCTTATGGCTACGCTCGGCGCGAGTAGAGCGCGACCAGTCGTCAGTCCATGCGACGCTGACGGCGGAAAAATAATACTCGAAGCAGCTTGGCTAGACCCAGCAGAGATCGCCCAAGGTGATGGTGTTCTCCCCTACCACCGACTCGTTCTAGAGGGATTGAAACATAGCGCCTAGATTCCAGAGCTGCCAAATGTGTCACAGCTCGAGAGTTTTCCAGTGTTGTAGCCGGCAGTAAACCATTTTACGCGCTGCTCGCTGCTACCGTGCGTCCACGTTTCCGGGTTGGTGGTGCCAGTTTGGGTTTTCTGAATATGGTCGTCGCCGACAGCCGCGGCCGCACTGAGTGCTTGTTTGATTTCACCGGGCTCCAAAATGCCCTCGGCCGAGATAGAGTTCATCCAGATGCCGGCATAGCAGTCGGCTTGGAGTTCGAGAGTTTCAGAAATCTGATTTGCTTGATCGGGGTTATCCTGCTGGGCCTGAGTGGCCCGGTCCATAGTACCGAGTTGATTCTGGACATGATGCCCCGCTTCATGCGCAATTACATACGCTTGGGCAACATCACCACTGCTCCCCCCGAAACGCTGTTGTAGTTCGTCGAAAAATGTCTCGTCGAGGTAAATTGCTTGGTCCAGCGGACAATAATGTGGCCCGACAGCACTGCTCGCCACGCCACAGCCAGACTGCGTCATTTGGCGAAAAAGCACAAGCTTGGGGTTCGTGTACTCCTTGCCTTGAGCCTGAAAGATCGCCTGCCACGTGTCATTATTTGACCCCAGCACTCTGCGAGTAAATGTCTCGTATTGGTCGGCGCCCTGAAACTCCGTGGATTGCTGCGACGAGTCAGTCTGCGGTGTACCGGCTTGGTTCAAAACCTGTTCGAGCACGCTGCCATTGCTGCTGCTCCCACCGCCGAGGAATGCGAAGAGTAGAAATATTACTAGTCCGCTCACGCTGGTGAGCGCTATGCCGCCTGTGTTCATGCCACGCCGGTCCTCTACGTCTCCGCTGCTGCCAATTTTATCCCATAGCGCCACTGTTTTTGCTCCTCTCGATAGTAGATTCTAACTGCCTCAGTATACTCCGCTTCGCTTCCCCAGCTGTAATCTCAATCACATTTCTAAGCTCGAAGTCAGGAATCAACAGTAGACGGACGCCAATCCGGTCCTCTATTCTCCCAGTCCCCGGTAAGAAAATTAACCGATATGATATCGGCCATTTCCGCCTCTTCCTGAACAACATCTCCTAGTGAGACCCATTTTTTACGCCGCGCTAAATCACGTGCCTCCTTCTGTCTTTCCAGCGGTACACGAGCCCATACCCCAAGATCCTTGAGCAACTCATCGCAAAACGGCCGCCATCCCTCATGAATATCGAGTACTTGCAGCGCTGGGCCACGTTTGGCTTTAGCCGGTACCCTTTTTTCTCCGGGTTCGTGGTACGACACGCCTAGACTCAATTGGCCCGACTCTAAAACCAGTGCGTAAAAACCGACCATGCGTTTTCCGGCTAGTCCCGACGTTTGAAAGTCAGGTGTTTGCCACTGCTCTAGGCACATATCGCCCAGAAGCTCTGCATAGTTTTGCGCTAATTCCCGCAGACTCTCCCTAGCGTCATCCAAAGCTGGCGGACCGACTAATTCACTCGACATGGCGTGTCCTTTCTAGGCTACACAGTATAAGGATACGCCCTGCTCAAGCAAAATGAAGTGATCTACCTTACGCCGCCAAAGGCTGAGTGGTAGGCGTTCCCTGCGCCAGTAGTGCAAGCTGTGCGGCATACCCCTCTCGGCTTATATGCACAAAATTATCGGCAGGCTTTGGCAGGCCATGTTCTCTTGCGTAAATGGTCTGATCCAAAAACCGATTCCACTCACGCTGCACACCGCCAAGGGTCCATATAAGCTCGGGATCGAGATCATCCGGTAGACCGAGCTCCTGCTTATTGACAATACTGCCATCCATTCCCTGTTGAAATGTTCCGAGCCGAGTGAGCTTTTCTCCGTTTGACCCGATAGCTCGCACCATGACCAAGAGTCGCTCTCTGAGGCCGGGAATCGCTACTGTTTCAAACGGTCCTTGTTGGATCTCATTGCCGGTCCAATGAGTTGAAATATTGACAACAGCTCCGCCCGCCCAACTGGCTAAATGAGCTCTCAGTGCTTCGTACTGCCTCGGATCTAGCCGCACATCACTTGGCCCGACAACACACCAGCCCTTTTCCATGATTTGCGGTGCTTCGTGGCTCATACTCTGTTGCTCCTTTGAGCGCACGATCCGTGACAGTAGTGGGGCTACTGTAGCAGAGGGGAGGCTCTTTTACTTAGTGTTTGATTTGAGAGACTACATGTCTATCCTAGCACTTTTATACACTGTGGGGTAGAGATAGGCCGTAATATTTATCACAGCTTGTTGTCTCTAGCGAACGAGTTGGCGCTGGATAAGGTCGGCGAGGGTGGTGTAGTGGCTGGCGCAGAGCCATGTGGTTAGAGCGATGAGCAGGGGCAAGACGATGAAAGTCTCCACGCCTTTGCCAGTCGTAACACGAAGGCGCCTGAGCGGTGGCAGGCCAAATTTTATGGGGATGGGCAGGAGCCACGGCACACCTTCTTTGGTGAGCGTATCCATCACAAGGTGAGAGACAACACCGGTAAGAAACGCGCCCCAGACGAAATCAATGTCGATATTAGGCATGATGGGCTGCAAAAACTGCAACAATATCTGACTCAGCGCCGCAAACACACCCACGCCGAGTAGCGAATGGCAGAAAAACCGGTGACCACCCACCAGCGCCCCAAACACGCGTCCAAAATACCGACCGATGGGCAGATTGCGCCACAGCGGCGCAGTTGGTTGGTCGATGTCCGGCGCGATCCCACCCAGCTGATTAGCTAGCACTGCCGCAAGTCCTGTCGCTACCGTCATCTTGCTCGGCGGCACCACGAGCACCCAAAGTGTCAGGGCGGTCAGAGCAGCGACATCATGTGTCCGTGCAGTCATGGTACTAGTTTATAGGTTTTAGTGAGTAGTTTGTAGGGGAGATGGTTAAAGGTTGTAGGTTAGAGGTTATAGATAGCTGCGGTGCTGCCCTGATAGGGCTAGAGCAGGTGGGGAGGGGGTCTAAGGTATGTGAGGGATCTTAAATTAACCGCAACTCGACATAAGCACCCCTGCAAAAGAGCTGAAGGCGACCAGCAAGCAACAGCGCAGCTTCTAACGGGTAGGGGGCTATACCAAACGGATCTATTCCGTTTGGTATAGCGGGAAGGGCGAGCTCTTCCCTAAAAGAGCTCGACGCTTACGTCGAGCTCTGGTGAATCAAGTTCAGGATGAAACCTCACACAGTGGATCGTGATGACGAGTTGGGGTTGGACGGCCTTGTGGAGATAGCTTGGCATGGCTGTTGTGGGGCAATACAACATAAGCGAAAATGCGTATCCAATTAGTGTTTTCGCGTTGTATTGCCCCACAACAGCTACCGAGATATCGGAACTGTGTCGAGCTCTTTTGCCTTCTTTTCTTGCAGGAAGAAAAGAAGGTCGCCCTACGGGCGAAACTATGCAGTACCC
>Ga0116193_1003246_pt1 | contig 11850 bp, 9 predicted proteins | sample AD_UKC115_MetaG_FD_89892 | JGI IMG/M metagenome (GOLD analysis project Ga0116193, IMG submission 89892) | Active sludge microbial communities of municipal wastewater-treating anaerobic digesters from Hong Kong - AD_UKC115_MetaG | ecosystem: Engineered > Bioreactor > Anaerobic > Digestate | place...
CCCCACGATAATCAGCATGAATAACAATCTCATCACGCTGATAATGATGCCCTAAGATAACAACAGAGTTTCCTAACTCTTTTTTTGCACTGTTAATTCTAGATACTAATTCAGATGGAGTTAATTTTTTATATTCGGCGGGCAACGAAGAGTTTAATACATTATAATCTTCACCACAATTTTGGCTTGCTTTAATTGGAGTCATCCTCTTTCCTCTTTTCTTATCATATTAAATTCTAGATTTCTTAGTGAACTACGTCAATTTATGGTATTTTATTAAAGATAATGAATAATTTTCCAATACCTGACTTTTCCGAACAAAATAGTTTTTCCACTAATGCAATGGTATCTACCATGCATCCTTTGGCTTCTCAAATTGCAATTGATGTTCTAAAAAGGGGAGGGCATGCGGTTGATGCTGCGTTATCTGCTGCCTTTATTCTTTCTATTATCTACCCATTTGCTTGTGGTCCAGGCAGTGATTTAGTTGCTTTATGTTGGGATAACTCAAAAGGTCATATGCACGGATTATTAGCATTATCTTCTATTCCCGATAATGTTTTAAAGAATTGGGATGAGAATTCTAAATCCCCCGAATTAGGTCCACTTTCAATGGGAATACCAGGAACAGTATCTGGCTGGTTCGATTTGCACCAAAAATTTGGTAAATTACCATTAGATCAACTCATGTCCCCAGCCATTTATTACTCCAATGCAGGTATTCCTGTACCTGAAATGGCTAGTATCTATTGGAAATCACTTGAAGAAAAATTAATGCTGTGGGATACCCCTAGTAAAATATATTTACGAGGAGATCGAGGTCCACATCTTGGAGAAATATTTAGAAACCCTTCTTTATCAAGAACTTTTAAGATGCTAGCCCAATATGGTAAAGATATTTTTTATCGTGGAGCCATTGCGCATTCCCTAGTCAACGATCTTCGTAGTCTGAATTCAACCATTACATTTGAGGATTTCACAAAATATAAAAGCAAATGGGTTAAACCTGAAGGAATCACTCATAGTGCCCATGAGATATGGTCCTTAATTCACCCAATTGCAATATTAGACAAACAATACAACACAAAACCAAATATTGAGAGCAATCTAAAACGAAATTCATCATCTGAACAAACCGTCAGTATGGATGACTATGTTGTTAATCCACCGGAAGCGACACTACCAAGAGCACACACTGGAGTAGTTATTAATATCATTGACCGAGAATTGAATACTGTATCGTTGGTAATGACAAATTACTCACCTTTTGGTTCAGGATTAACGTCAGAACAATATGGTTTTGCCATGAATAATGCTTTAGCATCATGTTCCAAAACACAGTCCATTACGTTCCCCTATACACCAATCTTAGTCACAAAAGATGGAGTATTGAAATCCATTATGGTACCTAGTACGAAATCTACACTAATTGAATATCTATCATCTCTTGGTATCAATAACCGAGCAGAAAAAAAACAGGATTTATCTGAATCTTTTCTGTTGGAATTAATTGATGAGCCAAAAAGAATCAAAGGGTATAACAACAATTCATTTCCAAATTCACTTTTAGGTTACTAACAAATGCGAGCCATCGTATTACTATCTTTATCAAATATTTTCATGACATTTGCTTGGTATGGACATTTAAAGTTTAAAAACACAGCTTTGTGGAAAGTAATTTTAATTAGTTGGATGATTGCTTTTGTCGAGTATTGTTTCCAAGTCCCGGCCAATAGAATTGGCTCCTATCATTTTTCAACAGCACAACTTAAAACGATCCAAGAAATTATAACGCTAATCGTCTTTGCATTATTCTCAATCTTTTATCTCAAAGAAGAGATGAAATGGAACTATGTTGTTGGTTTTCTTATGATTATAGGAGCTGTTTTTTTTATCTTTAAAAAATGGTGATAGCAAGTAAGGGCAATCACCTTTCGTTTTATTCATTTGGAAGGGGTGCACGTTCAATCCTTATAACTTTGTATGAGACTTCTCCATCAGGGAGGTTCATAACCACAATATCTCCAACAATTTTAGTTAAGAAAGATTTAGCTAAAGGAGATAAATAGGAAATAATATTATTATCAGGATTTGCTTCCCATATTCCAAAGATATCGTAATACTCTTCACTATTTGTTTTCAGATTTAGCACTGTCATCCTAGTCCCGAAAGCCACTCTATCAAGCGAATTATTAAGATAATCTAAAACTCTGGCTCGTGAGAGCAAGTCTCGTAACTCATCTGCTTGTTTCATTAATACTTTTTGTTTTTGTTTTGCAGCTTGATATTCAGCATTTTCACGCAAATCGCCATGAGCCCTTGCCACTGCGATATCTTTACTATTTTCTGGCAATTCCACAGAAACAATGTGATTATACTCAGATTGTTTTTTTGCCATCATCGCAGCCGTACAGTAATGAATTGCTGTAGAATCAACAGTTTCTCCACTTTTTTCTTTATCTTCAAACAGGTCAGAGCGAGAATTCATTACGGCATATTCAACAGACTTTTTAAAGCTTTCATTAAGAGTTAGATTGGTATGGAATGAATCCAGCAAATGACGGACATCCTCAACTGGAATATCAATAATCGCCTTTTTTACAATTTTAAAATCATCGGATTCAACTAATTTGCGAGCTTTCCCCAAAACACTTGAACGAGTTTTTTTATCCATACCATGAAAATATGATGGATTATTTAAATCTTCCATCCAACTCAGAAGATTCGTAATAAAATCATAGTATGTAAGTCCAGGAACTTCTACTTTGCCAAGTAAAGCAGATTGCATTCCCCAAAAATAGAGTTCTGGGTTTTGATATTTTAGACCTAAAGATCTTTTCAAAACCTGTGTAGCCAAATCCTTGGCTTTCCCACCCTTTACTTGCTTTAAGGCAAACTCAACAAGACGTCCCGGCGCTTTAATTAAAAAATCATCTACTGAATTTATAAATTCAGTAGGACATATCTGAATCCATGCCTCAAGAATCTTTTTTTGGTAATCTAAGTTTGAAAATGAAAAGATCAAAGAATATACATCAGTGTTATTTTTTATAATGTTTGCGAGTGTCTCTGGAAAATCAGGAACATCACCTTTCACTGTTTTAATAAGATATTCATAAACAAAATATAACTTTACCTTTTGATCTATATTGTCATCAGCCAAATTGTTATAGGTATCAATTAAGTTACAGGCCATTTGCTCTGGGGTATCATCCCGTACCTGATGAGCATTTTGGTATTCAGAATAATCCAATATAACCTGCATTTTATCTGATAAATTACTTGATTTTATAAATCGTTCAGCAAACTGGCTTGATGTACTTTTTTTGGGGGATTCCAAGATTTGGATATCTCCTTTTATGGGATCAGTTATATCAATCATTGAGTGATGTTTTATAAGAATCTTAACTTTGTTCCACCAAGGTGACCATTTATCTTCTGAAAATACATACCGTGTCACAATAGTTTTAAATGATGAAACAGATATGGAGTTGCCATGAAAACTTAATATCAACTCAACTAATTCTATTGGATTAGAATCAGCTATTTTCTTTAAATATCCAGAACAATTCTTTTCTAAAACAATATAATGGTTTTCTGGAAGTGGCTGTAAAAATTCTTCAGCTCCAGATAGTGTCATTTTTCTAATCATACCGGAAAAATCCAAAACAATCTGTTGTTGTACAAAATCAATATCTTTTACACGACCAATACCCCAAGCTGAGTGAATAAACAACATACTTGGACTGTACTTTACAAACAATTGTAATTTATTCAATTCTTCATAAAAATCTGTACTTGTTTCAATTCCTGAGTATAAAAGATATTTATCAATTAATGGATTCGACGAATACACAGAACGATAAGCATCAACAACCTTTTCCTGCGCCGATGTGGGAACTAGCTTATTTGATGCTAAAAGATCAATTCCAGTAAGAAGTTCTTTGTAATTTTCTTTTTCTATCCATTGATTGAAAAGCAATTCAAAAAGCTCAGTAATACGCGTTGTTTGACGAAAGTTTAGTAATAAACGATATACCTGCTTTAGGAAATCCCAGTCAACTAATGAATGCTCCATCACTTTTAACCACTCATTTTCCAACAACTGGTAATCTTGTGATTTTAATGCTGCCAGAATATTTTCTCTTGAGTTTTTCATGGTGATTCCCCTTAATCTGCCATATTGCCACAGAAAGGTTTGATTAAAGTACCCGCCCTGATTACAGGGCGGGTTAATATTTGGTGGAGGATAGCGGGGTCGAACCGCCGGCCTCCTCGTTGCGAACGAGGCGCTCTCCCAACTGAGCTAATCCCCCATGATGGAGTCACTTTATAGATATTTTAACAAATTCTACTTAACTTTAGTACCCGCTGGAACAACCTGTTCAGGAGATAGTATAATTGGTTTTCCATCCTTTGTAGCAGCCAAAATCATGCCCCTGGATTCAATTCCCCTAATTTTTCTCGGTTCAAGATTGGTTAACAAAACCATGTTCTTTCCAACCATATCCTCAGGAGTATAAGACGCTGCAATTCCAGCAACAACCTGTCGAGGCTCTGCTTCACCAATATCAATCATCAATCTAAGTAACTTATCAGCTTTTTCTACTTTTTCAGCGGATATAACGTTACCAATCCTGATATCCATCTGTGAAAATTGATCATAATTTATAACAGGAATATGTTCTTCTACAATTGTTTTTTCAACCACAGGTTCTTGTGGAGTTTCCTTGATTTCTTCCATAATTATTCCCTCGGATAACTGTTTTAAAAATCGAATGTCATTATCATAAAACAAGCGGATATCATCAATCCCGTATTTCAACATGGCTATGCGTTCCAGACCAAAACCAAAAGCAAAGCCAGTATAGATTGAAGTATCATATCCAACATGTTTGAATACCTCTGGATCAACCATGCCACATCCGCCTAACTCAATCCACCCGGATGTTTTACATACCCGGCATCCTTTTCCTTTACAGAAGAAACAAGACATATGTAATTCAGCACTGGGTTCAGTAAATGGGAAGAAGTGTGGTGTAAATCTGGTTTTACAATCTTCACCGAACATGGCTTTAACAAAAATGTCCAGTAATCCCTTTAAATCACCCAAGGTAATTCCCTTATCCACCATTAATCCTTCAATTTGGTGAAATTGATAATTATGCGTAGCATCTACAGCATCACGACGGAAACAGCGTCCAGGAGCTACCATTCGAATTGGGGGTTGTCGTTTTTCCATTACACGAATTTGAACCGTTGATGTTTGCGTCCGCATCAAATGTTTTTCAGTAATATAAAACGAATCCTGTTCATCACGCGCAGGATGGTCTGCTGGTGTGTTTAGTGCTTCAAAATTATAAAAATCAGTTTCAATTTCAGGGCCAACTTCAACAGTAAACCCCATTGTCCGGAAAATATCTTCGATTTCATAACGTACTCTGGTTACTGGATGCAATCCACCCGTAGAAAGCTGACGACCGGGAACAGTAATATCAAAACTATCCGCCGACTTCGCCTTTCCAGTACCAGTTAAACCAGCTAATTTAGATTCCAACATTGAAGCTATGGAATTCTTTAATTGATTAGCTTGTTGGCCTAACAAAGGCCTTTCTTCAGAAGAAACTGTTGATAAAGACCGAAGGATGTCTGTGATTACACCCTTCCGTCCAAGATACTTGGTTTTTAGTTGTTCAAGGTCAGCTGATTGCGTAACTTTTTCAATTAGGTCAGCTGCTTCTTGTTCTATCTGTTTAATTTTTTCCCGCATTGAATAAGTCCTTTGATTCAGAACAGAAAATGGGTCGTACTTCTCCGACAATGTAAAGGGATCCGGTAATACAGACAAGATCCTCCGAAGAAGCCATATTTAAAGCATATTCTACTGCATTCTGGGTATCATTGGCAATTTGAACTGGTTTCTCAAGGCTGGCAACAAACGATTGTAAATATTCAGGTTGTACCGCACGACGATGATGAGCAGCCGTCAGAACAACCTTATCTGCCAGTGGAATTAATATCTTAAGTAAAGATTCCCTTTCTTTACCCTCAGTTAAACCAACAACCAAAATCAGCTTTTTATACTGAAAATCATTTTTTAAAGATTGGTAGAGGACTTTGGCTCCAGCCTCATTATGGGCTCCATCCAGCAATACAATTGGATTGTTCTTCACAACTTCCAGTCGGCCAGGCCAACGCATCTGTTCAATTCCCTGATATATTGCCATAATCAACTTATTTAAGGGCGATACAATATCAGAAGATTGGCTATTTCCAGACATCATTGCTGTTATAGGGGAATTATCTACCAAAGGCACTGAAGATTCATAGCGAAATAAATTCAGTAATTCTGCGGCACTTCGGATAGCTAAAGCAGCATTTTCAACCTGATGTCTGCCCAACATTGTTGTTTTAATAGATGATAAGGTCAGGTTCTTACTGGAATAATTAAACTCACCTTTACTAATTTGTTCCGTACAAAAATCATCAGGATAAACCCAAAGGAGGGAATTCTTTTCCTGTGCTGTTTTTCGAATAACTTCAAGTGCCGTCCCAGATGCTCCGGTAATTACAGGGATTCCGGGTTTAATAATACCGGCCTTCTCATAAGCAATATCCGCTAAAGAAGTTCCAAGCTGTTGCATGTGATCATAATCAATATTTGTTATTACACTTAACTCGGGAATAACAACATTCGTTGCATCCAGCCTCCCACCTAAACCAACTTCCAACACAACATAATCAACTGATTTATCAGCAAAATACCTGAGAGATAAAGCTGTGGTCACCTCAAAAAAAGTGGGGGTTAATTCAGGCGAATTATCGAGTATTGCTTTTATCTTTTCAACTTGTTTCACTAATTCATCAGGCGAAATTGAAACTCTATTTATACGGATTCTTTCCTCAAAAAAGGACAAATGGGGAGACGTGTAAAGACCTGTCTTATAACCAGCACATTCAAGTATATTTGCCAGATAACAAGATACAGAACCCTTACCATTCGTGCCAGCTATATGGACGAATTTCAACTGTTTCTCAGGATTGCCCAACAGGTTAAGCAATTGTCTGATATTGTCCAAACCCAGCTTAATTCCGTAGAGTTCAAATTGATATAAGTATTCCAGCGCCTGAGAATAATCCATATAATCACCAATAAAGAGGAGTAAATCAAGATATAATGAATAGTTTATGATAAACCAATTCGATTCATCTATGTTTCACCTAATCAATCAAGTTTGGGTTAATCCTAATTTGGATATGTTATTCAAAGGGATTAATCAAAACATATTTTTGTATTTTTCCATCGGGATAATTGCTTCTTTGGTATGGTTCAAGGGTGGCAAAGAAGGAAAAATCACTCTTCTCTTATCAATTCTGGCTTTTGCACTTAATGATGGAATTTCTCATCTAATAAAAGATTGGGTCAAAAGACCGCGCCCTTTTCTGATAGAAGATTCGTACAACATATTAGTCGGAATGGGTAAATCCTATTCTTTTCCATCGTCCCATTCATCAAATGCCATGGCATTCACTATTCCCATTCTGCTTTCTCAGATAAAGAAAAGTAAATCCTGGTTTGCTCTTCTACTTATCCCTCTTCTTATTGGTTATTCAAGGATTTATGTTGGGGTGCACTAGCCTTCTGATGTTTTAGCCGGGTTCCTGATAGGTGGAGTAACTGGGTGTTTAATTTATATATGGAATCACAAGTATCCATTCTTCTCACAGAACACAGATGGTAAATGGACTTTCAACTTCAAATCAATTTTCTATCTCCTCTTAATTGGTGTTACATTATACCGCTTGATTTTTATTTCTGATCCTGACAATACCCTGACTGCTGAAGAAGCCCAGTATTGGGATTGGTCCCGTAATCTTGATTTTAGCTATTACTCTAAGCCCCCCCTCATTGCCTTCATTATCAAGTTATGCACATTAACGTGGGGAAATACAGCATTTGCAGTACGTATGGGTCCTATTATTATTTCCATTTTATTGGCGTTATCCACCTATTATTTGGCTGACAAAATCTACAAAAACAGTAAAGTATGTCTTAGCGCTGTCGTGTTATTCAGTCTTGCACCACTCTTTGCAGCAGGTGCACTCCTGATGACAACAGATACCCCACAAGTACTCTTTTGGGGACTGTCCATCCTATCGTTTTATATGGCAGTCTTTGAAAAGAAGACTCTCCATTGGTATGGCTTGGGACTTTGGTTTGGTCTTGGAATGTTAAGCAAATACACGATGGTTCTTTTAGCCCCATGTTTACTTCTTTTCCTTTTAACCAGTACAGAGTACAGGTTTTGGATTTTCAGAAAAGAACCCTATCTGGCCGCACTTATTACAACACTTCTGTTCTTACCAGTTGTGTATTGGAACTGGTCACACAACTGGGTAACATTCCGACATGTGGCCGGTCAGGCACATGCACATGATGGCTTTACAATCCAATGGAAACAGTTTGGAGATTTTCTTGGTTCACAAATTGGAGTAATAAATCCGCTTTTCTTTATTCCGATGATTTATTTCTCTTATGTATGGTTAAGAGATTTTAAAAACAGACGGAACAAGCCAGAAATGATGCTTTTATGGACATCATTCCCTGTTCTGGGGTTTTTCTTGTTAAAAAGCCTCCAGGGAAAGGTTGAAGCCAATTGGGCCAGTACAGCCTATTATGGATGGTTGTTATTTTTAGCAGGAGAAGTTGTCCATTACCATCAAAACATTTCTTCAAAAAAGAAAAAAATAAGGTTTTACATTTTCTCTGTATCGGCGGTCTTGGTTGGTCTTATCATGACCGTTTTAATCCATGATACAAAACTCCTGTATAAAAAAGGGTTAATAACCAACCCCCGAAAAGATCCAACCACAAGACTTTACGGTTGGAATCAATTAGGCGATCAGGTTGATAGCATACGAAAGAAAATGCCCAATCCAAATTCCACATTTTTCTTTACAGACTATTATCAACTGGCTTCCGAATTAGCTTTTTATGTGCCTGGGCAACCAAGAACATACACAGTCATCTTTGGTGATCGCCGTATGTCCCAATATGATATTTGGGGTGGTATTGAACAGAATAAAGGCAAAAATGGAATTTTTATTACCGAATATATGGATTTGGGTAATGATTCGACACTACGAAATGCCTTCGCCACCGTTGCGCCATATCAGATAATTACAGTTATGCGACACAATATGCTTGTAAAAACATACTATGCCTATCCCTGTTATGGTTACAAGGGAGTGACTATCGGCAAAGCCCAACCTGAGAGGTATTAATCTTATGTTAGAACAAAAACTTGATTTATCCATCATCATTCCCCTTCTGAATGAAGAAGAAAGCGTCATCGAACTCCATCGGCAGGTTAATAGTGTCTTAAAAACATTAGGCCGCTCCTATGAAATTATATGTGTTGATGATGGAAGTACAGATAAAACGGCCGCACTTTTGTCAGGATTAAACGACCCCAATCTGGTTATCATTCGGCTTCGACGAAGATTTGGACAAACCGCCGCCATGTCCGCAGGGCTGGACCATGCTCAAGGCGAAGTCATAATCATGATGGATGGCGATCTTCAAAATGACCCACAAGATATTCCCCGATTATTGGATAAAATGCAGGAAGGATACGATATCGTCAGTGGCTGGAGAAAGAACCGGAAAGATGCTTTCATTTCCAGAACACTCCCCTCCAGAATTGCCAACTGGCTTATAGGATTCATGACAGGTGTAAAACTTCATGATTATGGATGTTCCCTCAAAGCCTATCATCGGGATGTCATGAAAGACCTGAAACTGTATGGTGAAATGCATCGATTTATCCCTGCATTAGCCAGCTGGTATGGGGCGAATGTTGCAGAAATCCCAGTCACACACCATCCCCGTCAATTTGGAAAAAGTAAATATTCCATTACACGAGTAACCCGGGTTGTTCTGGATTTATTGACCGTTAAGTTCTTACTATCCTTCATTACTAAACCCCTGCAGATATTTGGAATATTTGGTTTAAGTTCATTTTCCATAGGCACTTTGATTTGCCTGTATCTTTCTTTCTTAAAACTGGTTCTTCAACACCAAATAGGAAACCGCCCTCTTTTATGGCTGGGCGTTTTATTGATTATTGTTGGGATCCAACTGATAATATTTGGCTTGTTGGCTGAAATGTTGGCACGAACTTATTTCGAATCTCAATCAAAGAAAATCTATGCAATCAGGGAAGTTATTCAGAAATAATCGTGAAAAAACATTTATTTTTAATCATCAAATTTACAATTACTATTGGAATCCTGCTCTATTTGTATTTTGAAATAGAGTGGCAGGATATGCAGCAAACATTAACTCACGCCAGTGCCAGTATGCTTATTCTGACGATTTTAATTTATGCCGCCAGTCAGTTCCTCAACACCTATAAATGGTCTGTTCTTTTACACTCTCACGGTCCCCGGCATCCAATGAGAAGACTTTTAACCTATAACTTTATTGGGATGTTTTGCAATACTTTCATGCCAGGCATGGTGGGGGGAGATGTGCAAAAGTGTTACGCTGTTTTTCGCGATGAGAAGAAAAGAAGTGGCGAACAGGGTCTCCCGAAAGGTCGACTGCCTGAAATTATAAGCAGCATTCTGGTAGCTCGAATCACAGGTGTGTTAGCCATGATCTGGCAGGCAAACCTCGCCTATTTCTTTTTGTTCCCCCATTTAGATATTTACAAAAATTCAAACAACCCTTTCCTTAAAATCATCCTGCCATACATTCTATTGGGACTTCTGGCGGGAACAGTTCTGTTTTTTATTATTCCCAGATTCTTTAATTTCAATGTGCATCAACATGAAACGAAAACAGGTCTTCTCAATAAGTTAATAAACCCAATAAAGAGAATGGCCATGAATGTTAAAGGCTATGTTGAAAATTGGCGGTTGATTGTATATGTGATGATTCTTTCTCTGATTTTTCAGGGAATTATGAATTTCATATATGCACTGGTTGGGATGTCTCTTCATCTTCCCGTTTCCTGGATTTACTATTTTATTGCAATTCCTCTGGTTACTTTGATCTCATCAATACCCATTAGTATCAGTGGATTTGGTGTTAGAGAAGGCGCTATGGCGACATTTTTCAGTTTCGTTGGAGTGGGTACAGCTGAAGCAGTTTTATTGTCATTTTCAGTTGTCTTTGTTTCAATTGTTCCTTCTCTATTTGGCGGATTACTTCTCCTGAAGGAAGGTTTTTTTGTGCAGCCGAGCAAGTCTGAATTAGAGGGAGATGAATAGTGTCTATTATAAAACCCAGACATATTGAACCCGGATGTACCATTGGATTGGTGGCCCCATCAGGTCCGGCTGTTCGGTCGAAAGACACACCTCCAGGCACGTTGCCTGATCATTTACAAAAGGGCATTGATTATCTTCATCATCTCGGTTACAAAGTTAAAGTTGGAAGAAATGCTCTTAATCGAAGAGGCTATCTGGCGGGAACAGATCAAGAACGATTACATGATTTTCATGCCTTCATTAGTGACCCTGCCATTGATGCGGTATTCTGCCTTGCCGGGGGATATGGTACTCCCCGATTGCTTCCTGATTTAGACATGGATTTAATCCATAATAATCCCAAGATTATTGAAGGATATAGTGATATAACGGCTCTCCTGACATCCATACATGACCATACAGGTTTGGTTACTTTTCATGGCCCCATGGCAAATTGGGATTTCGGCAGAGACATTGACTATAACCGAGAGGGCCTGTGGAATGTCATGTCCAAGACACTTCCCCACGGCCCACTTTCTATTCCTGAGAATTTCACAAAACCCCAGACTATCATTCCAGGCGTTGTTTCCGGGA
>Ga0116193_1003247_pt1 | contig 11849 bp, 12 predicted proteins | sample AD_UKC115_MetaG_FD_89892 | JGI IMG/M metagenome (GOLD analysis project Ga0116193, IMG submission 89892) | Active sludge microbial communities of municipal wastewater-treating anaerobic digesters from Hong Kong - AD_UKC115_MetaG | ecosystem: Engineered > Bioreactor > Anaerobic > Digestate...
ATGGCACTCGGAACATATGCGTTTATAGCGCTTATTCTTGCTTCCATTAGCTGTTTTTTCCCGGATATCATGGAAAACTATAATGAGCTTATCGAGACGTCAGGTCTTACCGATAATTCGGTTCTGACATTTGTATGTGTAATAGTTATTGGCCCGATAGTTGAAGAACTGGTATTCAGAGGTCTGAGTTACGGATATCTTCGCAAGTCGGGACTTAGTGCCATACCTGCCATAATTATTCAGGCGTTGCTGTTCGGATTGTTCCATATGAATCTTGTCCAGGGACTTTATGCTACTGTGCTCGGTATAGCTATAGGATATGTGAGATACAAATTTGATTCTGTCTCATTGGGCGTTCTGTTCCATATGCTGTTCAATATCTTTGATTCGTTCAGCGGCGGACAGCTTCAGAATGTTGATGAGATGTATCAGGTCATAATATTCATAGTATGCGGATTCATAGGCGTAGCGGGAATCTGCCTTATAATCTGCGACCGTGCGCCTGTAAAGGCAAAAGCTGACAAAACGGAAGAAGTATCCTGATTATTTCGATACTTTATATAGCCGGTCTTTTATTGCAAGGAACGATTCATCACTGATTACATGCTCAATTCTGCAGGCATCTTCGGCGGCAGTCTTCGGATTGACGCCGATTTTTTCAAGGACAGCGCTGATTATGGTGTGTCTCTCATACACCTTTTCTGCAATTTCTCTTCCTGAATTTGTCAGTCTGACATAGCCGTTCTCGCCTACCTCGACATAACGCTCATTGCGCAGCTTAGACATAGCGGATGATACACTTGGCTTCGAATACCCCATCTCCCGCGCTATATCCAAAGATCGTACATTCCCTATAGACTTTGTCAGAACTAAGATTGTCTCGAGATACATCTCGCTTGATTCTTTCTTATCCATATTGCACCTCACATGGGTTTAGAATAACACAAAATATCTGTTATTCGAATTTGCTGTATGCATATTTTTCTACATAATGATGGCTGTCAGTTAGTTTTAACTAACTTCTTTCTGTCTATTCTCATAAAAATCACGAAAACGGCTTGTCAATGCCTCAGTATTTGGTATATTAGAGACGGTTAGCTATAACTAACTTATGCTTTGTTTGCGGGAGATATGTTAATGACAGTACTCAGTGATGTTAAGGTGGGACGCAAGGCCATTGTTGTCAGGCTTAATGGCGAAGGCGCTTTGAGACGCAGGATTATGGATATGGGCATAACCAAAGGAACAGAGATAACAGTACGCAAAGTAGCTCCGCTCGGAGACCCGATTGAACTTACCGTACGCGGTTATGAGCTTACTATACGTAAATCTGAAGCTCAGAATATAGAGGTTGAATGATATGAAGGTTGCTTTGGCGGGAAATCCTAATTGCGGAAAGACTACACTGTTCAATATACTTACCGGTTCCAACCAGTATGTAGGCAACTGGCCGGGAGTTACGGTGGAGAAGAAGGAAGGCAAACTCAAGGGACGTGAAGATGTAATAATAACTGACCTTCCCGGCATATATTCTCTGTCGCCTTATACGCTCGAAGAAGTAGTTACGAGAAAGTATCTCATTGATGAAGAACCTGATGCAATACTTGATGTTGTTGACGGTACCAATCCTGAGAGAAATCTCTATCTGACAACGCAGCTTGTCGAGATTGGAATACCCGTGATTATTGCTGTCAATATGATAGACCTTGTGCATAAGAACGGCGATGTTATTGATCTTGAAGAGCTTAAGAGAAAATTCGGCTGTGAAGTTATCGCAGTCTCAGCTCTGAAGAGTGACGGTGTTGAGCTTGCGGTTCAGACAGCAATAGACGCGGTCAATAACAAAGTAAGAACAATACCGCGTCATAATTTCTCGGGACCTGTAGAACATGCGCTTGCTCATATAGAAGAACGCGTGTTGCATGATGTGCCCGAAGATAAACAGAGATGGTATGCAATCAAGCTTTTCGAGCGCGATGCAAAAGTTATCGAAAAGCTTGCCGTATCAAAGGAGAATCTTGACCACATCGAACTGGACATAAAGGCGGCAGAAGAAGAACTCGGCGACGATTCGGAGGCGATTATCGCAAACGAACGTTACGTTTACATAGGAGAGGCACTCAAGACATGCTACAAAAGGCACAGAGGCGATGGGCTCAGCGTGTCGGACAAAATTGACAGGGTTCTTACCAACCGATGGGCGGCATTGCCGATAGCAGCTTTGATTATGTTCGGAGTATATTACATCAGCGTAACCACTGTGGGCGCGTGGGCGACGAAGTGGGCGACGGAAGGACTTTTCGGAGACGGATGGAGCATGTTCGGGCTGTGGATTCCGGGCATTCCTGCAATTGTCGGCGGACTTCTGGGCAGCAACTGTCCGGAATGGCTTTACGGACTTGTGATCAACGGAATAATAGGCGGCGTCGGATCTGTAGTCGGATTCATCCCGCAGCTGCTGGTGCTCTTTTTCCTGCTGGCTTTTCTTGAGTCGTGCGGTTATATGTCGCGTGTCGCCTTTGTGCTTGACCGCGTGTTCAGAAAGTTCGGGCTTTCAGGAAAGTCTTTTATACCGCTTCTGGTGGCATCGGGCTGCGGGGTTCCGGGAATTATGGCGTCAAGGACTATCGAGAACGAGCGGGATCGCCGGATGACCATTATCACCACCACGTTTATTCCGTGCGGCGCGAAGATTCCAATTATTGCACTTCTGTCGTCGGCTATTTTCGGCAATGCATGGTGGGTAGGTCCTTCCGCATATTTTATGGGAGTATGCTCTGTCGTGCTCTCCGGCTTCATACTTAAGAAAACCAAGCCCTTTGAAGGCAAAGCTTCACCTTTTGTTATGGAACTTCCGAATTATCACTGGCCTACCATGACGAGTCTTCTCAGAAGTACGTGGGATCGCGGTTCAGGCTTCATTAAGAAAGCAGGCTCGGTAATATTGCTTGCATCGGTGCTGATATGGGCGGGATCTGTTTTCGGAATGGTGTCAGACGGTACGTTCGGTTTTGATACCGGAATGCTGCTTGAGAACAGCGTCCTCGGAATTTTCGGCCGCGCTATAGATGTTGTCTTCTTACCGCTGGGGTTCGGAACCATAAGAGCTTCAATCGCAACTGTGATGGGACTTTTGGCCAAGGAAGAGGTAGTCGCCGTGTTCGGTGTTCTTGATTTCGAAAAGATGAGCGGTGCAGCAGGGTTCTCATTTCTCTGCTTCAATCTGCTTTGCGCGCCGTGCATCGCTGCTATAAGCGCCATAAGGAGTGAGATGAAGAGCACACGCTGGACTTTGTTTGCAATTGCTTATCAGACGGTATTTGCTTATTGTGTCTCACTTATGATTTATCAGTTCGGAAGGATATTTGAAGGTAATATCAGCGTATCCGGGTTTATATGTGCCATGGCTGTTCTTGCTTTCATGCTGTTTATGGTTTTCAGACCTGTCAGGCGGGATCAGGGCGGCGTATGATGATTGGTGCGTTTGCTGATTTCATAGCTTCGAACTACCGGACGGTTATTGCAGTTGCCATGGTGTTGCTGCTGTGTGTTCTTTCGGCGCGTCATCTGCTTAAAACGCGAAAAAAAGGCGGCTGCAGCGGCTGCGATAGATGCGGTGAATGCCGTAATGCCCGGAAATGTTCCAAGAGCGGGGACGGACGAAGTTTGCCGTAATCGCAAAATAGTTGTAAAATTATCCGGTATATTTTATCTTGGGGGGCAAAGGTTTGCATAGTGACGAAGAAATCATGTCTGAAGCTCTTGTAAGGATTTTCGAGAATGTGGTACTCACAGAAGAGAAGTCTCTGCAGGCCGGATATTTCTCGAATCTTTCCATTGCTGAGATGCATACACTTACCGCCATAGGACCTTATGAGGCGCGTACAATGACAACCACCGCCGAAGATCTGGGAATTACGACCGGTACACTTACCGTCGCGATAGACAGACTTGTCAGGAAGGGCTACGTCATAAGGAAGCGTGACACCAGGGATAAACGTGTTGTACGGATAAGCCTCACTCGAAGCGGAAAGCTTGCATGCCGTATGAATTCCAAATTTCACAGAGTTCTGGCAAAGCATATTCTCGGCGGCTATGGAGCTGAGGATCGTGAGCATCTGCTCTGTCTCGTTAATGAAGTTGATAAATATATAGAGCAGCAGCTCAGAAGATATGACGATACTGAGAATGTCAGGAAAACAGCTATGGATGTCGCTTATGACAGCCGGAAGGAGACAATCGACAATGGATGATGCGGACGGCCGGACTGCCCCTCGAGAACGTAAAGAAGACAGACGCAGAGAGAAGATTTTCGATGATGTAATCAGAATCATATCCAATGCACTTGAGATATCACCGACGGAGATAAAGTCGGATATTGACTTTAATTCTGAATTTACTTTCGATTCGCTTCAGCTCTATGAATTCGTGATTGATCTTGAGGAAGCCTACAATGTAAGAATATCTGACGAAGATCTGGATAACGTTCGCAATATAGACGACATTGTTGATTTGATTTGCAACCTTACAAATAAAGACTGAGAGTGACTCTGATGCGCAAGCTTTTTATAGTGAATTCCAAATCCGACAGTGAACGTCTTGAAGATTTCAGGCGTTCAGTTGAAGGGTTCGCACCGGATCACAAAGCCGACTGCGAGTTTTTCTACACAGAATATGCGGGACATGCCGGAGAACTTGTGCGTGAGCTTGCTGCAAGCGACGATAAAGATATGATAATCGTTGCCTGCGGAGGCGACGGTACCGTTCATGAAGTTGCGAATGTTCTTGCCGGTACGGGAACAGCAATGGCGGTTGTGCCGATGGGTACCGGCAATGATTTCGCACGAAGCATAATGGATGAGAATCACCGCAGATCCTGTGACTATTGTCTGAGTGAGCTCATAAAGGATGATTTCTCTATAAAGCCTATTGATCTTATAAAGGTTGAATCATTTGATTCTGACGGAAATCTTATTCCAGGCAGCAGCGCATGGTGCAACAATGTTGCTTCAATAGGACTTGATACTGCTGTACAGCTTCGGGCAAAAAGCATGGTAAACAGGCATCCGAAGTCAGCGATTGTCAGAAAGACGGCCTACGCCTTTGCTGCCGTGACTTCGCTTTTTGGCAGCCGCAGCTTTGATTTCTGTTACAAGGCTGTAAGAGGAGACGGTAAAGATCCTGTTTCGGGAGAACGCAGATATACTCTGATAAGTGTCTGCAACGGTTCTTATTACGGAAACGGCTTCTGTCCCGCGCCGCAGGCAAGAGTCAATGACGGACTTCTGAGTGTGTGTTCGGTCAGCGATGTAAAGCTGGCAAGAGCTGTTTATCTGATTATTAAATACAGCAAAGGCAAGCATATTGGCCTTAAGGACATTGATTCCTTTGAAGTCACATCTGTTGATGTGACCGCAACATCAGAAAAGAGACTTAACGGCAATTACGACGGTGAAGATTTCAGCGGCGTTTCTGTTCGCTTTACATGTGTTCCTGGAGCATTGAACCTTGTATACTACGGTTAATTGAATTCTTACTCATTGTGCTATAATTATTCTGTTTATTTTTATATTATGGAAGGCAATGGCTTTGGACGATTTTTCAGACAGTATTCTTAACAGTTATGCACGTTACGGAGTGACAGATGAAGCACTTGAGCTTGGCGGTAAAGCCGAGGAACGTCTCAGATCCGTATACGCGCGGATAGATGATATAGTAACTTTCAACGAACTTAAGGTTTTGGACGCATTCAGAGAAGAGAAGTTCTCGGATGTCCATATGGGACAGACCACCGGGTATGGCTATGATGATATCGGCAGGGAGAAGATTGAGAGAATCTTCGCGAGAGTATTCGGTGCGCAGAAGGCGTATGTAAGAGTTCAGATAAGCTCCGGCACGCAGGCGATATCCGCTATGCTTTACGGCTGCTTAAGACCGGGAGACGAGTTGCTGTCAGTTACGGGCCGTCCGTATGATACACTGTCGGCAACTATAGGAATCGGTGAAGGTGATCACGATATGTCACTTACATCCTACGGAATAACCTACAATGAAGTTAATCTTAAAGATAACGGTGAGCCTGATATTGAAGCGATTAAGCGGGCTATCGGACCTTCAACCAGGATGGTTTTTGTTCAGAAATCACGAGGTTACACAGGAAGACGTGCTCTGATCACTGATGATATTGAATTAATAGCGAATGCAGCGCACGGTGTCAGGCCGGATATTATTGTTGCGGTTGATAACTGCTACGGTGAATTCACTGAGAAACGTGAGCCTACACAGGTAGGTGCAGATATAATTGCGGGATCTCTCATAAAGAATGCCGGAGGAGGAATATGCAAGACCGGAGGATATATCGCGGGAAGAAGTGATCTTGTCGAGAACAGTGCCCGTCATCTTACTACTCCCGGCCTTGGTTCAGAGGTCGGACCTTCGCTGGGATTCAATTCAATGATTGCAAGAGGTCTGTTTACGGCGCCGCAGTGCGTCGGTGAATGTCTCAAGGGTGCCTGCTTCGCTGCCGGGCTGTTTGAGCTTGCCGGAATAAAGACGAGTCCTTCGGCAGATGAACTGAGGGGCGATATTGTGCAGACGCTTATTTTCGATTGTGCGGATAAGATGACTTCCTTCGTAGGACGCATACAGTCCTGTGCGCCGGTTGATTCTTTTGTGACTCCGGAGCCATGGGATATGCCCGGTTATGAGGACAAGGTAATTATGGCTGCGGGAGCTTTTGTTCAGGGGGCCACTACCGAGCTGTCGTGCGACGGTCCGATGAAGCCGCCTTATATCGCGTACATGCAGGGCGGACTGGTTAAAGAACAGGTTAAGCTTGCCTGTATGCTTGCTTTGAGTTGAGGAAATGCATATGCCTAACGATAATCAGTGGTACAACAAAAGTCAGAATGGTTCCGGTCAGCCCCGAAAAACAGCTCCGGCTGCCGGTGCTTCAGGAAAGCATGGTGTCACCATGCAGGGAAAGAGCCGTGCGCTGTCTCCCAAGGCCGGCGCAAAGCCCAAGGGCGGCGCAAAGCCCAAGGCCGGCGCAAAGCCAAAGGCCGGCGCAAAGCCAAAGGCTAACGTAAGTCAACAGGCGAAGGCAAAGAAGAGCAGGAAGTTTTTTTTCGGCAGGAAGAAAGCAACGGCGGAGAGTACATTTACTCCTGCTGCCGAACAGACGGGGTTTGTCGGTACAAACAATCCAAATAAGGATGTTGCACACAAGAGCGCGCAGGGCAGGGCGGTTCGCAACGGCTTTCTTTGCGCTGTCGCGGTAATTGCGGCTTTACTGGTTCTGGTTTTCGTGGTGCATCATCTGTACGACTATATTGCCGAGAAGCCGAGCTTCTCATTTGTCTCGACCGGCACAGTGGAGCATACAATCGGCGCAAAGGCTCTGATTGTACGGGATGAGAGCGTAATAAATTCCGCGAGTGCGGGCGAACTTGTCACAAGTATTACGGAAGGCTCGAGAGTTGCAAATTCGCAGGAACTTGCAATGGTTGTTCCTCCTGATCTTGAATCGGTTGTATCCGACCTGCGCAATGTTCAGTCTCAGATATCTGATGTCCAGCAGGAGATTATCGCCGGCGGCGGCGTTACAGAAGCTGATGCCATATATGACAATTTTAATACCAACCTGTCGACTATTGTAGATCAGTTAAGATTTGACTCCATGACCGGAAATCTCAGCGATCAGGCGTCATATGCGTCGTCAATCAAAGTTGTGCTTGATGAGCGTGAAGAAGAGTTATCGGGAATAGATTTCGATGATGAGAGACTTACAGCACTTCGTGATGACGAAGGCGTCTATGAAGCGCAGCTTGAGAATCAGGCTTCAAAGATTTATGCGGATCATCCGGGAATTGCTTCATTCAGACTTGACGGACTTGAGAATGTTCTTACATACAGTTCTTTCCTGCAGATGAACATTAACGATGTAAAGAATTATATCGAATCTTCTGCGGGAGTTATTTCTTCAGGTCTCGATATCGAAGCTTCAGCACCTGCCGTAAGGCTTGCGCAGAATGAGAGTCAGTATCTTACGGTTTATTTGGCTTCAAGTGATGCGGCGGTTACTGATTTTGCTGTAGGCACACTTCATGACATAAATGTACGCTCACAGGGACTCTCAATCGATGATTGCAAAGTTGTGCGTTGTGAAGGTGATGACGGAGGAATGCTCATCACTTTTGAGACCAGCAGATGTGTCGAAGACCTGCTCGACCTTCGTACTGTTGATATTGAGATAGTCATAAGTGAGTCAAGCGGAATGAGAGTGTCGAGCTCAAGCCTCGTGAATGCCGAGTACAATGATAATGAGTCAAAGGGTTTCGCTGTATATTTTGCCGCTGATTCAGGCGTTGCTGCTGAAAGCTATGCTCCCGGCGGAATATTCAATATCAATATAGTGCCGGAGGCTGCGGTTGACGAGGCGGGCAATCCGATTGAACAGGATAACGTTACTGTGGGAGCATGTACAGTTGTTCACAGTGAGACGCTGGCTGACGGCGGATGTCTTGTCACGTTTACTTCCGGAAACGATTACAGCGGATTGCTGAAGCTTGATAAACTTTACGCAAACGGCTACACAGCCACGTTTATTGACACGTCCACCGGATTCGGAACAACAGTTTCCGATATAGGCGTCAGTGCGTGTGACGGCATAGCTTCGGTTTATTCGAACAATCAGGGTTTTGTAGAGGAGCTGCGGGTTATCGTGGTAGATCATGACCGTGAGTTTGCGATTATTGTTCCCGCAGGTCAGGCACAGACGCCTGATCTTGATACGGTTATCATAACTAACCCGGAGACGGTCAAGCCGGGAGATAAGGTTGATTAGAAATGGAATATGATTTTAGTGATGAACTTTACAGAAGAATAGAAGAGAATATTGCATCCGTCAGGGATTCAATCTCACAGTGCTGCAAAGAAGCCGGAAGGTCAGAAGAAGAAGTTACACTTATAGGCGTATCCAAGGTGTTTCCTGTCGAGTATGCTGAGGCTGCGTTTGCTGCAGGTCTTAATAATCTTGGTGAGAACCGTGTACAGGAACTTGTCCCCAAAATAGAACGTTTCAGTTCTCTCAACATGGATTGCAACTGGCATCTCATAGGAACGCTTCAAAAAAACAAAGTTAAGTATATCGTCGGAAAGACCGCGCTTATTCACTCTGTAAACAGTTTTGAACTTGCCGGGGAAATATCGAACAGGTCAGTCAATAACAATGTTACAACTGCTATTCTGCTTCAGGCCAATGTTTCCGGAGAGGAAAGCAAACACGGATTTGCGCCTCATGAACTCAAAATGGCTATAGACAGAATACAGAATCTCCCGTCTCTCAAGCTGTGCGGTCTCATGACGATGGCACCGATACAGACTTATGACGGTGAAGCCCGTGAAATATTTGCCAAAACGAGAACGATTTTCGATGAGCTGAAGCAATACTCCGGAAGCGATGACTGGAAAGTGCTGTCAATGGGAATGAGCCAGGATTATCAGAGTGCAATTCTTGAAGGCGCAACGCATGTCAGAATCGGAACCGCCATATTCGGAAATCGTGCAGAATATCAGGGTTTGTAACAATGATACTCAGTTTTTTGTTACATTTTGTAATAAAAAGCTTATAAAATTACCGTCTTGTGTCACTTTACCCAAATTTATTGCGCCTTAAGTTCAAGTTCGATAAGATGCTAATAAGTTTTACGAATGCCTTGGTCGGGCAACTATTAAGGAGGAAATGAACAATGGGCGGATTTAATGTTAAGAGTTTTTTGGGTGGTTTGTTTAGTGAGGTAGATGATTTTGATGAAACAAATGAATCTGAAAACTATGACATTCAGGACGAGGATATGTACGTCGCTGACGAAGAACCTTCAAACGAGATAGGATATGGCGCGGAAGAGCCTACATTCGTTCAGGAACCTGCACCTGCACCTGCTATGAGAACACCTGTTGTTCAGCAGAATGCAACAGTTGTTATGCTCAGCCCTTATGATATCAGAACAAGCCAGATTGTTTGCGATCATGTACGCGACGGTCACATCGTAATCTGCTATATTTCAGGAAGCACAGACAAGAGCCAGAGAGTAGTTGACTATATCTGCGGCGGAGTTTATGCGTTGGGCGGAAGACTTGAGCCTACTCCTATCAAGTCAACCTTTGTCTGCACACCAAAGAGCGTTGATCTTATCGTTGAGAATACTGATGCAGAGGCAACAACAAAGGTTTCAGCTCTCTGATTATTTTGATTTTATTGTTTTTTGCCCGCTGTTTTACAGCGGGTTTTTTTTTGTTGATTTTTTTTGTATAATTAATGCATTCTTTATGTGGAGGATTTGTATGACTGATAAGGAACGAGAGTATATGTTCGATCAGGCAATTGCATTAACTGAAGTTCTTAACCGACAGTGCGACGGACTTATGGATATGATTGACAACATTGATAACAGGGAGATTGCCGCCAACAGAGTCAGTTCTCTTGAGGCGGACGGTGATTATATTTTTCACGAATTTTCCATGCGGTTTAATTATATTGTTATTGAACCTTCAGAACACAGGGCGATGGTTTTCTCGATGCTCCGCCATATAGAACAGGCGGTCGATATGATCGATGAGCTTGCAAAGAGTGTGGTCAGATACAACATATCTGAGGTTCCTGATGGCTTTAGGTCAGCCGTTAACGGTATTTGCGGCGCTGTAAGGAAAGAGATGCATCTTGTAAATGTTCTCCGCGTTTATGATTCTTCAAGGAGAGTAAGCTTTATCAGAGCGGTTAATGATTTTGACGCTTTCAAGGTCGAGTATTCAAAAATGTATGACATGCTGATATTTGACCTGTTCTCTAATGATTATGATCCTGTATATATTATGAAGTGGAAATCGGTGTATGATGCGGTCCTCAAAGTGTTTGAATCGTTTGAGGTAAGTGCCGACGACTGCTACCGCTATGTTATATTCTGATTTTATAAGGTTATGGTTTTAGCATAAGGATAAACTGTATTTTGTTTTGATTATGCCGGAGAATGAGATCTTTGTCTCGGGGATTGATTGATGTTGGATAACGTTGTACTGCCTGAAGGCTATAAGTTGTTCTGGGCTGAAGAATTTGACGGTCATGAGATTAACAGCAGCTATTGGAATGCCGGATCATTCGCGTCCGGTGCGGGTGACAGTGTGCCTGAAGATCATTGCGGCAGGTCATGTCTTGAAGTCGGTGAAAGTTGTCTTACTATTTCCCCGAGTTATTTTTCGCGCAAGAAGAATTCACATGCCTGCATATCTGCTAATCTGGACACAATCGGCAAATTTGATTTCCGATACGGTTTTGTCGTGGCAAGAATCAAAGTTCCGAGAGGACAGGGACTTGTAAGCTCTTTTAAGCTTTTGCCTGCCGGTGACAGATTGACCTGTGACAATGGCGAGATAGACATTATGCGAATAACCGGCTGTAACACGCGCAAGCTCGAAGGTTCCGTGCAATTTGGACACCCACACACACAGAAGAGAGAAATTCTTACAGGCGACGTTGATTATTCTGATGATTTCCACGTTTTCGCCTGTGAATGGACTCCATATGACATTACAATCTATTGTGACGGAGAGAGAATATGTCATGCATGTTCATGGTTCTCGAAAACCGGCTCTGTTTTTAAGCCTTATCCCGCTCCGTTCGATAAGCCGTTCAATATCTCCATTGGTCTTGATATGGGAAGAGATATTACCGGTGATGGACTTGACGTCAAGGCTATGAGAAGAAGACTTCATTTTGATGAGCTTGAACATGGCGGGAACCGTGTCGCAGATGCAGTAAAGAAATATCTGTTCGGAATATTCGCAGATGATGA
>Ga0116193_1003248_pt1 | contig 11847 bp, 10 predicted proteins | sample AD_UKC115_MetaG_FD_89892 | JGI IMG/M metagenome (GOLD analysis project Ga0116193, IMG submission 89892) | Active sludge microbial communities of municipal wastewater-treating anaerobic digesters from Hong Kong - AD_UKC115_MetaG | ecosystem: Engineered > Bioreactor > Anaerobic > Digestate...
ATTGCAGATAGTTTTGCCGTCTGGGCCAACTTTGGCTTCAGCCATGCCGCTTCCCTGACCCTCTTGGAAGGGTGGATAACCTCCCTTTCCTACACCTTCCAGTTATACTTCGATTTTAGTGGCTATACCGATATGGCCATTGCCAGTGCCCTGATGCTGAATATTCGACTGCCCATGAACTTCTTTTCCCCCTACCAGGCTACCAGCATCCAGGATTTCTGGCGCCGCTGGCACATGACCTTGAGCCGCTTCCTGCGGGACTATATTTACATCCCCCTGGGCGGCAGCCGGGTACGGGAACCCCGGGTCTACATCAATTATCTGCTTACTTTCCTCATCGGCGGCCTCTGGCACGGGGCGGCCTGGACCTTTGTCTTCTGGGGGTTTCTGCACGGGGCAGCCCTGGGGGTGCACCGCGCCTGGAAAAAAACCGGTTGGAAGCTGCACCGGGTAGTTGCCTGGCTGTTGACCTTCAACTTTGTTAATGCCGCCTGGGTTTTCTTCCGGGCCGAAAACTTCACCCAGGCCAGGCAGGTCCTGGGCGCCATGGTCGGAGCAAACGGGGTGAAACTGCCCGAGTCCACCATGGGCATGCTGGGCTTCCTGACCCGTTACCAGGTGGGCTTCGGTGGTTTTTCCATGGAGCCCTTCCTGCACCAGGCGGTGCTTTTCCTGGTTATCGCCCTGGGTCTGGTCTTACTGTTGCGCAACTCCATGCAGTGGGAAGAGGGTTTCCGCCCCGGCTGGCCCCAGGCCCTCTGCATAGTAATCCTGGCCCTGACGGCTATCTTCAGCCTCACCCAGGTCAGTGAGTTTATCTATGCCAACTTCTAGGCAAGGGGTAAAGAACATGAACAACTACCAAAAATGGTTCCAAACCGTGCTGGTTCTCATCCTGCTGCCGGTTTTCCTGGTCGGGGGCTTCAACTATTATATTGATCCCCTGTGGACCTTTAACCATGCCCATCAATACAACCGTATCCAGCTTTCCTTCAACGAGCGCCAGCAAAAAACCAACCGGCTGGCTTTCGGGAAAAATGATTATGACAGCCTGCTGCTGGGCAGCAGCCGGGTTACCTACATCAACCAGCACGACTTTACCGGCCAGCGCACCTTCAACTACGCAGTAAACAACATGTTGCCGCAGGAGTATGCTGATTATGCCCGCTTTGCCCGTCAGCAGAACGGGCGGGACTTTGACACCATTTACCTGGGCCTGGACTTCTTTTCCACCAACCGCAACCTGGAGCTTCCCAACCAGTTTGAGCCACCGGCATATTATATTGATCAGACCAGACAGTTTGGCTATCGCTTTAAAAACCTGTTGTCCACCGACCTGCTCAAGTACTCCTGGAAAAACCTCGAAAACTCCCGCCGGGGCGAACCGCTCAGTTTTAGCTACGATCACAGCAACGTCAAAACCCTGGTGCCGGCACCCGCCCAGGAAAAAGCCTGGCGGATCGCCCAAAACATGGACTGGTACGGAAATGAGGTCTATGGAGGGGATTACCGGTATGGGAGCATCAAACCCGCCCTGCAGCAACTAAAGGCAGCCTTCCCCCATACCCGTTTTGTAGTCTTTACCACCCCCGTTTCCGAAGAGCTGTTTCAACTCATGGTGGACCAGGGGCGGTGGCCGGACTACCAGCACTGGCTGACCGAGATTGTGGAAGTTTTCGGGGAGGTCTGCAACTTCAATTACCCCAACACCATCACCCGCGACATGGCCAACTATTATGATGCCAGCCACTTTTACCCGCGGATAGGGACCCTGATCGCGCACCGCATCAGCGGCGTAGCCGATCCTGCCCTGCCTGACGATTTTGGAGTCAGAGTAACCCGCACCAACCTGCCGGCCCATCTTAGAGCGGTCGATTAGAAACCAGGCAACACTTGCGTAGGGACCGGGTCTACCGCCGGGTGGGAAGGCCGCCCAGCAGGCTGGCCAGGGGAGTGCGGGAAACCAGCCAGGTAGCCGCCAGGCTGGTAAGGGAAACCGCTATAAAGAGCAGCACCATGCCCGGGTCTCCCGTCCAGGGAGTCCAGCCCGCCGGGGTGAAGAGGAAAAGGATGCTTAAGATCAGCGGATGCAACAGGAAAATAAGGAAAGACTGCCCGGACAGCCACTCCAGGCGCTGCGCACGACTTACCGGGATATGTTCCCGCAGTCGCAGGGCCAGGGCGTAGAAAAAGCAATAACTGCTCAGCGTGTAGAGCAGAATGGAAGGCTTAATGGTCAGTTCCCAGGTCTGAGTATAACGGCTTTCCAGCAGCAGCAAAACCAGTGCAGCCAGGGTCAGCAGCCCCAGGAGCACTGCTTTTTTTTGCAGCCAGGCCGCGAAGCCGGCCCGCTTTTCCGCCAGGTACATGCCCAGCACAAAATAAAAGAGCCACAGCGGGAAAAGAGTGCAGTACAAAAACCCGTTCAGCGGGGGCAGGGTGATAAGCTGCATTTCCTGCAGATAAACCGCGGTCTGCCCGGCCAGGCTGAGCAGCAGCGAAATCACCAGAGCGAAAGCGGCCTGTTTTTTCACCCAGATGCGCAAGAGCGGGTAGAGCAAATAGAGCTGAAAGATAATGACCAGGAAGTAGAGGTGGAAAAAGCCTGTCCCGTGCAACAGGTGCTGGCCCAGTTGCAGCAGCCAGTTTTGCCAGCCCGACCAGGCCACCCCCAAATAGTGATTGGAGAGCAGGTAGTAAATCAGCGTCCAGAGCAGGTAGGGCCAGAGCACCCGGCCAAAGCGTTTGCGGAAAAAGGCCCCGCTGCCCAGCCAGCGCTGCCGGTCCAGATAATAAAGAAGGAAACCGGACATTATTACAAAAAAAGGCACCGCATTGCGCGTGGCCTGATTCAAAACAAAGGCCAGCTCACTCTGCTGCAGGTCGTAGCGGGCGGTCACATGGATGGCAATTACACATAAGGCCGCCAGGATGCGCAATAGGTCAAATTCAGTCAGTCGTTCCCGCATAGCCCTTTCCTTTCAGGCTCATAAGCTTACTACCGAAAAAGTCCTTTCTTACTATAAAACTAAAACCACCTCCCCGGCAACAGGGACAAGAAGACCATAGACGGTGTGAAAACCGCAAAAGGCCCCCAGCTAATGGCCCTGAGTGGAGGGCATAGCTGAAATGCAGGGTTAATCTGCGGCCTTCGTCCCTAAATACCAGTGAATACCAACCATGGGTGGGGCAGATAAAAACGTGAAATAGTCTTCACACCGCGTGAGGTTCTTTGGTCCCTTTTCGACCCGCTCTTGCCGGAGGTCCTTTATCCATGTAAACCTGTTCCAAAGCAGCGTTAGTCAGCGTCGAAATATCCGTGTCCCGGCACCATATTTCCTCTTGTAGTCTTGTTAACCTAATGATAATATTTTGGTTAACAACCTGGGAGAGGAGTCTCGTTAATGCGCATAACCACCCGCGAGCTGGTACGGGCGGCACTTTTTACTGCTCTAATGGCGGTGGTCGCCATCCTAATACGGCTTTTTCAACCGGTGGTAGTGATCCCCTTCAGCCTTCAGCCCCTGGTCATGCTGCTGGCCGCCAACCTCCTTTCGCCGCGGGCGGCCTTTCTGAGCATGCTGGCCTACCTGCTGCTGGGCTTGAGCGGCCTGCCGGTTTTTTCGGTTCCCCCCTACGGGGGACCGGCTTACGTTTTGCTGCCCAGCTTCGGATTCCTGCTGGGTTTTCCCCTGGCGGCCTGGGTGCAGTCCCGCCTTATCCGGCGGCCCACGCTGCCTGCTTACCTGCTGGCGGGAACGGCCGGTGTGATAGTTTACTACCTGGTGGGCCTGCCCTATATGTACCTGACATTAAACTATTACGTGGGCCGGGCGGTAGACGTGCTGCAAGTTTTAAAAATCGGCTTCCTCCCCTTCATCATTTTTGACCTGGTCAAAATCGTGCTGGCCGCTTGGCTGGCCGGGGAAATAAGCAGGAGATTGGACCTCAAAAGAGAACTATAAAATGGGGATATTCCTCTTAAAGGAACCGTCCCCTTGTCCCCAAGCTGCTGTAATACAATCCACTGCCGAGGGGAGGTGTGATCCCTTATTATTTGGGGAAAGCTATGATATTAGTATTTGATGTAGGGAATACCAATACCGAAGTGGGAGTTTTCGCAGGCGAAAATCTGGTCACCTATTGGCGCATTCGCACCGACACCCTGCGCACCTGTGACGAATACGGCATAATGCTGAAGGGTTTATTCAGCTACCAGAACCTGAAAATGGAGGACATAAAGGCGGTAGTCATTTCCTCGGTGGTACCTTCCCTTAACCTGGAACTGGAGTGGCTGAGCCAAAAGTATTTTCACTGCAAGCCCCTGCAGGTTGGCCCGGGCGTCAAGACCGGCCTGGCCATAAAGTACGAAAACCCGCGTGAAGTAGGCGCAGACCGGGTGGTTAACGCCGTAGCCGCCTATCACAAATATGGCGGTCCCCTGATTATTATTGATTTTGGCACCGCCACCACCTTTTGCGTAGTAAACGAGCAGGGCGACTACCTGGGCGGCGCCATTGCTCCCGGCATCCGCATTTCCACCGAAGCCCTGGTTTCCAGGGCGGCCAAACTGCCGCGCGTGGAGCTGGCCAAGCCGCGCAGCCTGATTGGCAAAAACACCGTGGCCAGCATGCAAGCAGGGATTATCTATGGCTTTGTTGGCCAGGTGGAAGGAATCGTCAACCGCATGAAAAAAGAAATTGACGGCCCGCTCCAAGTAGTAGCCACCGGAGGATTGGCCTCCATTATCGCCCGGGAAACCGAAGCCATTGATCTGGTAGATGATTATCTCACCCTGGAGGGACTGCGCCTTATTTATGAATTAAACCGGGGGTAAATATGTTTCCCATCGGAACTGTAGAATGCCCTAACCGGGTAATTGCCGCCCCCATGGCCGGAGTCACCGACAAGGCCTACCGTATCCTGGCCCGCGAGTTTGGCTGCGGGCTGCCGGTTACGGAAATGGTCAACGACAAAGGACTCATTTACGGCCAGGGCCGCACCGCGCAGATGGCCGACGTGCGGGATGAGGCAGCACCGGTAGGAGTACAGATTTTTGGTTCCCAGCCCGAGACCATGGCCCGAGCCGCGCAGGTCGTTGAGGGACTGGGGGCCGCCATAGTCGATATAAACATGGGCTGTCCCACGCCCAAGATTGTGAAAAATGGCGAAGGGGCAGCCCTTATGCTGGATCTGGCGCGCAGCCGGGCCATTATTCGCGCGGTGGTCGGGGCAGTACAGGTACCGGTAACGGTTAAAATGAGGCGCGGCTGGGAGGATGGCGACTGGACCTGTCTGGAACTGGCCGGAATCGCGGAGCAGGAAGGAGCCCAGGCCGTAACCATCCATGCCCGCAGCCGCAATCAGTTTTACTCCGGCTCAGCCGACTGGCCGGTTATCAAGGCCGTCAGGCAAAGAGTGGATATAGCCGTAATTGGCAACGGTGATATCAGCTCGGCAGAAGATGCCCGGCGCATGCTGGAGGAGACCGGCTGCGATGCGGTAATGATTGGCCGGGCTGCTCTGGGCAACCCGTTTATTTTTCGCCAGACCGCAGCATTGGTTGAAGAAGGCCGGACAATAGCACCTCCTTCGGTGGAGGAAATCCTGACAGTCGCCGCCCGCCATCTGCAACTGGTGTGCCAGTTCAAGGGCGAAGATGTAGGCGTGCGGGAAATGCGCAAGCATTTTTCCTGGTACACCCGGGGCATACGGGGAGCTGCCCGCATCCGTGAGGAAATCAACCGGGCCACCACCCAACCGGCCCTCTTGGAAACCCTGCAGCAGATACGCAGAGCTTAACCTGGCCAAGTGACATACAGCTTAACCCGCCCCTTGATTTCACTGCAAAAACCCTATTTGCATGCATTCATAAAGATGCAGGAGTCCCCCTCTTGCTTCCTCTTTTTCCCGATGGTAAAATAAATCAAAACTTTGTGTACAATATTGTGCGCAAGAGGTAAAGCTATGGAATTTTATCGTATTCAGGACAAAATTGTCAGCTGGGAAAGAATTGAGAAAAACTTAAAGAAAGCCTTGCTGCTTCGCTCCCGGGGTTTCTCCCAGCAGGAAACGGCGGATCGTTTAGGCATTGACCGCACCTTCATTTCCCGTCTGGAAGGCATCGGCGAGCTGCGCAAGGGTCAAACCATTGCCTGTGTGGGCTTTCCCATCCTCAACCGGGGAGAAATCCAAAGCGTGCTGGAGGCCGAAGGAGTTGACTACACTTTGCTCATGTCCGAGGAAGAGCGGCTCGCATTTGTCGACCAGCGCAGCGGCAAGGAATTGCTGAACGAGTTGATGAATCTTACCGCCCGGGTGCGCAGCTATGACGCAGTTCTGCTGATGGGCTCCGACGAACGTCTCAAGCTGATGGAAGGGGTCCTGGACGGACAGGTGGTCTCTATTGTGCTGGGGGAATCCCCCCTTACCGAGGATCAGTGGGTGGACCCGGATGAAGTTCGCAACATTCTGCGCTCTTTAAAAAACGCCCGCTAAAAAGCCGGATAGGACCACCGGGAGGCATCCGGAAGACAGGGAGGTAAAAAGACCGTGAAACACGTTGTCAGCGTAAGCCTGGGCGCATCCAAGAGAGATCATGCCTTTGAAACCGAATTTTTGGGGGAACAATTTCGTATTGAGAGAATAGGCACTGACGGCGACTGGGACCAAGCCATTCAGCTCATTCGCGACCTGGACGGGAAGATTGATGCGTTCGGCATGGGCGGCATTGATCTCTACGTATATATCGCCGGCCAGCGCTATGTCATAAAGGACGCCCAGCGTCTGCTGAAAGAGGCCCGTCAAACCCCCATGGTGGACGGCAGCGGGCTGAAAAACACCCTGGAACGCAAATGCATATTGGATATCCAACGGGATGGAATCATGGACCTCTCCGGCAAAAAAGTACTCATGGTATGTGCCGTGGACCGTTTTGGCATGGCTGAAGCCTTCGAGGAAGTGGGCGCCCGGCTTACCCTGGGCGATTTCATCTATACCGTAGGGATTCCCTTTCCCCTGCATTCCCTGGCTACCCTGCGCATTTTCGGCCGCATTGCTGCTCCCTTTGTAGTTAAAATGCCTTTTGACAAACTTTATCCGACCGGCAAGGAACAAGAAGTCATAATTCCCAAGCACTCCAAATATTATTATGAAGCAGATATACTGGCCGGGGATTTTAACTACATCCGGCGGTACCTGCCCGAACAGCTGAACGGCCAGGTAGTCATAACGAACACTACCACCCAGGAAGACCTGCAACTGCTCAAGCAACGCGGCATCAGCAGAGTTGTCACCACCACCCCCGACATGGGAGGGCGCTCCTTCGGCACCAACGTTATTGAGGCCCTCATGGTGACCCTGATGGGCCGCCCGGCCGACCAGATCAAGCCGGAAGACTACTTCTCCATGCTGCAGGAACTGGATATGAAACCCGGGGTGGTGGATCTGGGGAGACTGGATGATTGAACTAAATTTTGCTTTGCTGAATTGGAACCATAAGGATAAAAGGGGCTTCATCTACCGGAAAGGATTTCTTAACCGGCTGGCGCCCCTTTTTTTTGCCCCCCGGGTGGAGCGCTTGATTGAGCTGCAGGGCTTCAACCTGCGCGGCTGCCAGCTTTCCATCCCCCTGGGTCCGGGCAACCTGGATCTTCTGGACCGGGAAACCAGGCGGGATATGGTAGCAAGGGCCGGTTTTCTTCTGGCCGACTACGGCTTGCAGCAGGCAGCAGTCCCCAGGAAGCTTCGCTCCAGCCTGCCGCAAATCTGGGAGAGCCTGGTGCCGGTGGTATTCGGTGAAGACTTCATTAAAGCCCTGGCTGTGACCGCGGTGGCCTGGAACTTTTCCCGGCATGACCTCAAAAAAATCATTGTAGTGGGGGAAGTTGAGCACTTTGCCACCTTTATCAGCAACCTGGCCGGATACGGGATCCCGGTCTCCCTGCAGAGCTGCCAGCCTACCCGTTATGAGCTGCTGGCCCACCGCCTGCTCTATACAGAGGGCTATGCGGTCAGTACCAGCTATCTCAACCCGGCAGAGTGGGAAGAGGGAGAATTAGCCCTGGTATTTGACCGGGGCCGGGCCTGGATTCAAGCCCCGCGCTCCGGTTGCCTTTACCTGGATAACCAGAGTCAGGGCCTGTTTCCCTTCCTGGAAGAGCAGCTGGCCCAAAACGGGATAGATGCCAACCTGGGTTCGCTGGCACCCCTGCTGGAAGCATCCCTGCTGCATGATTTTGCTGGAGAAAGGGAACAACAAACTTATCTGTCGGAAGATGCCCCGGAAAGTTTTCTGTGGCTGCAACAAAGGGCGGAAGAAGTCGGGCTCTGGGAACTCTTCCTTGACAAGGGATAATGAGGTCTATATAATACCTTAAAGGCAAAAAGGCCCTCACTCACAAGAAAAGAAAGGTACGGAGGATATTGGGGTTTCCCAATATTTTCTATGCAAAGGAGCATTCCGTTTCAACCGGTTGCGGGAGAAATGCGGTGATTTCCTTTGCTTGTTGTTTATGAACCGGCTCAGGATGCTTACCTGATGTCGACCGGACCTTAATGGATGGCGGCAGGGGGTAGCTATTACCCCGGCAAATGTATCAAAGGTGAGGAGCGATGGGATTGTCAGAAGAAAAAGAGGTTTTATTAACCAAAGAGGGTCTGCACAAGCTGGAAACGGAACTGGAACACTATAAATCAGTGCGGCGGGAGGAAGTCGCTGAACGGATAAAGCAGGCCATCGCCTTCGGGGATATCTCCGAAAACTCGGAATATGAAGATGCCAAAAACGAGCAGGCTTTCATTGAAGGCCGGATCATCACCCTGGAAAAAATCCTGAAAAACGCCCGCTTGATGGAAGATGACGATATACGCACTGATATAATATCCTTGGGTTCACGGGTAACCTTAAAGGAAATGAAATCAGGACGCGAGGTCAATCTTTTACTGGTATCATCAGCTGAATCCAAACTAAAAGACGGAAAGATCTCCGTCGAGTCCCCGGTGGGCAAAGCCATCGTGGGCAAAAAAGTAAAATCAGTCGTAGAGGTGGACGCACCCGCCGGACGTATAAAATACAAGATCCTGAAAGTGGAGAAATAATAAGAGGGGCAAGGGGACGGTCCTTTTGTCCCTCCCCATGATTTCAGTACGGAGGGACAGAAGGACCGTCCCCTTGCGCCCCTTGTCCCTTATACCAGGGCGGAGGAGTTGGAAAAATGTCAGAGCGAGAACCAGATCTAAATGAACTGAAAAAGGTACGCCGGGAGAAACTGGCCGAGCTGCGAGAAAGCGGCCTGGAGCCATTTGGAGAGCGATTTGAACGTGATACCATGGCTGCCCTGGTGGAAAAAAGATTCGAGCAAATGGAAGGCCAGACCGTCCGTCTGGCCGGCAGAATAATGTCCAAACGCCGCCACGGCAAAGCCGGATTTGCTGATTTGCACGACCTGAGCGGCTCCATTCAGCTTTACTTTCGCAGTGATGATGTAGGCGCAGACAAGTACGAACTGTTCAAAAAGCTGGATATAGGAGACATTCTGGGTGTGGTTGGCGAGGTATTCCGCACCCAGAAGGGCGAAATAAGCATTCATGTCCACGACCTGACCTACCTGTCCAAATCCCTGAACCCACTGCCGGAAAAATGGCATGGACTCAAGGATGTCGAGCTCAGATACCGACAGCGTTATGTGGATTTAATAGTCAACCCGGAGGTGCGCGAAATCTTTATCAAGCGCAGCCGTATCATCCGGGAAATGCGCAACTACCTGGATCGGCTGGGATTCCTGGAAGTGGAGACCCCCATGATGCAGCCCATTCCCGGCGGAGCCGCTGCCCGTCCCTTTATCACCCATCACAATGCCCTGGACATGGATCTGTACCTGCGCATTGCCCCGGAACTATACTTGAAGAGACTGCTGGTGGGAGGCCTGGAAAAAGTCTATGAGATTAACCGCAACTTCCGCAACGAAGGCATTTCCACCCGTCATAACCCCGAATTTACCATGCTGGAACTCTACCAGGCCTATGCTGACTACCAGGACATGATGGCCCTGGCCGAGGAGATGATCTCCAACGTAGTCCTGCAGGTCAACGGCAGCATGGCAGTAGAATCAGAAGGTGCGTACCTTGACTTTACCCCGCCCTGGACGCGCATTTCCATGCTGGAGGCCATCCACAAGTTTGCCGGAGTGGACTTCACCCGCCTGGAGGGCGATGAGGAGGCCCGGGAAGCGGCCCGTGGCCTGGGACTGGAACTGGAAGGCAACCCCGCCCGCGGGGAAATTATAAACCTGGTTTTCGAGGAGTTTGTGGAGGACAAGCTGGTCCAACCCACCTTTGTTTACGGCCATCCGGTGGAGATTTCCCCGCTGGCCAAACGCAACCGCGACAACCCCGCTTTTACCGACCGCTTCGAACTCTTTATACTGCAGCGGGAAATCGCCAACGCCTTTTCCGAGCTCAACGATCCCATCGACCAGCGCGGGCGTTTTATGCGCCAGGTGGAGAAACGGGCCGGAGGCGATGCCGAAGCACACATGATGGACGAAGACTATCTTAACGCCCTGGAATACGGGATGCCCCCGGCAGGAGGCATGGGCATCGGCATTGACCGCCTGGTCATGATCCTCACCGGTTCCCCCTCCATCCGTGACGTCATTCTCTTTCCCACTCTCCGGCCCCGCGAGTAGACCGATTTAAGAGGGACAAGAGAACGGTTCTTGTCCCTTTTTTGCCGTTTATGGCAGTATTCCCGCCTTTTGGGGAGGACCGCGGTGCTCCTTCCCGCTGTGAGGGCCTTACACCGGTCCCGGTCAGGACAGCCCCTTTGAAAAATTCCTTTCTATAGGCCTATAATAAAAAGAGTTATAATTTCCTAAACTCAAAATTACAACCTAGCCGTTCTCAGATGCTGAATCTTGAACTGCCCGGTTCAAGAGCGGGGGAACCAAATGTTGGGGTGAATCCAGAATGCTGGTAGGGCTCCCTGGCCCGAACCCGTCAGCTAACCTCGTAAGCATTAAGGGGGAAGAGAATGGTATTTTTCTTTCATTAATTTTTCTGCAACAACGTTATCCCCCGTCTAAGTCAGGAACCAGGGACAGAGACAAGGGGACGGTCCTTTTGTCCCTCTTCAAGGAGAATAACCCAGGGGACAAGATAAGCGTCCGAAACTACTGAAAAACCCTATTCGGATGTATAAATGTTCAGGAGTTGTTGACGGAGCATAATACATCCAAACCAGGTCATTATTACTTTTTCAGTGGTTTCGAAGCGTCCCCTTATTCCTCCGTCCCTCAGAATAAGGATTGGTGATACATGCATAAAATCGACTTACAGAATCTAACCAAAATCTATGGCAGCAACCCGGAAAAGGCCCTGGAAATGGTTCGCGCCGGGGTAGACAATGACACCATTCGCCAGAAAACCAAACTGGTGGTGGGGATGCGCCAGGTCAACCTCTTTGTTGACGAGGGGGAAAGCTTTGTCATCATGGGGCTTTCCGGCAGCGGCAAATCCACTCTTTTAAGGTGCGTAAACGGCCTGATCAGGCCTACCGATGGACAAGTGTTAATCGACGGAAAGGATATTGTTACCATGCCATCCGGCGAACTGCTCCAGTTTCGCCGCCGTAAAATGGCCATGGTTTTTCAGCGTTTTGCCTTGCTCCCCCATCGTACCATTCTGCATAACGTAGCCTACGGCCTGGAAGTTCGGGGGATGTCCCGTGACCAGCGTACGGAACGGGCCGCCCAGGCTATAAAAATGGTGGGACTCCAAGGCTGGGAAGATTACTATCCCGATAACCTGAGCGGGGGCATGCAGCAAAGGGTAGGGCTGGCCCGGGCC
>Ga0116193_1003249_pt1 | contig 11844 bp, 7 predicted proteins | sample AD_UKC115_MetaG_FD_89892 | JGI IMG/M metagenome (GOLD analysis project Ga0116193, IMG submission 89892) | Active sludge microbial communities of municipal wastewater-treating anaerobic digesters from Hong Kong - AD_UKC115_MetaG | ecosystem: Engineered > Bioreactor > Anaerobic > Digestate | place...
AACAGTGAGGCGAGAGGAGAGAGGGGAGAGGAGCAAAACAGGCGCGAAGCGCCACCCCTCACCCCTTACGCCTCACCCCTCACTAAAAAAGAAAGGAGGATAACCATGGAAGAACTCATCAACACCATCGCCAATGTCGGCTTCCCCATCGCTGTAGCCGCATACCTGCTTATCCGCATTGAAGGCAAACTCTGCCAGCTCACCACAGCAATCACCGAACTCCGCCAGGCCATCATGAGTTTACAGTGAGAAAGCAGACAGGCGACAGTTGAACAATTGTTAAACGTTGGTAGGGGCCGACGACTCTGTCGGCCCGGATGATTGGCAGAGAATATTGCTCAAGCGGCGTAGGGGCGCTTATTAAGCGCCCGAACCTTAACGGGCGAGCTTGCGAGCCCACAAAATGAACTTAACCGCTAACCAACTAACCAACTAACCAACTAACCCGAAAGGAGGCAGCCCCATGGAAATCAAGGAATATAACTTACAATTTGACCCCCTGGCCGACCGTATGCATACCAACTGCATCATCCTACATCACTCCGCCAGTGACGACTCTTCCGCCCCCGATATTCATAAATGGCACAGGGATATCGGTTACAGCGGCATCGGTTATCATTTTGTCATCAGGAAATACGGCACCATTGAAAGAGGAAGACCCTTGAATAAAGTCGGTGCCCATGCCGGCAGCGAATACAATTATAACAGCATCGGCATCTGCCTGGCCGGAAACTTTGTGGTCTTGGAACCCCAGCCCGAACAGATCAGATCGCTGCTAATGCTCATCGATCACCTCGAAGAACATTACGGGAAAAAGTTAAAAGTCTTAAGGCACAGCGATGTTTATTCCACAGCATGCCCCGGCAGCAAATTCCCCTGGCCATTGCCCGGAGTCAATGAGGAAGAGGACTGGAAACAAGCACTGATCGACCGCGCCTTTGAAGAAAGACTCATCACCGAAGATCACGACCCGGATGAAACCGCCGACAAATGGTTCGTCCTCGCCGTCAGCCTCAACCTCATCGACCGCATCATGGAACTATGAATGCAACAATGTCCGGTCAACAACCGGAGGGGTCGACGACCCTGTCGACCCTCAGCTTAGCAGAGAATAACACTCAAGCGGCGTAGGGGTCGACGACTCTGTCGACCCGCTGCCTGGCAGAAAAAATCGCTCATACGGCGTAGGGGCGCTTATTAATCGCCCGAACCTTAAAGGGGCGAGCCTGTGAGCCCACAAAATGAACCTAGCCCCTAGCCCCTAATCCCTAACTACTAACAAAGGAGGATACTATCAATGAAAACCAGAATACCTAAAAAGCCCACCGCGGTGAGATTCGCCCAATGGCTGAAAGAGAACACCCTTTGCAGTTTAAGGTTCGAAGGAGAACGTGTAGAAGCAGTAGTAAGTGCCGGCCATATAGAACCCAATCTCTGTGTACCCCTGATTGCGGAGATGAACGATGAAATCCTGGAGATAACTGAATTTGCCGAAGACTATTTTTCTTTAGAATCCGCTTACAAAGCCATTGACAACGGAGAGGAGACCTATCCCCCGGTACCTTTCCACGACTGGGTCCAGGACCAGTACCTGACAGCAAAGGATGTAAAGATCACCAGGGTGGAGATATAACGAAAGCATCAATAAAGCATTAATACCCGGTCAGAGATGATCGGGTATTTTTTATTAGTTATATACATTATACCTTGAGTTATTTAGCTAATACTTGAACCGCATTTCCTTTTAATTCCCGAGCATACTGTTCAGAAGTTTTTCTGTCGAATAAGTATGCTTCATTAATATCTTTGATAAATCTATTATTATTGCTTAGATACATACCGTCCTTTACCACAACCCACTTACTTCTCCTGTAAACCATGACATCACCGCCCACTCTGGCAGCAAGTATTTCAGCCTGTTCTTTATTTTCATACAAATAAGCAAGGTTGAAATTATCAGTGAATTTTGCTCCTGCAGTAAGGTACTTGCCATCCTTTAAGATATACCAGAAGTCACTCATTGCCAGCCCTCCCTTGACTCAATGGCTGTTAATTTAGATCAATAAAATTTTTATAATAAATATTTCTTCACAATCATGGGGAATTCCTGCATTTAGTAATGCCCGATCAAAAATGAACGGGCATTTTTTATGGCAAAAGTGTTAAATACATCAGATGGAATGAGTAAATTCATAAAAGGAATAAAGCGATTTATCAGGAAATTATAAAAGAAAACCAAGGGGGGGTTGAAAATTGGAACATTTTAGGGATTGGTTAATAAATACACAAAGCGTAGGTTATAGTACAGCTTATAAATATTCAAGAGCAATAGTAACATTGTCGAGAGAGTTTTTGGGAGAAAAAGATTTATTTAATGTGAATTCTTATGAAGAGGCCAGAATAGAAGCGGAATATATATTTAAACAAAAAGCTTTTGAAGCTAAAAATAACAGAGGCCATAATATGTATAGCTGCGCCTTGAATAATTATTTATTGTATAAAAAAGATTATTAATTTTTGTAAGGGGTAATGTTGCCTTTTGTTCAGGTTTTAGAAGTCTACTTACTAAACATTCACAACAGTGAAAAAATCTACCCTCCGGCATCTATTTATGAATGGGTCCAGAATCAGTATCTAGCCTCAAATCAGGTGGAGAAAATTAAAAGTCCTCAATCATGGGTTTGGATTGGGGTCTTTTTGTTCTTCAAATCTTTCTAGGCAACTTACATTGTTGGTTTGTATCTAGATTCTCTAATTTTAAAATTTCTTTTCTCCAGTAAATCTAACAATTTTTTATTTGTTGTTGAGTAATAAATAATATGTAATTAAGGGTAGGAAAAATTTTAATTTGCTAGAATAATTAGATTTAGAGGCTTTTAGGGAAGGCATTTATGAAGATTAAGCCTCATTTTGTTCATGCCTAGAATAAAATTGAAATCTATATTAAGTGATTATTAACGGAGGGATATTAGGTGAGTAATAAACCTGTATTCATTGACTTGTTTGGTGGTTGCGGGGGACTGTCGCTTGGTTTAATAAATGCCGGCTGGGAAGGCTTGTTTGCAGTAGAGTCAAATCCAATGGCTTTTGAGACTTTAAGGTTTAATTTAATAGATGGTTCTAGAGCTACTTATAATTGGCCACTATGGTTACCAAAAGAACCTCATGATATCAAAGGTTTTATTAAAAAATATCGGAAAGAAATGAAACCATTAATAAATAATATTGATCTTATAGCTGGAGGTCCACCTTGCCAGGGTTTTTCTCTTGCGGGTAAAAGAGATAAAGGAGACGAGCGTAACCAATTATTCCGAGAATACATTAAGTTCGTGAAGTTTTTGAAGCCGAAAATGATCTTATTTGAGAACGTCGAAGGCATTGCATTTGCATTGCGCAATAAGGACTCGGAGCATTGTAGAGGTCGCAAACCTTATTCATATTTAACAAGAATAAAAAATGCTCTTAAATCGATAGGGTATGAAGTAAAAGCAATGTTAGTTCCTTTTCAGAATTATGGTATTCCACAGAGTAGAAAAAGATACATAATTATAGGTTTTAGTCGCGATATTTTTAAGACAATGGTTCCCAATGATCCCTTTTTTGACATTGAGAGCACTAAGGCTCAATTTCTCGAAAAGAAACATTTACCAATGAATACTTCGGTAGAGCAAGCAATTTCAGATTTGGAACAAAGACATGGGGTGGTAAATAGCCCGGACTCTAAGGGCTTCTATCATGGTGTTTTAGGGGAAATAGGATCAGAATACCAAAGATACTTGCGTGGTGATAAGGTAGAAGGTTCAATACCCGATAGCCATCGCTTTGCAAGACATAGTAAACAAATCATTGATCGGCTTACACTCATACAAAGAGAATGTAGAAGAGGTGTTAGTTTAAGTTCTGAAGATAGGAAAAAATATGGTCTTAATAAAAAATGCCTCCATCCGACTGATAAAGATAGTCCCGCTCCTACTTTGACAACTCTACCTGATGATGTAATTCATTATTCTGAACCTAGAATATTTACTGTTCGGGAATATGCGCGGATTCAGTCCTTTCCAGATTGGTTTGAATTCAAAAGTAAATATACTACCGGCGGGAAGAATAGAACAATTGAATGCCCTAGATATACTCAAATTGGAAATGCAGTGCCACCGCTTTTTGCCGAATTGATAGGTTATGTATTGTCAATATATATTGAACAAATTCCTAATTATGGATGTAATTATGATCAGGAAGCTGTTGATATGTACTGAGATAAAAAAGGAGTATGTCATGAAAAATAACTTCTTGTTAAAACTTCTTACCCTACAGCAAGACGGAGAACAAGCAATTAGCAGTCCTTCTAATTGGGTTTCGCAGGATGTCCTTCTCGAAGTACCAACAGATACAGATAGAATCGTTAATATGCTTAGTAAGGAAATGCTTATTGGCGAAAACAATACGATAGCAAGATGGCACTTTTTTATTGGTTCACCTGGGAACGGCAAATCAACAGCAACAGGAAAGCTATGCCGAATGCTCATTGAAAAACAATCATGTAGCGTCACCGATGAAAGAAATATAAATATTAACGATCTAGAACAAACTGCTCTCCCCTATGAATTATGTGTGTATGAGGGGAATAAACATTACGCATCTGGAAAGATTGTCCAAGATGCATCGGTTGTCAGAAGTCCTTTTTCCAAAGATGCTGATCCTGCAAATGACTTTATCGAAACATTAAAAGACGCATGGGAAAAAGGAATGTCTCTAGTGGTTAGCACTAACCGTGGAATAATTGAGAAAGCATACCAAGAACGTTACCTTGATCAGACGATTAATTCAAAACAGTGGTTTAAAATCCTCCGCGGGCTGGTTGAACAAGATCCTATTAATTCTTACGGCGAACTTGAAGGTAAATGGAGATTCAATAGTAACAATAAACACGTATTTGAATCTGTCAAAGTTTCGTATTGTTATCTTGACAACCGGAGCTTATTAATAAATAGTAACGTTTTTGACAGTCTAATAAAAAAGGCAACTGATAAAGAAAACTGGAAAGACTGCGGTGAGTGTAATAATAGATTATTTTGTCCATTTAAAGCAAACTGCGAGTGGCTAGAAAACTCTTTAACCAGAGAAAGATTTTTGCAAACTTTAAAACGGGCGGAGGTATTTTCCGGTCAAATAATAGTATTTAGAGAAGCACTTGCCTTATTATCTTTCATCCTGGCAGGTTGCCCTAGGGATTATTTAAATAGTAAACACCCATGTGAGTGGGTTGCTGAGAAAAAAGAATGCGGGGATATTTTTGCCCTAGCTATGAGAAGAATTTATATGTGTATTTATTCATCTTTTACACCATACGGACTAGAAGAAAATTTAACATTATATAGGAAACAAATTAAATCATTGAAAATTTTGAAAGGTTTTCTACAAGATGATGCTCTTAGAACGGCAAAGAGTTTGGATTGGATACTTAAGGGCAAAAACACACCATCAGTTGACGTTGGAGTTCAACGACTAGTTGGAGCAAGTGGTATTCTTACAGAAATTGATCCTAATCGTGAATGCTTACCGATAGATTTTATTGAATTCTGGGATGGGGAGATAACCAATTTACTCACACATAACATTCCGAATTTTACCTCAATTGAAAGTGAATGTATTGAAAAATGGGCGTTTATGGAAACATTAATTGAAGCTACTCCTTCGCACGAAGCATCACAATGTTATTGGGCATTGCGTCGGTGGAGCAGTAATTTTCTGATTCATTACGGAGCTTTATTGAATGGTATGACATGTTGGGAACAAGAGCTTGATGAACTTATCAAGATATATGAGACAATTAATAAAGATATAGAATGTAGGACACAAGAGGATCTAAGGCTTATATCAGGTTTAACCGAAAAGTTTGAAAAGTTACTATCAACTGGTACAGATAGTCAATCAGAAAAAAATTCTGTTGCATTATCCGAAAACGTAACCCTTTCAGGACGTTGGGTAGAAAGAAATCTAATACCTGTAATTGATAGAGAAAAGATAATGAGCAGTTTATCTATCACAGTTAAATTTCCTGGCGAAAAAGCGGAAGTTAGTGCTCGTGCTTTTGTATGGCTAAGCGCACTGTTAAACAAGAATTTGGATATAAGGTGTTTCCCAAGGGAACTACTTACAGGAATAATGGATGCAAGGGTGAGAGCATCAGCAAAAGCAAGACCGCAATATGCACTTGTTGATAATGACGTTGTATTAAAAATAGAAACTGGCGAAAATGAGCAGTTTACTCTCACACGTATTGATGGAGGTGTTCTTGTTGATTCTAAACGATACTAGTCCGATAGAGTGGGAAAAAAATGAACCGCCTACTCATCATTTAATTAGTAATAGTTTCGTTTTTGTTCCATCAGCTGGGATGCGCTTAGCGCCAGAAATTTTATTACTTGAACTATTCAGAGAAGTATTTTATCAGAGCCATTCCGAAAACGGAAAAACCAAGGATTTATTCCCAAATGAAAAAACAGATGATCAGACTTATTATTATAATAACGGTGAACGTGCGGTATTATATGCCCTCAAAGGGCGTAGGAAAAAAACAAAACAGTCTAAAAACCAACCTTTTTTTACACCAGCGTACCCCGAACTGGCACGAAATGCTTGGCTGGGCAATAAACGCGAACGAATTATTGTGAATTTTCTTTTTGGAAGATCAGTAGGCAAGCATAATCAAGAACATACAGTATGTGCTCCTATATCACAATATTTTTGGAGTCAGGGCGAAACACAAGCGAAGAAGCTAGAACATCAAAATTTTATTAATATATTTTTTAATGCACTTGTTGGAAATAATAGCTGCCAGGGGAACAATAATGATCGAAAAGGAAAGGAGATTCTCTCGGCTACAATTGTAGACTCGTTAATTGATTTTGAGGAGATAGCGAAGAAAAATATTTATGAAAAAACTACTTCGACTAGTGTCATAAAAATTCCCGAGGATAAACTGAGCAGCAGGATTTTTAATGACTTAACGGCATTATGTGAATTGGAAAAAAATATGCCAAGACTGCAATGGCTATATGTCTTTATGACATTTTTGCGATTTTCACTTCCAATTTGGCTCCTTGCTCAAATGCGTATTACCAGCTTAATTCATGCTTGGCTAATCGATGCAATTGATTTTGGTAAAATACCTAGTCAACAACTGATAGAGAAAAAGTTAACAGATAGATATAAAGGGTTACTCCATCCAACATTAACACCAAGCCGGGAGATTTTTGAACATACTGAGCAATATATTAAGCACAGGGTGGAAATTAATATTTCATTTTACCTTCTTGAAAAAATAGTTCAAGGAAAATTTCAAGATAGACTCGCTAAGCTTGAAGTTAATGGTGCAGGTAATCAGGTAGTAACCATTGAGCAATTATTAATCTTATCTAGAGACCATGCTTTTGAAATTAAAAATCATAGTGGGGTTGAGAGTGAAGTCAAAAGTGGTAAATTTGCAGATATGCTTACTAGAATAGCTGAAAGGAGCGCAGCTTGGAGGGATCCATTAAAAAAGGGACAAGGTAAGAATATTGATGAGTTTTTCCGAGTACTTTATCGGGATAATGTTGGTGATGAATTAGGGGGGTATTTACTTATGCCTGAAGGAAGGGGCAGTTCAAGGGGCTTCAGGGTATTCCCTGGACAACTACTCCTTAAGACTATTACAATACTTGCTAATTATGAAAAACATCAAAAATTAGGAGGGGGCGGAAAATTAGTCTTAGAAGATGTAGAGAACCATTTCTTTCAATATGGAATAGACTTTGATCATGCTGCAGATGCAAGACCTCAATTAATCAGCGAGCTTCAGGCAATGGGGTTACTTAAAGGAAGTCCGGATGCAGGTAGTAGTGTTGCCGTAGCCTGTCCTTATTAGGAGGAATTATATGTTAGCAATATCATTTGTATTGGGACAATTAATACACAAATATCACACAACAGCATTAAACAGTAATAGGGAAAGTCGTATTATTGTACCTGGCTTATCATATGAAATAGCTAAAGAAATACATGATTATCTAAAGAGTAACGGTGTTACATCCTATCTGGTAATCGGCAGTGATTTAGAACCAGATGAGAATAAATCATGGATACCAGCGATAAATTTGACTAGTAAAAGGATAGGCTCTTTTGTTGCAGTCGTTTGCCCTGGTCAATTAACCCACATACAAGATTCTATTCGAGGATCAGGAGGTACTATTAGAAGTACAGCTTTTTCTGAAGAATGGCCATGGATTGATAATGGAAGCGAAGCATTTCGTTTTGATGGACCGGTTTTAACAAGCTTATTGGAAATGTGGACTAATAACGACAGTGAAAAACAATGGTTAAGGGAACTTATACTACAATTTCTACTACCTAAGACGAGTCCGTCTTCTAACCGAGTACAACTATTATTAGTGGATATCTTAGGGTGTTTTTCACCATCAAAGTATGAGGAACTGGATGATATACGATTGAAATTCCTATTTCATGCGGGAATTCCTAAACCGATGAATCAGATTCCGCCGGTAGAGGATTTGATAAAAAAAACAACTCAACTTTGTCAAAAAGTATGCGATAAATGTCGCGAAGAAGAAAACATTCGGCAGCAGGCACAGGATAGGATTTTAGACGTTTTTAATTCAGAAGAGGCAGATTTTATTAGAGAAGGTTTAAATGTTCTTCTTGATGGACTAGGTCGGACAAAAACAAGAGATCTAGATGGATTAGCCTTTTTTTCATGCTGGGACAATAAAGTGGATTACTGGTTAAAATTAGAGGATTATTATCTGGAAAGACTTTTCGACATTGAACAACGGCAAACTCCTGATTTTACATTTGGAGTTTCTTGTGAGGACGATAGATGCATTGCTAATTGCAGTAATTCAATTATTATAGCAACTTTCCATGGGCTGGATTTAAATATTCATGGGGAGTATAAGGTGGACCCATTAGAATTTAATAGATATGACTGGAAAATAAAATTAACCTACCGTGGAAATGAATTATATTCATACGATGTCAGAAGTAACGAGGGAAGATATTCATTCTCATTAAATACTGAAAAGTTTAAATCATATAGATCTGGTTTACCGTTGAAATTGAGCTTTGTGGCGAACGGTAAAGTCAGAGCTGAAGGTAAGATTAAGCTACATCTTTGCGGAGAAAACCGACCTGCATTTGTTATATTGGATCCGGCCTTTGCGATAATAGATGCAATTAATGCAGATAACATGGATGCAATTGAAAAAAAAGTTGAAACTGATGAAGCAAATTATCTTTATATGTTTTCAAGTGATGAAACAGAACCAAAATATCTTGACACCGATGATACAGAGTACGAAATAATTGAGACAGGCAAAAATGGTATTTGGCGATCTAGTTATAGAGTTGATCCATATGAAGATGCGAGTGGACAGGTGGTTCGAATATGCAAATTTGGCGATTTATCGGCGGCAATTTGCATTGAAGCAAAGGATATTTTAAGAGGCGAGTTCACAATTGAAGATGAATTACGGGTGAATATTACTAATAAGAGGGAGAACTCAGTTAAAGAGGTCCTTGAATATTTTGAAGGTACGAGGCAAGAACCCTATCATAAACTTGGAAAAATTAATGAGGCTACACGCAATCGTATCATGCTTGCTGCAGATATAACAAATAATAGAGGTTGGAAACCAATATTGATCAACTTTAAAGATAACAATCCAAGTTGTGCCGGTGAAATTGGTGATTATGTCAATTATCGTGGTTTGGTTGAAACAGATGGATTTAAGGGGCTTAAACTACCGGACGATGCGCAAAGTTTAATTCAAGAATACGCAAAAATAAGATCAGAAGTAATTAATACTATTAAGAACCAACTAATGTATGATTCTTCGATGGAACATCCAGTTTATGCAAGCCATCCTATTTACACATACAATAATGCATCCAATATGGAAAGCCTTTTAATCATATATCTCAAAATTTATTTAGACATTTTAAAATATATTGAGGATATGCATGAAAAGCTGGAATGGAGACAACTTTTTGTTATAAGTTACCTTGATTGCGTAGTAAACTGGGATGATAGCAAATATAAGAATAGTGTGTTCTTTATTAATCCATGGCATCCTCTTGTGATTTCAAAACGGTATATGGTGCAATACACTTTATATAATCGTGGTAAGGCTTTTAGCGGGAAACAAGGTAAAACCTTTTGCAAATTGACTGCGTTATTGAAAGGTATAAGTGGTTTCAGGTATTTATCTGGACTAAACAAGAATGACAATTCATTGGAACCATTATACGTATTTCCAACAAATGATCCAGGATGGCACATTGCGGTCAAGACTGACATTATATCAAATCTGTATTCTCCAGTTTGGGAAGGCTATAATATTGTGGAAAAAATAAAGAAAAATTACGATCTTGAGGTTTCTATGGCTCAAAAGTTTTCGGGGGAGGTTCCCGGCGCAGCCATCCCAAGTTTTGTCCGTGCTTTTCCAGGAAGACGTTCACTTAGTATTCGTGTCCAAAAAGGTTATTCAACTTCGGCTATCGTTAGATATTTACAAAATCTACTTCACAAAGATGAAAATATTTCTGAATTAGGCTTTCAACTATATGGTGGAATTCAAGTTTTCTTAGATGATTTCTTAGATAATGAGGCAGAAGTTAATCTAGAAAAGCCACCAATTCTTATATATAATCTTAACGATCATGAGGATGCAATTAGAATCACACCAGATATCTATTTTATATCGCCTTCACAGGAAATATCTTTTAGGCAGGCTAACGAAAATTATCAAATGCCTCGTGGTCTAGATAATTATGCTGTGTTTAGCCAACCACTTTATTGGCTTACCGAAGGGCAAACCCAGTTGCCAAATAGCGTTAGTTTAGAATTTGATTCTCTTCAAAACGAAGGCAATAGCCTTGGTGCTCTATTCGTTAATGCTTCGGTAAAAGTATGCCAAATTCTTAAAAATCGTCTTGTGACGGTAAAAACGCTTGGGTTACCCTCTAAATTAGAAAGTCTATGGGCAGTCACGTCAGGGGGAGAAATTGATCCGGCAATATTGGTTAAATATGTAAAGGATGGTTCTAATCGTTCAATTCAAGACCGTGTACTATGGGATTATAGATTTGACATTGCTTCTTCACATAATACATATTACGTTTTGTCTACTATCCCCAAGGGATTTGAGGTTGCAGTAAATGGTTTCTTTAATCAAGGAAATGTTGCAAGTAGCTTTATTGAGGATCTAGGTGCTCTAGGAATTGCTATTGGGGGAGAAGCTCTTAAATCTGGACGTCATGCATTAGGTGTATTAGGTCTAGTAGGAACTATACGTCTCCTAAATGGCATAGGTGGTAATGGAAGGGGAATATTTGATAATTCCTCAGAAGGTATTGGATTTCTAATACCTGTTGATTCATTTATTTCATTCTTTAGTGATGGGGCAACATCCGGAGAAGACATCAAAAGGACAGATCTTTTAGCTATACAACTTATAATGTCAGATGAACAATCTACTCTTAGCATTTCCGCTTGTGGTGTAGAATCAAAATTTGTATCTAACACATTTACCCAAGTTGGAGCGCTCAATGCTTTAAATCAAGCTCAAACATCATTACATCAATTTCGTTCATTGGTTGAATTGAGTTTAGAAAGTTGGGGTATGACTGAAAGACTTGGTTTGTTAGCTATAATTAATTTTGGTTTGCGAATAATTAGTCCTAGCCGAGTTGAAGATAATAGTATCTGGCTAAATAAAGAACGCTCAATTCTTGAAGCTCTTATAACAGGTAGATATGAATATAAGAAAGCAAAATATGATGCAA
>Ga0116193_1003250_pt1 | contig 11840 bp, 15 predicted proteins | sample AD_UKC115_MetaG_FD_89892 | JGI IMG/M metagenome (GOLD analysis project Ga0116193, IMG submission 89892) | Active sludge microbial communities of municipal wastewater-treating anaerobic digesters from Hong Kong - AD_UKC115_MetaG | ecosystem: Engineered > Bioreactor > Anaerobic > Digestate...
CGTGACTTCTGGAGCGAGCGGCTCGACGCCTCGCGTGAGCGAAATGGCCCGAACAGGGCGCTCAATTTCCTCTTCCAGCCAGGAGGAAAGCTGGTCAATCGTTTCGCAGCGCTCGATGCTCTGGCGCGACCATTCGGTAAGGTCTTCGTTGGCCAGGCCCTCGACAAAGGAAGGATAGCGTTCCAGCGCCAGCAATTTGCCCCCGGCGGAGGTGAACTCGGCCAGCGCCTGCCATGTCGAACTTTGCACATTGAGGATGCCGGGCAAAATCACCACTTGATAAGGCTGGAGGGTTTCGGGGAGCAAGCCGGCGGGAGTCGGGCCATATTCATCCCAAAGCTCAAAATCGAATGACATGGCTTGCAGGCAATTTTGCACCCGCGCGAATATGCGCTTGAGCCGCATGGCTTCCATGGATTTGCCGCGAATCGCAACCGAGGCGCAGGTGCTGCCGCCGCCTTCATTGGCAATGCGCCAGAAACTGGTGCGCGGCGCAATCACCAGCACACGCGGCAGTCGATGCGCCATTTCGCCGATCAATGTCCAAGTGGAGAGGCGCATGACCATTTCGCGCAAGCCGCGCAGCCCCGGCATGACCAGGTTCAGCGGACAGGGATGCGCCGACCAATCCACCGGCGAATCGTCCAGGAAGGGCAGCCAATCGAGAATGGCGCGACCGCCTGCGGCGCTTAGAACCGCTTCGGCCGCGCGATAAAGAATGGAGGCGCCCACTTGTCCTTCGCAAACCGAGGCGGCGGAGATGCGCGCCAAGGGACGCGTGGCACCGGCCATTACCTGGTGCTCCAGCCCAAGGGTTTGCTCCGGAATGCCTGCCGCCACTTGCGGAAGAAATCCTTCGCGGGGGAAAACCCACGAGGGGAAGCGCTCGTCCCAGGCACTTTGCACCGGCGCAATGATCTGCCAATGCTGCTCATTCGCCCACTGCGCCAGCGGCTGGGCAAAATGCCGCGCCGCCAGTTGCGCGCCGCAGTGGCGATAGGCATGCACAAAGGCTGGCTCGCCGCCGGTGCTTTCGCCAAACAGATCAGGGGCGCGCCCGAGAATGCCGGTGAATTCCTGCTGCTCTAATTCGGCCAGCAGAGGCTCGCTCCAGCACTCGCCTTCCATCGAAGGAGGTTCGCCCAGCACAAATCCGTGAAACGCGGAATGTTCGCTTTCGGAAAGCCACTGCGCTTGCGGCGCGAGAATATGCTGGATGAATTGCGCGGCGGTGGCGGGATTCAACAGGTCGGGGGCATCAAAGAGACGCTTACACAAGGCCACTTGCGCCGATACGGGACGGCTCGGCGGCTCTTCCATTTCGCCGATCTGACGCATGCGCCCGGCCAGATCGCGCTGATACCAGGCGAGCACCTCGCAACCATTGAGAAACTCGGACGAGGCAGGCCGAAGCGTGATGCTGTGGGCGGATTGCAGTTGCGGGAATAAATCGCTGGCCCCATATCCGCCCAGGGGAACCTCAAGCCAGAGTTCAATGGAATGCTTCGAGGCGGTGCGCGCTGTGGCAAGCAGGGCCTCACGCCAAAGCGGGGAGAGAAAATTGCGCATGCAATTTCGCCCGCGCGGCGCCACAATCACGCCGCCAAAGCCGAAGCGCACAAGGCGTTCCAACCCGTCGCTCACCTGCTCAGGAGCCAAGTCTTCGCCCCACCCCCAGACGACAAGGGGACGGGCCGAAGGTGGATAGGCGCGCAGGCGGCGAATGCCCATAAAATCAAGACCTTATTCTCAGATGCCCGGCACTCATGCGGGGAGGCAATGTGCTCCAGCCTTGCTTTTCTGCGTTACAGATTAAAGCAGAACAACAAAAGAAGGAAGCAAAAGATCATAGCTGACGCTCGTCGGGAATTTTGCGCATCACAGCTGTTAGCAACGGCGGCGTAATCAGCGTCGTCACGATGACCATAATGACCACCGCCGAATAAGTCCCCGGCTCGATCACGCGCTGCCCTTTGGCCACCATGGTCATGCCAATCGAAGCCACAATCAGGCCGACTTCGCCACGCGGAATCATGCCCACGCCCACGGCCAAACGGTTGATTCCATGCTGGACAACCCCCAGCGAGCAGACCTGTTTGCCCAGAATGGCCGCTCCGGTCAACGACAGCGCAAATCCCAGGATTTCTAATTGCCCGAAGGTCTCTAACTTGACCATCACGCCCATGCGGACAAAGAACACCGGCACCAAAAGCGCCACAATTGGCTGAATCAGTTCCTCCAGGTCATGCCGCTTGTATTCACCCAATTCCTTAAAGGAGGCCTCCTCAAGAATTAATCCCGCGCAAAAAGCGCCGACAATGGGCGCCAAGCCGATCATAGCCGCCAGCCAGGCGAACAGAAAGCAGATCATCAGCGACAACGACAGCAGCACACCGCGCGTCTTCAGATAGCTGGCGATGCGGAACATTTTGGGCGAAAAGAAGACGCCGATCAGAATGGACCCGATGAAGAAAAGACTGGCTTTCCCGACGATTAGAAAAATGGAACTCATTTGAAGCGGAATGCCCTTGTTCTCGGCGGCAATAATGCCCTGCACGACGGCAAGAATGATGAGCCCCATTACATCGTCAATGACCGCCGCCCCCAGAATGATCTTTGCCTCTTTCGTATGAATGCGGTGAATGTCCTGTAAGACGCGCGCGGTGATGCCCACGCTTGTGGCGCATAGCACGGCGGCAATGAAGATATGCACCAGCCGATTTTCATGAGGCAGGAACCAAGCACTCACAGCCCAGCCGAGGAAAAAAGGCGCAATTACCCCCAGCAATGCTACGAGGAAAGAGGAAATGCCAACTTTGGCCATTTCGCCAACGCTCGATTCCAAGCCAACTTGAAACAGCAGGAGCACGACGCCAATTTCGGCCAGCACCATCAGCACATCATTGCTTCTCAAGAATTCGATTAAATGAAGAATGACCCCGTTGCTGACGTCGAACAGCGCTAGATTCCCAAACAGCACCCCTAGCAGAAGTTCCCCCAGCACAGCGGGCTGTTTCATCCGCTCCATCAAGTCGCCGCCCACTTTTGCCAGCAAAAGAATCATGAACAGGCCAAGGAAGCTTTCGGTCGCGGCGCCATGATCCTGTCCCTGGCCCTCGGTGCGGGAGGGCTGGTCCAGAACCGGCATTGTTGAAGGCGCGCTGGCCACGGCGTTGGCCGGAGTGTTCGCGGAAAAAGCCGTGCGATAAGCCATTAAAAGCATGGGAAGGAAAATGATCAGCAAGGCGAAAGACCGGCGATGGAACAAAGTCATGATGAAGAAAAAAACTCCTGAGACGGATCAGGCGCGTGATCGGGGGATCAGCCCGCATCCAAACACAGCATAGCCGCCGATGATCAGAAATGGCGACAGGCGCGCAGCAAAGTTTATCGCAGTTGGCCCGGCGAATGCCAGCAGGACATGACCGGCAACAAGCATAATGAAACCGGCAATGAATAAAGACCAACGAAATGTAATCGAGCGGGAATTTGGATCAGGCGGCTGGGAGGAGGGTTCTGAGTTCATGAATAGAAAGAGCTCATGGCCAGGACAGCCATGAGCTCCAGTTCCATTTCATAGAATTTCCATTTAGAAGCGGCGCTGCTGCTTCAACATATCCCGGCGCATTTCGCGAGCGCGCTGGGCGCGGGATTTTTTCTTTTCGGCTTCCTCGGGCGTCTCAATGATGATCTGGCGATCGATGAACTCGATGTAAGCCATCGGGGCGCCATCGCCATGACGCTGCCCATCCTTGATGATGCGCGTAAAGCCGCCGGGGCGATCGGTGAAACGCGGGCCAATTTCCGTGAACAACCGATGCACGGCTTCCTTCTTGCCCAGCGAGGCAAACGCTTGGCGGCGCGCCGCCAGCGTGCCATCCTTGGCCAGCGTGATCATGCGCTCGACAACAGGCCTTACGGCCTTGGCCTTGGCATCGGTGGTGTGGATCTTCTCGTGTTCAATCAAGGCACAGGCCAGATTGCGCATCAACGCCGTGCGATGGCCTGTGGGACGATTCAACCGGCTTTTAACATTTCTGTGTCGCATGGGTCCGTATTCCTAAGGGTAATCTGCTTCGGTTATTTTTTATCTTCGGCCAAAACCGGCAAGCCGTGCTCATCCAGGCGCATATTGAACGACAGGTTCATTTCCGAAAGGATGTTCTTGATCTCGGAAAGCGACTTGCGCCCAAAGTTGCGATATTTCAGCATTTCCTGCTCGCTCTTCTGCACGAGGTCGCGAATGGTCTTGATGCCGGCGGCCTCCAGGCAGTTGTACGAGCGGACGCTCAGTTCCAGTTCCTCGATGGATTTGTCGAGTTTCTCCTCGACTTCGGCCATGGGCGACAGCTCTTCGGATTCATCCGTGGCTTCCTGCACGGCGACGAGTTCTTCCTCGGCGCGGATGAACATCGAAAGGTGATCGCGCAGGATCTTGGCCGAAAACGAAATGGCTTCTTCCGGCGTGACACTGCCGTTGGTGGTCACTTCCATGACCAGACGATCGTAATCGGTCTGCTGGCCGACACGAGCGTTTTCCACGAAGTAGCGCACATTGCGCACGGGAGAAAAGGAAGCATCCAGCGGAATCAGCCCAATGTCATCATCCTCGCCTTTGTGTTCCGAGGCCGGGACATAACCGCGCCCCATGCCGATTTGCACGTCCATGTGCATCGTCTCGCCCTTGGAGAGCGTGGCGATGGGCTGATCGGGATTGAGAATTGTGATATGCGGATTGGCCTGAAAATCAGCGGCAGTGATTTTCTTCGGGCCTTTTTCATCCAGCGTTATTGTTGTGCCGCCGCGCGCGCCGGAATCCATCTTAATTTCCAGCATCTTTAAATTCAGCATGATATCGGAGACGTCTTCCTTCACGCCATCCTTGCCGGAAAACTCATGGCGCACGTCATCAATACGCAGAGCCACCGGCGCCGCCCCCTGGATGGACGACAACAGGATGCGACGCAGCGAGTTGCCAATCGTCACGCCAAAACCACGTTCAAACGGCTCCGCCACAAAACGACCGAAACGATCCTGCGCCAGTTTGGCCTCGCCTACTTTCGCATCGTCCACGCGATACAGGCGCCGTGGCATAATGAGCGGTTTAAAATCCATTCGAGCCTACCCCCATGCAAGAGAAGAGCCGTCTCCGGGCAACACACCCAAAAGCCGGCCATATCCACGCTTCAGCGCGGACATCAATGCGTTCAATCTGCAACCGTTAGACACGGCGCCGTTTTGGCGGACGACACCCGTTGTGCGGCAGCGGTGTAACGTCACGGATGATGGAAATCTCCAGGCCCGCGGCCTGGATGGCGCGAATAGCCGACTCACGGCCCGATCCCGGGCCTTTAACCAGAATCTGCACCTGGCGCATGCCATGCTCCATGGCCTCGCGGGCGGCCTTTTCGGCGGCCATCTGCGCGGCAAACGGGGTGGACTTGCGCGATCCGGTAAACCCGGCCGTGCCGGCACTGGCCCACGAAATCGTGTTCCCGCCGACATCGGTGATCGTGATGATCGTATTGTTAAACGTGGCTTGCAGGTGCACCACACCTTTGGGCACGTTCTTCTTGACTCTCTTCTTCGCGCCGCGCTGGCGCTTGGCTGCCGCTTGCTGCTTGGCCATCGTCTCGATCCCTCGATTGCAAATGCGTCGTTTGATATTCCATCATGCGCCCGGGCGAGCCGAGCGTCGTTGCAACTTCCTTATTTCTTCCGCTTCACGCCCACGCCGCGGCGCGGCCCCTTGCGGGTGCGGGCATTGGTGCGTGTGCGCTGGCCGCGCACGGGCAAACCGCGGCGATGCCGCAGCCCGCGATAGCAGCCGATATCCATCAGGCGCTTGATGCTTTGCTGCACATCGCGCCGCAGGTCGCCTTCGACCTTGTAGTTGGTGATGACGCTGCTGAGGCGGCCAATCTCGCCTTCGGTCAGGTCGCGGCAGTGCGTGTCGGCATTGATGCCGGTTTCACGCAGAATCTGCCGGGCGGTGGTCAAGCCCACACCGTAAATATAGGTCAGACCGATTTCGATCCGCTTGCTGTCTGGAAGATCAACTCCCGCTAGGCGTGCCATCGACGACTTCTCTCCTTAACCCTGGCGCTGCTTGTGACGGGGATTTTCGCAGATGATGCGAACAACGCCCCGGCGGCGAATGACTTTGCATTTCGCGCAGATTTTTTTCACTGAAGCCTTTACCTTCATCTTGATCGCTCCCGCTTCTTCAACTCAGCCGCCATGCGCAGCTGACTCACTTGTATCGATACGTGATGCGCCCTCGTGTCAAATCGTAGGGCGACAACTCCACCAGCACCTTGTCTCCCGGCAGAATACGGATAAAATGCAGCCGCATCTTTCCGGAAATATGGGCCAACACTTTCAAGCCATTGACCAGCTCGACGCGAAACATGGCGTTGGGCAGCGGCTCGATAACAGTTCCCTCTATGGGAATGGATTCTTCCTTGGCCATATAGTTTAAGTCAAAACCTCCGCACCGTTGGCCGTGATGGCCACCGTGTGCTCAAAATGGGCCGAAGGGCGCCGGTCCCGCGTTACCACTGTCCAGTCATCGTCCAGTGTTTCGGTCTGCCACGTCCCGGCATTCACCATTGGCTCAACAGCCAATACCCAGCCTTCACATAACCGGGGGCCTTTTCCCGGAGTTCCGAAGTTCGGAATCTGGGGCGCTTCATGCAATGCCCGCCCAATTCCGTGCCCCGTGTATTCCCGCACCACTGAAAACCCGGCCGATTCCGCCTGACGCTGAACGGCGTGTCCGACATCCCCCAGGCGATATCCCACCCGGCACACGTCAATGCCTGCTTCCAGGGCCAATTCCGTCACATGCAGCAGGCGACGCTTTTCCTCGCTAACCTGCCCCACGGCGGCAGTAACAGCCGAATCACTATAAAATCCGTCAAGGACAATCCCCATGTCCAGTGAAACTATGTCGCCATCGCGCAAAATTCTGCGCGCGCTGGGGATGCCATGCACAATTTCTTCATTTAACGAAATGCAAATTTGTCCGGGAAACCCGTAGAGCCCATGGAAAGCGGACTTGACGTTGTGCTCGCGCGCCAGGCGGGCAAACTCCTGATCCAAATCCAGCGTGGAAACTCCCGGCCTGACGTGCACAAGCAGTTCCTGACGAATTTCTCGCAGGATGGATCCTGCCCGTCTCATGATGGCCAATTCCGCCGGGCTCTTAACCTCCACTCTCTTGTCGCTGTTTCGCTGCAATGCCATGCCTGCACTCAGGCTCCGCCGGCCGGAGTCGTGCGGAACTCCCAGCGGCGACGCGACTTGCGGTAATCAAACCCCTCATAATGGCGCATCAGCAACTGAGATTCAATCTGTTTCATCGTATCCAGGAACACGCCGATAACGATGATCAGACCCGTGCCCCCGGCAATATCCGTCACCGAATACGGAATGTTGAACGCGACGGTCAGGATCTGCGGAATCATCGCCACTACGACTAAGAACAATGCGCCCACCGCCGTAATGCGCGTCAACACATAATCAATATAATCGGCGGTGTTCTTGCCCGGACGCCGCCCGGGAATGAAGCCGCCCATTTTCTTCAAGTTCTCGGCCGTGTCAATGGGGTTAAACGTAATGGCCGTATAAAAGTAGCAGAAGAAAATCGTAAACACAGCATAAAGGATACTATGCAGGTTCACCACATTGAACAGCAGCAGCGCGCCGCCCTTTTGCAGCCCCAGCATGTTATACAAGTTGGCCCGCGAGCTCATGTCGAAAATCGTGCTGCCCGGCATGCCTTTGCGGAAGTAACTCATGATGATCGAGGGGAACATCAGAATCGACGAGGCAAAGATGACCGGAATAACGCCGGCGGTGTTGATCTTCAGCGGCAGGAATGTGCTGGAGCCTTGGAACTGCTTGCGCCCCACGACCCTCCGCGCATATTGCACGGGAACTTTGCGGCTGGCCTGCTGCATGTAGATGATCAGAACCGAAACCGCGATGGCTAGAATCAGGATCAGCGGAAGCCAGATCGGATTCATTGACTCCGTGCGGATCAGGTTGATGCCGATGCCGATGGAGGGCGCGTATTGCGCCATGATGCCCCAGGCAATGACTAGAGAAATGCCGTTGCCGATGCCATATTCGGTGATCTTTTCACCCAGCCACATGATGAAGGCTGTGCCGGTGGTCATGGATAAAACGGTAATGACCATAAACCAGAAAGGGCTGATTCCGGGAATCACCAGGTTTGAACGTAACATAGTTACGGCAAATCCCGCTGATTGGAAAGCACCCAAAAGCACCGTGCCATAGCGCGTGTATTGATTTATTTTCTTTTGCCCGGCCTGGCCTTCCTTGGCAATCTTCTCCAGCCGCGGAACGACGATCATCATTAACTGCAAAATGATGGAAGCGCTGATATAGGGCATGATGCCCAGGGCGAAAATGGAAATGCGCTTGAAGGCGCCGCCGGAGAAGGTATTGATAATGTCAAAAACACCGCCACTGCCGCCGGAGCTCTTGAAAAGATTCGACATCCCTTCTGGATCGACAAAGGGGACGGGAATAAAGGCGCCAATACGGTATGCGGCCAGCAGGGCCAAAGTAAAAACGACCTTGCGGCGCAAATCGGGAATGCGAAAAACGTTAACCAGATTTCCCAGCATAGATTAGATCACTTGCGCGCTGCCGCCAGCGGCCTCTATTTTCTGGCGCGCTGAACCGGAAAACGCATCCGCCTTAATGGTGAGTTTGCGCGTCAGTTCGCCTTCGCCCAAAATCTTGACCAGCGTCCCCTTGGGACGGACCAAGCCCATTTCATACAGGACTGCCGCATCCACTTCGGAACCATCTTCCAAAGCGTTTAACTGCGAAAGGTTGACCACCGCGTATTCCTTGCGGAATGGGTTCTGGAACCCGCGCTTCGGCACGCGACGATACATTGGCATCTGGCCGCCTTCGCCGCCGATGTTCATCTTGCGGTTGCCCGCGCGCGCCTTCTGGCCCTTGTTGCCTTTTCCAGCGCTTTTGCCCAAGCCCGAGCCTTCGCCCCGGCCGCGACGCTTCGTGTTCTGCTGACGCCCGGGATCACCCGGAATATCCGACAGGTTCATTGTTCCACTTCCTCAACTTGCAGCAGATGAATCACCGCCTGGGCCATGCCACGCACCTGCGGGGAATCGTCCTTGATGACGGTCTGGTTCATGCGGGTCAGGCCCAGCGCCTTAAGCGTGCGGTCATGACGCGAAAGCCCGCCGATGTTGCTCTTGACCTGTTTGATCTTTAATTTCTTCGCCACTGTTCCGGCTCCTGTATGTCGGTCGGGAGGGATAGCACCCGACAGGTCGGCTCGATGAGCCGGATAAAACTAGCTCTCGTCCTCGTCGCTCACTTCGGCCATGTCTTCATCATCGCCGCCAAAACTGGCTGCCTGCGAGAAAACTGGAACGTTGCGCAAGGGCGCCTCGCCCATGGCTTCGCGCTGCTCGTTGTAGATGTTGGAGCGCTTGCGCCCGAGCATCTCTTCAATCGTCTTGCCGCGCAGCCAGGCAATGCGGTCCGCATTAAGCAGGTTTTGAATGCCATTGAAGGTGGCCTTCAACACATTCATCACATTGTCGCTGCCCAGGTTCTTGGCCATGATGTCCTGAATGCCGCCTAAATCGAACACGGTTCGCACAGCCTGTCCGGCAATCAATCCCGTTCCAGGCGCGGCGGGCTTGAGCAGAACGCGCGCTGATCCATATTCGCCAATGATCGTGTGAGGAATGGACTGTCCCAGGCGCGGCACGCGGATCAGGCGCTTCTTGGCATTCTCCACAGCCTTGCCGATGGCCTCGGGGACTTCATTGGCCTTGCCAAAGCCCATGCCCACCACGCTCTTGCGATCGCCCACCACCACCAGTGCGCTGAAACGGAAACGCCGGCCACCCTTGACGACCTTGGCCACGCGGTTCAGCGTGATGATTTCCTCGGCCAACTCCATGCCGCTGGCGTCGATCGGCGCCGGTTCGGCAAAGATCTCTTCCTGGCTTAACAGTCGGCTGGCTTCCGTTTGACTCACTGTGTCATTCCTCGATTTCTTGTTCTGACAATGGATGCAGGCGGGTAGCCTTCAGGCGTATGCCTGCACCACAATTCCTATTTCCTTAGAATTTTACGCCTTGGGCGCGCACGGCATCGGCCAGTTCGCGCACGACGCCATGATATTCATAACCGGCGCGATCAAAGACCAATTGGCTGATTCCTTTTTCCAGTGCGGCCTTGCCAATGGTCTCCCCAAGCATCTTGGCCGAAGCGCGATTGCAAAGCGACTTGCTTTCGCCGCCCTTGATGCCCTTGGTGTTGGTCGTCACCGCCAGCAATGTGGCGCCGATCTCGTCGTTAATGATCTGCGCATATAAATGACGCAAGCTTTTGTGCACGCACAGCCGGGGGCGCTCGCTGGTGCCCTTGACGGATTTGCGCACCCGATAATGGCGGCGCTTCAGTGCTTCGAACCGATTGCGTTTCATGATTGCTCGTCTGCCTTTAGTGTTCGGGACGTTACTTCACGCCGGACTTGCCGACCTTGCGACGGACCTTCTCGCCCACATACCGGATGCCTTTGCCCTTGTAAGGTTCCGGCGGACGGAACTCGCGAATGTTGGCGGCCACCTGCCCGACCAGTTGCTTGTCGATACCGGAAACCGAGATGTGCGTCTGATCCGGGCAGGCCAGCGTAATGCCGGCCGGCGGTTGGAAGCGCACCGGATGGCTGTAGCCCAGCGCGCAGACCAGCGTGGCGCCGTCCATGGAAGCACGGTAGCCAACGCCCTGAATCTCCAGATCTTTTTTGAAGCCCTGGGTCACGCCATGGATCATGCTGCCCATGAGGCGCTGATACAGACCGTGAAAGGCCCGGCTCTGCTTTTCATCATTAGGACGTGAAACCAGAACGTTGCCATCCTGCATCTCAACGCCGACATGCCCGCGGGTGTCCAGTTCCATCTGGCCCTTGGGTCCTTTTACTTTCACCACTCCCTGCTCGATCCGCACGTCAACACCGGCGGGGACGGGAACAGGCACTTTTCCAATGCGGGACATTGCTCGTCAATCCTCCACAATCTCGCCTACCATACCAATGCCAGCAGCTCGCCGCCGACACGTTGTTGCTTGGCCTGGCGCCCGGTCATGACTCCGCGCGGCGTGCTGACGATGGCCACACCCAGTCCACCATAGACGCTGGGGATGTTATCGCAGCCGACATACATGCGGCGTCCGGGCTTGCTGGCGCGATCCAGCCCGTTAATAACGCGCTCCTGGGCCGGTCCGTATTTCAAATAAATGCGAATGATGCCCTGCCGCGCCTCGGCTGCGCTGGCGGCTTTCTTCGCCTTTTCGGGCGAAGCGCCTTCTTTTTCCTTCTTGGCGCCCGGAGCGGTCTTCACGATCTTGTAGTGCTTGATGAAACCCTCTTCGCGCAGGATCTTGGTCAAGGCCACTTTCAGGCGCGAGGCCGGGATTTCGACACTGTCGTGCGCCGCCGTATTGGCGTTGCGAATGCGCGTCAGCATGTCGGCAATTGGGTCGGTCATGGACATGGGTTCAGTTCTCTCTCCAAACGCCCGCGTCGCTTCCGGCGCGCGAGCGGATCATTCTTACCACGAGGACTTGGTCACTCCGGGAATCTGGCCCTTGCTGGCCAGCACGCGGAAGCAGATGCGGCACATGTCGAACTTGCGCATGTAACCGCGCGGGCGCCCGCACAGCGGGCAGCGATTGTGCTGGCGCACGGAAAACTTCGGAGTCTGCCGCGCTTTGGCCTTGAGGCAATTCCTTGCCATGCTTCTGTCCTTTTCTTCACTCAG
>Ga0116193_1003253_pt1 | contig 11821 bp, 7 predicted proteins | sample AD_UKC115_MetaG_FD_89892 | JGI IMG/M metagenome (GOLD analysis project Ga0116193, IMG submission 89892) | Active sludge microbial communities of municipal wastewater-treating anaerobic digesters from Hong Kong - AD_UKC115_MetaG | ecosystem: Engineered > Bioreactor > Anaerobic > Digestate | place...
GATGAAACCGGTCCGTTCAGAGTTTAAAGCTTCGACCATTGCCTACAAACGGCCCATCGGCGAATTTCCCAGAGACACCTGGGTCTCCTTCACCGTAAAGGTGCGCTGGTCGAAATATGGCGGCGCCAGCGAAACCATTGAAAAGCCCGGCCGCCTCGACGTGTGGATGAGTTATGAAAAAAATGGCGCCACGTGCAGCGAAAACATCGTAAAAGACCAGGAAATACTGATTGGACGCAACGATGAACAGGGCTACTATTTCAAATTCGGAATCTACCGGGTGGGCAACAGCACCGAACCGGTGGTCTACAATCTGGCCGGCTATTCTGAAAAACTGATAAAACAATAACCATGATCTACCGCTTATACCTGGTCCTGTTTCTCTTCGTGGCAATCTTTCCGGGATGCCGCGAACTGAAAATGAAAGAGGCCAACCTCACTTTAACGAAGCCCACCCTCATGCACACCCTGCGCGAAACGCCTTATCCGTCCCACCAGAGTGTGTCGGTCCGCAATCCGGCTGTCCTCTTGTGGCCCGAGCAGGAGCAATACAGAGGTCTGGTCCTCGACGGGGCGGAAACCGACGAGGTCAAAAAAGCCAAAAAATTCAGGGTGCGTCTCTCTCAGGACCCCCACTTTTACCAACAACGTCTTTTCGGCAGAAACCGAATGGTCTTTTTACTGTCCCTTCCAAACGATGGAGAGCGGCACCTGGTTCTGGCAGTACCAGGAGCTGGGAGCCCCTTCTGAAGCGTGGTCCGAAACCCTCTCCTTCACCCTGGACGAGACCGCTTTTCAGTTTAACCCGCCTTCGTACGAACAGTTCAGTGCCAAAATTCCGTCGTACCACCCGCGCATCCTGGTCGACCAAAACGAGTGGGCCGATTTTCGTACCCGCAACCAGGAGCGGGAAGAACGGCGCTGGTACCTCCAAAAGGCGGATCAGGTGTTGCAGTTACCGCTGCAGCACATCGACCAGGTGATCGACACCTCGCTGATCCACCTGCAGGACAATGAAGTCAAACGCAAAGGATACCTGATCCAGCAGAGCCGCAGCATCGTTGACCGCGAAGAGATGAATATTGAAGCGCTGGTCAGGGCCTACCTGCTGACTGCCGACCACAAATATGCCGACGCCGGGATCCGCAGGATCAAAGAGGTTCTTTCGTGGCAGCAAAGCCGCTACTTTGCAGGCGACTTCAACCAGTCGGTCCTGCTGAATATCGCCACCATCGGCTACGATTCGTTCTTCGGAGAGATGAATGACACCGACCGCCAAACGTTCCGCCAAACCATCGGGGAGCTGGCACAACATTTCTACGAAGAATATGTGAACCACCTCGAAAACTATATCGCCGACAACCATGTGTGGCAAATGACCTTTCGGATCCTGATCAATGCAGCCATTTCAGTGTATGGCGAAGTGGACGGGGCCGCCAAATGGACCGAATACGCCTACAAACTGTGGGTAGCCCGTTTCCCCGGCTTGACAGACGATGGCGGCTGGCACAACGGCGACTCCTACTTTCACGTGCACATCCGCACCCTCATCGAGGTGCCGTTTCTCTTCACCCGGATCTCCGGTTTTAATTTCTTCTCCGATCCGTGGTACAACAAAAATGTGGATTACGTAATCTATCAGCAGCCGCCTTTCTCCAAGTCGGCGGGACACGGCAACGGCCACGAACTGGTCACCAAACCGTCGGGCGTACGCGTGGGCTACGCTTATGCCCTGGCCATGGAGTGCGGAAATCCTTTCGCCATGGACTATGTCAGAAAAATCCAGTCGGGCGATCCCGACATCCTGCACAAGGCCTTTTTGTCGAAAAGCGGCGACCTCACCTGGTACCGGCTGGCAACAACAAAAACATGGACCGAAAACGCAGCCGGGCTGGAAGAGCTGCCCCGGATGAAAGCATTTCCCGAAACCGGCCTGGCTACCATGCACACCAACCTGGCCCACTGGGATCAAAATGCCATGCTGTCGTTCCGGTCGAGCCCTTACGGCTCCACGTCGCATGCACTGGCCGACCAGAACGGCTTCAACCTTTTTTACGGGGGAGAACCGCTCTTCTACAGCAGTGGCCACCGGCTCTCGTTCATCGATGAGCACAGCATGTATGCCTATCGCCACACGCGGGCGCACAACTCGATCCTGGTAAACGGCTGGGGACAAAAAATCGGGACCGAAGGTTACGGATGGATTCCCCGGAGCTATGCGGGCAGCCGGCTTTCGTATGTGGCCGGCGACGCTTCGGAAGCTTACGGCGAAGTAACCAGCTGGCTCTGGCTGGAGCGGGCCCGGTTGTCCAACATTGAATATTCGGAAAAAAACGGATGGGGCCCCGACCTGCTCAAAAAATTCAGAAGACAGGTGGTGATGCTGGGCGAAACCGGCCTGTTTGTGATTTATGACGAGCTGGAAGCCACCCAGCCGGCCAGTTTCAGCTACCTTTTACACACCATCCGGCAGGCTCCCGAAATCGAACAGAAAGCGTCGTACATTTCAGTCAGAGGAGTAAACGAACGCGGAACAGCGGCGGTGTCGCTCTTTGCGTCGGCGCCCTGCACAGCCAACCTCGATCAGAAATTCTTCTATCCCGCTGTCAACTTCAGGGGAAAAACCGAAGCCGGCGGAAAGATGAAAGAGTATGGCGAACACTGGCATTTCTCGGCCGTCTCCGACCCGCAAACCACCCTCCGCTTTTTATCGGTCATTTCGGTGTGTGGCCATCCGGCCCAACCCGAAGAACCGGTTTTGCTGGAGGACGGCACGATACAGATCGGGGAGTGGATTATTGAGGCCAACCTCACCGGAAAGGGAGAGGCCGCTTTCCTCATTCTGGAGAAAAACGGAAAAACAGGCATTGCCTACAACCGTGCGCTGCGGTCAAAAGAGATAAAAATTCTTCCCCGGTATAAACATTCAACCCTGGTTTTTGAGTACATTGACGGGCAGTTGCACCAGGAAGAGCTGATTGACCGGGCTCCCGACGGACTGATCATTTAAAAACATTTCGAAATCCGCTTTTCCGGCGGGCTACAAACGGATAATCACAACGTCACGCGAGGCTCTGCTCTCCGCAGCGGAATCGCGTGACGCCAAAAACAAACGACTCATGAAAAAAACAATTGCAGGCACTATTGCCGGACTGGCCGTGGCAGGAATGGCCTATTCCCAGTCGCAGCGGCCCAACATCCTCTATATCTTCACGGATCAGCAAAATGCGATGGCCATGAGCTGCGCGGGCAATCCCGACCTGAAAACCCCCCACATGGACAGAATTGCCCGTGAAGGGATCCGGTTTACCAATGCCTACTGTGCGGCTCCTCTCTGTACTCCTTCGCGTGCGGCCATGTTCACCGGTCTGCCCCCCGGAAAACTCAACCAGCTGGTTAACGGAACCGAAATACCCGAACAGTACCGCAAAAACACCCTCGGATTTCTGGCTGCCGAAGCCGGATACGACTGTGCTTATGCCGGAAAATGGCACCTCCCCGGCGATATCCGCGACCAGGAGTTTGGCTTCCGCGTGCTGCACGGCCACAACGACATCGGGCTGGCTGAAGCCTGTGCCGGTTTTCTGAAACAGAAAAGAGACAAACCTTTCTTCCTGGTGGCCTCGCTCGACAACCCGCACAACATCTGCGAATATGTACGGGACCAGAATATCTTTTTTGCAGAAATCGAAGAGCCGCACATCAACCAGTGCCCCAACCTTCCCGCCAATTTTGGGATCAATCCGTATGATGCCGAGGTGATCCGGGCAGAACAGCAGGCCGGCTACAAAATTTACCCGGTTGCCAACTACACTCCCGACGACTGGCGCCGGTACCGGAATGCCTACTACCGTCTGGTGGAAGCGGTAGATGCGGAGATCGGCAAAATAGTGACCGCCCTCGAAAAACAGGGGTTGCTGGAACAGACTGTCATCATCTTTTCGAGCGACCACGGCGACGGTAACGCCGCTCACCAGTGGAACCAAAAATCAGCCCTCTACGAAGAGACCATCAACATCCCGCTCCTGGTCAGGCTGCCCGGAAAGCGGAATGCGGGAAAGGTACTGCCGCAGCTGATCAACAACGGTGTTGATCTTTTCCCCACCATCTGCGAATTTGCAGGCGCCGGCACGCCGGCCTACTGCAAAGGCAAAAGTTTCAAGGGAATTGCCGAACAGGGCGCTGGCAGCGAAATCCGGGAGGCACTGGTGACCGAAACGCTCTTCGACGGATCAACCACCAAAGGATGGGCTGTTCGTACCCCCGGCTACAAATATGTGGTTTACGACAAAGGCAAAAACCGCGAACAGCTCTACGATATGCAGACCGACCGGGGTGAAATGGTCAACCTGGCTGTTGAAGAAAACTATCGCCAGATCCTTGATCAACACCGGAAATTGCTGGTTCAATGGCACGAAGAGAACGGGATACCCAAAGACAGGCGCGCTACGCCTCAGCTTCGCAACCACTGAATGGCGGGAAAAAGGAAAGTAGGGAATCTGGCGCTCATTCTCCCTGATATTGCTTATTTTTGAGGCCAGATTGTCATTCGTAAAATGCTAATATTCTTTAAAATAGTACGGTCAATCCGGATTAAATGCGGGTTGTTGTTGTGGGCAGCCGGGCTCTCTTTTCTGCAGTCGCAGGCAGATCCGGCCACCCTCATGAACGACCTTCTTTTCAAGAATATCAGCAACGAAGAGGGGCTGTCGCACAGTACCGTTTACACCAGTATCCAGGATACCTCCGGCTACATGTGGTTCGGCACCCAGGACGGGCTTAACCGTTTTGACGGGCACACCTTTAAAATTTACCGCCCGCAGCCCGGCGATCCGGGATCGATTGGTTTCACCGTCATCCGTTCCTTTTTTATCGACTCCTCCGGGCGACTCTGGATTGGCGGCGCCAAAGGGATCAGCCTCTACCTCGACAACCGGGAGGCTTTTCGCAACTACCTCTTTCTCGATGACAGTTCGGGCGATTTTATCACCTCGTTTATCGAAACCAGTGACCGGACCATTTATGCCATTGCGCTCGAAGGGGGTATTTACCGGCTCGATCCGGACGAGCGGGAGTTTTTGAAGGAGAAGGTAAGCTCCAGCCACCCCTTCCGGAACTTTTATTCCTGGTGCCTGAACGGAGAAGACATCCTGCTGGCCACCGAATCGGGACTGGCCCTGTTCAACCCCCGCGAAAAAACGGTTCACCCGATCACTATTCCCGGACTTGACACCGATGTCCGGGAGATTGTCCGGGCGGGCGACGGTGGTTACTGGATCGGAACAGACCACGACGGCCTGTGGAAACTGGGGAAAAACCTGGTGGTCGAAAAAATATACCGCCACAGCGTGACCGACAAAAACAGCCTGTGCAACAACAATATCCGGTCGATGTGCCTCGACCAGAACAACCAGCTGTGGATCGGCACCTTCATCGGCCTGAGCATTCTCGACATCGAATCGGCCACCTTCCTGAATGTCTTTTCCAACTTCGGGCGGCCGTTTTCACTGGCGCAAAACTCGATCCGCTCCATCTCGGGCGACCGGCAGGGAGGCATGTGGCTGGGAACCTACTACGGCGGCATCAGCTTTTACCACCCCGACAATGTTTTGTTCGACCTGCTCAACCAAAACGGCGGCGACCTGTCGCTGAGCGACAATGTGGTCAGCTGCCTGGTGGAAGATGGCCGGGGCGATATCTGGATCGGCACCAACGACAGCGGGGTAAACTTCTGGGACCGGAAAAACAAACGGATTAGAGTCATCCGGAACGATGAAAAAGACAAAAACTCGCTCAGCTCCAACAATATCAAATCGATTGTCATTACCCCGAAAGGAAAACTGCTGATCGGCACGCACGACGCCGGCCTGAACTACTACGATCCGGCAACCGGGGCCAACCGGGTTTTCAAAAACAACGACCACTCCGGCGGTCTCAGCGGCAATAACATCTACGCCATGCTGAGAGACCACACCGGAAAACTGTGGATCGGAACCTGGAACGGCCTCGATCTTTTTGACGAAAACACGCAAACCATCCGCCCTTTTCTGATCAACGGCCAAAAAATGAGACTCACCTCCGACCACATCCAGTTTCTGTTTGAAGATTCCCGATTCCGGATCTGGATCGGCACCAACAACGGATTAAACATCCTCAACCCGGCTACCCAAACCCTCGAAACATTCCGAGGAGAATCCGACGATGACACCACCGGGCTGAGCAACAACAACATCTCCTGCATCACCGAAGACTCCAAAGGGCGGATCTGGATCGGCACCCGCAAAGGATTCAACCTGTTTGACGAGCTGACCAGAAAATTTGTCCAGATCACAACCAGCGACGGCCTCTCCAACAACATGGTGTACGGAATCCTTGAGGATGACCTGGGATTTCTCTGGATATCCACCAACGATGGCCTGAGCAAATATGACCCGGCAACCAAAAACTTCAGAAATTACGGACTGGCAACCGGGTTGCAGAGTAAACAGTTCAACTACTACTCGTTTTGCAAAACTTCCGACGGGATTTTAATGTTTGGCGGCATCAAAGGGATCAACCTGATCAACCCCCGAAAAACGATCGAACCCGAGATAAAACCCAAAATCGTTATCACCGAATTTATGCTTTTCAACAATTCGGTTACCCCGGATGAAAACGCCGGAATCCTGAAAAATGCCATTTCCCTAACGAAAGAGATGACCCTGAAACACAACCAGAATGTGTTTTCCTTCCGGTTTAGCGCAATCAGTTTCACCGGGAATGAAAAAATAAAATATGAGTACAAACTGGAGGGGTGGGATGAAAAATGGATCCCGGCCAATGAGCTGCGACGGGCCAACTTTTCCAATATCCCTCCCGGAGAGTATCTGTTTCATGTCCGGATTCCCGATACCGAAGGAGTACATGGCGACGAACGGATTATAAAAATACACATCCTGAACCCCTGGTGGAGCACCGGCTGGGCCTATCTGGCCTACCTGCTGGTGCTGACGCTGATTTCCCTGCTGGCCTACCGGATGATCAAAGAACAGGTCAAAAACAAAAACCAGCTTCGGATAGAGCGGATTGAAAAGAAAAACCTGGAAGAGATCAACCAGATGAAACTTCAGTTTTTCACCAATATTTCCCATGAATTCCGCACGCCGCTGACCTTGATCCTCTCACCGCTGCAAAAACTCCGCGAAAGGCACTGGGGAAACGAATGGGCCATTACCCAGCTCGACCTGATCGACAAAAACGCGCAGCGGCTGTTACATCTGGTTGACGAGCTGATGGAGTTCCGCAAATCGGAACAGGGGATGCTGAAGCTGAAAGCTTCGGCCGGCGAACTGGTCAGCTTCACCTACAACATCTACCTCTCCTTTTCCAGTGTCGCCTCGCTCAACCACATCGTGTACACTTTCGATTGTGCTGAGGAGAAAATTGAGATGATTTTCGACCCCAGCTATCTCGAAAAAGTGATTTACAACCTGTTATCCAACTCGTTTAAATACACCCCTTCGGGAGGTTCGGTCGAGGTAAAATTATCCTGCCGCAACGGGATGGCGGTGCTCGAGGTGACCGACTCCGGGCGGGGCATCAAACCCGAAGAGCTGGCTCTCGTCTTCGACCGTTTTTACCGGGGTGAAGATAATTCGCAAAACAGCGGATTCGGCATCGGCCTGGCGCTGACCAAAAAACTGGTAGAGCTGCATCACGGCGAGATCAGCGTGGAGAGCGAACCGGGTAAAGGCTCCCGGTTTGTGGTCAGGCTCCCGGTCGGAAAAGAGGTCTATTCGGCCGAGGAGGTAGTGGTTTCGTCGGAAGTAACACCTGCAGTCAAACCTTTTACCGATGTGGAAAGCAGGCCGCCGCTGGCATCCGGTCCGTTTGACAAGGAAGACACGGTGCTGATCGTCGACGACAATGCCGATATCCTGAACTACATTGCTGAAAACCTCGTGGAAAACTACAACGTCATCACGGCCATGAACGGGGAAGAGGCCCTGAAGCTGGTTAACGAAGATCCACCCTCGCTGGTGGTTTGCGACGTGATGATGCCGGTACTGGACGGGATGAAGCTGTGTATGAAACTGAAGAAAAACATCAAAACCTGCCACATCCCGATTATCCTGCTCACGGCCAAATCGTCGATCCAGGACATGATCGAAGGGTTTGAAACCGGCGCCGACGACTACGTGGTCAAGCCGTTTGCCATCAACCTGCTGCAGGTGAAAATCGACAACCTGATCAAAACCCGGAAAAGGCTGAAGGAGCTCTATTCAAAACCGGTCGAAATCATTCCGGAAAAAATTGCCCTGAACAGCCTCGACGAAGAGCTGCTGAAAAAAGCGCTGGCCATTGTTGAAAAACATATCACCGAGCCGGAATACTCGGTAGACGATTTTGCCCGCGAAATCGGGATGAGCCGGTCAAACCTCCACCTCAAGCTGAAAGCAATCACCGGCGAATCGGCCACCGTTTTTATCAAAAAGGTCCGGTTTGCCAAAGCATTGAAATTACTGGAAGAAAACAGGTATTCCATCGCCGAGATCAGCTACATGGTTGGTTTCAGCACGCCCTCCTACTTTTCAACCAATTTCAAAAAATACTTCGGTTACCTTCCCTCCGACCACACCAAAAAACGGGGCAGCGCCATCTCCTGATCCGGATATTTTTCGGTTTCCCCGCTTGGCTGTATCCCGAACAGGAAAATTAAACATGCGTGATAGAACTTTCAACAACTTTAATAGTGTTTGTACACTTTTGAAAAAGAAAGACAACCATTTCCCCTACTTTTCGCCAATCAAGCAGTTTTTGAAACCAATAAAAAAGCCGTCTGACGGCAGATCAAATTTAGTGTGGATAGGACGATGGAAACACACCAACATGCTTTGGGGATTGCTTTGGGAGAAGAGTCCATGAGTTACGGGGTAGCCGACAGTGACGGGAAACTCCTGTTCCGGAGTATCCGGTCTGTAGAAACCGGCATCTCCCGCGAGGGAATCATCGAAAACATTGTCAAAAGTGTCAACGATGCCCTGTTTTGGTGCGAAGGGAGCAAAATAACCCTTGCCGGACTGGGCATAGGAACTCCCGGAATTATCGACAACGGGTTAATTCTGGGCGGGGCCGAAAATCTTCCGGAGTGGGACAACCTGCCGCTGGGAGGATTATTGTCGCGGAGGTTTGATCTTCCGGTTTTTGTCGATAACGACAAGAGCCTGGAAGGGCTGGCCGAATTCCGATTTGGCTGTGCCAAAGGCGACCAGGATGTGGTTTTCCTCAACATCGGAACCACAATCGGCGGGACGATGATCATCAACGGCCGCCTGTATGGCGGGCACCGGAACCGCGGAGCTGAATTCGGCCACCTCATTGTGGAAAAAAAAGGCAGAAAATGCAGTTGCGGCGCCGCCGGCTGCCTCGAAGCGTATGCCTCAACCAGCGCGCTGATCAACGATTACAAAACCTTTTCGAAACAGAAACGAGCCGCCGCAGCCGTCAGCCAGGTCTGGCAGGTTGCCGACCGCTATCTGCAAAAAGAAACCGCTGCCGTAAAATCCTTCGATCTCCACTTCGACTATCTCGCTACCGGCATTGCCGGACTGATCAACGTAATCAGTCCCCAAAAAGTTATCATTGCCGGCGAATTGCCTGAAACAGGAGCCTTTTACATGGAAAATCTCCGGAAACGGGTGGCCTCACTCGTGTTAAAGGAAACTTCCGTTTTTACATCGGTGGTGCCGGCAGGCCTGGGCGACGAAGCCGGTATACTGGGGGCTGCTGCCCTGGTGTTTGAACGGTGCGGACAAACCAGTCTGCAACCGAATGGGAATCTTGAAAAAGTATCGTAGTTTGAAATATTATTAACTTAAGCTGAAGAATAAACATATGAGAAAGTTCTTTTTTAACGATCGGATACAAAGCGCAGTAGCCAAATCGCTGGCTGGAGCCTGTATCCTGGGAGCAGGCTGTGCCGAAAAGCCCAAAGAGGCTGAGTTGCCCAATATCATCCTGCTGATGTCCGACAATCAGAGCTGGGATCATGTGGGGTGTTACGGAGATCCGGTGGTCAAAACCCCCAACATCGACAAGCTCAGCGCCCAGGGCGTACGGTTTGTAAATGCGTTTTGCTCGGCACCATCCTGCACCCCGGCCCGCGCCTCCATGCTGACCGGCCAGGACATCTGGCGCCTGGAAGAAGGGGCCAATCTGTGGGGAATCCTGCCGGCCAAATTTGAGGTCTTCCCCGAATTATTGGAGAAAAAAGGGTACCATGTGGGCTACGAAGGTAAAGGCTGGGGCCCCGGTGAAGTAGCCGAAAGCGGGCGCAGCCGCAATCCCGCCGGAAACCAATACAGCTCATTCGAAGAGTTTTACAATGACATCGAAAAGGGACAACCTTTCTTTTACTGGTTCAGCTCGCGCAACCCGCACCGGCCTTTTAAGGTTGGCGGAGGCAAAAAAGCGGGAATCGATCCCGAAAAGATTGTCGTCCCGCCCTATCTTCCCGACAACCAGGAGGTCAGGCAGGATATTGCCGACTACTATGCCGAACTGCAGAGTTTCGACAAGGAGGTGGGCGGATTTATCTCCCTGCTGAAAGAGATGGGGCAACTGGACAAAACCATTGTGATTGTGTGTAGCGACAATGGCTGGCAGATGCCTCGAGGATTGGCCAACCTGTATGACATGGGAACAAAAATCCCGCTGATCGTATCCATGCCGGCCCGCTTTAAAGAGAACCGGGTCATCGAAGATTTTGTCATGCTGAACGATCTGGCACCAACCATTCTGGAGCTGGCCGGTATCGACAAGCCCGGTTACATGACCGCCCAGAGCCTGGTTCACATCCTGAACTCAGAAAATGAGGGAATCATTGAAACCGGCCGCGATTTTGTGGTCACCGCCCGCGAACGCCATGCCTATGTCAGAAAAGGGGGCGCCGGTTACGGTGGAAGGGCCATCCGGACCAAAGAGTTCCTTTATATCAGAAATTACGATTCGGATCTTTGGCCTGCCGGCGATCCTCCGTTGTATGGCGACGTCGATGCGCACATGCTTCACTATCCCTGTCCGACCAAATTAAACATGCTTAAAAACAAGGAAGAAGCAGGCACCAGAGAGCTGTTTGACCTCGCTTTTGCCAAACGTCCGGCCGAAGAACTTTACGACCTGTCGCAAGATCCTTTCCAGATGAAAAATGTGGCCGCACTGCCCGAATACCAGGAAGTGAAAGGAAAGTTGAGCCAGCGGTTGACCGACTACCTGAAAGCAACCGGCGATCCGCGGGAAACAGGAGGTGAAATGAAATGGCTGAATGCCGGTTATTACGCCGATGTCGACAAAACTCCCCGTCCCGGAAAAGAAGCCATTGAAGCCTTGGGACTGGAAGAGGAATATGTATATTGAACAAAAATATTAACCAAGTAACTGTTGTTTTGCCCAGGTTGTAGATTTGTCTTACACAACAAATTTCAGCTTGGGCAATTTTTTTCACCGTACCTCTGCTTCACTTTTCCGGCTCTCCACCCAACCGGAAAAAAGTGACCAGATTCCAAAGGCACTCTCCGGTAAAACCGGGCCGGGCCTGCAACCACGCCTGCCATCAAACTTTCAGCAGGAAACACTTTCCGAAAAAGAATAAAAATCCCCAATCATCCTGTAACTTAGCATACCGCCATCGCTACAAAAAACAAACTATTTTTGCGACGATGTGAGGGGCATTTTTGCTCGGGTAAAGCGTAATTTTCACCTTAAAAAAAACGGTTATGAAACGATATTGGCTGATTCCTCTCCTGTTACTGTTACTGGCGGCCTGCCGCGAAACGCCATTCAA
>Ga0116193_1003254_pt1 | contig 11818 bp, 11 predicted proteins | sample AD_UKC115_MetaG_FD_89892 | JGI IMG/M metagenome (GOLD analysis project Ga0116193, IMG submission 89892) | Active sludge microbial communities of municipal wastewater-treating anaerobic digesters from Hong Kong - AD_UKC115_MetaG | ecosystem: Engineered > Bioreactor > Anaerobic > Digestate...
CGCGATGCCGTCCATGTTCGGCATGTTCACGTCGGCCACCACGCAAGCAAACTTTTCCGTCTTGGCCTTGCCGAGCGCGACCACGCCATCTTCGGCTTCGGCGACGTCGAATCCAGCCGATTTCAGGGCGAAACTGACCATTTGCCGCATCGATGGGGAATCGTCCACGGCGAGAACTCGCTGGCTGCTCATGGGGTGTCTCCGGATGGGGCGTCGACGGTCAGGCCGAGGGCCGCGGTAAGGCCGAGCAGTCGAGCCGCTTCCCTGAGTTCGACGGGCGGATCGTCCAACCGGGTACGTCGGCGCGCAGCGGCACGATCGCGGATGAAGGCACACAGCACCTGTAGCGTGGCGGTATGCAGCCGGTCGACGCGCGGTATCTCGAGCTTGACCACGCGTCGGCTGGTCAGCAGCGGTGTGAGTTGCTGGTGTACGGCAGCGGCATTTTCGATGCCGAGATCCGGCCCGAGGGTGATGGTGCTCATGGTCTCCTCGTGGTTGCGGGTAGCGCCGGGCAGCTGGCCTGTCTGGCCTGCGCGCAGGCGGGTCACACCGGCAACGAGGCAAGGCGCGTGCCGCCGGATTGCCGGCGCCGGCACGGTGGTGGGCCGGCGGCATGGATCGTGCGAGCGTCCACCGCACGATGTGAATGCCATGCGCGTCATGGCGTGGACAGCCTTCCGCGTATGTCGTGGAACATGAGCGGTGCCAAGAGCATTTGTCCGACAGTGTGTCGAGGAACGATCCGCCAGCGCGTCCCAGGGACTGTGGCTCGTGATGCCGGGACACGATCCGGCTGGCGAAGCCCGTCCAGGAATATTTGAAAGTGAAGGTCGCGCGAATCGAGCTGGCCGCCACGCAGGCCAGGTTTTGGTCGGCAGAGAAGGTCAGTGCCTATCCCGTGCTTGCGACTTCAAGGAATCCAGGATGCACGTTCCCAACCTGATGACTAGACGAGGAAGCGTTCTGCATCGAGCAGCAAGGTCAGGGTGCTTTCCTGTCGGGCGACACCCGCCAGCACGTCGCGTGGCATCGCGCTCACAACCTCGGCTGGGCGTTCGATCGCTGCTTCGGAAAGAGCGATCACGTTGGCGACCGAGGTCACCAGCAGGGCCACCGATTCGCCATGCGACTCGAGCACGACCAGTCGCGATTCGGGCGTGATCGGTTCGCGCGGCAGGCCCAGGCCATGTCCGGCATCGCGGACCGGTACGATCTGGCCACGTAGGTTGATGACGCCGAGGATATCCTGGGCCGCGCCGCGCACCGGCACGATGTCGGGCACACGCAGGACTTCCTGTACCTTGAGCAGTTCGACGGCGAAGTACTGGTCGACGAGCAGGAAGCGCAGCCAGCGCGATACGCTCGCGAGTGCGCGCGGCGCCTCGGACGGCTCAGCCGGCGCAAGCACCGATGCGGCACGCGGTATGGCAGGCGCCGTTGCCGGCTGTGGTCCTGCGCTCGTGGGCGGCACCTCCGGCGCTGGCGCCTGCGGCAACGGCCTCGGTATTGGTGCGGACGGCGAAGCAACCGATGCGGCAGCGACGGGCGGGGCGACGGAAACCCCGACGCTGGCGGCCGGCACGCCTTGCGCCACAATCGGCGCCGGCAGTGCGGCGTGCGCGGCTTCCGCTGCCGGCACAGGGTGATCCTGCACGGCCGGTGCGGCGGATATCGTGAGCAGGTCCTCCACGTAACTCTGCAGCGTGACGGTGGTCGTCATGACGGTCGGCCCTCGGGTCCGTGGACGGGAGCGGCAGCCGGGACGTCGCGCACCAGCCAGTCGGCCAGGCGCGCGTAGGCGACGGCGCCGCGTGAGTTCGGATCATGTCGCGCGGGAGTGGCACCGCGGCCACTGGCGTCGCGCAGTCGCGTATCGACCGGAACTTCCTCGCCCCAGACCGCTTCGCCATGCAGGGCGCGCAGCTGTGTGAGCGTCTCCTGGGCCGCGCGCGTGCGTCGATCGTAGAGCGTCGGCACGATCAGCATCGGCAGCGCGCGCGCGCGGGAGCGCGCGACCATCGCCACTGTACGCTGCATCGCGGCGATCGCATGCAGCGCGAGCGGTTCGGTCTGCATCGGCACGATTACGCGATCGGCCGCGGCGAGCGCGGCGACGAGCAGCAGGCCGAGTGCCGGTGGGCAGTCGAGCACGGCGATGTCGAAGGCGTCCGGGGTGGCCGAGAAGGCGCGCACGAGCGTGCTGCCGAGTCCGGGCCGCGCGGCGCCGAGCCGCTCGAGCATGGCCATCTCGGGTTGCGCTGCGAGCAGCGCAACATTTTCCTCGCCAGTCGTGCGTACTAGGTCGGCGAGTGGTGGTGGCGAGTCGCCGAACAGCTCGTGGCTGCCATGCGGCGGTGGTTCGGGCGGTATGCCGAACCAGCGCGTGAGCGAGGTCTGTGGATCGAGATCGACGAGCAGGATGCGCCGCCCGGATGCGGCGAGCGCACCCGCCAGGCCGACCGCCGTGGTGGTCTTGCCGACGCCGCCCTTCTGGTTGGCGATGCACCAGACACGCATGGCTCAGGGGGCTCCGTTCGCCTCGGGCAGCGGCGGTGCGAGGATGACGAACACCACGCGCCGGTTCGCGTTGCGCCCTTCGGACGTGGTGTTGTCAGCGCGCGGCCGCTGCTCGCCGTAGCCGACCACGGCGAGTCGGTCCGCGCTGACACCGCCGTCGATCAGCACGTGCACCGCACTGGCCGCGCGCGCCGCCGCCAGTTCCCAGTTTGATGGGAAGCGCAGCGTCTTGATCGGCACGTTGTCGGTATAGCCTTCCACGCGCACGCTGTTGGGCACCGTACGCAGCACCTCGGAGAGCCGGCTCATGGTCTGGATCGCCCGGGTACGCGGTTCGGCGCTGCCCGAGTCGAACAGCACGTCGGCCTTGATCTCGACCTCGAGCCAGAGCTCGTTGCGGTAGACCGTGACCAGGCCTTCCTGAATCAACTCGGCGAACGCCTTTTCGATCTCGGTTGCGATGCGCCCGAGTTCCTTCTTGGCGCGATTGACGGCCGCCTGGTGAGCTGGCGACTGGCGTGGCGAAGTCGCCGGCTGTGGCAGCTGCGACGTATTGGGCATGTCCCGCAGCAGGTTGGTGGCCAGCATGCCGCGTGGCATTTTGTTCGAGACCATGGTGTTGCGATCCGCCATCGCGCCGCGCTGTTGTACCTTGCCGAGCTGCAGTGGCTGGATCGATTTCGGCGCCCCGCCAAATGCCTCGGCGAGTGAATCGGCGAGCACGCGATACTTGCCTTCGTTGATCGACGAAACGGCATACATCACCACGAAGAACGCGAGCAGCAGCGTGACCAGGTCGCCGTAGGGGATCGCCCAGGCCTCGTGATTGATGTGGTCCTCGTGTGCTTTCTTACGCGCCATGGCGGACTCAGTGCAGGTAGCCCGAGAGACGCGATTCGATGTTACGCGGATTCTCTCCACCGGCAATCGCGATCAGGCCTTCGATAGTCATCTCGCGCGCACGGGTGCGGTCGTGGATGATGCTCTTCAGCTTGCTGGCGATCGGCAGGAAGAAGAGGTTAGCGGTGCCGATGCCGTAGATCGTCGCGGTGAATGCCGCAGCGATGCCATGGCCGAGCTTGCTCGGGTCGGCGAGGTTCTTCATCACCGCGATCAGGCCGAGCACTGCGCCGATGATGCCGAGCGTGGGTGCGTAAATGCCCATGCCCTCGAAGAATTTCGCTGCGGCAAGATCATTGTGTTCCTGTGAGGAGAGGTCGATCTCGAGCACCGCGCGGATCACGTCCGGCTCGGAGCCGTCGACGAGCATCTGCAAGCCTTTCTTGAGGAACGGATCGCCCTGCGCCTCGACCTCGCTCTCCAAGCCGAGCAAGCCCTGTTTGCGCGCGATGTTGCTCCATTCGATGATCTTGCTGATCAGCTCCTGGTCGCCAGTCGGCGGTGGTTTGAATGCCCAGCCGGCGATCGCCATCGCGCGCTTGAACGTCGCCATCGGCGTCTGCACGAGGATGGCTGCGATCGTGCCCATGATGACGATGACGAAGGCAGCCGGCGACCACAGCGCGCCGAGTCCAGCACCCTTGAGGACGCTGCCGATGAGCAGTGAGACCAGAGCGAGGATGACCCCGACGAGTGAGAGAGTATCCATGCAATCCTTATCGGCCGGGCCGCCCTGGAATTGAGTCGGGCAAGCGGGTTCTTGCGTGTTTTTCCGATCGTCCGGGCGTGGCAGTCAGCGCCTGGAGGTGACCGGCGCCGGCACGCGGGCAGCAAATCGCACCGGCCAGGTAGATTTAGTACGCGAGCCCACCGACATCGAGGATCAGCGCGAGGCTGCCATCGCCGATCAACGTTGCGGCGGCAAGGCCGGGCAAGCCGCGCACCGAGTTCGGCAGAGGCTTGACCACCACTTCCTCGCGACCGCGCACCTGATCGACCACCAGGCCGTAACGCACCGGACCGTACTGCACGAGGACAACGCAACTGCCAGGTGGCGCGCTCTCGTCCGCGCCGAGCCAGTCGCGCAGGAACACCAGCGGCAGGGTCTGGCCGCGCAGATCGAGTATCCCGTGACCATCGAGGTGGCGCAGTTCGCCCGGGCGGTAATCGAACACTTCTTGCACGCAGGCCAGCGGCAGCGCGTATTGCCGCGCTGCCGCCGATACCAACAGGGTCGGCAGGATCGCGAGAGTCAGTGGCACGTGGATCATGAAGCGTGTGCCGCGACCGCGTTCCGACGTGATCGTCACGCGTCCGTTGAGTTCGGACAGCCGCGATTTGACGACGTCCATGCCGACGCCGCGGCCGGAAATGTCGGTGACGTTCTCCTTGGTCGAGAAGCCCGGTAGGAAAATCAGTTGCAGGCATTCCTCAGAGGACAAGCGAGCCGCGCTATCGACATCGATCAGTCCTTTTTCGCGTGCCTTGTCGCGCAGGCGTTCCGGGTCGATGCCGGCGCCGTCGTCGCTGACCGTGATTAGAATATGGTCGCCTTCCTGTTGCGCGGCGAGGCGCAGCTGGCCTGCGCGCGGCTTGCCGATCCGCTGGCGCAGATCAGGCGTCTCGATGCCATGGTCGATCGCATTGCGCACCAGATGCACAAGCGGGTCGACGAGCGCTTCGACGAGGTTCTTGTCGAGTTCCGTGTCCTCGCCGAGCAGCTCGATCTCGACCTCCTTAGAAAGTTGGCGGGCGACGTCGCGGGCGAGTTTCGGAAAGCGCGCGAAGGCGCGTCCGACGGGTTGCATGCGTACGCGCATCACCGCGGCCTGTAGGCGCGTGGTCACGAAATCGAGTGCGCCGACCGCACGCTCGAACTCCTCGTTGCGCTGGCGGCGCTGCAGGGTTTTCAGGCGATTGCGTGCGAGCACCAGTTCGCCGACCAGGTTCATGATGCCGTCGAGCCGACGCGTATCCACACGTACGCTGCTCTCGGCCGCTGCCGGCGTATGGGAATGGTGCGGTGGGGCCGCATGCTCTTCGGCCACCGGCGCATGGGCAGGCGAGGGCAGTGGTGCAGCGGCCGGCGCAGGCGTCATCGCCGGTGCAAGTCCCGACGGTGCAGCGCCGGCGCCGTGGAAGTGGTCGAGCAAGGCTTCGAATTCGGCGTCGCTGATTGGCTCGTCGGGATTGCCGACCAGCACCGGAGGTGGTGGCGGCGTCGCTTTGAGTTGTGCGGCTTGGCGCAATGACGCCAACAGATCGGCCGGTGCCGGCGCGGCATTCCCGCCACGGCCGACTTCGGCGAGCATCGTGCTGACCTCGTCGAGCGCGCGCTGCACAAGATCGAACATTGCCGCATCGCCGAGCAGCCGGCCATGACGCAGATGGTCGAACAGCTCCTCGACGGCATGGCAGAGATCGACCAGCGCCGTCAGGTGCAGGAAGCCCGCCCCGCCCTTGATCGTGTGGAAGCCACGGAAGACGGTGTTGAGCATTTCCTCGTCGCGCGGCGAGCGCTCGAGCTGGACAAGCTGCTCACCGAGCCGTTCGACGATTTCCCCGGCTTCCACGAGGAAGTCGGCAGCAATGTCGGCGGTGACGGCGGTCATACGGAACTCCGATACCGGTAGGTTCAGAGGCCGAGACCGGAGAGCAGGTCGTCGGCGTCGTTCTGCGACACGGCATGCATGTCGAGACCCGGCACGGCCGGTCCGGACAACCGCGAACGCTCCGGGTCTTGGGGCTGTGGTTTGTCGTCGATGACCACGCCGATCTCGGCGATGCCCGCCTCGACGTGATGCACGATATCGACCACGCGGCGGATGATCTGCCCGGTCAGATCCTGATATTCTTGAGCTAAAGTAACTTGTGAAAGATTGCGTCGTAATGCTGTCCACGCGGCATCGGCCTGCGCCTGTTGCGCGGCATCGCGAAGTCCGTCGAGCAGGCTACGACTATCCTCGATAAGATCGAGAGTGCGATGGGTTGCCTCCTCGGTCATGCGGATCACGTAATCGAGTCGGGCCCGTGCGTCAGGCAGGTCATGGCCGGCGAGCGCGCCAAGTCGGCCATCGAGCGGCAATGCGGCGATATCCGCGTTGAATACGCGGACCATGCGGCTGCAGGTCGTATACAGTGGCCTTGAGCGCCACTCAGCCAGTGTCTCGATGCATTCGCGACAGCGCGTTTCGTCACCGCCATCGAACGCCGCCAGTGCGGCGCGCAGTAGGTCGCCGAGCGCCTCGTGGTCAAGCGCCGGCGTGTTCATGCGGCAACCCCGATCCGCTCGAAGATCTTGGCCATTTTTTCGTGCAGGGTCTGCGCCGTGAAAGGCTTGATGATGTAACCATTCACGCCGGCCTGCGCCGCTTCGATGATCTGGTCACGCTTGGCTTCGGCCGTGACCATGAGTACTGGCAGGCGCGCAAGCTTCGGGTCGGCGCGGATGCCGCGCAGCAGATCGATGCCGGTCATGCCGGGCATGTTCCAGTCGGTCACGACCAGGTCGCAGGCATTGTTGCGCAGGAAGGCCAGGGCGCTGCCGCCGTCCTCGGCCTCTGCGATGTTGACGAAGCCGACGTCGGTGAGCAGGTTCTTCACGATCCGCCGCATGGTGGAGATGTCGTCTACGACCAGGATCTTGATGTTCTTGTCCATGCGTATGCCCGTCGGGTTGCGGTATGGCGGTGGTCAGGGAGAAGTCGGATCGCCGATCCAGAGCGCCAGTCGCGCGCGGAGGCGCAACAGGGCCTGGCCGTGGATCTGGCAGACGCGCGATTCACTGACGCCGAGCACGGCGCCGATCTCGCGCAGGTTCAATTCCTGTTCGTAGTACAGCGAGAGCACGAGCTTCTCGCGCTCTGGCAGCGTCTCGATTGCGGCGATGAGCGCCTGCTGGAATTCCTCGTTCTCGAGATAGCGGGCTGGTGAGGTTCCATGCCCGGCGATGTTCAGACGCGATTCGCCCGAATCGTCTGCATGTGCGTCGAGGCTCAGCACCTGGCCGCGCGCGGCGTCCTCGAGCAGACGCCCGTAATCGTCGAGCGGCATCTGCAGTGCCGCAGCGACTTCTGTGGCGCTCGCCGCGCGACCGGTACGCTGCTCGATCTCGCGAGTCGCTTCGGCGGCTTCGCGCACCCGGCGATGTACCGAGCGCGGCACCCAGTCGCCGCGACGAATCTCGTCGAGCATCGCGCCGCGGATGCGGATCGAGGCATAGGTCTCGAACGAGGCGCCCTGGCTCGCGTCATAGCTGCGCGAGGCTTCGATCAGGCCGATCATGCCGGCCTGGACGAGATCGTTGACGTCCACGCTGGCCGGTAGGCGTGCGGCGAGATGATGGGCGATGCGCGCGACCAGATCGGTATTACGCGCAACCACCTCCGCCGCGGCCTGGCGCTGCACGGCGCGATATTCGGCCTGGGCCTGGACGATCATGCGGAGACTCCGGCGCCGGCGACGAGGCGCTCGACGAAGAATTCCACCGGACCGCGCGGTCCGGTCGGTGCGCGCCAGCGGTCGATGTTGCGCGCGATCGAACGCAGGGCCTGGGCCGAGGCGCTCGACGGGAACGCTTCGACCACCGCCTGCTGGCGCTGGATCGCACGGCGCAGCCATTCGTCGTACGGGATCGTGCCAAGGAAGCTCACGGTGATGTCGAGGAAACGCTCGGTGACACGGGCAAGCTTGTCGAACAGCTCACGGCCCTCGGCCGCATTGCGTACCATGCTCGCCAGCACGTGCACGCGGCTCACGCCACGTTCGCGCGAGAGCACCTTGATCAGCGCGTAGGCGTCGGTGATCGAAGCCGGCTCGTTGCAGACCACCACGATCACGTCCTGCGCGGCCTGGGCGAAGGTCAGCACGCTGTCGGAGATGCCGGCGGCGGTATCGACCACCATCACGTCGAGGTCCTGGCGCAGTTCGGAGAACGCGCGGATCAGGCCGACGTGCTCCTGCGGATCGAGCTCGGCCATACGCCGCTTGCCGGACGCCGCCGGAACCACGACCAAGCCGTGCGGCCCTTCGAGCAGGGTGTCCTCGAGCGCGCAACGGCCTTCGATCACATCGGCGAGCGTGAAGCGCGGCGACAGGCCGAGCAGCACGTCCACGTTGGCGAGACCGAGGTCGGCGTCGAGCAACAGGGTGCGCCGGCCCGTGTCGGCAAGCGCGACCGAGAGGTTCACGGAAACGCTGGTCTTGCCGACGCCGCCCTTGCCGCTGGTCACTGCGATCACGCGCACCGGCTTCGGAACGGGCGCGGCATGGCGCAGGCCCTGTGCCTGATCGGTGCGCACGGACTCAAGCCGCGACATGGGAATCCTCCATGGTGGCGGCGCGCCGCAGTTCGGTCAGGCGCAGCACCAGGCGCTGCGGCTCGGCCTTGTGGATGTCCTCAGGCACGCGCTGGCCGTCGGCGATGTAGGCGATCGGCAGGTTGTGGCGTACCACGACCGACAATGCAGAGCCCAGCCGGCCGGTTTCGTCGAGCTTCGTGAGGATCGTGCCGCGCGGTTCGGCCATGCCGAAGCGGCGCACGACCTCGTCGAGATCCTGCGGCTGCGCGTTGGCCGGCATGACGAGATAGCTCTGCGTCTTGCGCGAGGCGCGCAGCCATGAGAGCTGCTGGCCGAGCGCACGGTCACGCTGGCCGAGGCCAGCCGTATCGACGAGCACCAGGCGGTAGTCCGCGAGCCGCTCGATGGCTTCGTTGAAGCTTGGTTCGTCAGTCGCTTCGATGACCGGCATGCCGAGCAGGCGGCCATAGGTGTAGAGCTGTTCACGCGCGCCGATGCGGTAGGCATCGGTGGTGACGAGGGCAACGTCGCGCGCGCTGTGCCGGCGCGCGTAGCGTGCGGCGAGCTTGGCGAGCGTCGTGGTCTTGCCGACGCCGGTCGGGCCGATCAGGGCAACCACGCCACCGTCTTCGATTGGTTCCTGCGGCAGTACCGGCAGTGACTTGGCGAGAATGCCGAGCAGCAGACCGCGTGCGCGGCGCAGGTCGGCATCGGCCGGAATGCAGCTGACGATGGAGTGCGCGAGGCCAGGATCGCATCCGTAGCCGTCGAGTTCCTCGAGTGCCGCGGCACGTACCGGCGTGCCCTTGAGGCGTTCCTCGGTGAATCGCCCGACTTCGCGTTCGAGCACGCGGCGCATCTCGGCCAGCTCGCGGCGCACCTCGGCGAGATTTGGGTCCTGCGCCCACAGCGCACGGATTTCCGGCGATGGGGCAGGCGGCTCAGCCGGTTCGACCGGCTCGACGATCGCTTCCGGTGCCGGTCGCGGTTCAGCCGCCGCGCGTGCGACGGATTTCAGCGCCTGCTGTACCAGGGCCTCATCGTAATCCGTGGCCGCGACGACCTCCACGCCGCCGTCGACACGGCGGTTGGAGAGGATCACCGCGTTGGGGCCCTGTTCCTCGCGCACCTGACGGAACGCGGTGCGCATGTCGGGGGCGACGAATCGTTTGATCTTCATGCGTGCTCTCGCAGTGACCCGGCCCGGGCGGCGCCCTCACCCCACGTTGCCGACGAGCTTGAGGCGCTTGTCGTCGGGCACTTCGTGATAGGCGAGGACGTGCAGGCCGGGAATGCCGTGGCGAGTGATCCTGGCGATGAGCGAGCGCACCGCGCCGGGGACGAGCAGGACTGCCGGCTCGCCGAGCGCTTCCTGACGCTTGACGCAGTCGTTGAGCGATTGGTGCAGACGTTCCGCAAGGCCCGGCTCCAGCGCGGCGCCACCGCCGCCGACCGAATCCTGCAACACCCGTTCCAGCGCCGGCGCCAGCGTGTAGACGGGCAGCTCGGCCGCCAGACCGTTGATTTCCTGCACGATGAATCGACCGAGTGTGGTACGGACCGCCGCCGTCAGTGCGCCGGGATCTTGACTCTGCGTCGCATGTTCGACGAGCGTCTCGACGATCCGCCGGAGCTGACGGATCGGCACGCGTTCGTTCAGGAGGTTTTGCAGGACGCGCACGACGATGGAAAGCGGCAGGCTCTTCGGCGTCAAATCCTCGACGAGCTTCGGTGCCGTGCGTCCGAGCGTGGCGAGCAGCTGCTGGACCTCCTCGTGACCGAGCAGGTCGGGCGCATGTTCGCGCACCACGTGCGAGAGATGCGTAGCGACCACGGTGGCCGGATCGACCACGGTCATGCCCTGTGCCTCGGCGCCCGCCCGCGAACCCGGCGCGATCCACAGCGCATCGAGGCCGAACGCCGGATCCTTGGTCGGAATGCCCTGCACGGAGGTCGCCATGCGTGCGGGGTTCAGCGCGAGATCGCGGTCCGGATGGATCTCGCCGGTCGCCACCGGCACGCCGTGCAGCAGGATGCGGTAGGCGCCCGGCGCGATCTCGAGGTTGTCGCGGATGTGCACCGGTGGCACCAGGAAGCCGAGGTCCTGGGTCAGCTTCTTGCGCACGCCCTTGATGCGTGCCATCAGCTCGCCGCCCTGGCCGCGATCGACGAGCGGCACCAGCCGATAGCCGACCTCGAGACCGAGCGGATCGACCGGTGCGACGTCGTCCCAAGACAGCTCGGCGGGCATCGCCGCCGTCGGCGTGGCGGCGGCCGGTGCCGCGGCCAGCGCGACCGCCTGACGCTGCCAGATACGGTAGGCCACGTATCCGATCACTGCGGCGAGCGACAGGAAGGCGATGTTCGGCATGCCCGGTACCAGTCCGACCGCGCCAAGCAGGCCCGCCGCGATCGCCAGGGCGCGATGCTGGCCGAACACCTGGCCCATGACCGCACCGCTCATGTCCTGGGCGCGCGAGACACGGGTGACGAGGATCGCGACCGCGGTCGAGGTCAGAAGGCCCGGAAGCTGCGCGACCAGACCGTCGCCGATGGTCAGCAGGGTGTAGTGGCGCGCGGCTTCGGCGAACGGCAGGCCATGCTGGGTCATGCCGATCGCGAGGCCGCCGATGATGTTGATGAACAGGATCAGGATGCCGGCGATCGCGTCGCCACGGATGAACTTCGACGCGCCGTCCATCGCGCCGTAGAAGTCCGCTTCCTCGCGGACCTCCTCGCGCCGCGCGCGCGCGTCCTCACGCGTGAGCAGTCCAGCATTGAGATCGGCGTCGATCGCCATCTGCTTGCCGGGCATCGCATCGAGGATGAAACGCGCCGACACTTCCGAAATGCGTCCGGCGCCCTTGGTGACGACCACGAAGTTGATGATCGTCAGGATCGCGAACACCACGAAGCCGACCGCGTAGTTGCCGCCGATCACGAACTCGCCGAAGGCCTCGATCACCTTGCCGGCCGCGCCGGGTCCGCCGTGGCCGTGCAGCAGCACCACGCGCGTCGAAGCCACGTTCAGCGCGAGGCGCAGCAGCGTGACCATCAGCAGCACGGTCGGGAAAACGGTGAACTCGAGCGGCCGCTGC
>Ga0116193_1003255_pt1 | contig 11818 bp, 11 predicted proteins | sample AD_UKC115_MetaG_FD_89892 | JGI IMG/M metagenome (GOLD analysis project Ga0116193, IMG submission 89892) | Active sludge microbial communities of municipal wastewater-treating anaerobic digesters from Hong Kong - AD_UKC115_MetaG | ecosystem: Engineered > Bioreactor > Anaerobic > Digestate...
ACCTTACCTATATCATAGAGATAAACCGCTATATTATATTCTTTGTTGTTACTCATTGAATTTCTTTTTTTATGGAATTTGATTTAGAGCATGCATGATGTAGTATCCTTGAGATAGATTACGGCTTATTTTTTCCGTATTGCGTTTCATGCTAAGATATTGTTCCGGAGTAATTTGTTTCAGCTTGTCTTCCAGGTCTTCCAAAGAATCTATGCTGATACCTATGCCATTCTGTTCTACGAAAGGGGCCAAAGCTGCCTGTGACCATATAATAATAGGCAGATTGCATCTTATATAAAGCGATACTTTATGCGGATTGTTATATTTCACATATTCTCCGAAATCGCCTTCGCAAGAGGACAGGGAACTGCCTTCCCAAGCTAGTCCGAAATCACCTTCAGCTTTTTTTATCAAATCGTCGGATGCCATGAAACCTTTGTAATAAACATGTTCTATTCCTTCCATTTCATTCAGATCCAGTCCGTTCCCGTAAATGTTGAGAACAAGAGATTGTAGATGCTTGCCAATGGTGTAGAGGAATGCATTTTTTCTTTTTGCAAGTCCGCCTGCATAAAGAATTCTGTAATGATTGAATTCGGTATTTTTTGCTTCCGGTTTTTGTTCTGATAGATAGTCGAATATGTTCAAGTCGATTATTTGGGCTTTGCAGCCGTGATCCGAAAGCCATTGATGCATGGAATCATTGTGTGCAATAATGTATTCCGAATGGTTCAGTTTCCATATTTCATGATGGACGGTCAGTTTCTTTCTTCTGAAACTTCCCAAGTCGTGAATCACGGTTACCACTTTAGCACCTTTGACATGTGCAATACAGCATTTGAAAACATAATATTTTTTGAAAGGGTATTGTAGAAGTAGCAAATCTCCTTTTTTTATTGTAAAGATCGCTTTCAATACTCCGCATAGGGTTAGCAAAAATCCTGTCACTTTGTTTGAACGATGACTTTGCTTGAGTCCTACGTTTATAAAGCCATTGTCTTTGATGATAGCTTCAATATCAGTTTTTGCTTTATTGCCTGCATTGTCGCAATTGGAGTAATTTTTGGAAAGATAGCATTTTCTCATTTTGTTTCTTCTTTTTGTCTTTGTACCCATTCTTCTTTGGTTCGTTTCCATCTGTCATGGCTCCAAAGCCAGATATCTGGAGTTTCTTGAATCATCTTTTCCAAATGTTTCATATAAATGTCGGTTATCTGGAAATCGGGCATAGATTGGGGTGTGATTGTGATTCTTTTGAATTCGCAATGGTAATAACCACGCTTAGGATGTGTCACTTCACCATAATATATGATGGCGTCAATTTGTTTGCCTATTTGTTCGGTTCCTGTAAAGACAGCTGTTTCCTGTCCAAAGAATGGCGAAAAATGATGAATACTGTTCCATTTGGGTAATTGGTCGGAAATGAATCCGATAATCATTTTCTGCCGTTCGCGCTTTAGCTCAATAATTCGCCTTAGGGTGGTTTTCATGGGGATGCTTTCTCCATGGAAACGTCCTCTCACTTGTAGAAACAGTTGATCCATGGCCTTGTTGCGAAGAGGATGGTAGATTTGTCCGAATCTTACCTTTTCGTTCGTTGACCACATTGGTAAAGAAGCGATCCATTCCCAGTTTCCGTAATGTCCCAGATAAACGAAACAGAAATTTTTGTCGTTGTCATCCATGTCCTTTATCATTTTGTCCACTCCCGAAAATGTCATCCGTCTCATCAACTGTTCTTTCGAGATGGAGATTAATTTCACGGTTTCTACTATATAGTCACAAAAGAAGGAATAATATCTCTTTTCAATGCTTTTCCGCTCTCCGTTTGTCTTTTCGGGAAAGGCCAACAAAAGATTCTTGTGGACTACCTTCCTGCGATAGCGCACCAGATAATAGACTATAGGCTTAAGTATATCCGATAGAAAATAAAGGATTCTTAATGGTAACAGTGAAAGCAGATACCAAAATATATAAATGACGGTTTTCTTCATTTCTTTCCTTTTAAAAGCCTTATAATCTTTCTTTTTCTTTCAAACTTATGTAGCCTGTCCAGAACAAACGAGACGCAATATTCCGAATCCCAATGCCGTATCTCTGCATACCTTTTTATAAGGTATGTAAGTAATTCTCTTTGATGGCTGAGTCTTTTCAGATTATCCAGACACTCTTCCTGACTTGGCTTATTCTTGAATTTGGAACGATTGGTATCAATAACAGAGAATTGATATCTGCCATCTTCATTTATATGGAACAAAATATTCGAAAGGTTCAAGTCACCATGCAAGAATCCTTTCTGATGCATGAATGCCAAAAAGCCTGATAATGCATCTGCAAGCGATTTGTTGAAATCATCTTGTCTCAACACCCGGGTGTCTTGGTCACTACAATTTGAGGAAACAAAATATCCCGTGGAGAAGAGTCCGTTTTCTTTGATTTCAATGTAAGCTACCGCTTCAGGGGTGTTTATCTGTAATTGTTCTAGATGTAACGCGTATTGATAGGCTCGCCTGGCTTTGCTGGCTCTGAAAAAAGTGTAGTCTATTCTCTGGAAGGGAAGTGGCTTTTTATAGCGTTTCACGACCAGTTGCATATCGCCTTTTTGAAATCTCCTTACTTTGTTTCGCTCGTCATACAGCAGTTCACCCTCATTGTCATAAATTCCAGGGATGCTTCTTATGAAAGAAGAAAAGGAATCGTATTTGGGGTTGATTTCAATCTTGCTGCTTATCATTTTTTTTCGTTAATGATTTCTAGGACTTTGTTGACTACCGTTTCCGGTTGTATCCCATTCAGACAAGCCAAATCACCTCTTGCACAAGGCTTTTTGCCATATACCGAGCAAGGACGGCAATCCAGACTGATTTGGATTGCGTTATCAGGATTTTGCCCCCATCCCATAAAGCCAAGGCACGGATGAGTTGCTCCCCAGATGGAAATGACAGGTGTGCCCACAAGAGATGCCAGATGCATGTTTGCCGAATCCATGGATACCATTACATCCAGATGGCTGATAAGTATTAGTTCTTCTCGCTTGCTGTATTTGCCGGCAACCGATGTTATTCTTGAATAGAAATTAGCCCATTGCTCCAAGGTATCCTTTTCTTTTTTGCCTGCGCCGAAGAGGAATACTTGCACATCTTCAATTTTTTCTAATGCTGATAAGACTTGCGCCATCTTTTCCAACGGGTATATTTTTTCTGAATGTGCTGCAAAGGGAGCTATTCCTACCCATTTGTCTTTTCCCTTGACAGTCTTGAACATCGGAATGCTGCTTAATTCAGGACATGATGAATTTTCCCAAATAGAGGAGAACTCTAGTTTTACGGGATATCCCAGTTCTGACAGGACTTGGGCATATCTTTCGAATGAAGAAGGCAGTTGAATGAGTTGCTTTTCCTTTTTTGCAGAAATCAGGGCTTTCTTTTGGGAACGTCCTTTATTGATGTGGCGTACCCGTATTTCTTTGTTCAGAGAAAATCTCCATCGGAGGAATTTGCTTCGGATCACATCGTGCAAATCACCCACAGCATTGAAATTTTCTTCGCTGAGTTCATTGTACAGTTTCATCAATCCATTCAATCCATGGTAGTCGGCTTTCAAGCGTACGCCCTTGAATTTCACGTTAGGAGGAATGTCCTTGAAATAAGGATGCATACTTTCTTTACTAAGCATTGTTATTTCAAGATCAGGATATTGTTTTGCCAATGCATAGATGACGGGAACCGTCATCACAACATCTCCTATGGCAGAAAATCTTATCAGTAAGAGTTTTTCCATGACTTTTACTTTTGAGCGTATAAGACGGGATTTAAATTCGGGTCATTATACATTTTCATCTGTTTATAGACTTTCATGTATTTATTGCCTTTCTTTATATCGTCTAATAATTGTTCGATAGCTGTTGCCAGATCCGTTTTCTGCTGAAGAAGTACTTCCAGCTTGTTACTGCATTTTTCAATCAGTTCGGCCGGTGAATCCTTACGTTCCGCTTCTTTCTGCATGTGGTAGATTTTAAGCGCAAGAATGGATAGGCGATCTACGGCCCAGGCCGGACTCTCAGTATTGATGGTAGCGTCGGGATGAGGTTGCACATTCTTGTATTGTTCAAGGAAATAACTGTCAATCAGTTCCACAAGATCAGTCCTTTCCTGATTGCTCCTGTCAATTCTTCTTTTTATTTCCAAAGCTTTCGCCGGATCAATCTGAGGATCTCTTATAATGTCCTCGAGATGCCACTGTACTGTATCTATCCAGTTTTTCAGGTATAAGTAGAATTCTATAGTCTTCTCTTTGTAGGGATTATGCATAGGCGTATTCACATCATCATACTGGTGGTAATCCTGGATAGCCTTTGTGAAAATCGAGTTGCAAAGTTCTGTAAAAATCATATCGTATTATTTGTTTAATTTACAAATTAAGACAAAGTTTTTCTTTCTTGCAATATAATTTCCCAAAAAGTATATATATTTGTGCCCATGAAAATATTAGTTGACAATAAAATACCTTATATTAAAGGAGAGATAGAGCAGATCGCCGATGAGGTGTTATACCTTTCAGCGAGTGATTTCACTCCCGAAGCAGTACATGACGCCGATGCCATGGTCATTCGGACTAGAACGCGTTGTGGCAGGGCATTATTGCAAGGGAGCAGAGTTAAGTTTATAGTTACGGCAACGATTGGATTTGATCATATAGATACTGCCTATTGTCAAGAAAGCGGTATCACTTGGGCCAATTGCCCGGGTTGTAATGCAAGCAGTGTGATGCAATACATTCATTCGGCGCTGATTTTGTTAAAGAACAACAGGAGTCTTGACTTCAAGACCACAACGCTTGGTGTGGTAGGAGTAGGGCATGTTGGCAAAAAAATAGTTGAGTTAGGAAAGAAACTGGGAATGAAGGTTATGTTATGTGACCCTCCCCGTGCTGATATAGAGGAACCCGAGAGTCAAGAAGAGAAAGATAAGACCAAGAAAGAAAAGAAACCCAAGAAATTTTCCAAGCTGAGTGATTTGGCAGCATCATGTGATATCATTACTTTCCATACTCCATTGGTACGGCAAGGAAAATATCCTACTTTTCATTTGGCTAACCAGGATTTCTTTACAAGTTTGGAATGTCGCCCTATCATTATCAATACATCGAGAGGAGAGGTTGTTGATACGGCAGCTCTTATTTATGCCCTTCAGAATTATCAAATCAGGGACGCTGTGATTGACGTGTGGGAGAATGAACCTTACATCAGTCTTCCGTTGCTGGAACGTGTATATCTCGGAACACCTCATATTGCAGGTTATTCTGCCGACGGGAAGGCGATGGCTACCGAAATGGCACTGAATGCACTATGTTCTTATTTTCATATCCAAAAGAAATTCAAGATAACGCCTCCGGCCTTGGAAAAGCCGGCGGATGCCAAAATGGAGGAAGAGGAAGTGCAGCTTTATCTGTATAATCCTCTGAATGATAGCAATGCGTTGAAGAGGCATCCTGAAGAATTTGAAAAACTTAGGAGCGAATATCCTTTGCGAAGGGAATTTTGATTGGACCTTTTGCACAAGAATGGCCAAAATGTGCATATAAAATGAATTTATTGCCTTAAATATTTGGCTGTTAGAAGAATTATTGCTTACTTTGCGCGAATTTTCGAAATAAGGAAACATATTTATTAACTTAAAAATTAAAATTATGTCTGAAATTGAATCAAGAGTTAAAGCAATTATCGTCGATAAGTTAGGCGTTGAGGAATCAGAAGTAAAAAATGAAGCAAGTTTCACAAATGATTTGGGTGCTGACTCATTGGATACAGTAGAATTGATCATGGAATTCGAGAAAGAATTCGGTATTTCTATTCCTGACGATCAAGCAGAAAAAATCGCAACTGTTCAGGATGCTATCGATTATATCGAAGCAAATAAGAAGTAATCAATTTCATACTAACAGATGGAATTAAAAAGAGTTGTTGTAACCGGTCTGGGTACATTGACTCCCGTTGGTAATAGTCTTCCGGAATTTTGGGAGAATATTAAGAACGGAGTGAGTGGTGCCGGACCTATCACTCATTTCGACGCCAGTCAATTTAAGACTCAATTTGCGTGTGAAGTCAAGAATTTCAATGCGGCAGATTATGAAATCGACCGTAAGGAAGAAAGAAAAATGGACCTTTACACACAATATGCCTTGGCGGTGGCTATTCAGGCAGTAAAAGACTCTGAACTGGATGTCGAAAAAGAAGATTTGAGTCGGATTGGCGTTATTTATGGAGTTGGAATCGGAGGTATACATACTTTCGAGGAAGAAGCTGGGAATTGGGCTGTTAACGGAAAAGAGATGGGACCTAAGTTCAGTCCTTTCTTCATACCTAAAATGATTGCAGATATTGCTGCAGGACAAATTTCCATTAAATACGGTTTTCATGGTCCTAACTATGTAACTTGTTCTGCGTGTGCATCATCATCCAATGCCATTGCGGATGCGTTCAATTTGATTCGTTTGGGTAAGGCTAATGCTATTCTTGCAGGAGGTGCAGAAGCTGCAATCTTTTCTGTAGGTGTAGGAGGCTTTAATGCTATGCATGCACTTTCCACACGAAATGATGACCCTCAAGGTGCTAGTCGTCCATTCAGTGCCAGCCGAGACGGTTTCGTGATGGCAGAGGGTGCGGGATGTCTTGTGTTGGAAGAGTTGGAGCACGCGAAAGCTCGCGGAGCAAAGATTTATGCCGAAGTGGCCGGAGTAGGAATGAGTGCTGACGCATATCATCTGACAGCTTCTCATCCGGAAGGTTTGGGAGCTAAACTGGTCATGGAAAATGCCTTGGAAGATGCCGGTATGAAACCGAATGATATTGATTATATCAATGTTCATGGAACTTCAACTCCTGTTGGAGATATCAGTGAATGCAAAGCAATTAAGGAAGTGTTTGGCGATCATGCTTTTGAACTTAATATAAGTTCGACCAAGTCTATGACGGGCCACCTTCTCGGAGCTGCGGGAGCTGTGGAAGCAATCGTTTGTATACTTTCAGTGAAAGACGATATCGTTCCTCCGACTATTAACCATGCCGAAGATGATAAAGACGAGAATATTGACTATAATCTGAATTATACGTTCAATAAGGCTCAGAAGCGAACAGTTAATGTGGCTTTGTCAAATACATTCGGTTTTGGCGGTCATAATGCATGTGTAATTGTTAAGAAATACAAGTAACAGTGTTTCGCATTGACATAAATAGGATAAGACTCTTTTTCCGGAAGGATAAGGAGTCTTATTTTAGTTTATATCGTATTTTGGGATTCTATCCTCAACACATAGAATTTTACCAGCAGGCACTTCTTCACAAGTCTGTACGGACTGTCAAGGAGAAGGGACATTATGTGAATAATGAAAGGCTTGAGTTTTTAGGTGATGCCGTTCTCGATGCCATTGTGGGTGATATAGTATTTCATCATTTTCAAGGTAAGCGTGAAGGTTTTCTTACAAATACAAGAAGTAATATTGTCAAGCGTGAGACTTTGAATCGGATTGCGCTGGAAATGGGACTTGATAAATTGATGAAGTGTGACACAGCCATCAACAGCCACAATAATTACATGTACGGAAATGCTTTTGAGGCTCTTATTGGGGCTGTATATTTGGATAGAGGCTATAATTATTGCATGCAATTTGTGAGAAAGCGCATTCTGAAACAGTTTGTCAGTATTGAGAAGGCTGCGTATAAGGAAGTCAATTTCAAAAGCAAATTGATAGAATGGGCTCAGAAAAACCGGACTGAAATAGAGTTCAAGCTGATAGAAGAAACCCGTGACATGAGTCAGAACAGCCCGGTTTTTAAGACCGAAGTATGGCTTCAGAGCATTTACGGAGGTTCCGGCACAGGCTATTCCAAGCGTGAAAGCCAGCAGTTGGCAGCAAAAGAAGCCCTTGGGAGAATAAAGAAAGATCCTGCTTTGTTGGATCAGATTCTTGCTGCATGTTCTTCCGAATTGGTCCCCGAAAAGGTGGCTGAATAAGATCCTTTTATTTTAACGGTTTGTATGTTAAGTTGATGAAGTGGGCTTTCCCATTTCCGAATGAGAATATTCCGGGTAGCACACTCTGGAATTCATAGAGCGTATTGTGATTATATCCGGAGATGTCCATTCCCCAAGTTTCATTTTGCCAGTTTTTACCGTCATAGCTGTAAGCGCCGGTCACTATATTCTCATCATTACGAATGCGCAACCAGATGTGATCCGTTCCGGCAGGATTATTCCCGCAGTTGCGGGCTTCCCCTTTGCGGTAGCGGAATCTGTTCTCCCTGTTGAACCCTGACCCCATAAAGAACTGGCTGTTGTAATATAACACGATTCCTGCAGATACTTCTCCTTCCAGTTTTATTTCGGCTTCAATTTCATATTTATGTTCTCCGGCAACGAATAGCATGGGTGATGAACTTCCCGCATCGGTACCTTTGGCTTTTAAGGTAAGGACATTCTTGTTGATACTGATTCTGTCCGCCTCGAAGGATTTGTAGAATTTCCATTCAAAGCCAATTCTGAACTTATTCAGATTAGCTTTGCCTGGCAAACTCTTTGTGAGTTTAAGCGGGGCAGGTATCGCTTTCTCGATATTTATGTTCTCAAATCTTTTAAACCATCCGTCGGCAGTAAGTCTTACCGGTTCCATCAAGGTTTGTCTTCCCAGGTTTGTATAATTGTTTTCATAAGAATGATAGACAATATACCATTTCCCTTCGGGGGTGTCTATGAGGGAGCCGTGTCCTTTTGACCACCACCTTTCGGATTTGTTCCAAGTGTGAATCAACGGGTTGTAAGGCGAATTGATCCAGGGACCGTTTATTGATTTGGAACGTGCAACAACTACCATGTGACTTGTGGGAGGACCTGCTGTTCCTCCTTCTGCACTGAGATAATAGTAATAGTCGCCAATCTTTTTCAGTTTCGGTCCTTCCAGTGCGAATCCTTCCGTTATCCAATTTTTCGGATACTCCCATCCTTTATAGACCACCTCTTCTGTTCCCGGTATTATGGATAAACCGTCCGCTGCAAGTTTCACGCGTTTTCCTCCGCTCATGAACATCCAGCGTGCTCCATCTTCTCCCACAATGTGGCAAGGGTCAATATTCCCTATTTTCAAGTCGATGGGATCGCTCCAGGGACCATACGGGGAAGATGCGTAAGTCACGTAGTTTTTTCTCCCGTGAGGCAAGGCGACAGTGAAATAAATGTAGTATTTATCTTTGTATTTGCTGATGTCGGGAGCCCAAACGGATCCGAGATAGACTTTCAATGCATAACTGATAGGTTCCCAATGCACCAGGTCTGTTGAGTGGAATACAGTCAGTCCGGGTTGGTAATCGAATGCAGAATGAGTCATATAGTAGTCATTGCCTTCGCGCATGATGGTAGGATCCGGATAATCACCTCCCAAAACAGGGTTTACATAGCTGTTTTGTGCAGAGAGAAAGCTGCAGGAGAACAGAGAAATAAATAGTGACAATAAAAATTGTTTTTCAGTCATAATAACTTGTTTTGTTTATTGCAAAGTAAGTTATTCTTTTCATTATTCTTGTGCAGAAATTGGAGAAAAGCTTGTATTATTTGTTATAATTCACACCGGCAGTGAAGAGAACCGCCGTATCAGAAGTTCAAAAACGGCGGTTGTTCACTTTTTAGTTGCTCTCATTCACGGCTCCGCTGTTGTAGTTCTTTCCTATGTTGTTACCAATCCATTTGAGCGGGAGTCCGTTATTGTCACAATCCAGATAGACTGCGTTATTTGCTTTTTCAATGAAATATCCGGCAATACCTCCCGAAAATGAGTTGGCACTGACGGTAGCATGCATCAAATGTGCTGAGCTCCCTACCAGCGTACCGCTTTTCATATAGCCTATGATTCCTCCTCCGATTCCTGCAAAAGCAGGACCGGTAGCCGTAATTGCTGCCGAATTGGAAGAAGATTTTATGAGGCAACTGCCTGTAGTTGTGCTTGCACTTCCTGCAATGCCACCCACAAAACAGCTGTCCACATTGGTTGTTCCTTGTATGCTCCCGGAGTTCGTGCAGTTTTCTATGTTGGAACCTCCGCCACAGAATCCGGCAATGCCTCCTACTTGAGTTCTCCCTCCGGTTACTGAAATCAGGCTGTTATTGTCGCACCCGGTGGTATTTCCCTGATTGAATGCTGTGATTCCTCCAACATACAAAGGACTTCCTTTAACCATTTTGGTCGTTGTGTAATTGATTGTGCCGTAGTTCTGGCAGTCAAGCATCGAACTTCCGCCGGTGTTGCGTCCGCAGATTCCTCCTATTGCCAGCATGGTGAAGGCTTTGTCTGTTTCCCCGGAGTTTATTTTGATGTAGTTCTTGCATCGGATAATGCTGCCAGTATTGATTCCTGCAATGCCACCGTATATGGCAGAAGTTTTTGTCCCTGTGTAATTAACGGTAAAGTTTCCATCTACAGTAAGGTTCTTGATGATTCCGTTGTTTTGGGTGAAAAGACCGATGCCTATGTCCGAACTCTGTTCACTGAAAGTCAATCCGAAGATTGTATGGTAGTTTCCGTCGAAGGTTCCTTCGAAGATACTGCTTGTTGAGGCTGAGGCAATCGGAATCCAGTTGTAGTTTCCCAGATTGATGTTTGCCTGAAGGTTGATGGTCTTGTTTTTAAAGGTAATGAGATTTATATTTACCAGATGTGCAAAGCCGGCCAGTTCGGCAGCTGTATGGAGAGTAAAAGATGTTCCTTCGGCATTGTACCAGCTTGTATCGTAAGATGCTCCATCCCAAGTATTGGCATTTTCTTCCTTGTCGTTTTGGTTCATTGTGACATTTCCTCCGTCGGTCCAAGGGGTTATTTCAGCTTCGAGAACAGTTGGTACTATTTGTCTTTCCACCGATAGGGTGTACTGATATTCCGTTTTGGCCGCCCAGTTTTCTTCCTTGACAGTGTAAACTCTTTTTACTCCCGAACGGGTGGTCAGGCAAATGGTTTTGTTCAGACTTGAACCTGGCAGGATAATGGCTTCAGCGCTTTCTCCGCTTGTCGTAGTCTTGAGAGTCAAGGTAGTCGATGAAGTGTTATCCACGCTTAGTTCTCCGGCTGCTAGGGATAAGATTCCTTTCACCGGAATATTCTCAATGGTGACTATGGCTCCTTGCATTTGCTCTGCCGTGATACCGGTTCCTCGGGTAAGGACAAGCTTCAGTTTTGTAAGCTTATGCTCAAAAGAAAGTTTCTGGCTTTCTGTTGTCAAACCGATATTCTTGAGGTTGTTGCTATATAGAAGATCCACATTGGCTTGTACGCTTTGGTTGCTCACGTTCACCGGGATGCTGAAATTACTTATTCGGGTAGTGTAAGGATAGTAAGCAATGAAATCGACTTTGTCTTTAGCAGGGTAATAGATAGTATCTTTGCTTGTGGCAGGAACTATGGCCTGATTCGATTGTGAGAAAATATATTTCTTGTTATTGGCGCTGTCTGCAATGGAAAGCGGGGAGAGTGTTTCTCCGGTCTTTATCATGAAGATTCCTATCGGATCTTTGTCTTCCCAGTTGCTCCCGTTTACTCTTGTTGTAATCACATTCCCCGAAAAGGAAACAGGTGTTTTTGAAGTCCCTGAATCGGGATTTACATAGGTTAATTCACTCTTGCAGCTGCTTATGGTGAACTGCAAAACCGTAATGGCAATTGCCGCTGCAGAAATGAATCTGTTGGTGGTCTTGTACATTCTTATTTGTATTATAATGAATAATTAGTGTTTTTCTCATCAAGTTCGTTTTTGATACTTTTCAAATCTAAACGGCGGCAA
>Ga0116193_1003259_pt1 | contig 11812 bp, 7 predicted proteins | sample AD_UKC115_MetaG_FD_89892 | JGI IMG/M metagenome (GOLD analysis project Ga0116193, IMG submission 89892) | Active sludge microbial communities of municipal wastewater-treating anaerobic digesters from Hong Kong - AD_UKC115_MetaG | ecosystem: Engineered > Bioreactor > Anaerobic > Digestate | place...
AAGAGATCATGTATTAGAATATTCTTTTCCAACAAATTTTTCAATGAATGAAGAAGATAAAAAAATTGAAGGTATTTGTAATCATATATGTTCTATAAGGGATATTTTTTATCATAAACAAAATTGTGAGTATAGTTCTTTTATATGTTTTTTCTGTAAACAATTATTTAAAAGTGAATTTATTGAATCTCATAGTAAATTCTGTGAAAAAAAATACAGAGAACAGTTGAAGAAAGAGAAAATGAAAGAACAAGCAGAAGAATTTTTCAGACTTATTACTTCAAGAAATCCCAATAATTAATTATTTAAGAGAATCTCTTAAATAATCATTTTGATCAAAAAACCTTACTTTTTTCTATAAATAGTGATTGCTGAACAGAATGAATTCCAAAAGAACAGCCGAAATGCTTGTTGACTACGAGCGAACCAAGAGATTAAAATCTCTGTCTTTTGAATATGCATTCCATGACCAACAATTCCGGTGTGCTGTAGAGGCACACATCGTCGTACAGATCACCGATGAATTCATCGCGTGCGGTGATCTTGTGTTCAACATCGGCTCTTTGAACACAGGGTTATTACGACGGGACTAGCCACGTCCTAAAAGGCTGACGGCGAGAAATTGCCGTTAAATATTCAGCAAAGATATTTAACAAATTGATTAAAAAATATATTTTATTTAAAATAAAAAACCAAACAAGCTATTAGTAATTATGTGTGGAATTTGGGGTTACTTTTCTATTAAATCTCATAAACTTCATTTTTATAATTCTTTTATGAAAATCAAACATAGAGGTCCTGATCGTACTATTTTTATCGATTCTGGAAATTACAAACTTGGATTTCATAGACTTGCAATCATGGATACTAAAATTTTAGGTGATCAACCATTTACATTTTCTTATACTATTGATGATGTTAGAAAAACAATTTATGTGATGTGTAATGGTGAAATTTACAATTATCACGAAATAATTTCTTCTGAAGATTTTAAAGAAACACTTAAACTTACTTCTTATATTATGAAATCCAATTCAGACTGTGAAATTCTTCTCCCATTATTTATTAGGTACGGAATGGAACATGTTCTTAAAATGATCAGAGGAGAATTCGCAATTTCTATTTTAGAAATTTCAGAAACAGAAACTTCTAAAAATTATAATCTATATCTTGGAAGAGACAGATTTGGAATAAGACCTCTATTTTTTTTCCAAGAAGAAAATTCATTAGGATTTTGTTCCGAAATGAAAGGTCTTATAGATCTTACTAATGAAAATATCAAAGTTTTTCCTCCAAGATCTTTTCTAACTTTATCTCAATCTTCAAATTCTGATAATATGATCGTAGATTTTAAAAGTTATTACGATATTTCTTCAGATCTAATTGATTTTGGAGATGAAATTTCCCTCGAAACAATTAAAACAATGATAAGAAAACAATTTAAAAAATCTGTCAAATCAATGCTTTGTTCAGATCGTGAATTAGGATGTCTCCTTTCTGGAGGTCTCGATTCAAGTCTGGTTTCAAGTATCGCTTCAAAATATCTTCAAAAAAGAGGAAAAAAACTTAAAACATTTTCTATCGGAATGCCTAATAGTCCTGATGCTTTATATGCCAAAATGGTAGCAGATCATATTGGAAGTGATCATACAAATATTGTAATTGAAGATTCTGAATGGCTTAAAAGTCTTAAAAAAGTAATCTATATTACAGAAACATATGATATTACAACTATAAGAGCTACTACAGGTCAATATCTAATTTCTAAATGGATTTCTGAAAATACTAATATTAAAGTTCTTTTAATTGGTGATGGTTCAGACGAACTTACATCTGGATATCTTTACTTTCATAAAGCTCCCTCTCCTGAAGACTCTCATAATGAGAATGTAAGACTTCTCACAGATATTCATTATTATGATGTTTTAAGAGCAGATCGTGGAATTGCTTCCAATGGTCTTGAAGCAAGAGTTCCATTTTTAGATTATGATTTTGTAAAATTATATCTTTCTCTAGATAAAAATTTGAGACAACCTCAAGAAGAAATTATTGAAGGCAAACCCGTGAAATGCGAAAAATGGCTTCTTAGAAAATCTTTCGAGGATTCTAATTTACTTCCCAAAAAAGTTTTATGGAGAAAGAAAGAAGCTTTTTCAGATGGGGTTTCAAGTACTGTAAAATCATGGTATGAAATTATTCAAGAACGTATTAATCTAGAAATTTCAGAATCATATTTTAATAAAAATATTAAAAAATACAATGGTTATTTAGTTCCACATACTAAAGAAGCATTGTATTATCATGAAATTTTTGATTCTTTCTTTCCTAAACAATACAGTATTTTAAATTATTACTGGCTTCCTAAATGGATTCCTGGAATTACTGATCCTTCGGCAAGAATTCTTAGTATTTACAAATAAAATCTCATATAATTTATAATTTATTCAAATTATAAATGTTAAACTAAATAAAATAATTAACTTTTATTTTTAACTAACTCAAAAGTTCTCTAATTTTTAAAATAATAATTTCCAAATTTAAAGGTATTTCAAATTCCGAATTATATTCAGCTATTTTTGGTATTTCTATAGTATTTACGCGTGCTGGTAATTCATTTTCAGGATCATTTAAATCTTCTTCATTTTCAGGATCATCTAAATCTTCTTCATTTTCAGGATCATCTAAATCTTCTTCATTTTCAGGATCATTTAAATCTTCTTCATTTTCAGGATCATCTAAATCGATACCATTTTCAGGATCATCTAAATCGATACCATTTTCAGGATCATCTAAATCGATACCATTTTCAGGATCATCTAAATCGATACCATTTTCAGATTCATTTTCAAATGAGATAGAATCGATATCATCATCGATAAACTGAAAAACATTAATGCTTTTATTTAAAATAAAATCATTAGATTTACCAGTAGTATAAACACTTTCTTTTTCATATATTTTTTCTACGTAATCTGGTAATTGATATAATGTTTCAGTATCAGGGATTTCTTCAAACCAATATCTTAAACATTCTACTGTTTTAGAATTAATTTTATCTTTTTCGTATAATTCTAAAATTTTTTGAATACAATCAATATTACAACATTCTAATATTGAAGTGCATAAAATATCATGACCTTTATAATTTTGTCTATAAAGATCAGCACCGTAAAATATAAGAGAATTTACTATGTCGATAATACCATATTTAACTGCTACATGTAAAGCAGTATATTTTTTATTAGGTGGCTGATAATTAATATCAACAATATTTGTTTCTAAAAAATAATAATATATAGTTTGATATTCATAAAAAATTTTTTTGTAAGGAAAATTATCACAGAGTAATATTATAAGTTCTATAAATGGTGTACTATAATCTGAAGAAATATATGGATCTGCATTATTCTCAATAAAAAATTTTACTAATTTAATATTACATTTTGAAACAGCGTATGAAAGAGGTGTTCTTCCAGATTTACTTTGAGAATTGATATCGGCACCGTAATATAAAAGAATTTTTGCTATATTTTCATTATTATAACTTGATGCCCAGTGTAGAGCAGTACCACCAGAATAATCTTTATAATCTACTGGGTGACCTCCTTTTATTATATTGTGAATGGATAATTCGTTTTGTAAAATTACAGCTTGAACTAGAGGTGAAGGAATAAAAATATCTGATTCGAGTTCAATCAAATAATTTTCCCATTTATAAAAATCTTCGTCGTATAATTCAGTATAAACAGGTGCAAATTCCATTTCTAGATCAAGAGTATTATCCATTACAGTAATTTTTATTTAAAATTAATAGTAATATATATTTCATCCTTGATTAGAAATGAAAAGATTTTTAATCAAAAAATAGTATAGTATACATTCCCCAAAAAATATTTATTATAATTTTTCAAATTATAATTTTAATGATTTAATCATCATCGTCATAATAATCGTCATCTCCTTCATCTTCTTCGATTTCATCTTCAGGTTCTTCTTCAAAAACATCTTCGGCGTCTAATATTTCATTAACAAAAGTTTCAGATGAATTACCAAAAATTTCTTTTTTATAATTTTCATTAGTAATGAATTTAGGTCTTATTTTAATACCAGCAGCACTTAGAATGTGTTGAAAATATTTAAAAACGTATGCAATATCAGTTTTCCCAAAATTTTCTTGATTTTCATTACCACATGCTTTACATACAAATTTATCTTTAATAGTATTGTTAACGGCATAATCACCGCATACAGTACATATTACAGTTTTATAACGATCAGACACCCAGCAGAGACGTTCTCTGCCAAATGCACTTGAACCGTGTGAAATACAACAGTCACGTTCCATTTCTCCGAAACGAATACCTCCTAAATTTCCTCTTCCTCTAAGAGGTTGTCTTGTCATAGGTTTTAAAACACCAATACCTCTTGCTTGAATTTTATCAGCTACATGATGTTTAAGAGTTTGGAAATAAACAGGTCCCATAAATAATTTATTTTCATGTTCTTCTCCTGTTTCACCTGAAAAAGTTCTTTCTTTTCCAAATTTTTCTAAACCTTCTAATGAAAGAATTTTACTGAACAAATTGATATTTGGGCTTCTGAAAGCTGATAAATCAATTTTTTCTGCTATGTAAGCTCCTGCTTTTGTTCCTAAAAGTTCAATAAGATAAGAAATAGTCATACGGGCAGGAATACAATGAGTATTTACAAAAAGATCTGGAATAATACCTGTATCAATACTACAAGGGAGTAAATGTCTTGGTTTCTTTTCACCAATAGTTCCTTTCTGAGCACATCTAGGAGCAAATTTATCACCTTCTCTTGGAATTCTCATAAGACGAAGTTTTACATAGATAGTATTACTGTTTGATGTTACAAAAATTTTGGTAACAATACCAGATTCACCAATTTTTAAGAAAGTACTTTTATTAACTTGTTTCTTTTCACCATTAGGTTCCGTATGTGTTTCAACTTTACCGATTACACAATCACCTGATTTAAGATAAGCTTGAAGAGCAGGTAAACCATTTTCTTGTATGTAACGATATCTCATGGAATCGGCTCCTTGAACTTTACTTGGAAGACAATATTCTTCTTTAACACCTGGTTCTATATTTTTCTTTTTCTCAGAAGAATAAACAGCATATTTATAATTTCTGAACATTCCTGCTTGAAGTGCTTCATCTTTAAGAACAAAAGCGTCTTCTTGTGTATGTTCAAAAGTACTAAAAGCAACTACTACTGATTGACCTTGTGATTTAGTATCAATTCCGATTGTAGTACCTAATACTGTATCTCCTATAGGAGGAGATGGAAAAGCAAGAATTTTAGATTTAGTATCATATCTGTTAATATGATTTTCATGATATACACCTAAAGCTTGTTTACCCATATTTACTTGATAAACATTTCTAGGTGCTTGATTATGATTTGCCAAAGGTACAAGGGTAGCAGAAATTCCTAGAGAAGAAAGACCATGAATCATACAGTGAGTGTAAGGTAATGTATTATTATGTCGGTTATATTTTAAAAGAGAAAATTCAACATTACTTTGAGCAAGTTCTAAATCAAGAACTTTACCAGTAGAATCTAATATAGTTTCTCCATTAGTAACTTTTTCAAGAATTTCTAGAGATTTTTCATATTCTTTTTTCAAAGAATTTATAAGTGTTACACGTTGATAAATATTATTAGGGTTTGTGGCAAGTTTTATCGATTCTTGTTCCCAACTTGAAATAAATTCTATGCAACCACTAGCAATAAGTTCATGAATAGGAGCACCTCTAAGACCTTTTCTATCAATTTCTAATTGTTGATCTTCATTAACAATTAGAAAAGGACTCATAGGTCTTGAAGGGCTAAGATCGATGTGAAGAATATCATTAATATGAATTACAGACATTTCTATAGGAAAAAGACCATTTCGACGACCTTCAATTAAAAATTTCTTTAGAGAAACAGCGTTACAATAACCCATAAAACCGGAATTTACAAAAACTATATCTTTATTATTTTCTGATTCTTCGTTAAAAACCATTGGAGGTAAATTTAAATTTACGTCACCCATTATCTGGCGTTTAATATCTTTATCAGAAACACCGAGACTTACATATGTAAGAATGGAAATATTTTTTACAATACCACAATTTTCTCCTTCTGCTGTTGTAATATAACATACAATCGGAAACTGTGAATTTTGAACGATTCGAATCTGTGGAAGATTATCAGTTCTTGGAACTCCTACATTGATTGTAGCAAGATGAGCATTAGTAGCAATAATAGAATCTCTATTAAGAATTTGTGTAACATTTTTCTTTTGAGATTTACCTTTAACTCCCCATTCTGGTTGAATAAATGAAGATGTAAATTCATTAGTGATATCTTTACCAATATTTTTAAGAATTTCGTTAAATGAAGAAATCTGTTTATTAGCAATTTTATCATTAATAGAATTTAAACATGATTCCCAAGAAGTTTTTAAATGTTTTTCCATAAGATTTCCAGCAGTTTCTACAAGTTTATTACTCCAAGAATCACGATCATCCGGACTTCTAAAACCACAAAGAACTTCTAAATATTTAGCGATCATAGAACTTAAAGTTTGAAGTTTCATTAAAACAGATCTTTTTTTTCTATCTTCAGCACTTTCACCTGCATATGGTTCAGGATTATCGAGATTTGGAAAAAGATCGAGATTAAGAGTATCTTCAATAATTTTCCTAAGATCTTTTTCAGAAATATTATCTGGAATTTTCTGTATCTTTTGTATTTTATATCTCATAAGATCTACATCATTATTTTCAGAATAAATATCACTTATAGTATATACAAGTCTTTGAAGACACTTTTCACGATTTTCGGGTTTAATATATCTTCCAATCATACTTCGAATATCATCAAAATTAGTAATTCCGAAAAGTCTAAAAATTCTAAGAACGTTAATCTTTTCAACAGTTTGTTGACCAGTAGTAGAAATTTTCTTTTTAAGACCTTTTTTATCAAGATCTTCTTGATATTTAATAGAAACAAGTTTGTATTCGATAATATTTTCTTTAGAATTATTTAACGAACAAACTACCGTTTTTCCATTTTTTAAAGAAATAGTAATACGGCATTCTTTAAGAGAATCTTTATTTTTGGAATCTCCACTTTTATTTTTTGATTTACTTTCAAGAACATAAATTTTTTGTAACGACATCTTCTCTTGGTACATAAGAACTTTTTCGGTACCTTCTACAATAAAATACCCTCCACAATCATCAGGATCTTCTCCTAAAAGTCTTAATTCATTAGGTGTTTTTCCATGAAGAACACAAGCATCTGATTTAAGCATTAGGGGTATATTAGCAATATGTTGTGATTTCTTTTCAAGAATTTCACCAGTATCCATCCTTGTTTTTATAAAATCTAACCACCATTCACATGCATATGTTACATTATTTTGTCTACAATATTGAGGTGTAAGAATATACTGAACTCCTTTTTCAACTCTCATAGGAGTTTTAATTACAAGATTATCAAAATAAACCCTTATCTTAGTTCCATCTTTTTCTTCATATATAATTTCTTTATCCATTGCAAGATTATTCTTGGAATTCATCTTAATCCAATAATTATATGTATTAATATGATTATAACCTAAAGTTTTATAATCAAGATAATCCATAAGAATATCAGTACTTTGTTGATCAGTATATTTATTTTCGGGATTTTCATAAACACCGTTGTTAAATCTTTCATAATATTGTTTTTTGATTGATGAGTAATTCGGATCCATTTTTACAACACTAATTTTTAATTGAGTTATTGTTATTATTATCAAGATTTAAATAATTTTCCAATCAATATTACTTTTTTTGTATATAACTTATATACAAATTTATTAAATTTTAGTGTTAAAAATCTTGAAAGTTATCTGTATAATAATTGTAATCATCATATTGATTTATTATATGCTTTCTATTATTAGAATTATTATTAGTATTTGAATAATTAATATTTTCTTTTTTGTAAAAATTTAAAAGATTATCTTTAATTTTTTGTGAATTATCTTCAATTAGGAATTTATTATTTTTTTGTTTATTATGTAAATTTTCTATTTTTAATTTTTGATTTTCAATGTATTTTCCACTGGCATCTAATAATTGAAGACTTGTAAATGTTAATAAAGGTCCTATAGACATTATAAGTAAAGGTTTCACCAATTGGAATATATTAAATATTTGATCTAATAACATTCCAGATGTTCTAGAAGATCTTATAAAGACATTTTTTAAAAGATATACCAAAAAAATACCAGTTATACCTGCAGTGATAATAGGTAGTGAGTAAGAAAGATCCTTTAATGAATCTTTTAAAGAATCCTTATTATTTCGTTTAATTTCTTTAATTTCCTCTTCTTCAAAAAAAATATTTAGGATTTGGTCATGAATATTTAAAATTATATCTGCAATATTTGACATTTATTTTAAAAAAATAAATATTTTATCTATAACTACATAAAAAGTTTTTAAAATTGATTAATAATATTAATTTTAAAAACTAAAAATAGTATCATAATGGCAAATTTTGATAAACTTTTTTCAAATTTTATTGAGAATAATATAGAAAATACACTTTTCCAAAAAAATAAATCTTCTATCAAAAATATTGATTTTTCCGAATTATCAAATAAAAATATCATAAGTGTTAATCTTAACAATAATTTTATTACAAATATTAAAAATATTTCTGAACTTAAAAAACTTAAAAGACTTGATCTTTCAAATAATTTACTTGAAGATATTTCTGAAATATCAGATCTACCTTGTTTGAGAAGCATAAATATCAGTAATAATAATATTACTGATATATTACATCTTTTTCAAATAACTTCTTTAGAAGAAATTATATGTTCTAGTAATTTTATAAAAATAATTGACCTTACTCCTAAGATAAAATATTCCACAAATATTTCGATTTTAGATATTTCAAATAACCCTATTAGTGATATTTCTAAAATATTAAAAATTGTAACCTTAAATAAAATTACAGCTTCTAATTGTGATATTAAATCTATTAAAATAGAAGAAGAAAGTAATATTTTATATATCGATTTTTCTTATAATAAATTAACGACTGTAGATATCTGTTCAGATTCACTTAAAGTATTAAATCTTTCACATAACATGATTAATGAACTTAATTTAGCAATTTGTAATATTGAAAGTGTTAATTTATCACATAACCGTCTTACAGAATTTAATTTAAAATGTTCTTTCATAGAACTCTTAAATCTTTCCTATAACCGTATTTCAAAATTTTTTGTTGAAGGTACTGGTCTTATGGATCTTAATTTAGAAAATAATAAACTATTTGTTTTTGAAATACCAGAAAATTACGAGGATTTATTATATCTTAATCTTTCAAATAATTATCTAAGAGATGTTTCAAATCTAAAACATATAAAAACTCTTAAAGAGTTAAATCTTTCAAATAATTGTATTGAAACTATTGAAGATCTTATTGAGAATAAATTTTTAGAAGATTTAAATTTAATGAATAATAATTTTTTAGATGAAATAAGTTTAAAATTTATAATCAACATTAATAATATTAAATCATCACTAATTTCTTCAAGCAAAAAACCTTTACTTATCGAAAAACGTGCTATGATGACATTTGATCAAAAACAACATTTCAATATTTTTCAAGAAAAAACATTCAATGAAAAGACTTTATTATTAATTGAAAAACTTCTCTCATTTTCATGTGGTAAAAACGATTTTTTTGATATAGAACATCTTATAGAATATTCTAGTATATTTAATATTACACTAAATTTAGAAATTAAAAAATGGATGAAAATAAAATTAATTCATTCTAAATATTCTATTTTACCAATAGAATTTATAGAACTTTTATGGTGTCACATGATTAGTATTGATAATGAAGAACTTATTGACGATAAAATTAAAAGATTAGAATATTGTATGACTCTTAAAAAGAGTCATTATAATGACTTTTATGATCATTTTTTACATATGTTTGATATATAATTTCTTATTTATTGTAAATAAGAAAATTTAAATTAATAATAAAATTAATCCAGAGGTTCCTAACCCTGTAAATGAGTATGTTAGATATGTATATACTAATGTAGTTATTAAAGTTATTTTCAATGCAAATTTTATCATTTTATTTTTACGTAAAATATTTTTATCTATTATAGAATAATTATTTTCAAGAAGTTTAATAGAATCACTGATTAATAATTCATTAGCAAAGTCTTTATTAAAAATTCCTTCAGTAGTATTATCTTCAGGATAATCGAGAAATGGATTTTTTAAAGAAAAATCAGAAGAATAATAATCTGAAATTAAAAAATCATAATCTTTATCTTGAATATCAAATTCCATTTCTATTTAAACAAAATTATGACTTTTATTATAAGTAATTAAAATAATTACTTGTTTTATTTATTGACCACCTCTAAGTCTTAGAACCAAATGAAGGGTGGATTCTTTCTGAATATTGTAATCTGCGAGTGTTCTATCATCTTCAAGTTGTTTACCAGCAAAAATAAGTCTTTGTTGATCAGGAGGAATTCCTTCTTTGTCTTGAATTTTAGATTTGATATTATTAATAGTATCACTAGATTCAGTTTCAATAGTAATAGTTTTTCCAGTAAGAGTTTTAACGAAAATTTGCATTTTTTATAATTTAAGAATTGTCTTTTTTAATTTAAGAAAAAAAAAATTATTTTTCAATCAATTTTATTTTTTATGAACACTTAAACATAAAGAAAGAACTTAATTTATCTATTATAACAACAAAAATATTTTTATTCTTCTTATTAGAAGAAGTTGATGATTCTGTAAAAAAATCTTCTGAAGAACTGTCAAAATTTAAATCACTTGTTCTACAACTACTAGTCGTAAAAGAATTAAAATCAAAATACTTATAATCTCTATTTTCTTCCACACAATCATCTATGGGTTTTACATCAAAAATATAATCCATATCAAATTTTCTTTTTTTGGATTTGTTATTAGTAATGATATTATTACATTTTGAACAAACACTTGTATTATATAAAGGTATAGGTACGTAAACTGGTTGATATATATTTTGAATTAATGGTGTAACAAAATTATATGGATTGTAATTTATATATTCATTTTGTAAAAAATCATTACTAGGTACCTCGTCATTTACTATTTTATATGATTTATTATCTTCATTTTCAACAGAAATATCTGGAAATGAAATTAGATCAATTTGTTTATATGTATTTATTTCATGAATATTATTTTTTGAATCATTTGGAGTTTCATTAAAAATAGGATCATTAGATAAATCTTTCACAAATTCAAAATCATTAGAATTTATCGAATTTGCATAAGTAGTATCAGAAATATCATTAGAATATGTATTTTCACTTGAATAATCTAAAGAAAGATTCTCAGTATGATCCATTAAAAATTTTAGATCTTCAACAAAAATTTGATTGTAATCGTTTAATTTTTCTGTTAGATTTTTTCTAAAAGAAATTTCAGATATCGAATTTTCATCAATGGAATTATTTTTTATTGATTCTAATACTAGATTTTCATTATTATATTTATCATCTATTGAATCTCCAAAATAAAAAGAATCAATAGATGATTCTAAATTTAGATTTTCATTAAACGAACTGTTAATTGATGAATCTAAATTTAGATTTTCATTAAATGAATTGTTAATTGATGATTCTAAATTTAGATTTTCATTAAATGAATTGTTAATTGATGATTCTAAATTTAGATTTTCATTAAATGAATTATTAATTGAT
>Ga0116193_1003260_pt1 | contig 11810 bp, 9 predicted proteins | sample AD_UKC115_MetaG_FD_89892 | JGI IMG/M metagenome (GOLD analysis project Ga0116193, IMG submission 89892) | Active sludge microbial communities of municipal wastewater-treating anaerobic digesters from Hong Kong - AD_UKC115_MetaG | ecosystem: Engineered > Bioreactor > Anaerobic > Digestate | place...
ACTTCGAAAAAAGCATTCCCTTTTAGATAGATCTTCCTGACTTTTCCGAACTTGGCAGGAAAAGTAATTTCAGAACCCTTTTCAAGGAACACTATTGAGCCATCCTCAAGAGTTTTAACCAGAGTAACATTGTCATTGTTGCTGAATGAAAGCATCTTTCCAACATTATTGTACCGGTCTATGCCCAAATATACGGATACTAAAACCACAATCATTCCAATTAAAGCCCAACGTAGTGTTATGTTGTGCAATATCCTGCCTCTCCTTCCTTTAGAATCTTCAGTATATAACAAACCCTCGTTATTAAGACGATCATACAATTTGCCCCACGCCAGGTTTGTCATTTCACTGTTCTTTTTTAAATTCATGATGTTCAATCATTATATTTTTTAACCTCTGTTCGTAATGTTTTTAAAGCCTTACCCATCTCTGCCTCAATAGTTTTAATAGAAAGTGAAAGCTTTTCTGCAATTTCGGAATAGCTCATTTTATCAAAACGGTGCATTCTGAAAATTTGCGCTCTACGTATCGGCATCATCTCCATACTCTTTAAAATAACATTTTCAAGATCTTTCAACTCCATAATACTTTCTCCATCTACACCGGTGGTTCTTTCAACTTCCAAAGGACTTTCGATCTGAATATTAAGACATTTACTGTTAAGATGTTGAATTGACCTGTTTTTCACCGATTTATACAGATAACCTTTTAGTGAACTCATTATTTGAAGTTTATCCCTCTCTTTCCAGATATAATAAAACAACTCCTGAATTATCTCTTCGGATATCTCTTTACTGCCGGTAATACTTATCGAATAGTAAAGAAGGGACATATAGCTTGATTTGAAGAGCTGTTCAAAAGCATCTATATCCCCATCCTTAATTCTCTTAACCAGCAAAAGATCCTGGAGCATGTTGAATAATAAATAAATATTTACTCAAATATAGGAAAAGGATATGGTTATTTTTTATTAATCGTTTTTCTAAGTCTATTGACTGCATTTTCAAGAGATTGCTCAGGTTCAATAATGTTATAATCTTCCCAGAAATTCTCATCATAAAAGTCATCTACCTTGTCAGAAAGAGAGTAGTCATCGTTAAAGGCATATTTCTTTGTAAATTTAAGTGGTATATCATTAGACACTTTAGTTATAACTGTTTCTGCAACTATTGCATAATTTGTTGAGAAAAGCCTCTTCTTCCAGTCACACTTAAATTGTATTTCGCTTTTAACATAGTTAAGATAGCTTTTGTCTCCCAGTCTCTTGTATGTAACCAGATATGAAACCTCCTCAGGCTTAAATCTCAGACTAAAAGGTTTTTTCTTGAGAATCATCTGTGTCACCTTGTTACGGTCATCCATGCTCAGGCTGAATTCAATCCGTGAAAATGTAAGCGATTCTCTGTCTATGTAATATTTGCCGTAATAAAGTGGATATGGCAGCACAACCTGCGGAGCAAAACTTACAACATAATTTTGACGATCATCAATCATAACTGGCATTTCCATTTTATAAGTATAATCTCCCAGAGAAGCTGGATTTAACATTAAGTCTGGATTTTTGACAACATCTAAATAGATTGAAAGATTAGGACCTCCAAGAAGTTTTACCACTAATGTATCACTTGCCTTGGGAGATACAATTCTTCTTCCCTTGTAAACCTGTACTCGATCTCCTTCATAGTTATCTGTATATTTTGTCTTAAATATCTCAACTATTGCTTCGGCTACATTTACATAAGTGCTCCTTTTTCTAACAGTCTCTCTGTAAAATCCAGACAGAAGGTTTTCCCGATTGCTATAATTGTCTCCTATTCTACTGATTGCCTCACGTATAAGCATTTCAGGATCCATCCCAAGAATAGTTATCTCCGTCAGAACATTGTCCCTTGGCGAAAGATAAACAACAAGGTTATCAATATTTACACCCTTAACGGCTATCACCTCTGATGCGTATCCTATACGAGATACTTCAATGGTTTTGGCATTGAGCTCGTTTTTTATCTTAATTGTAAATTCGCCATCTTTGTTAGAAACTGTACCAATATTAGTACCACTCACAAATATGTTGGCATACTCGAGAGTTTTATTTGTAGTCTTGTCTTTGACAACTCCCTTCACTGTGTAAAATCCCTTTTCAGCCTGAGACAATGCAGGTGTAACTGTCAATATTGGCAGTATAAAGGAAAGAAGAGTGGTTAAAATTTTAATTCTCGTTTTCATATCAAATTGAATTAATGTTTCTATTCAGTTCACATAAATAAGACTGTCAAAAAAGGTAAAACCCTATAATTTTTTCAATTTTTCTTTGATTTTGTAATCATATTATAATTTTTGTAAATTTACTCGGGTATTTTACGTGAAGATTAATAGCAGCGGAGAATGAAATGCCATTTGATTGTTTTGAAAGATCATTCTATACCAGAATATAATAAACAAACACACAATTAAATGGACACTAATGCTGAAATTCTTGTCGATAAAAGAACTATCGACGAGATTATTTCCAGAAATGCAGGCAAACCAGGAATGCTGCTCACCTCCATGGAAGAGATTCAGGAGGCAAATGAGTATAAATTTCTTGACCCACAGAGTATGGAATACCTCTCTTACAGAACCAAAGTGCCGCTTTCACAAATTTACAGCGTAGCAACTTTTTACTCTTTTTTCAACCTTAAACCTCAGGGCAAGCATACTATAATCGTATGTAGAGGCACTGCCTGCCACACAAAAGGTTCCAAGGTGTTGCTTGAAGACCTTAACATTCTTCCGGGATGTAAGGATGCTTTTGATAACGGCGAGACCAGTTTCACTACTGAAGATAGACAAATAACAGTCAAGACTGTTGCCTGTTTCGGACAGTGTGCCCTTGCACCTGTAGTTGCAGTAGACGGCATGATCTACAGTAATGTTACTTCCGAAATGATTCTGAAATTATTACAAAATCTTAGAGAGGACAAAAAAGATGAGAATATCAAATTATGCTGACTTGGAAGAGATACGCTTAAAAGCTGCCTCAAAAATTCTCCCCGACAAGCCTTATATTGCTGTAGGTATGGGGACTTGCGGCATAGGCAGAGGAGCTGAAGTCCTCTACGACAGTTTTCAGCGTATAATTAACGAACGAAAACTAGACATTATCCTCAAAAAAACAGGGTGCTTCGGTTTCTGCGCTGAAGAACCATTAGTCAACATTTATATACCCGGAAAACCACTCGTCATATTGCACAGAGTGGCCGAGGTAGATGTAATTCCGGTCGTTTCTGCCATTCAGAAAGGCTTGATGCCTTTCAGAAACGTGCTTTGCCGCATAGAAGACTGGGATTTTATTACAGGAAAATTTGAATTTGGCAAGGGGTTGACTGAACATCCTCTTTGGAACGAAATTCCATTTTTCAAATGGCAAAAGAAAATCGTACTTCGCAACTGCGGATTGATAGTGCCAGACGATATTGAAGAATATATTGGAGTTGGTGGATACTTTCCTTTATATAGCGTCCTTACAGGTAAATCTCCACAGGAAGTCATAGATGAGGTTAAACTCTCCAAACTGCGTGGACGTGGTGGAGCAGGATTCCCTACAGGTCAAAAATGGGAATTAATGGCCAAAGTCAAAGCTGATCAAAAATATGTCGTATGCAATGCCGATGAGGGAGACCCTGGAGCATTCATGAATCGAAACGAAATAGAGAGTGACCCGTTTATGTTGCTGGAAGGCATGACTATAGGCGCTTATGCCATGAGTGCATCCAAAGGCGTTGTATACATAAGGGCAGAGTACCCGCTGGCGGTAAGACGCCTCAAGGGAGCTATTGAGCAGGCAAAATCTCTGGGATTGCTTGGTGAAAACATATTGGGAAGTGGATTTAATTTTGACATTGATATTGTTGAGGGAGCCGGAGCTTTCGTGTGCGGTGAAGAGACTGCTCTTATTAAAAGTATTGAAGGCAAAGCAGGGAGACCAGTGCCAAGACCTCCATATCCGGCTGTTAAAGGTCTGTTTGACTATCCTACAAATATCAACAATGTTGAAACGTGGTGCAATATACCTGTCGTCATGTCCAAAGGAGCCTCTTGGTTTACAGAAACCGGGACTGAGAGAAGTGCGGGAACTAAAGTATTCTCTCTGGTAGGGAAAGTCAAAAATACCGGTTTGGTCGAATTGCCTCTCGGTTCTACTCTCGAAACAATTGTGTTCAGAATTGGAGAGGGAAGTGGTTCACAAAAGAGAGTTAAGGCTGTTCAAACAGGCGGCCCATCTGGCGGATGCATACCTGTGGACTACATGAAAACTCCTGTTGACTATGAATCTCTAAATGCACTAGGAGCCATTATGGGATCAGGAGGAATGGTAGTTATGGACCAGGATAATTGTATGGTTGATGTTGCAAGATACTTCACTGAGTTTTCAAATTCCGAATCCTGTGGAAAATGCACTCCTTGTAGAGAAGGGCTTGCACAGACACTTGAAATTATTAAAAAATTTACAAGTGGCAAAGCTCAGGAGGAGGATATAAAAACATTGGAAGAGCTCGGACAAGTGATTAAAGCTACAGCTCTTTGTGGCCTTGGACAAACAGCTCCGAACCCTGTACTTACTACTCTTAGATACTTCAGGGATGAGTACGACCATCACATGATTGAAAAGAAATGCGAGCCTGGTATTTGCCAGGATCTATTTACTGCTCTTTGTGAAAATAGCTGTCCGATGCATATGAATATCCCTCGTTATCTCCAGCTGCTTAAAGAAAATAAGCTTGAAGATGCATTTGAATCATCATTAAGAGACAACCCTTTGCCTTCTACAATAGGGCGTATCTGTCACTTTCACTGTCAAATGAAGTGCCGCAGAGAGGGAATAGATGCACCTGTATCACAGGGTGAAATACACAGATATATATCTGATACTGTCTATGCCAAAGAAAGTTATAAGAAGATTTATAACAGACTGATTAGTGAAAAGATGCCACCAACTCACAAGAAAATTGCAATTGTGGGAGGAGGACCTGCAGGATTGACTGCAGCATTCTATCTCGTTAGACTCGGACATGACGTAACAATTTATGATTCTGAAGCTGAAGCAGGAGGTATTCTCAGATGGGGTATTCCAAAATACAGGCTTCCTCTCGATATCCTTCAAAGAGAGATTGATTTCATAAAAGAGCTTGGTGTTAAATTTGTCATGAATACATGTGTGGGAAAGGATATATCGCTTGAACAGTTAGAACATGACAATCATGTGGTCATTCTGGCTGTTGGAGCTCATAAGGACACTGAATTGCAGATATCTGGTTGTAATCTTAATGGAGTTATCTCGGGAATGGATTTTCTTAAAGAAATAGCTCATGAGAAAAAACCCGAAATAGGGCGTCATGTAGTAATTGTCGGTGCCGGCAATGTAGCCATAGACGCAGCTCGTACAGCCTTGAGATTAGGTTCCGAGGTTACAGTTGTCTATCGGAGATTGAAAGCTGATATGCCTGCCAATAAGGATGAGATCAAGGAAGCTGAAAACGAAGGCGTTAATTTTTTGTTCCTCTGCAATCCTGAAGAGATACTTGCAGACGCAAATGATAAAGTTAGAGGTGTAAGACTTATGAAAATGGCTTGTGGAGAGGTTGATCTTTCAAACAGACGCAAACCTGTTCCTACAGGAGAATTCTTCACACTCGACTGCGACAATGTTATTATGGCCATTGGAGAAGAAGTTGATGCTGAATTTGCAAAAGAATATGGTATAAACCTTAAGAGCAATGGAAGTATTTTGGTTGACCATTTCACTCATGAAACCAATCATCCTAAATTCTATGCGATAGGCGATGCAATCACAGGACCTGCCACTGCGGCTGAGGCCATGGGAATCGCCAAGAAAGCTGCAGAAGTGATTGATCTTAAGTTGATGGATAAGAACCGCTTCCATAAACTCTTCAGAGAATTTGAATACAGTAATGAGGTTCCGCTCAAGCCCGAAGGAGGAAACCGCCATTATTCAGTTAAGCTGCCTTTAGAAGAGCGTGTTGGTAATTTTAAAGAAATAAGTCTGGGTTATACACCTGCCCAGGCATATGCTGAGGCTGCAAGATGTCTTAGATGTGATGTTCGCACTACCGTCAAAAGAGAGGAGGAATAATTATGGAAAACAATAAAGTTAATATTACAGTGGACGGCAGAGAATATCAGGTTCCGGCCGGAGCTACTATTCTTGAAGCATGCAGAGAAATTGGCATTCAGATTCCATCTCTCTGTTATATGAAAGACGTGTCTCACAACGCCTCCTGCTCCATATGTGTTGTCGAGGTTAAAGGAGCTAAAACTCTTGTAAGATCTTGCATCAGTACCGTTGCCGAAGGTATGGATATAAAAACACACTCTACTCTTGTAGACCAGGCTCGGAAAATAAATCTTGAGCTTATTCTTGCCAACCATCCTAAAGATTGTCTTATATGCGAGAGAAATGGAAACTGTGAGCTACAGGATTTGACGTCAATAATAGGGATAAAGGAGACTCCTTTTTTAAAAACCAAAACGGCCGCTAAGGTTGACGACACCTCACTTTCACTCCTGAGAACGCCTGAAAAGTGTATTCTTTGCGGAAGATGTGTAGCTGTATGTGCCGAAATCCAGACAGTTAATGCGATAAATTTTACAGGTAGAGGATTAAAAACCAAGGTCTCTACATATCTCGACAAGGGACTTGGCAATGTTGCCTGCACAAATTGCGGACAATGTGCGTTAGTCTGCCCAACTGCAGCAATCATCGAAAGGGATGAGTCAAGAAATGTTTTCAATGAAATATACAACAAGGATAAATTTGTCGTTGTTCAGACTGCTCCTGCAATACGTGTTGGCATCGGAGAAGCAATGGGTATGGAATACGGCGCTCTTGTTACCGGTAAAATGGTGGCAGCTTTAAGAAGAGTGGGATTTGACAAAGTTTTCGATACTCAGTTTGCTGCTGACCTCACAATAATGGAAGAAGGATATGAACTTATTGACAGAATCAAAAATAATGGAGTCCTGCCAATGGTGACCTCATGTTCTCCAGGATGGATCAAATTTATTGAGCATTTCTTCCCTAAATCTCTAGACCACCTCTCAACCTGCAAGTCTCCTCAACAAATGTTCGGAGCTGTCGCCAAAACATATTATGCAGAAAAATTGAACATAGATCCCCGCAAAATTGTGGTTGTTTCCATTATGCCTTGTACCGCAAAGAAATTTGAATGTAAAAGGCCTGAGATGAAATCTGCATTTAAATACTGGAAAGATAAGATAAATCTCAACGAAAATGAGGAGTTCTTTGACGTAGATTATGTATTGACAACCCGAGAGCTTGCAAGAATGTTCAAACAGTCCGGGATTGACTTCAAAAATCTCCCAGAAGAAGAATTTGACGAACCTCTTGGTATATCATCAGGAGCTGGTGTAATATTCGGAGCTACAGGTGGAGTAATGGAAGCTGCAGTACGTACAGCTTACGAAGTTCTTACCAGTAAACCACTTCCAAATATTGATCTAAAAGCTGTGAGAGGATTCGAAGGCATCAAGGAAGCAGAGCTCGACATCAATGGCATGAAGCTTAAAGTTGCTGTTGCCCACACTCTTAAGAATGCTCGCACTTTGCTCGATCAGATTGAAGAAGGGAAGTCGCCATATGCATTCATTGAGGTCATGACCTGTCCAGGAGGGTGTCTGGGAGGTGGCGGACAATCTATTCCTACTACTTGGGAGATCCGACAAAAAAGAGCCGACTCTATCTACAGGGAAGATTCGTTGAAACCAATCAGAAAATCTCATGAAAATCCTGCCATTAAGGCAATATACGAAGAGTTCCTTGAAAAGCCTCTCGGCCATCATTCACACGAATTACTGCATACAAGTTACGTTGAGCGAGGTATTTTCTAGTAAATAAATATTTTAAGAGGGTTCATGATTTTCTCGTCATGTTCCCTCTTTTATTTTAGCAGGATAACCCAAATGGTATAGTTTATGCGAGGGTTTTTATTCGTCCTAATATTATAAAATCATGAAAAAAATATGTACAGTAACGGCTGCATTGCTTGTTATAACTCTTTCTCTTCCTGCTCAGGAGAAAAATTTTATTGATCAAAATTATATTGAGATCACAGCAAGTGCAGAGAAAGAGGTTTCTCCCAATGAAATTTACATCAGTATTACAATCGACGAAAAGGACAATAAAAACAACTCTCTTGAGAAACAGGAGCGTGATATGTTTTCAAGGTTAAAGACACTGGGAATTGACCTTGAAAAAGAGATGCAGGTAAAAGACATGGAAACTCAGTTACAGGAATATTTTTTGAAAAAAAATTCAGTAGTTACCTCTAAGTCCTATCAACTAAAAATAAATAGCACTGATCTTCTATTCAAAGTGTTCAAAGAACTTGAAAAGATGTCCATTCCAAACGTCAATATTATCAGAACAGATGTATCAGATAAGGAATCGATCAAAAACGATGTCATGATCATGGCAATAAATAAAGCAAAACAGAGAGCTGAATTGCTTGCAAACTCATTGGGAAGAAAACTTGGAAAAGCGATATACATCCAACACAGTGAAGGATATATGAGAGGCAATGTCGTCAGGAATTTAGCAGCCGGAACAAAAATGATGGATATTAATGAAGAAGAAATATACTCTGGCCCCAACCTCTCGTTTAGCAAAATTAGCTTTAATCAAACCGTATATGTCAAATTCGCATTAGAATAATAACTTAAATTATCCCTTTCCTTATCACTAATGCCAAACAAAAAAAGAAACAGAAAATCTCTAAGTTGGATAGGATTATTGATAACAGTTACTATAATTATCATTGTCCTGCTATCAATGCTTCCAACTCCAATAAAAGAACCAAAAGCTGATAATGTAGTATATCTAAAAAACAGGCCTTTCATCTGTATAAATCACCTTCTTACAAATGACAAATCCGAACTGCCTGAAACTAAAAAACTGGACAGTTACATTAAGCAATTCATGCGTCAATGGAGGATAAAAGGAGCCTCTGTGGCAATAATGAAAGATGAAAAGCTTATTTATGCCAAAGGTTATGGATGGGCAGATGAAGAGGATTCGGTCAGAACAGAAGTTAAGCATATTTTTAGAATAGCATCTGTGTCAAAACTATTGACGGCTACTGCTATTATGAAACTTGTCGAAAATAAAATGCTTGCCCTCGATCAAAAGCCATTCGCCAAAGGAGGAATATTGGATATATCTGCATTCCAAAACATCAAAGACAAAAGGGTAAGAGATATCACAATAGAACAACTTCTGAGACATAGAGCCGGTTTCTCAAGAAGGAGAGGAGATCCAATGTTTATTCCAAATACTATACGCACAAGGATGAACCTCGACTCTGCACCCACAACTGACGATATAATAAGGTATGTTCTTGGAAGGAACCTTGATTATCAGCCCGACAGCGGTACAAAATATTCCAATTTCGGATATCTGTTACTTTCAAGGATTATTGAACAAGTAACCGGAATGCCGTATGAATCATATGTCAAAAATATAATACTCTCGCCCATGGGCATTCATGACATGCATATAGCCCGTAATTTCCATGACCAAAAATTTCCAAATGAAGTTAGATATTACGAGCCTCCCGATGAACTTCCAATTGAGTCCTTTGACGGGAGTGGTATGCTTTGCCCCAAGTGTTATGGTGGTAACGATATTGCCGGACTTCTTGGAGCAGGAGGCTGGGTGGCTTCACCAACTGAGTTGATATATTTTATAGCTCACATTGATGGCCGTCCTCATATCCCTGATATTCTTTCAGAAGAGAGCATTAAAATAATGACAACCGCCGATGATAGGCATCTGCCGATAGGTTGGGCCAAAGTTCGTTCAAATGGCGACCTTATAAGAACAGGTACACTCTCAGGAATGAGCGCTATGGTTAAATGCCAGAGAGACGGTCTTTCCTGGGTATTTCTTGCTAACACAAGTTCCTGGAAGGGCGCTCGCTTTCCGAAAATAGTTGAAGGAATGTTCAACAAAGCATTCTCAATAGTGGACAGCCTTCCTGAAAGAGACTTACTGGAAATCACTTCTGAGGAACAGGCTGAAACAGATCTCCCATCAGAAGATGAAGGGTAATTTCAGAAATTTTTGCCTGGTAGATTGCGTCAAGCATTCGGTTTGATGCATCGAGATAGGAAAGTTGAATGTCTCTAAATTCAATGCCCGAAAGACTACCCAGCCTGTATTTATCCATAGCAGCTTCCAGATTCAAAAAGGCAGCTTCCTTATTTTCACTTTCAAAATCAACCATTCTGATATTATTCATATAAAGATTATAAACAGAACGTAATTGACTCTCAAGATCCTGTTTTGTCTTTTCCAGGCTAAGTCTGGCATTCTCCTGCGAAATTTTTGCATTTTTTATCTTTCTGTTCACTTCCAAACCGTCAAAAATAGGCACAGACAGATTAAAGCCAAAGTTATATCCATTATATCTGTCATACTTCGAAGGGAAATAATCGTTATCATAAAGATTATAGTTGTAACCGGTAGAAAAATCCAAAGTGGGGTATCTTGAAGATTTTGCAATTTTTAGCTCAAGACCGGCAACTCTCTCACCAACTCTGGCTGCAAGAATCGAAGTATTGTTCTGCAATCCTGTGCCCAAAATGTTTTCAAGGCTCATCATCGGTTCTGGAACAATTGTATCTTTTACGATATACGAAGAGTTAAGATCTACATTCATCAATCGGAATAATTCGATATAAGCATTTTTAAGATTCTCCCTCTGGAGTAATAACTGAGAAGAGTCGCTGTTCAGGTTAATTTTAGCCTGCATGTACTCAAGCCCTGAATCCTTACCTATCTTATATCTCGTTAAAGCCTGATTATATCTTGTGTTGGATATTCCTACCAATTCATCAAGTAATTTTACCTGATTCTGCAAACTAATAATCTTATAATATTGCGAAGAAATATCCATAACAAGATTCTCCACAACTGACCTGAATGAAAATTCTCCCTGTTGAAGCAATTCCCGCTGCTTCTCTCTTTCTGCAAACATGTAAAAACCATCAAAGAGTCGCCAGCTTAAATTTGCACTGCTCAATATTGTCGTAGCCTTTGAAATATCCTTGCCTGCTTCTCCCTGGGCATTGTATGATCTCTCATGCAACTCAGAGGTTGACTGCTTTGAACCTAAAGTTACAGTAGGAAGAAAAGGAGCAAGAGAAATGTTGTTTTTAGAAATTTCTAATTCATTAGAAGAAATTGTCACAGAATAATTGTCTTTCAAGGCAATTGCAATACAATCCTGAAGTTTTACATTTTCCTGCCCTCTTGTGCTAATATGCAAAAGAGAAAAAAATGCAGTCATTAATAAAATTATAACACTCTTATTCATTTTCATTTCTTAACGCAAGATCTTTTGATGAAGAGATATAAGAATACATGACCGGAATAATATAGAGAGTAAAAAATGTTGCAAAAATTAGCCCCCCGGCCACAGATACGCCCATAGCTATGCGGCTTTCTGCTCCAGAACCTGTTGCAAACACCATAGGCATGATACCCAAAATAGTCGACAGACTGGTCATGAGAATTGGTCTGAAACGAGCAGCAGCTGATTCAAGAACAGCCTTTCGCTTCTCTATACCCGAAGCTCGCCTCTGATTGGCAAATTCCACAATAAGAATTCCATTCTTGGATACAAGCCCTATCAACATTATAAGGCCTATCTCGCTAAATATATTCATAGTCTGTGAAGCAGCTTTCAAGCATAACAAAGCTCCCACTATTGCAAGTGGAACCGTCAGCATAATGA
>Ga0116193_1003261_pt1 | contig 11807 bp, 14 predicted proteins | sample AD_UKC115_MetaG_FD_89892 | JGI IMG/M metagenome (GOLD analysis project Ga0116193, IMG submission 89892) | Active sludge microbial communities of municipal wastewater-treating anaerobic digesters from Hong Kong - AD_UKC115_MetaG | ecosystem: Engineered > Bioreactor > Anaerobic > Digestate...
CTGTCTGCCGCATCGAGGGCGTTGATGACCCCCAGGGCCTTCTGGATCGCCGTCGCCTTTCCCATGAGCAGGACTTTGGCCCCACTGGCCATGGGGGCGACGCCCACCTCGCCGCCCATGGCTGCCTTGAGCCCTTCTGCCACGAATTGCGCGGAAACGTAATCCAGCGGGACGATCTGCGTGACGAAACTCTCTCCGAAGCCTGGCCCCACCCGCCCCTTGCGCACGGCGTAATCGGTGCTCTGCCCTTTTGATGCGGGGACGACCTTGCTGTATGTCCCGGTTCGCTGGAGCGAGAGCCCGTTCATTTCGAGCACGGAAAGCATCGCCTGTCGGGCCTCCGAGAGGCTGAGGGCCCTCGGCGAAACGACCGTGACGGTCCCCTTCACAGACGGGTCGATGAGGATGTTCTCCTGGAGGACCTCTGACATGAACCGGATAAAGGTGCCGAGGTCCAAGTCCCGGAAGTTGAACTGGACAGAACCCGTGTTCCGCATCGCCCTCGCGGCTTCCACGAGGCCGGCCTCGTCCTGGGATGCCTGTGCCTGGCAGGGAACCGCGGCGGAAACTACGGCTGCTGCGATGGCGAAAACAAGGATGAGGAATGCAAACGGATGGTGGTTGCGCTGCAAGAGGATCCCCTCCCTCAGGGAAGAATCAGTTCCATGAAGCGGTTTTTCGATTTGACCGAGACGACCCTGTACCGGAGGGTCCACCGGTTGTCCAGGAAGGGCCGGCTTGCCGGACGTGTTTCCCAGGACAGGTCTCCGCTCGTTCCGTTTTCAGGCACCCTGTTGTAGAGCAAATCGAGGCGCAGCCTCGAAACTTCCTCGGTGAACATCCGCTCCTGGCGTGCCTCGTCCAGGGCCTTCTCCGAAAGGTACACGAGCCGCAGGGCCCCGGCCCCGGCAAGACCCAGGATCGACACTGCCACGAGCACCTCGAGCAGGGTGAAGCCTTTCCGGCCCGATCTCCCATTCCTTTTCATTTTACCGAGTAAGCGACCTGCGAGTCCGTCCCATCCCGGAAGAAGGACACGACGAACCGGTCGCTGTTCAGCAAGGAGTTCATTGCATTTACAATATCTGCGGTGGTCCGGATGGGAATGTCGTTCAGGGAGTGAATGACGTCTCCGGACCGCAGCCCCGCCGCCGAAAGCAGGCTGTCTTTCCGGAGCCACTGGACCTCGATCCCCAGGGGGGTCCCGTCTTCACCGATTTTCGGCCGGAAGCGAACCCGGTTCAGTTCCTGGTAAGGATCCATCAGGAGCTTGTTGATCAGGTCCCTCTCGATGGTTCCTTCCAGGCCGTCGGACGGGCCCTTGATCCCCTTTCTCGGGTCGAACTCGTTTCGCGCCTTAGTACCGGGGGGAGAGGAAGACGCCGGAACGAACGCTGGGGAGGCCCCCCCGGTTCCGGCGTAGAGCAACTCCAGTACGCGGCTTCCTTCGGGGCTTTCCAGGAAGGCCCGTGTTCCCTCCACCTTCCTGAGGATTTCGCCTCCGAGTTTCTGGCCCACGAGGACCGCCCGGGGGCTCCCGTTCACCCCGAAAAGGGCTCCCACCGGTGGGAAAGTTCCCAGAAGGCTGATATCGCCGGAAGACCGGCCGGTGAAAGCCACGGCGCCTTCCAGTGAGAACGGGTTGCGGTTGAGGAAGGCCTCGAGATCGCTCTCCAGGGCGCTTCTGTCCTCCAGAGGGGAAAAAGCCGCGGCGGAACGGGTTGCCCGCTCGAAACGCAGTCTCGCGGCGTTCTCTTCCAGGAAAAGGCCGGCGAGCCTGGCGGCGATGACGCCGCAGAGGAAGGCGGCCAAGATCCGGTAAAGAAGTTTCCATGGAAAAGCCCGGTTCGGCAGGGAGAGCTTCATGGGAGCCTCAGCCTCCACCGGCCGTTCCCCTCTGCCCGCAGCCCCGTGGAAAAGCGGAGAAGGTTCAATCCGGGCTCGAGGCTCTCGGGAGCACGGATCGACAGGTCCGCAAAAGAGAGCCGTCGATTGTCGAACGACCAAACCAGCGTTCCGGAAACCGCAAGGTCTCCTCCGATGGAGAGGGAATCGAGATGGGCCTCGGCGTCTCCGATCCGCAGCTCGGAATCGATGCCGGAGAGCGCGAGGGGGCGGATGCCTGGAACGTTGAGCCGGGCCGTCGGGCTTTTGAGGACCAGGTCCGGCTTCGTTGCGGCAATTGAACCCAGCGTTTTCAGCCTGACTTCCAATGAAGGAGCGCGGACCGAGCCGAGCGGGTTCGCAACGGAAACATCATGGACGACGACCGCCGGGGGGAAGCGGGAAATCGTTTCCGCAAACCCGTGGTCCAGTCTCACACCGGCTGGGGCGGCTTTCGGGAAGCCTCTTCCAGGATCGTTTCGGTCAGCCTCTCCCAGGGGAAAGCGGCGAAGGCCCCGATGAGGAAAGCCGCAAATAGGGCCGCTGCGGTTCCAAGAGCTTGAACGCGCGGCCGGTTCATGGCTGTCCTCCAAGAAGAAGGCTTACGGAAAGGCTTCTCTTTCCGCTGACCGGCAACGCCCGGATTTCCGCCGAAGCCACGGAGAGGTGGGCTTTCTTCAGTTCCCGGAGCAGCGAAACCGTTTCCTCCGGCCCGAGTCCCTCCAGTTCGAGCGAAACTCCCCGCGTGGAACTCGAGAGGCTCTTCAGGCGGTCCTTGACCCGCAGGCGGTCGATCGTTTCCGAGGCTGCAGCGAGAGGATCCGCCGCGTTCGTGCGGGACTCCGCCTGTTTTCGGGAGGGCAGGGCGGCCCGATAGGCCTGAGCGGTTTCCGCCAGGCTTGCAAACCGGGCGGCCAAAAGCGGGATCCGGCTTTCCGTTTCACGGGCGTTGAAATGGAGGAACAAGGCGGATCCCCAGGCGAGAAAGACAAGGATAACCAGGGCCAGGATCCGTCGCCCCTCCCGGGTGGCTCGGTTTGCAGAAATCCATTGCCCCAACCGGGCCAGGAAGTCCTTCCAGTAATCCATCACCGGTTTTTCCCCCTCACGGTGATTTTGAAACGGAACTGTCCTCCCGGAAGCTGCTGGAGATCCTCGAGGGCGGTATCCCCGTCCTGCAGGGCCCTTTGGAAAGCCCGAACGGCTTCGACGGAAGGGCCCTTGCCGATCAGTTCCGTTTGCCTTTCCGAGTAGCGCAGCGTGTCGAGAACGATCCCCGCGTCGGATTGCCGGCTTGCCCTCCCCAGCATCGCAAAAGCCTGGATCAGTCCGTCGGTTTCGTCCGTCCCGGATAGGGCGGCAAGCCGGGCCTTTGCCTGGCTCAAAGGGTCCCGTATGGGGCCGGTTGGGTCGAAAACCTCGCGGTAAAGCCTGATCGAGGCGTTTTCATAGGCTTCGAGGCGGTTGCGGGCGGATAGGGCGGATAGTCCGGATGCGGCCAGGAAGAGGATCCCCAGGACCAGTCCTGCGGAAAGGGTCTGTTTCAGGGTCGAGGAAAGGTTCTCGATGCGAAGGGCGGATTCCACCTGCCTCGAGGAAAGGTCCAGTGAGGCCAGGGCCGGGAAGGCGGCCCAGGTTCGCCGGGCCTCGGCTTCCAAACGCTCCGCCGCGTCTGGAGTGGTTCGGCTGTCCAGGAGGAAAACGCTGGAATCCGATCCCGAAGAAGCCCGTACCCATTCGGCCAGTTCGTCGGGTTCCGCTTCGGCCCGGGAAACGCAGCGGTAAAGGACCGGGATTCCTTCGCGCCAGAGGACGGCTGAAACCTGTTCCTCGTCGGCCCAGATGCCGAGCCCGGAGCCTTCGAGAGCCCCGCCAAGGGCGAGGGGAGCAGGGAAAAGTCTTTCCCTGGATCCGGCTTCCAGGCCTGCATCCAGCTCTTCCGGGAAAACCAGGGCAACCCCGCGCGCCCGGTCCTTTTCCCTCTGGAGGATCACCGGGCATAGGTGGAATCGTCGCATCCCTTCTCCCGCCAGGGAGGCGAGCTGCAGCGAAAGGGCCTGCCGGATGCGGGCCGGATCGCTGAAGGGGAAGGAAAACGGATGGAAAGACATCTCCTTCGGAGCGACGAAACGACAAGCGAGCTTCTCCCCCGGCCATGCGGCTTTCATGCCGAGCTACATCTCCTTCCAGGCGACGACCGTGCAGCGGTTCTGCTTTTTGAGAAGCACGGCCTCGAAACGACGGACCAGGTCGCCCTTGCGGACCTCGATCTGTGCAAGGAAATGCGAACTGGTAAAGGACAGAAGGCCCGAAAGCCGGGGTTCCAGTCCGCCTGGAAATCCCGGCACCCCCGCCAGGTCGTTCCACCCGGCCAGGGGTTCCCCGCTCCTTTTTTCGACGATCTCCCGGATCACGGCCGGCGTGAGGGCCGGATCGAGAAGCCCGAGGACTTCGGGGGCCGCGACGTTCACGTTGATCCGACCGTCTGTGTCAACGGTCAGAAAGGCGTTCAACCCTTTCGGGGTTTTTTCATTGTTTCCCTTGTAGAGGGTTTCGTCAACGCCCGGAAAAAGGCGCAACTCCTCCAGGGCCGATGGGGCCCTGTTGATGAAGGAGGGATCTTCGCCGCCGCCTGGCCTGGGAGTCGTGTCCCGGTCGAGAAAATCCAGCAGGGCTTCGGCCAGTTCCGGTTTCTTGAGTTCTTCCCAAAGTCTTTGCCAGGGGATTTCCATCTCCCGTCTCAAAGTGGTTCCGTCCGGCAGGAAGAGCGAGCTGACCGGCAGGGCGTCGTTTTTCGGGACCAGCCGCACGAAAACGGAAAGCCTTCCTCCAACAGGAAGGGGCCAGGCGCCGAACCAGGGTTCCAGGAGCGAATCGTAGCCGTTCGTGTCCAGGACGATCCCTCTCTGGACCTCCCGGACAGCGGTTTCCGCAAGGCTTCGTGCCTCGAGGGAGAAAGCGAGGGCTTCCGACTTGCGGACCTCCATCCTGGCAAACCAGGCGAAAGCCAGTGCCCCCGTCACGAGGACCGCTACGGACATCAGGACGGCCACCAGGACGAATCCCGGTTTTTTCCCCCTAGAAAGAAAGGAGGGTGTCCACATGGGAAACCCGGACCCCTTTCCTTCCGATTTCCAGCGACAAACCGGCTGGAACTGGGCCCGAGTAGTCCTCCACCCAGTTCTTCCCGTCAAAAACCCGGACGAGGAAGAGGTCAGCGTTTTTCAGGACAAGCTGGGCCTTGGCCGGTTCCAGCAGTTCCGGGCGGACATCCGAGGCAAGTACGCCCGGAAGGGTCCAGCGATACAGGCCGGGTTTGACCGCTTCTCGGAAAGGCCCCGGGTCGACGATCGAATAGACTTCGGTTGCCGCTGGCCCTTTGCGGGGGAGAGGGGCGCCCGTCCAGACCAGCAGGACGTCTTTCCTGGCTCCCCCGAGGAATTCTCTCCGAATCGCCCGGAAGGGGGCCTCGCCTCCCTGCGGGAGGATTTGACGACAATCCGCGGCAATTCCCGTGAGTGCGGAAGAGAGAGCCGCTTCTTCGGCATACCGTTCACGGATCGCTTCCAGCCTTGAGGCCAGGGCGACCAGCGGCCCGAAGGCCAGGGTCGCCACCAGGCCCATCAGGCCGACGGCCACCAGGACTTCCACCAGCGTGAAGGCTTTTCCGGGGACCTTGCGGTTGCTTCCCGTCATTTGGACGGCTTTTCCTTCTTCCGTTTGCTGGCAAGAAAAGCGATCGGCAGGAGCAGCAGAATCGGCCCCAACCCGGTGACGGCGCAGCCACCGCCACCCCCGCCGCCGGACGGCGCGGGCGGCTCGGGGGAAAGCTGGACGGTGACGGCCAGGTCTCCGTCCGGGAAGGCAAAACGGTAGGTGCTGTCGGCCTGCGCCGGGACGGTCCAGGTCGCGGAAGCGATCCCGTGGCCTGCAACCTGGTCGAAGCCGGTCCCGTCGTCTTTCAGCGTGACGTTCCCGAAGGGGGTCCCGTTTCTCGTTATGGACACGGGGAGGTTTCCGAGGGAAACGTCGCCCGAGATGTTGAGGGCTGCCAGGTCGACCGTGTCCCCGGGCAGGAGGTCAAGAGAGTCCTTGATGGGACGGAGGCGGGACTGTACCTTGTGCCCGCTCCCTGCCGCGAGAAGGCGCCGTCCCGTGACGGTTTTCGAGGACAGGCCGGGCAGGGAGAGGCCGCTGGAAAGCACGCGGTTTTTCAGGGCGATCCAGTCAAGGCCCGGGTCCGTGGCCTTCTGGAGGGCCAGGACGCCCGTCACGTGGGGTGCGGCCATGGAGGTGCCGCTCAGGAGAGAATAGCCCATGCTCAGGTAGGTGCTCTGGATGCTCTTCCCCGGAGCTGCCAAATGCACCGTTCTGCGGCCGTAATTGGAAGCATTGCCGCCGCCGAAATTTGCAAGGGCATCGCTTTCGTCCGTCGCGGCGACGGAAAGGACGTACGGCCTGAACAAACTGGCCGGGTAGAAGGGGGTCACGTCGTTGTCGCCGCCGTTGTTTCCCGCCGCGGCGACGAAAAGGATGCCGGCGTTTCCGGCTCTTTCGATGGCCTGGTTCAGGATGAGGTCTTCGGAGACGGCGGCACCCAGGGAAGCGTTGATCGCCACGATGTCCAGCCCCTTGGCCGTTTTGAGGGCGGTGACGTAGTCGATCCCATCCGCGAGGTCCGCCGTGGTGAAGGAGTCCCCTCTGCTTGCCTTGACGGCGACGATGCGGACTGCCCAGTTGACGCCGGACACCCCGACCCCGTTGTTGCCGACGGCCCCGATGATGCCCGATACGTGCGTGCCGTGGCCGACGGTGTCCTGGACATCGGAGGAGTTTGCGGCAAAGTCCCAGCCGTGAACGTCGTCCACGTACCCGTTGCCGTCGTCGTCGATCCCGTTTCCGGGAATTTCTCCGGGGTTGGTCCAGGTGTTTTCGGCAAGGTCGGGATGGTTCAGGTCGATTCCCGTGTCCAGGACGGCAACGACGACGTCGGCGCTGCCGGTGGTCTGTTTCCAGGCCTCCGGGGCGCTGATTTTTTCAAGGGCCCACTGGCTTGCGTACTCCGGGTCGTTCGGCACGAGGGCGGCATGGTAGAGGTAGTTGGGCTGGGCGAAGAGGACCCCTTCGTTTTCCGCCAGCACAGAGAGAGCCTTCTGAACGCTTTCCCCGCTGCGGATTTTCAGGCGGACAACCCGAAACGCCTCTTTTGCCCCGGAGTCCTGGACTTCCAGCCTGACCGGAATCCCGGGAAGAAGGCTCTCGAGACGATAGCCGGGTTTCATCCTGACAAGGACTTCATCCGGGACGAAAGGCTCCGCTTCCGAGGCGGTTCCCTTATTTGAAAAGCCGAAGCAGACCGTCAAAATCAAGACGGAGAAAAGGGCAGCCATCGAAACGGCTAGGATCTTTTTCGCGGATACGATCTTCAATCCTGCACCTCCCGGAGTGGGTATGCCTTTCCTAGGCTCTTTCAGTATAGCCTTCGGAGGGAAAAGGGTACAATAACCGCACCGGCTCGAAATTTCCCGCACCCCAAACCAGGGAGGGGAGCCCATGGCTCCAGTCCTTTTCAGGATCGGAACGGCTGTCGTCGATACCTACACCGTGATCTGGGCGCTGGCTTTGGCCCTCGCGCTGGCGTGGACTCGCCGCCGCGCAGGGCGCCTCTATCGCCTTGACGACGAGGACGCGCGCGTGGCCCTCTTCTGGGGGTTCCTGGGCATCCTGGCCGGAGCCCGGATCGGGAACATCCTGGCGGATTGGCAGGCTTACGCGGAAAACCCGGAACGTTTGCTCCGCCCCTGGGAGGGAGGCCTTTCGGCCCTACCCGCCATTCTCGGAGGGGGCATCGCGGCCTGGCTGGTCCTGCGAAAGCGAAAGGTCCCCGCCTGGCCCCTGGCCGAGGCGGCCAGCCTTCCAGCGGCGGCACTGGTCGCCTTGGGACGCTGGGGCTGTTACCTCAACGGCTGCTGTTACGGGAGAACGGCCTTCGTTCCCTGGGCCGTTCACTTCCCGTTCGACCCGGAGGGGGTTTTCAGGCACCCGACGGAACTCTACGAATCGGCGGGTGCCGTTTTCCTCCTTTTCCTGCTGGCATGGATCGAAAGCCGATTGGGGAAAGCAGGAAGAAAACGGCCTCCCGTGGCGATCCTGTGGCCCCTCTTCCTTGCAGGTTACGGGGCGGTCCGCCTGGTGGTGGATCGGTTCCGGGGCGACGTTTCCTTCAATTCCCCCGTCGGCTGGTTCTGGAGCCTGGCGGTTTTCCTGCCGGGTGCCGCCTGGCTTTTTGCCTCCCTCTCGGGCCTTGCCCGGGAAAGGGGAGGAGGGGAGGGGGAACGAGGTTGAGCCCTGGAACGCTCGCCCCGCTTTTTGCCGTCGCCGTGATGCTTTACGGTCCCTACCTCTGGGCGTGGGCCCGGAAGGAACCGATCGGGGCCTACGGGCTTTCCCTGCGTTGTTCCCGGAGAGCTCTTGTCGAATCTGCCTGTGCCTCTGTCCTGACTTTGATCCCCCTAACGGTCGCCGTCCTTGTCGGGTGGCCCTCGGGAACGTGGCCCAGGGATTTGCCGCCCGCCGCGGCGGTGGCGTTTGCTTCGTCGGGCCTGGTTGCGGCCGTGTCGGAGGAAGCCTTTTTCCGGGGCTGGGTGCAGACGATGCTTTCACGGTTTCTCCGTCCGGCCTTGTCCATCGTGACGGCCTCGGCTCTTTTCGCCGCTTCCCACCTGCTCTTTCGTTCCGACCCCTTCTACCTTTTCACGTTTTTCCCAGGGCTCGTCATGGGGTGGCTCCGGCAGAAACACGGGGACATCGCACCGGCCATCCTGTATCACTTTCTCGGCAACCTCTGGGCGATCTGGTTTTTCCCTCACCCCTGATCCAGGCGAAAAGGGAGGCGGCAAAAGCCGCCCCCCTTCACAAGAGCCGTTTTTCTTTCGGCGTGCAGGTCCTATTTCCTTTTCAGCTGCCTGACCACGTCGATGACGGTCCCGTCCCGCCACTCGATGACGCCGATGATCCGGTCCTCCGTTTCGACGGGGTCCGTGGGGCCGCACATCTCGTGGGCCCTGGCGATGAGTTCGTCCATGGAAACGAGGGGGACGTTCCCCGCCGCCTGGCAGGCGTCGATGAGGTCCTTGCGGCGCGGGTTGATGGTCACGCCGTATTCCGTGACCAGGGCGTCCACCACCTCTCCGGGCGTCGTGACGGAGTAGACCTGGTCGACGACGCACGGGATTCGGCCGCGCAGCAGGGGTTGGCTGATGATGGTGAGCTTGGCCCCCGCCGCCGTGTCCTGGTGTCCCCCGATCCCGTGCAGCAGGGCCCCGTCGGCCTCCGTGTTGACGTTGACGTTGAAGTCCCGGTCCATTTCGGTCGCGCCGAGGATGACCACGTCGAGCATGTTGACGGCGGTCCCGGCGTTCCACGGATTGGCGTACCAGTCGGCCGAGATCTCGATGTGGTTGGGGTTCTCGGAGATGGACTTCACGGCCTCCAGGTCGAAGGACTGAACGTCCATGAGTTTTTCGACGTAACCTTCCTTCAGCAGGTCCACGAAGTAGCCGGTGATGCCCCCGAGCCCGAAGCTTCCACGGATCCCGCGTTTCTTCATGGCCTCTTTCATGTACGCCGTGACGGCCAGCGAGATCCCGCCGGCCCCGGTCTGGAAGCTGATCCCGTCCTTGAAGTAGGGGCTGGCTTCGATCAGTCGCGAGGCGTACTTGGAAATCAGGAGGCGCAGGGGGTCCCGGGTGATCCGGGTCGTGCCGGAAACGATACCTGCAGGATCGCCGATGCTTTCCATCGTGGTCACGATGTCGACGTAGAATTGCGGGATGGAAACGGGAGCCGCCGGGAAAGGCACGACGTTGTCCGTAACGGCTACGACGACGTCCGCGTACATCGCGTCCGTGAAGGCGTAGCCCAGGGAGCCGCAGGAAGACTTGCCCTGGGAGCCGCAAATGTTGCCGTACGCGTCGGCGGTCGGAGCGGCGATGAATGCCACGTCGATTTTCACGTCCCCGGAAACGACGGCCCTGGGGCGGCCGCCGTGGCTTCGAAGGACCACCGGGACGTCCATGCCGCCTTCCGAGACCATCTGCCCTATGGGGCCGTTGACCGAGCCCATGATCCGCCGGATGACCCCGCTTTTGATGTGTTCGATCAGCTTCTTGTGGACGCCGAAGAGTGCGGTCGGGAACAGGGTCAGGTCCCGGATCCCCATTTCGGCGCACGCGTCGATGACGGCGTTGACCACGTAGTCCCCGTTTCGGAGGTGGTGGTGGAACGATACCGTCATGCCGCTCTTCAGCCCGGAGGCGGCGATTGCGGCCTTGAGGTCCGGGACGAGCTTGCTGGTCCGGTCGCTGAAGGTCGCGCGAAGCTTGGGACCGGCCCTGTTCCCCTCGGGTTTTCGGGCATTCGCTCCCATGAAGGGCTGGGTCTTGCCGTATCCCTCGATGAATTCCGGAATTTTGCGTCCAAGGATGTTCTTAGGCATGCTGGGTTCCCTCCTCCAGGAGACCTGCCCGGGTGAGAGTGAAAAGCGCCCGCTTCACCACGGGGGCATCCACCATCCGCCCGTCCACCTGAACGGCACCCAGTCCGCGTTCGGCGGCTTCCTTCGCAGCCGCGACGATTTTCTGGGCCCTCTCGATTTCCTTATCGGTCGGGGTGAAGACCTCGTGGATGATCGGGATCTGGTTCGGGTGGATCACGCTCTTTCCGTCAAAACCGAGCTGCTTGATGAACTCGGTTTCCCGCTTCAGTCCCTCGTCGTCGGTGATCCGGGGGAAGACCGTGTCCAGCGCGTCGACCCCGGCCGCGCGGGCTGCCACGATCACCGATTTGCGAATCCCTTCCAGCTCGGTCCCCTCGGGAGAGCGGTTGGTCCTCAGGTCCGCCGTCAGGTCCTCGCCGCCCGGGATGACTGCCGCAACCCGCGGGGACGCGGTGGCGATGTCGTAGGTGTTGAAGATCCCCTTCGCCGTTTCGAGCAGGCAGAAGATCTTCGTCCGACCCACCGGGATTCCCGCTTTCTCCTCGATCTCGGAGAGTGCCTCGTCAAGCCGTTTCACGGTAGCGGCATCGTCCACCTTCGGTGCACGGACGCCGTCCAGCCTACCCAGGGGAACCAGCGCTTCGAGGTCCTCTCGCCAGTATTCGGTGTCCAGCCCGTTGATCCGGACCGTAACCTCGCAGGAACCGAACTCCCCGCGCTTCAGGACGTCCCTCACGAGGATACGGGCCGCGTCCTTTTCGCGGACCGCGACAGCATCTTCCAGGTCCAGGATCAGCCCGTCGGGTGCGAAAAGGTGCCCCCGCAGCAGCATGTTCGGATTGTTGCCCGGAAGGTAGAGCATCGTCCTGCGCAGCCTCATGCCTGATCCCCCCCTTCCTTCAGCCTGGCGACGGCGGCTTCGACCCGGGCCTTCAGGACGAGGTCCAGGGCCCCGTTGTCCTGGACGCTGACGGTCAGGTCCCGGATCCCGAGCTTTTCAAGCGTTTCGCGGACGGCCTTTTCCATGGCCTTGGAGAACCTGGCCACGCTCGATCCCGCCAGGTTCAGGGAAATCCCCTTTCCCGGCTCTGCTTCGGAAACCGTGACAAGGCAGTCCATGGACTCCACGGTTCCGGCCTGTGCGGTTTTCATGGTTGCGACCTCCTTCGCGTTTTCGTTCTTCGATGCGAAAGGGGCCCACCGCGGCGCAGTGGGCCCCCTGCGGGTCCGTGGGGCGGTTCCTACTTGGGCAGGTGCTCCCAGGCGCACATCTCCTTGGCTTTCGCGGAGATCTCGGCGTCGTACTTGTCGTAGTCCGGCAGGAGCTTGCGGGCGATGGCGCGGGCCATGCCGAGGGTCGAGACGGCCTTCTTCTCCCAGTCCGGATCGCCGTTGTCGCGGAACACGTCGTAGGTCAGGTCCTTGC